>WNFZ01004331.1_pt1 | contig 13192 bp, 11 predicted proteins | sample 5400081 | NCBI WGS metagenome assembly WNFZ01 (sample SAMN13153365, study PRJNA577476) | soil metagenome | isolation source: 80 cm soil or saprolite under grassland replicate 1 | place: USA:California | collected 2016-06-15
GAGCCTCCATTCAAGGAGCGTGTCGGCTGAGGAGTGGTGGCGGAGGATAGTGCCTAGCGCGAGCCGAGATGCGTGTGTTGTGTCTGGATAGGTTGTAGCGGACAGGGACGCTGAGCGTTTAGCGGACCGCAGCACCACAGCGGGCTGAGGTACCTGATGCGTATAGTCTACCCTACACAACCACTCCCATACCTCAGCCCGCAGCCGTGGTCAGTGGTTTGTCCATCCTCAGGCCAGAAGAACGCCGCATCGTGCGGTATGCCCTCGCCATTGTCATCGTAGCGACAGGGCGTATGCGCCAGTATAGCTCCAGATGGACATCCACGTTGCCAGTGCCAACCAGTGCTCTTTCGCGAGTGATACGTGCCTCCTTTCTCAGGATTAGCAGAGGTATGGCGGTTAATGGACATGAGTATATACCACCATGGTCGTATGACAGTGAACAACCGACAACTGCAAGAAGTATATTCGCAATTTGGTAGGTTGGTGACAGCTGTATCATTGCTTCCTCCTTATGACGCTTGAGTTAGCAATTTGATTCACAGGGCGTGCTCCTGGAGGGCTTTCCGCTGGGCGGTCTTGGCCAGGGAAACATAGACACTCGTCGTCTTCAAATCCGCGTGTCCTAAGGTTTCCTGGACGGTTTTGAGGTCGGTGCCACGGGCAACGTGGTGAGTTGCCATCGTATGGCGAAGCGTGTGAACACTCCGCCAAGGGCCGGTACGGTGAGGCTTCGGTGGTTCCGATGCTATCTCTTTTTGCTTCGAGGACGGACAGGGCCAATCACCAGGCGCGCAGTGAAGTGGAGTGCATTGCATCTATATTGTGGTTGCAATGATCTGGACATTTATCCATCTCGCAGCGTACTAAAAAACACTGGAGATAAATGCAACGTGATTCTGACGTTCGCCTTCCAGCTAGCCATCGTCGCGTAGAGCGTCTCGGCTGACTTCGAGCGCCTCGACAATGGCCTGCTCCAGTGACAGCGCCTGCCCCTCGGCCCAGCCCGTCTCTAGCAACTTAGGGTCGAGCTGTGTGCGCAGGGTGGCGGAAATCCGATCAGTTAAGTGGGCACAATGACCCGCTGCTGCTGTGCTGGCTGCTCCTCGCACTGTGGTTGGGAGCGGTCGCCGAGCCGCGGCGGCGCATGGTGGGGGCCTGGGCCCTGGCCGTCGCGACCCTCGCCAAGTACATGCCTGTGCTAGCGCTGCCGGTACTGCTGCGGCGCTGGGGCTGGCGCGCCGCTGGCGTCTACTGCGCTACCCTCGGCGCCGTCTATGGAGCGCTGCTGATGCGCCATCAGGTGGTCTTTGCCGGCGTGATCACGGAGGCAAGCACGGCGCAGTTCAATGATGCGCTCCACTATCTGATCGCGCGCCTGGCGCGACTAGTGCTACCTGCAGGCGCCACGGCCATTGCCAGCAGCGTGGGTATGGTAGGCATAGGTGTGGTCATCCTGGTCCTCATGCGCGGGGTGGAACAGGATATGAGCACACCGCTCGGCACCCTGTTGGCGACCTATCTGCTGTTCGCGGTCTCCGTGGCCCCGTGGTACACGCTCTGGATTCTGCCGTTTGTCGCCTTGCAGGCGTTGCCCCGTCCACACTGTCTAGCGCACCTCCCGGCCACGATGCGCATGCTTGGCAGCTATTGGGTGATCTTTTCGTGGACCGCGAGCTTTTCTGAACTGTTCTACTACGTCCCGCGCCTCGTCTGGATCGCCGCGCATGTCCTGGAGTACGGGCTCCCGCTGGGGATCATGCTCTGCATCTGGTGTTGGGCACGCTGGCCGGGCGTACTCGCCAAGGCATGCCGCGGCTAACGCACCCACGGGCGGCGCGGCGATCCACCACAGGAGATCGACCGTATGCGCATGGTTGTCCCACGGGAACGTCTGCCCCGGGCGGTGCGGGCCGTACTGGCCTGGCACACCCTGCCATGGGCGATCGCCTGCTATCTCACGTTAGGCGTGTGCTTCTTCTGGCCGGCGCTGTGGTTCGGCGCAGTCCCACTCCCCCTGCTCAACCCCTACGTCACCGATCCGGTCTGGTCGGCCTATGCGCCGCCAGAAGTCGCCACCGGCACCAATATACTGCTCAGCGACCTCTCGAGCTTCTACTACCCGTATCTGGTATTCACAATCGCCTCGTTGCGGGCGGGGCAGTTCCCGCTCTGGAATCCGTACCTGTTCGGCGGGATGCCCTACTTTGCCGCGAACCAGGCCGCGCTGCTCTACCCGATCAATCTGCTCTGCTATGCGTTGGGGCCACACCAGTTCTGGGTGGTCGCGGCGCTGCTGCGCCTGGTGGTCGCGGGTGGCGGTACCTATCTGCTGGTGCGGCGCCTCGGTGCTGGTCCGCTCGGCGCGCTCCTCGGCGGCGGCGTCTACATGTTCGCGGCCTTTAACGTGGTCTGGCTGCACTTCGCCATCCACAATGTGGCGGCAGTGCTGCCGCTGGCGCTCTGGCTCATCCTGCGCCTGATCGTCCGGTATCAGCGGCGCGATCTCCTGGCGCTCGCCGGGGTGGTCGCCGCCCAGTTCCTGGGGGGCCATCCCGAGACGTCACTGTTCTTCATGGTGGTGTGCGGGAGCTTTGCCACGACATGGCTGGTGGGCCGCGCCAGGTGGTGGCGGTCCGGCGCATGCGTCGTGCTGGCCCTCGCGCTCGGTCTGGGGGTGTCAGCTATCCAGTGGGTGCCAACCCTCGCGCTCATCCAGCGCAGCGCGACGCTGCAGGCACGCGAGGCCGTCACGCTGTCGCGTAGAGCGGCCACAGCCTTCGTCCCGCTGGGTGGCGTGCATCAGGCGAGCTGGAGCAACCTGCGCGACTGGCTGCTGTTGCTTGCGCCGGATGTGTGGGGTTCTCCGCGTGGCCCAATCTATCGCGCCTGGACGCCGCCAGCGCTGATCGCCACCTATTGGGGCAACTACAACGAGCTGGCGAGCTACGTCGGCCTCGCGACACTGCCGCTGGCACTGGCGGGCGCCATACGCGGCCACAACCGCCGCGCGGGGTGGTACTTCGGGGCGCTGCTGATGATCGCCCTACTGCTGCTCTACCCCTTGCCTGGTCTCGCCGATGTGGGCTATCTGCCGCTGTTCAACGTGGCCTATGGCTTCCGCTTTGGGCTGGGCGTGACAGTGGCAGCGGCGGTGCTGTCCGGGCTGGGGCTGGAATGGATGCTCGCGGCGAGGCCACACAGCCGGATGCTGGTGCTGCTGGCGCTCCTCGGCCTGGTGGCGCTCAATCTGGCGATCGTCTTCGATCTGTGGCGGGGACAGCGCGTGCAGTGGGTGCTGGGCTTCCGGCCGAACGATGCTGAGCGGGCCGCCATCGCCACAGTCTACAGCCTGAGCAATTGGCGCCTGTTTCTGCCCGCATCGGCGGGATCTCTGGCAGTGCTGGCGCTCGGCGTCAGCTTGTGGGGCTGGCTCACATGCCGCACTACCGGTGCGCTGATCGTCGCCAGCACGCTGCTCGACCTGATTGCCGCCGGCTTTGGCTATAACGGGTTCACCCCTCCTGTCATGATCTATCCGGCGACCCGCGCGATCCGCTGGCTCCAGCACGATCCGGCGCCGTTCCGTATCAGCACCCCGGACGGCGCCTTCGCGGGCAATGCCGTGATGGCGCTGAATCTCCAAAAGGTGACCGGGCTGGACGATCTGGTCCCGCAGGATCAGCGCGCATTCATCGATCGCGGCACACACGAGTTGCCTTGGATCGCCGGTCGGGTGGTCGTGCGTGCGCGTGGGCAACGGCTGCTTGATCTAATGAACGCGCGGTACATCGTGGCACGCCAGGAGGTCGTGAGCGGCACGGATGGTCGGTCGCTCCCGCTGGTGTTCCAAGACGGCAATGTGCGGATCTATCGCAATTCGACCGCGCTCCCACGGGCCTATGCCGCGACCACCGTGGTGCAGGCGACCGCGCAAAGGTCGGCGGACACTGTCTTTGACACGCACGTCGATCCGCACCGCGCCGTGGTCCTGGAAGAGCCGCCCCCACCCGGTCTCGGGCGCGGCCGTGGCGCTGTGGTGACGCCAGTCCCGATCAGGGCGTATCGCGCCAACCAGGTTGAGCTAGAGCCCAACCTGCTCGTGCCTGCGGTGGTGGTGCTCGCGGATAGCTATGATCCGGATTGGTACGTCACGGTTGACGGCCAGGCGACCCCGCTGCTCCGTGCGAATGGGATCTTTCGTGGCGTGATGGTCCCCGCGGGACGGCATCAGGTGGTGTTCCGCTACCAACCGCGCATGGTTATGTGTGGTGCGCTGGTCAGCGGCGGCGCGCTGCTGGGATGCTTGCTGCTGGCGCTGTGGCCACGACGCGTGGTGAGAGGCACCGAAAAAAGCAGTGCGCTGCGTCATGCAACGCGATATTGCTCGCACAACGGGTAAGATTGGTATCCTCATGCGCCAAACGCTTCTCGTTGTGCTGTGCGGACGCGTGCATGCTGCGCTGTGATCCACAGATCGGGAACGTGTCCATCACCAGGTCATACGCTACGTGGGCCTCGCCAAGGGCGAGCCGGGAGGAGATTTCTAGCGACTGCCGGTTGGCCTGGCCAGAGTACGGCTGGATCAGCGCGTCATCAATCCCATGTTTCTTAACGTACCCGTGGCTAACTCCGGAGGGAGCGGGCACCTGTCCGTCCCGCCGTTCGATCTTGTATTGCTCGGTTGAGGGCCCCAAGGACGCGGCAACCTGACGATGAATAACGCGCATGATAGTGCATCAGGTCAGAAAGTTCTGACATATTGGTAGCAGTAAAGGCTTTATGAAGGGATAAAACGTGAGCAAGGTGATTGCAGCTCATGGACCGCAATTACCTCGCTTGCTTCTCTTTTTTCTTCGTCCTGTCGCTCTGACGAACAGTCATGCGCGTTATTCATCGTCAGGCTACGGTATCCGTACGCCCTTATCCGCGAAAGAGTCGCGGATAGGCACCTAGCCTCAAACGTCATTGCTGTCGGCGTCACGTTCAATAATGTGCGCTATGCGCCGCGAGAGGGTCAGAAGCAGCAGTGCTGGACGCCATTCGTGCTACAGACTCTTCTTTGGATCTGTCCATCCAGTAAGAACGAGCAATTCTCGCAGAAGAGCTAGTGACTACCGGATCACCAACCATGCCCCGAGGAGAACCAGTGCCAATCCTGCCACGCGAAACAGATCGAGCGGACGGACAAGCGTACCCAGGAGCCCAAACTGGTCTATTAGCACCCCCACGATCAGTTGTCCAGCCACAATCAGAATAATCGTCGCGCTGGCCCCAACGCGTGGCATCGCGGCGCTCACCGCGCCAATCACAACCAATCCAAAGACACCTGCACCCAGTGCGTACCACGGAACCCGCTGCCACGCTGACAACTGACCACCTCGCATGAGGATGAGCGGCACCGCCACGCAAAGCGCGCCGCCCACATGGACGATGAAGATGCTTTCCAAGAGCCCCAAACGCTGGCTGATGAGGCTGGCCAGCGGCGACTGAATACCGACAGCGATTCCGCCCAGTAATGCAAGTAGGATAACGAAGACGAGCGATTGCATGCAGCATGGCTCCTACCACCCCGACCACGAGTGGCCGCGGGTGGCTATCACACGGACTCCGGCCGCATGATAGCACCGAACCCGGCATGAGCGGCCTGATCGGCCCACACCTGGCCGGTAGACACCCTGAAAAGAGCAGTTACGACTGATGTGGCTGTTCCTTTGGTTTGTTTACATCAGGCAAGGAGGTGCATCAAATGGAACTTTTGCCGCAGGAGGTGCGGGATCGGATCCTGCGGCTGTGGGAGCCGGGCGACTGTCCAGTAATCGCAGTACAATAGGCGCAGCGACCCAGGCTGACGTTTGCAAGTATGAACTGCTCGTGCGCTATAATACTTTCTACACGCCGTCAGGATCATCTTCGCAGTACACCTTCCCAAACGAATACGCGCTTGCAGCCTGACCACCTTTAGTGGTGTTGGTTTGAGTGGCCCGGTGCTCACCTGCTACCGGTGCCAAGAGGAGCGAATTGATGACCGACCTAAGTGGCAAAACCGTGCTGATTACGGGGGCAACTTCTGGTATTGGGGCGGCAACAGCCATTGCATTGGCGCGGCAAGGAGCGCGCGTGTTCGTGGTGGGTCGCGACCAGGCACGCGGTGCGGCCGTCGTGCAGGAGCTGACGCGGGCCGGGGGAATGGGCGAATTCCTCTCCGCTAATTTGCTGTCGCTGAACGACGTTGCCCGCCTCGCCGATGAGGTGATGAAGCGTACCTCGTCCCTTGATGTTCTCGTTAATAACGCCGGGGGTATGTTCCGCACCAAGACGATGAGTGCTGACAACATCGAGACGACCTTCGCCCTCAATACCGTGGCTGCGTTCGCACTCACGAACCACTTACATGGCGCGCTGGCGCAAGCGCATGGGCGCGTGGTCAACATCGCGACTGGCTTTTTAGGCAGAACCAAGCTGAATGTAAATGACCTTGTCAACCCGCCATCATATTCGGCGTTGGGCAGCTACGCGCGTGCTAAGCTTGCCTCAATAATGATGACACTGGAACAAGCCGAACGCTGGAAGTCGGATAGTATCAGTGCTGTTTCGGTCCAGCCAGGCATCGTCGTAGGCACACGCTTTGGCGGCAGGGAGCCGTCCGGGTCATCCTTCGGGCGCACGGTCGGTGAAACTCTATTGAGGCTGCTGGGTATCGGTGCGACTCTCGAACAAGCGACCGACCGCTATCAGCAGACGGCGTTTGGTGCTATGGCGAGCGGTACGTACTTTGCGTGGGGCAAGGTGACCAAGCTGCCACAGCAGGCGCAGGATGCAGGCGTTCGGCAAGCCCTGTGGCAGTTGTTGGAAAAGCTCACCAGTGATCGGGCACCTGCATCAGTTGAGATGCTGCCTGGGAAGTGAAGCTATGAAGATCCATCCGGTTACGGCTGACCGACTCGCCGATCTGGCTAACCTGTTCGACAGCAACGGCACCACGCGCGACGCTAGGGCGACTATGACGCATACTGCGGCGCTGCGCTCGTCGCAAGCGGGTTATGCCCAACGTTAGCCGAACTTTGACAGTATCTTGTGCCACACGCCTCAGCCGCAGCTGAAGCACAGGGCGTTAGGCGGCTGTGCGTCGCACCGGCTTGAGGATGTAGACCAATGGCATTACGCAGATGAGAATCCACCTCGTAGACGGCACCTATGAACTCTTCCGCAGCTTCTTCGGAGCGCCCTCCAAAAAGGCTCCCGACGGCCGCGAAGTCGGAGCCACCCTCGGCCTTCTCAACAGCCTACTCTCCCTCCTAACCAAGTCGAGCGCCACGCACGTCGCGTGTGCGTTCGATCACGTCATCGAGTCCTTCCGCAATGACCTCTTCCCAGGATACAAGACCAGTCAAGGTGTCGCTGATGACCTGCTAGCCCAATTCCCGCTCGCCGAGGAGGCTGTTGCTGCCTTAGGCCTTGTGGTCTGGCCCATGGTAGAGTTCGAAGCCGATGATGCGCTCGCTTCCGCGGCGACACGCTTCCGCGACGAACCCGGCGTCGATCAGGTTGTCGTTTGCTCGCCGGACAAAGATTTAGCCCAGTTAGTTTCGGGTAACCACGTGGTCTGTTGGGACCGTCGCCGAGACATCATATATGACGAAGCGGCTGTGCTGGCGAAATTTGGGGTGCGGCCCGCCTCCATTCCCGATTGGCTCGCCCTGGTCGGCGATTCCGCGGACGGCTATCCTGGGCTCTCCGGCTGGGGGCCAAAGTCTGCTAGTGCGGTGCTCTCTCATTATGAGCACCTCGAGTCGATTCCCGGAGACTATGGCCGATGGGGCCTGGGAATGGCCCGTTCGCTCCGGCTTGCCGAAAGTCTCAGGGTTCATCAGGAGAAAGTTCTTCTGTATCGCCGCTTGGCGACTCTTCGACGAGACGTTCCTCTCCAAGAAAGAATCGCTGACTTAGAGTGGCGGGGTGCGCAGGAGCGCTTGAAAAGGCTGTGCCGCGAGTTGGGCGCCGATAAGCTTCCCGAACGCGTCCCACGCTGGATTTCGGAGTCCCCAGACGCTTGACAACCGCGTGAAGCGCGATTGGCTCCTCTGACGTTTCGTGAGCAGCTGACGCGGATCGTTAGAGGAATGATAACGGCACACCCTGTGCATCTTGTTCTCGCCGTCGCGACGCTCACTTCCATCGTAATGATTATAGGCGCTGATGGGAATAGGAGGCCCAGGAGTAGAGCAGGAACTTTCCTTTCCCGCCTGGCCTTTCTAGGCATCCGAGGAGGTGGTGTATGCTCCAGCAACACCGCTTTGAAAAATGATCGCCGCTTGAACCGTTTCTTGCTTTCGGTCGAAGCAACCATTCGAAGGGCTAAGCCTTGGAGGAAACCTCCCGATTTTCGGGAGGTTTGCCCTATCACGCTTCCATAATGTGCGCTATGATCAGTCAGAAGTGCTCTGGCTGAGTGGTAGCGCGCACTGGGAAACGGTCTGCCGTTCCGTACCTGCGCAACGCTTGCGTGAGCTCAACGCGGATACCGGACACGTATGGCTTGTAGCACTCCCTTGAAGTCCTGCTCGTCTTGCATATCCTGTATTGTCCGCCTGGCAAGGGCAGGGCTTGGCGCCGGCGCGGGCGGCAGCGGGATACTCGGCTTGTCCGTTCGCGGTGTTGGGCGAAGTACCATCGAAAGATCGTTGGCTGCGGCCATGCGTTCGCCCATATCCGGTGGATTGGCGCTCATGAAGCGTCGCGCAATGGTTTTGGCAATCGATGTGTGGTCGAACACAAGGTCGGGGTGGGTCACCTTGCCCTGGCCCACCCAAGGGGAGATGACCAATGCCGGCACGCGTACTCCATAATGATCGATGGCCGACACAGCCACTGCTGCTGGCGGCGGTATGTGATCGAAGAACCCGCCGTGCTCATCATACGTAATGATCAGCAGTGTCTTGCTCCAGAGCGGCCCTTTGATCAGGGCGTCCACAACCGTCCCTATGAAGTGCTGCCCCGCTGCAATATCCGCGGGCGGGCCGTCGTCAAAGCCGGGCGGGACGTCGATGAAGTCAGGGTCAATAAACGTCACGGAGGGCAGCGTTCCGGCGCGGGCGCTAGTGACGAAGTTGATCGAGTCTTCGCCAGCGTCGACAACGTTCTGGTTATCGAACGTGTAGCGCTCGAACATACGTAGGAAGCAGTAACCGTGCTCGTAGTAACGCCAGGAAACGCCATGGTCGTTGAGATGGTCGAAGATCGTCTTGGTGGAGACGGGGGTGAACTCGGAACCGTGTGGGTTGTCGAACTCAAAGCGCCCATTCGCATCGCGGTTGAGCCGACCGGTCAGCGTGTAGAAGCGGTTGCAGAAAGTCGGTCCCGGGTGCGCCGCGAACCAGCGGTCGCAGACCAGGAACTCGCGCGCTAATGCATCGTAAACGGGTAGCGCGGTCGCGTTGTAATATCCCATGATCTTGCCGGGATCAGCGCCAGTCGCCTCGTAGTGATTGGCGAAGTCCGCCACGAAGCCATCCATCTTTCCAGCATCCACCTGATTGGCGACACAGTCGAAGCTGTGGCATGGGCTTTCGAGGAACACCGTATCGGTGAGTGCGAAGGACTGATAATCTCGTCCCTTATAGCGGTTCTTCTCGCCGCCACGCAGACCATCGACGTCGGGACGCTTCGTCCCATCCTTGTGGCCTTCCTTGCTTAAGTAGCCAAGCATGTGGTCGAAGGAGCGGTTCTCCATCATGACCACCACAATGTGTTCGATGTTCTTGAGCAGTCCCGGGTCTAGTGGGGCCTGCGGAGCCTCGGGAAATGGTTCGAGCTGGCCTGGCGGCAGGATGTAGTCGATTCTCAGCGCCTGACCGTCACTTGAGACCCCCATAACATAAAAGTCACCACCCACCACCAACCGGGTCACTAATCGATTGATTGCGTCGCGGTTCTCCTTCAGAGTATCAGCTATCTTGCCGTTGAATTTATCCTCAACACCCGATGCAAACACACCATCAGGTAGGTCGGACACGTTTACCGATGCATCCGTTTTGATCAATTTTTTATCCGACCTCAAGTCCACCAAGCCGTTGTCCTTGTCGTACTCCACATTAAACCTTATCTGAATGTTGAATGCATCGAGGTCAATGTTGGGGAAGTTGTTGACGATCATTTCTTCCCCTTCTGTCTCGAAATAGATCACAGCCTCAATACCCACCGGTTGATCTGGAATGATATTGACCGTGAGCGCGCGGCTATTCAAGTCAGAGAAGTAAAAGTCGGGGTTGAAAGGGCCCGGCAGGTCGATCTCGAGTTGACCGAGATCTTTAGGTTGGCCATCTCGTAATTGTGAGGTGTACCCCTTCGCTGGATCATCGAACAATACATCGAGCGTACTATGGCGGTGATCTCCACTGCCGAGGTTATGGAACCTGATCTTGAATAATGGCCGCTCCCGCTCGTTGAAGAACAGGTCAAATTTCCGCTGCAAGAGCTCGAGTGGGACCACTCGCGTGAGCATACGGCCGGGGTGGCCGGGGTTGAACTCCCCAAATTCCCCCAGCCCAACGATGCTGAATGGCGGTCCGATGAGGGCAGCATTGCCGTCCAATCCCAGCACGGTTCCCCGATCACCAAGCCGATGTCCATCCATATACCAGACTTGGGTTTCGCCGGTTGAACTGTTGTACCAAACAATATCTGCCTTGCCATCCCCATTCATATCCCCCACTCCAACGATGCTGAATGGCGGTCTGATCAAGGCAGCGTTGCCGTCCAATCCCAGCACGGTTCCCCGATCAACAAGCCTGTGTCCGTCCATATACCAGACTTGGGTTTCGCCGGTTGAACTGTTGTACCAAAGAATGTCAGATTTTTTCATAACAATTCTCCTTGTATTTCGTGCTCACGGAATTGCGAAGAGAAACGCATTGCCGGATTCACAGCCACATAGCCGTGCGCGGCGAGCCAAGCGCAGAAGGCACGCAATGCACAGACCATTGGTCAGAAAAGTTGAGCCAGCAATCAGGTCATAGATGGCTTTGTGGTGCCTCCGCGATACTGACGGCTGGCTACTGATAACTGACGACTGCACTAGGCGCCATCAGGCTGCGTGCGCTCGATAACTTTCCAGGCCACCGTCCGTCCAATCACCAGGCCCACGACCACATCGCTGCGGAAGTGCAGCCCGGCCCAGATGCGCGACTCGCCCGCTTGATCCACCAGTGCGGCGAGGCTGGCGGCGTCGCGCGGGAACAGCCAGGCCAGCATCGCCCCTGCCGCGCCCGACTGGCAGCCATGTGCTGACGGGTAGCTGGGATGATTGGGCGTCGTGAACAGCGGCGTGAACGAGGGATCGCGCTGGAACGGACGAATCGCCCAGTAGGTGTACTTGGCATCCCAACAGGCAACCATCGCATCGTAGTAGGCCACGCTCGCCAGCGCATAGACACGGGCCGCCCGCGGGGGATTGGCGTCGAGCCGATATTCCAAGATCTGTCTGCTCGCGTGCTCATTCCAGAACCAGTAATTGCGCGTGGCTCCGGCGCCGTACTCCCAGAACAACGCCGCCGCATTGGTCTGTGGTGTGCGCACGAAGTTCTTCACCTCGGCCATCTCGCTCGCCATCTGGATCGAGTCGTAGGCGGGCGGCGGACCGGGGCGCACCTCGCTGCCTGATGTCAGCACCCAGGTCTTCCAGGTGCCGGCCAGGGGCAGGATCGGGTTGGTCCCAGTCCAGTGCCCTGGTGCGGTCGGCACGCGGCCGGTCCACTGGGCGTCCGAGCCATCGCTCTTTGCACGCTCGATCACCAGGGCGGCGACCGCGCGGCCAAGGTCACGCCCGGCGCTGACATCGCTGGGGTACTCTACGCCTGCCAGCAATCGCGACTGGCCCGCGGCCTCGGCTTGCGCGGCGAAGAACGCGGCATCCTTGGGAAAGAGAAAGGCGAGGACTTCAGCCGCCGCTGTAGCGATGGCAGAATGCTCCGACGGATAGGAAGGGCTGGCGGGGTTGGGCAGCACGCTGGTCAGCGAGCGGTCGACCTGGCTCGGGCGCGGGCGGTTGAAGGCATATTTGGAATCCCATGTGGCAATGGTGGTATCGTAGATCGCCACGTGCAGGAGCGCCAGCGCCCGCGCTGCGACCGGGTTCCCCATGTTGGTTTTCAGTGCCTGTTTGATCGCGATCTCGTTCCATCGGTACACGGGTCCGCCGGTGTCCCAGAAGGCGATCAGGTTGTAGGCGGCAGGATCGCGCTGGGCGGCCATGTCCTTGAGTTGCCGGATCTCCGCGGCGGTGGCGCTGCGGTCGGGCGGTGGAGCGCTGCGGAACTGGCTGCCGGAGCTGAGAACCCAGGTGCGCCAGGCGCTGGCCTGTGGCTCGATCTGATCATCAGGGCCTGGCGCCGCGAGAGCACTACTGCCGGACAGCGCGAGCAGCAGTGCTATCAGCAGCACCGCCAATGTGTGAAGTTGCGTTCGGATGGGCCCTTGCGGGATTTTCTCGGTGCGGACGAGCGATGTGTGGATCATAAGACTTCCTCCATTGTTGATTGGCCAGGAACCATTCCACCGCACATGCGCTGTGGTATAGTTCCGGCTTCTGCAGATGATCGACCGAGGTAACTGGATTGCGATGAGTTGTGTCAGGGTTGGACGCGCCGGATCGTCGCCCGCATCCGCGCCACAAACTGCTCGGCGACGCGCGCCAGCGGTTTGGGCAGCAGCCGCACTCCGCGCAGATCGCGGAGTGGCGCGCGCCAAATCCCCATGGGCGCGAGGTCGAGGTAGCAGTCGCTGCGGCGGTCATCGCAGGTGATCCGGCCGTAGCTGGCACGGTCGCGCCGCACGACAACCGTCGCAAACGTGCGCGTGGGATCGGTGATGACACAGTTTGGATCGGGCAGGCAGACCTCATGCACCTCAACATCTGGGTAGGCAACCTGGCGCCCCTCGAGCGCTTCGATCACCGCCTCGCGGTAGGTCGCTGGGCGCATCGTCCAGTGATACGCGCCTGCCAGCGCCACCGCAACGCCCGCGATGGCAAATCCCAAGGCTAGCCAGTGCCGTAGCATCAGCACACTCCAATCTATCTTGCGCCAGCGGCGACGTTGTCCTCCTGAGAAACTATTCGAAAAAGGGTGGGTCGTGATAGGCTGATTGAGGATTTTCTGGGTGCGGATGCGCGATGTGCGGATCATACGGTTCC
>WNFZ01004712.1_pt1 | contig 13187 bp, 14 predicted proteins | sample 5400081 | NCBI WGS metagenome assembly WNFZ01 (sample SAMN13153365, study PRJNA577476) | soil metagenome | isolation source: 80 cm soil or saprolite under grassland replicate 1 | place: USA:California | collected 2016-06-15
GAAGCACTACGACCTGCCTGTGAAATTTTTGAACCGCATGATTTGGTAATGGTGTTGGAAGCTTTAAGCGATACACCAGACCTTTTTCTTCGTCATTCGGACCAAACATTTGCAATGTGTAAAGCAGTAAACAGCCCTTCATGCAAATTTTTGTTTGATATGTATCACATGCAGCGCAATGAAGGAAACATCATTAACAATATTGATGCTGCATGGGATGAGATTGGTTATTTGCAAATTGGAAATAATCCGGGTCGTAATGAACCCGGTACAGGTGAAATGGATTATAAGAATATTTTCAAACATATTTATAATAAAGGTTACAAAGGGATTTTAGGAATGGAGCATGGAATGGCAGGCACGGGCAAAGAGGGAGAAACGGCATTGATAAAAGCTTATAGAGAGAGTGATGATTTTGTATAGTTGAATGGTTGAGTGGTTGAAGAGTTGATTAGTTAAATTGTTAAATCGCTACATATAAATTTTCAATAGTCAATATTCAATGACTATTCTTGGGATCGTAAAAAGAATTTCATTATTAACACTTCGGACTTTCAAACTGTCGCGTATAGAACGAAATGTACAAGTGAGCGACGCAAGGGACGATGCTTTCTAATTTATAGCTGGGCACATAAAAATACTCTGTAAAACGGCGGAAATTATTATCCAGACTAATAACACATTGCTTTTCAAGCATAACCATTTATAAAAAAATAAAAATTTCTTTCTTAAAAAGGGGGTTTTATCCTATTTTAGAGATTCGAAACCATAAACATAATAAACAAACGGGCATTCCCAAGGTGGATGTGCTTGTTACAGTAGAAACGTTGATAAAAGAAATCAAGGAAAATATTTCAAAAGGAGAAAATATTTATATCCGCGGTTTCGGAAGTTTTATAACCAAAAAACGTGCTGCCAAAATTGGCCGGAATATCAAAAAAAATATTGCCGTTAATATCCCCGAGCATCATATACCTGCTTTTAAACCTTCTAAAGAATTTGTGAATGAGGTGAAGCAAATGAATATTACGCAATAAATTTGCGGCTTAATCAAGCATTTGTGAAAAAACAACAATTCATTCTTTTAAGCGGTGGTTTTATTTTACTTATTGTTCTCTATTTTTTTGGAAACACTACTGCTCCAGTCTCTGCTACTTCTTCCTCTGTCAATTCTGATAAAGCTAATTCAGGCGTCACTACTACTGAAGTGCTGAATGCTGCGAAGAAAAATATTACTGCACAACAATCCGCCTATCTCACACAACTGGAAAATAGTGTAGTGCGTGGCAATGTAAAAGCGCAGCAAATCCGTATTTACAGGCAGTTGGCAGCTTACTGGCAGGATACGCTTCGTCAGCAAACAATTGCAGCATATTATTTTGGCGAAGAAGCTAAATTGGAAAATTCGGAAAAAAACCTGAATTTCGCAGCCCGTTTGTTGTTAGTACATCTTATGGCAGAAGATAATCCAGCCATGCAAAACTGGCTTGCAACAAATGCAAAAGTTCTTTTTGAAAAATCTTTGCAAATCAATCCCGCCAATGATTCTGTAAGAATTGAATTGGGTGCCTGTTACATATTTGGTAATATTTCGAATACGCCAATGGAGGGTATTCTAAAAATAAAACAGGTGGCTGATAAGGATCCCAGCAACATGTATGCTCAATTAATTTTGGGTTTAGGTGATATAAAAAGCGGACAGTACGATAAGGCTGCGGAAAGATTACAGCTTGTCACAGAAAAGGAGCCAAATAATCTACAGGCTGTTTTTAACCTTGCAGAAACTTATGAAAGAAAGGGAGACAAAGCCAATGCTGTTGCATGGTACAGAAAGGCACAAAACATAGTCAGCCTTCCTGAAGCAAAACGGGAAATTGAAGAAAAAATAAGAACATTACAATAACAAGTTTAATAACCTAAAAATTCATTGGATTATGCCTTGTGGCAAAAAAAGGAAGCGTCATAAAATTGCAACGCATAAAAGGAAAAAAAGATTAAGAAAAAATCGTCATAAGAAGAAGAATAAATAATTTTGTATTTTTCTATAGATTAATGCCTGAGCATTATTGCTAACGACAATTAATTACGTAATTTACTTACACAAACTGCCATATTTTTCTGCAAGCAACTTTTACCTTTTCCTTATCATTGGCAGCATGGTGTTTTAGATGGAATAATATATGTGTCTGCTATTGTAAATAAGGCAGATTTTAAAAGTTGCATTTGTGAACAAAGAACTTATTATCAATTCAGCGCCTACCGGCGTTGAGATTGCTTTACTTGAAAATAAAAAATTGGTAGAACTGCATCATGAAAAAGTGGATGCCAGTTTTGCTGTTGGTGATTTATATCTTGGGAAAGTAAAAAAATTAATTCCCGGCTTAAACGCCGCTTTTGTAGACGTAGGATTTGAAAAAGATGCATTTCTGCATTATACTGATTTAAGTCCTTATGCCCGCTCTTTACTTAAATTTACGCAGTTATGCGTGAACGATAAATCGGAAACACCCCTGGATTTTTCAAAATTTGAAATTGAGCCGGAAATTATTAAAACCGGTAAGATAAATGAAGTGCTAGGTGGTAAACCGAATATTCTTGTTCAAATATTAAAAGAGCCTATCGCAGCAAAAGGTCCACGCTTAAGCTGTGAAATTTCTTTGCCCGGCAGATTTGTTGTAATAACTCCATTCAACGATATAGTTGCTGTATCTAAAAAAATCCATTCTTCTGAAGAAAGAAAAAGGTTACAGAAAATTGTTGAAGCTATAAAACCAAAAAATTTTGGCGTAATTGTTCGTACCGCTGCTGAGGGTAAAAACACTTCTGAGCTTCATGAAGATTTGCAACATCTTATAGATACATGGAAAAGTATTCAAAAGAACTTGCAGCATGCTGTTGCGCCAACCAAAATACTTAGTGAAGAAGACAAAACAACCAGTATTCTGAGAGATTTACTTACTGAAGACTTTAACCGCATAATAACTAACGATAAGAATATTTACAACGATACCATTTCCTACATTCAAAAAATTGCTCCGGGAAAACAGGATATTGTTTCACAGCATATTAACGGGCTTCCCATATTTGACCAGTATGGTATTACAAAACAGGTAAAGGGCTCTTTTGGTAAAACAGTAAATCTTCCTAGCGGAGCTTATCTTATTATTGAACATACAGAAGCATTGCATGTAATTGATGTTAACAGCGGCTACAAAAGCATAAGCAATAACCAGGAAGAGAACGCAGTGGAAACAAACCTTGAGGCGGCAGAAGAAATTGCACGACAGCTTAGATTAAGAGATATTGGCGGTATTATCGTCGCGGACTTCATTGATATGCGGCTTCCTGAAAATAAGAGGAAGGTACAGGAAGCAATGGAACGTTTTATGCAGGCTGACAGGGCTAAACATGCAGTATTGCCTATTTCAAAATTTGGTCTTATGCAAATAACCAGGCAGCGCATGAGACCCGAAGTAAACATAAACACCTCTGAAATCTGCCCGTCTTGTAATGGAACAGGAAAAGTAATGGCAACCCTGTTATTAGTAGATGAAATTGAAAAGCGTTTAAATTACCTGGTAACACATCAGCATAAAAACCTTACCATATACGTGCACCCAATTGTGTATTCGCACCTTACAAAAGGGATTTTCTCTATTGCCTGGAAATGGAAAAGAAAGTTCAAAACACGTATTAAGGTAAAGGCTAATTCAGATTATTATTTGACAGAATTCCATTTCTTTGACGCCAATGAAGAGGAAATAAAGTTCTAATCCCGGTCAGTAAAAATTTGCTCCTTTTTCTATTGAACCTCAATGATTTAAAAAAGCAATTTTTTATAATTATTGATGATTCATGCGGGTATTTTCCCAGCATTGAATTGATAATCAATAATTTAGGAGAAGTTTACACAGAAGCTTATCTAAAAAACTAAAGTTTTCAACAACTTCAAAAAATAATTTTGAAATGTAACCCATTATTGTAATTTAGTGCCAGAATTTAATGGGTTAGTAAGTAAAGGGTTGGCAGTTTTGCCGACCCTTTTATTTTGCCGTATTGCGTAAAATTTATTCCATCACTTCTTATTTGTTGAATAAAGTTCTGAACAAATGAAGAATCCGCTTTAGGCAGAACAAAAACATCATTCTTTATTTTGTTGCCGGGCACATAAAAATTTTTCGACTAATCTTCATGTCACTGACATTGCTTATCCAATATTTCTCTTCACATTTTATTTTAGTCATCCGTTTCAAAATATCTTTATGCAATGAGTAAAATAAAGACAGCATTCTTCTGCAGTAATTGTGGTTATGAAAGTGCAAAGTGGTTAGGCAAGTGTCCTTCATGTAATCAATGGAACACTTTTATTGAAGAGGTAATTGACAAAGGAATAAGCAGAAATGGTGATACATGGAAAAATTATAGCGCTGATAAGAAAGCGCCGGTCACGATTGCACTGCAGGATGTAACAAGCAAAGAAGAAAAAAGAATCTTAACTATAGACCCGGAATTAAATCGTGTGTTAGGTGGTGGCATTGTGCATGGAAGTATTATTCTTATTGCAGGCGAACCCGGTATTGGCAAAAGCACTCTGCTTTTACAGGATGCACTTGATTTAAAAGGTATCGTCACATTATATATCAGTGGTGAAGAAAGTGAACAACAAATTAAAATGCGTGCTGACCGTTTAAAAATTCAAAATGAAAATTTTTACCTGCTTACAGAAACATCCACGCATACTATTTTCCAGGAGATTAAAAAACTAAAACCAGAGCTCGTGATTGTTGATTCAGTACAAACGTTGCAATCAGACCTTATTGACTCATCACCCGGCAGTATTTCACAAATTCGCGAATGCACTGCGGCTTTTCAACGTTTTGCAAAAGAAACAGACACACCTGTTTTTTTGATTGGGCATATAATCAAAGATGGAACTATTGCAGGTCCTAAACTTTTAGAGCATATGGTTGATACGGTGCTTCAGTTTGAAGGCGATCGTCATTATACCTATCGAATTCTCCGCACTCTGAAAAATCGCTTTGGCAGCACATCTGAATTAGGTATTTATGAAATGACAGGTGAAGGTATGCGTGCAGTTTTAAATCCTTCGGAAATTTTAATCAATCAAAAAGAAGATCAACTAAGCGGCAGTGCAATAGCTGCAAGTATGGAGGGTTTGCGGCCCTTGCTGATTGAAGTGCAGGCGCTTGTTACACAAAGCGTTTATGGAACACCGCAACGAACAGTTACTGGTTTTGATTTACGAAGATTACAACTTTTACTTGCGGTACTGGAGAAACGCGGCGGTTTTCATTTTGGTGTAAAAGATGTGTTTGTAAATATTGCAGGTGGCATAAAAGTAGAAGATCCTTCTATTGATCTTGCAGTAATTTGTGCATTACTTTCTTCATATGAAGATGTTCCTCTTCCTCAACATATTTGTTTTGCAGGCGAAGTGGGATTGAATGGCGAGATAAGAGCTGTGAATCGAATTGAACAAAGAATTGCAGAAGCAGAAAAATTGGGTTTTGAAAAAATTGTTGTATCAAAATTTAATAAAAAAGGATTTGATAAAAAGCAATTTAAAATAGATGTCGTTGCACTAAGCCGTGTTGATGAAATTTATCGTTATTTATTTTAAAAGTTGCATTAGTAAAATAGATTTTATAATTTAAAGCATGATTAAATCCCTTTACTCGCATCTGAATCATTTTACACATCTTTTCTTTCCTCATGTTTGCGAAGGCTGCGGCACAGACATACTTGAAAATGGATCGCTTCTTTGCGCAGAATGTTTATTAAAACTGCCTCAAACAAATTTTATTGCAGAACCTGATAATCCGGTAGAGAAAATTTTTTATGGCCGTATAAAAGTTGAAGCTGCCGGCAGCGCTTTCTATTTTACAAAACATTCATTGCTTCAGCATCTTATTGTGCAATTAAAATATCGTGGCAACAAAGACATGGGTTTTTATCTCGGCAAATTGCTGGGCTATCAGTTAGTTCAATCAAATAGGTTTAATAATATTGATGCCATCATTCCCTTGCCGCTTAACCGGCGCAAGGAAAGAAAAAGAGGATACAACCAGGCTGCAATAATAGCAGAAGGTATAACTTCTGTATGGCCTAAACTTGTTCTTAAAAATAATGTGCAACGAATGATTTTTACAGAAACGCAAACACATAAGGACCGTATTACACGATGGCAAACAATGGAAGGAGTTTTTGAAAACATTGATAAAGAATCTTTAACGAACAAACATCTTTTATTGATTGATGATATTGTTACAACGGGCGCAACGCTTGAAGCCTGCGGTGCAAAATTGCTGGAAATTCCGGGTACAAAATTGAGCATTGTAACGGTGGCTAGTACAATTTGATTTTTTGTGACTAACTGTAGTTGTTATGGCATCGTTCCTTGTGCCTGCCTCGAAAATTCGTGGATCACTCACTTATAGTGCTGATTAAAAATCACCATAGCATCTCCGAAATTAAAACTCCAGACTCACGATTTACGGTTTACGAAATAATTGACGCTTTTTATTTTCTCCTACATTTGATGCAATGAAACGAAGCCATTTATTTTTTTTCACCATTATTTTCATCTGCTTTATTACCTCCTGTAAAAAAGAGTCATTTCTCACCAGCGCTGATGCGTTACTTTTTACTTCTGTTGACACTTTGCACTTCGATACCATATTCACGGGTGCAGGTTCAATTATCCAATCATTTAAAATATATAATCCTAACGATCAAAAATTATTGCTAAGCGATGTTGAGCTTGCCGGTGGAAATAATTCTTTCTTTAAACTTAACGTGGATGGTGCTCCGGGTACTTCATTCAACAATATTGAAATAGCGCCTAATGACAGCATTTATGTTTTTGTTACGGTAAATATAAATTCTGGTTCAGCAAATCGCCCATTCCTTGTTGAAGACAGCATTCGCATCAATTATAACGGTAATGAAACATTGGTGCTGTTAGATGCTTATGGTCAAAATGCACATTTCTTGCGTAATATATCCGTTACAAAAGATACATTATGGACAAGTGAACTTCCATTTGTGCTATTGGGAAAGTTTATAGTTAACGAAGGAAAAACACTAACGATAACCAAAGGGACAAAAATATATTGTCATGCTGATGCGCAATTTATTGTAAATGGTTCATTGTATATCTCGGGAGAGAATGATGGAAAAGTAATTTTTCAAGGTGACAGACTTGATGATTATTATAAAGATTTACCCGGTAGTTGGCAAGGCATCACCTTTTCACGAAGCAGTAAAAATAATATGCTCAATTATACAGAATTAAAAAATGCAAACCGCGCAATCATAGTAAATGAACCTGCCACAGTTAATAATCCAAAATTAAAATTGCATCAGTGCATTATAGATAACGCTTTGGAGGCAGGTATATTATGCAGCAACAGCAGTATTGAAGCCATCAACTGTTTAATTTATAATTGTGGAAATAATATAAACATAACTGCGGGTGGCAATTATAGTTTTATGCATTGTACAGTGGTAAGTTATTCAAATAATTTTATTGCTCATGTAAACCCTGTTTTGTCCATCAGCAATAGTGATAGTAATAATCAAACCTTTGCTCTCAGCGCCTATTTTGTTAACTCAATTTTTTATGGAGATAATGGAATTGTGAATGATGAAATTCTTGTACAACAATCAGGCGGCAGCTCATTCAATGTAAATTTTGAAAATGTCTTATACAAAGCAACAGATGCAATAGAAGCAAATTTTACAAATTGCATTCAAAACGCAGATCCTCTTTTTGTAAAAATCGATATAGGTAAAAATCAATATGATTTTCATTTGCAAACTGAGTCCCCCTGTGTCAATACAGGAAAAAATGCTTTTGTATCAGAAGACCTTGACGGACATTTTCGTGACAGTGAACCGGATATTGGCTGTTATGAGCTGCAATAAAAACTTAATCATTCATTACTGTAAACATTTTTACCTTTGAAATGTTCTTTAAACAAAAAACTACACTATATGAAAATCATTCTTACTGCCGTGCTGTTTCTTACTTGCATTGCTGCCATTGCAAAAACCGGTAATAAAAAGAAAATTCCGGCTACAAATGCTACGCCTGCAAAAACCATTTACGACTTTAAAGTAAAATCACTTGAAGGCGGAACGATTGACTTTTCCCAGTATAAGGGAAAAAAGATTTTAATTGTAAATACTGCATCCAAATGCGGCTTTACGCCACAATATGCAGGTCTTGAAAAATTATATGAACGATATAAAGACAAACTCGTAATCGTTGGTTTTCCCTCAGATAATTTTGGCGGCCAGGAATATCATGATAATGATTCTATAAAATCTTTCTGCCAAAAAAATTATGGCGTTACTTTCCCTTTAACAACAAGAGTAGATGTAAAAGGCGATAATACTACACCTGTTTTCAAATACCTATGCAACAAAAATGAGAATGGCGTTTTAGACGCTACTATTAGCTGGAACTTTAATAAATTTTTGATTGATGAAAATGGTAACCTGCTTGCTCATTTCGATAGTAAGGTAACACCCGAGAGTGAAGAATTGTTGAAATATCTGAATCAATAATTTTTTGAATTAAAATCCTTAGATCAAAGGGTTCATATAAAGCGAACCCTTTTTTCTTTATACCTGTTTTATAATGCCTGAAGAAATGCACTAAAATTTTATTCTTCATTTTTATTTCTGCAAAGTTGTATCTTTCTTCCCCTAAAATTAAAATTATTGTATGAGAAAAGTAGCTGATATACTTCGCCGTAAAGGAGACAATGTGACGACTGTTCCTCCTTCTACATCCGTTATTGATGCACTGCACATGATGGCTGATCAAAATATTGGTTCAGTAGTAGTTGCTGAAAACGGAAAATTTCTGGGTATCATGACTGAAAGGGATTATTCCCGCAAAGTAATTTTAAAAGGCAGGTCGTCTACTGATACCACTGTTGGAGAAATCATGTCTGCTGAATTTCCCTTTGTACATCAGAAAGATAGTATTGAATATTGTATGGAACTGATGTCGAAACAAAACCTGCGTTATCTTCCCGTAATGGATGGAGACAGACTCGCAGGGATACTTTCTATTAATGATGTAGTGAAAGAAACAATTTTAACACAACAGGAAACGATCTCTCATTTGCAAACATATATTCATTCATAAGCTTACTCTGAAAGGAGATTTTAAATTAAAATACATTCAACAAGACTAATCTATTTTCTCTTATTTCATTGTGTCCACAAATCGTTAAACCTTTATGCAGGTTGATTTTTAAGAATTCTGCAATTTCAGTTGCACAGCAGGTTTATTTGGTTTTTAGCTCCAAAAAATTGATATGATAAATATCACTCAATCCATTGCAAATTGCTGCATTGTTTCTTGTTGAGGCAGCACACTATTTATTTTAAGCGGGATTTCATTTATTTTTTGCAGTAATTTTATTCCTACTTCCGACAATTTGCGTGATTTAGGCTCATCATCATTTAGATGGAATGAAGTTTGAGCTGCAGATGGAACGATCAATACTTCAGACCTTAGAGATAAAACCAATGTAAGAGATTTAAACTATGGTATTAAAGAAATCATGCAGCTACGTTCTATAAGGTTTAACTGGAATAATGATCAAACCCGGCGTGAAAAACTTGGTTTAATTGCACAGGAATTACAAAAAAGTATTACCTGAAGTTGTTCGCGACTTTGAATATAAAGTGGATGAAGCAACAGGACAAAAGGAAAAAATTGCTACATCAAGACTGGGAGTTGCATATGCTGACATCATACCGGTTCTTATCCGTGGTATACAGGAGCAACAGCAAAAAATAACTACGCTCGAAGATCATATTGCTAAATTAGAAGCAGCTCTTAGTGCTAATAGCATTCCAGGTAGAAATGAATTGGCTGGTGCTGCACTTGAACAAAATTATCCGAATCCTTTTAATCAAATCACTACTATCCGCTATAAAATTCCGGCAGGCTCTAACGCACAAATTATGATTTCCGATGCAAAAGGCAGCCTTGTAAAAACTTTAAGAGCAACAGAAAGTGGACAAGCACAAATTAATGCTTCAGAATTAAGTGCAGGCTCTTATACATATACACTCATGGTAAATGGGAAGACAGCAGGGTCCAAAAAAATGGTTCTTACTAGATAGATAAACAGATATTTTTGCTCCAAACCTTGCTTGAAAAAATGGTGATGCAGTTGCTGTGTCACCATTTTTGTTATGTTGTTAAAAAAGTTTCGAACTGTCTAAGTGTTTTGAGGTCGAGATGTTGTCGACATTGTGCAGAGGTGTTGCAGCTAATACAAAATATAGGTGACTAACCGATATAGAGATTAAAGATATTTTAAATTAAAATCCACTGCGTTGCCAATGTTTGCGTTTTTAAATTAACGAGGCAGAAACTTTTTTTCAAATAATTTACTTAAACAGATTTCCATCACTAAGTACTCAGTCAAGGTTATCGAGATGACGTCATCCCAAATTCTCTTTTCTCGTAAAGAAAGATATTACCATGTTAGGATTGCATTGGTAAATTAGCCATTAAACCAATCCTACCATCATTTGCAAATAGCTAAAAATCTTCGTATTCCCCCTTTTATAATCAATTAAACAGAAAAAATATTTTAAAAAATCTTTCCGTATACGGTTCAGATTGTGAAATATTGCCTTCCAAGCACATCATCTTTGTTGTAGAAAAACAATCAACATGCTGAAAGAAATTAGCTGGAAAGAATACTGGACACTTGTTTTACTGCTTACGACGCTCTACTACATTTTTGTATTTTTCCTCTTCTATAAAAAGGAATTAACACTATTTATGAAAGGAGAGAAGAATGGTCGATCAATGCCAGAAGTTGAACCATTATTTTCCTCTGCAGAAACCCGCAACCACACACTTTCATCAACAATGCAAACTTCCCTGTTTGAAGAAGATGTAATGAAATTTGCAGCAAATATTCATCTGATATTGAAGATGAAACAATGAAAGGGGAAGATAATGGTCTCCAAGAAATCAATTTGATCCCTTATGCTCATAAACTCGCTGATGAGATAAAACAACTGATTGAAATCACCAACAGTTTCTTTATTAGAAAGTGAAAATTCGGCAAATCAAAAATCAAATGAAAATCCAATAGTTGGTTTTTATGGATTGAACGATAATAACGATATAGATTCAGGTGGGCAGAATGCCGTTGAAGCAGTAATTCACGAAACACATTGGTCTCAGGCTCAGTTGTAAAACTTCGTCTTCTCAGCGATATTAACATCAAGGGTAACTTAATCCCAAAAGACAACTTCTTTTTTGGAATTGCAAAATTGAATGGCGAACGATTACAGATTGACATTAATTCCGTCACTTCTGACAATTCAATTTATCCTGTAAGCCTTGAAGTATATGATCTTGATGGATTACCAGGAATATATTCCAGGTGCAATTACAAGAGATGCTTCAATGCCGCTGATTGCCGACGAAAAAAATGCCTCTGATAATTCAGGCAAAATCACACCAATTGTAAATGTTTTTCGCTGCTGAAAAAAAATTGCGGTTTGATTCGGTTCATAATTTAATTCTTTGGCAAGTTCCTGCACCCGCATCTTTGTTCGCAAACCAATACTGTGATGATCATGCAGTGCTCTTGAAACTGTGGAGACAGATATATTTAATTTCCTCGCTATTTCTTTTATCGTGGGCTGTTTCAAAGATATAACGCTAAATTAATATTTAACGGCTTGGAAGATCCATAAAAAATTCATGCTAAGCATGAACTTGTCTGCGAAGGAAAAAATTGCAAAGGGCAGCAAACATGGAAAAATGTACTGCATGTAAGCAAATAGTAAAAATAAAAGCCGGTCATAATTAACCGGCTTTCTCATCAATAAATTTTTACTATCATTTGTGCATGGTGGTATCCTTTTTGTTTCCCATACCCTGTTGAGGACCCATCATCTTCATCATATCTGCCGGTTGCATAAATTCCCAATGTTCAATTGCTTTACCGTCTTTAAATCTGGATACTTCTATAGCACTCATATCAAACCTGGTTCCCGCAGGCATGCCCATATCAGCCGTCGCAGCAGTTCCTGTAAAGCGCATCCATTGAAAAACATATTCACTATCTGCCAATTCTTTAATAGTTTCCATTTTCATATCCGCAGCCATCGTATGTATTTTCGCGAGTTCTGCTTTGATGCTGTCCAATCCTTTTACTTCTCCCTTCATACCGGCATGATCAACGCCATCTGCTGCAATATAATCACCTAAATTGCTTACATCACCCGTTTCAATTGCTTTGTTAACTGCATTTGCTGCGGCGAGATTTTTTTGAGCAGCATCATTGCTCTTGTTTTCGGCAGATGTGTTGCTGCCGCTATTGCAGGAGATAAAAAAGCAAAACATTCCTGCTGTAATAGTAAACAGAATTTTTTTCATATGCATTATGTTTTTGATTTTAAAAAATGAGAGATTAAATGTATGTTTTTTTCAGAATACAAGCGCCATTTCATTAAACTGCTATTGATGAATATTGCAATACAGTACAAGTGTGCGACGCAATGAACGATGAGCAAAAAACTGAAGTTGGGTTCAAAAAATTCTCTCATCTTTATTCATTTCATTGCCATTTAATCCGGCACTACGCACGTATGCGTTTATTTTAAAAAAACCCATGCAAACGTTTGCGTTCCTCAAATTGTTTTTTGTGCGAACATTCTTCTAACTTCGCTGCTGAAGTGAGAATGTATCTGTGATTGTATGGAAATTTAATTAGCTTGCCAGGCAAAAACTACCAAGAGATGACTGCTATTTTTTTTGTTTGATAAACTGCTAACAACCCTTGATGAAAACAGGTACCAATCATTCCTGATGTTGAAAATATAAAATTCAAATTAGTAACCATTAACCATCAATATATGAAAAGAGGAATTGAAACATTCATTTGCCTTATTCTTCTTCTATATAGTTCTGTTTCGCAAGCTCAGCGTATGCAGATAAAAGGAACTGTTGTAGATGAGAAAGGTCCATTGCCCGGAGTAAATGTTCTTGTGAAAGCTTCTAAAACGGGCACGCAAACTGATGCAAAAGGAAATTTTAGCCTGCAAGCGGCGCAAGATGACACGCTTGTTTTTTCTTCCGTGGGTTATACATTGCAGGAAGTTAAAATAAC
>WNFZ01004334.1_pt1 | contig 13186 bp, 13 predicted proteins | sample 5400081 | NCBI WGS metagenome assembly WNFZ01 (sample SAMN13153365, study PRJNA577476) | soil metagenome | isolation source: 80 cm soil or saprolite under grassland replicate 1 | place: USA:California | collected 2016-06-15
GCGAGACATCGTCCAGTAGACAGCCATCACTGCAAAGACAATACAAACAAATGTGGAAATCGTAATGATTAACATCGTGACACCTTACCTTGCAGACAATTCGCGACTCGTCAAATCGGCGCGTCGTTTCAGATTCTGATCTTCATAATCTTTTGGACCATCAACATACCCAGAACCTGCATGATAGCCGCAGCGGCAATTAGTTTGTGCCCGCGCGGATCCAGAAACAACACATCCATATAACCGGGGTTTGCAACAGAGATGTAGATAGCGAGGAAGATTGGCAACGCGCACAGCAGCCATGCCGACCAGCGCGAACTCAGCGTCATGGTCTTCAGGTCTTCCATAATACGGAAACGCTCACGGATTGTGAGGGCGACCTTCTCCAGCAGTTCAGCCAGGTTGCCGCCCGTCTCCCGTTGAATCAATACCGCGGTGACGCACATCCGCAGATCGAGAATTGGCATGCGGTGAACGAGATTTGCGAGCGCAAGCTTCAAAGACAGCCCGAGGTTCTGCTCCTCATAGGTTTTGCGAAACTCGGTCGCGATTGGCTCCGGCATCTCAGAGGCAACCATATTCAGTGATTCTGTAAACGCATGACCCGCGGCCAGGCTGCGACTCATCAGATCCAGAGCGTCAGGCAGCAGTTGGAGAAATTTATTTGTCCGCTTCTTGCGCTTCATCGAGATGTGGGCGAAGGGCACCACCGCGGCGATAAGGCCGAAGACTCCCATCAACATGTAGGAATCGCTTAGCATCGAAATGGCTAGCACCGCCATCACTCCCGCTGTCAGGGAGAATAGAACCAGGCGCATCACCGTGATCTGTGAATCAGCCTGATCAATCATGCGCTTGATCTTGGACGTAGACTGCAGCTTGATCAGTATCCGGTGCATCCACGGAATCTCGCTCATCAGTTCTTCGCGAGCCAGACGCACATCGCTGTCGTCCGTGTGCGCGGACGAGCGGATGGCCTCAGCCAGTCGTTCATCTAAACGGGCGCGCCTGGCATCCGAGCCGCGCGATACGACTAGATATAGGGCGTAAGTCAAGAAAAGGCAGGCAAGAAAGACGAAAAATGGAACTGGAAGCATGAAGCTCTAAACCTCCTCAAAAAACGATCGCGGCAACTGCAAGCCGTAGACTTTGAGTCGTTCGGCGAAACGTGGCCGCACGCCAGTGGGGCGGAACCGACCGATGACTCGCCCGCCTTTCTCGACACCCTTTCGCTCGTAGATGAAGACATCCTGCATGGTGATGGTTTCACCCTCCATGCCAGTGATCTCCGAGATCGCGGTGATGCGGCGTGTGCCGTCCGACAGCCGGGCCACCTGAATTACCAAATTGAGCGCGGAGGCGATCTGCTGTCGCATGGCACGATCAGAGAGTCTCATGCCGGTCATCTGGATCATTGTCTCAAGGCGGGCGAGCGCATCCCTGGCCGTGTTGGCGTGAATCGTCGTAAGTGAACCGTCGTGGCCGGTGTTCATCGCCTGCAGCATGTCTATAGCCTCGGCGCCTCTGACCTCGCCGATCACGATCCGATCGGGTCTCATTCTTAAAGCATTCTTAACGAGGTCGCGCTGGGTCACCTCTCCCTTGCCCTCAATGTTCGGGGGGCGGGTCTCAAGCCGCACGACGTGTGGCTGCTGCATTTGTAACTCCGCCGAATCCTCGATGGTGACGATGCGTTGCTCCATTGGGATATACGCGGAAAGGGCGTTGAGGAGTGTCGTTTTTCCCGCGCCCGTGCCACCCGAGATAAGAACATTCAAGCGCGCGTGGACACACATCTCGAACAATTGAGCCATGTCGGGCGTCAAGGCTTCTTTTTCAATGAGTTTATCCATGCGCAGCGGGTTGGCGCCGAAGCGGCGGATCGAGAGCACTGGTCCATCAAGCGCCAGCGGCGGAATAATAGCGTTGACTCGAGAGCCGTCTTTGAGGCGGGCATCGACCATCGGCGACGACTCGTCAATGCGTCGGCCAACCGAAGAGACGATGCGCTCGATGACGCGCATCAGGTGCTCGCTATCCTTGAACTCGATATTCGTGCGTTCGAGCTTGCCGCCCCGTTCGATGTAAATGTTATAAGGCGAGTTAACGAGGATGTCAGAAATCGTTGTGTCCGCCAGCAACTGTTCGAGTGGACCAAGGCCGAAGAGTTCATGCCGTACCTCATGAATCAGCCGCTCGCGCTCGACGGACGACAGGGGAGTGTCCTCATGCGCCAGCAGGCTGGTGGCAATTCGGGCGACTTCATCGTGGAGTTGTTCAGGCTCGAGTGACCGGAGCTTGGTCAAATCCATTCGGTTGATGAGCATCCGGTGGAGACGGGATTTCATCTCCTGGAAGCCCTGCTGATTACTACCCAGGTCATCCGCCAACGACCCGGTCATGTTGTCTCTAATTAATCTTTCACGTAGTGCCATGGTGATATATTCCCGTTTGATGTCCGACAAACTTCAGTTTGTCGTTGCTGCCGAAAAGTAATTGTCTGGAAGCAACGACAAACTGAAGTTTGTCGGACATTTTCAGTTTCTCGTTGCTGCCGAAAAGTAATTGCTCTGGAAGAGTCCGACAAACTGAAGTTTGTCGGACAACATTAGCTGATGCCGGCTCTGTCAAGCGCCGCGTTCAAGCCAAAATCTTCTATATCGGCCGGCTGGCGTCGAAACATTGACTTAACGGAGCGCTTGCCCTCCTCCGTCGGAACAGATGATCCTGCTATCTTTCCCTCGAAAAGTTCCGCGGCGATGCGTCGAAGATCTGCCGCTACTTTCGAAGTCGGAGCCGAGTCAACGAGCGGCTGGCCGAGATTGATCGAGTTAACCGCCGTCCGGTAATCGCTCTGGATAAAGCCAACCATCCGCTCGCCAAGAAACCGTTCGACCTGTTTCTGGTCCAGTTCCACATTCTTGTTCCAGCGATTGACGATCAGGCGAATCTTTTTCCGCGGGTAGCCGAGCCGGTCAAATATCTCCAGAGTCCGCCGCGTGCTGCGAATCGCGTGAATCTCCAGCGTGAGCACAACAACAATCTGGTCAGCATGATCGAGCGCCGAGATCGTGACTGAATCGAAACTGTGCGGAGTGTCAATAATCACGCAGTCAAAGCGCTGCCTGAGCAGCTCCAGGACTTCATATATGTGCTTCGGCTCGATGTCTTCAGCGCTCTCCGCTTTGATTGGCGCCGCCAGCAGCGAGAGATTCTTCGAATGCGGCGTCAGGTAACTGGCCAGCAACGCGTCGTCAAGCCGGTCGCGATTCTCGACCACATCAGCGAGCGAGAACTTTGGTTTGAGACCCAGGAACAGTTCTAAATCGCCGGCCTGTAAATTGAGATCCATCAGAACTGTCGGCGTGGTCTGCAACACCGCCAGGTTTGTAGCGATCAAAGAGCAGCCGCAACCGCCTTTGCTGGAGAAGACTGCGATGGCCTTGCCTCTCTTCTTCGGTTCGTCGTTGGCGTGTGCCGCAGCAAACTCGGCAGTGCGCTCGATTACTGTCGTCAACTCTTCCTCGACGATTGGCAGGCGTATGAAGTCGCGCGCGCCCGAACGCACACTGCGCAGAATGAGGTCGGGCGTTGAGTCTCGTGAAGCACAGATGACCGCCGTGGCCGGACATTCGGTTACGAGGCGCTGGACTAGTTTCAGTGCCGGCTCACCCATGTGGGAGAGATTAATGATGACTGCCGAAGGCCGCAGACGCATCGTCTCGGTGAAAAGCTGTTCCGCGTCATCACTCATCATCAATAAGCTCGCGCCGCTGTGCGCGGCGAGTGCCCTGCCCATCTCTTTCGAGTCTGCAGGATCCTTGCACAGGGCGATAAAAGTAAGCGCTCGTTTCATTGCGAATAATTCCCCTTGATTTATTGACCCGCACTTTCCGCTGTCAAAGTCGATGTATAGGCCGGCATAGTCAGAGTCTTCGAGGCAAACGGAATGCTCAGCGTAAAGGTATAGCTGGTTATGCTGACCGTGACGGTGCCCACATTCGGTCCGTATGCACTCGCCCCAACCCCTGCATAGGTCACGGTAATATTTGACGTCGTCAGGCCTTTAATCAGCGCCGAGCCTGTCGCGGCGCATGTGGCGGGATCGACATGTGTCTCACCATAAACGACCACGTTCTTTACGCAAGCAATGTCTGCTTCCTTATGTACCACGGCATATCGGGCGCCCCGGCGCGCAGCATCCGTCAATGCATTGTGGGTATAGAGCAAGCGTCCAAACTCGATGATGGCCAGGGTCATCATGAAGAACAGGCCCGCGATTACGGCGAACTCGGCCATCGTCGTTCCCGCTTCTCCCTTACTAAAAACTTTTCGCAGCATCTCGCTTTGCTCTTCTTTCGCAGTGCGGCAGATTTCTTTGGAGTTCTAAAACGCGTAATTCTTGCTTAAAACCATAATCTTGTACTCGAAGCCAAGACGTAACTTACGTACCTATGTAGTACATCGTGGTGCTCGGACTTATTGGCAGCGCCAGCGTGAATGTGGCGCTGTGAATCAGTGCGCCGATATTAAAAATCGGCTGATAAACGAACGGCACGGCAGCGTCGCTACCGCCGAGCGCGGTCCAACCAGCCGTAGGGCAGTCAGCGGCTGCGCGCGGGATTCGCACTGTCACGTGCGTGCTGGTGCCATCTCGCTCAACACAGACCTTGCCCGCGCTGAAACCCTTTACTAGTTCGTCCCCACCGGCGCATACCAGTTTGCCGCACACGACCAGACTAATTGCCTTGTTTATCTCCACAGTCGTGAGCTGGTGGTTCGATAAATAGCGAGACGACGAACGCGTAGCTTTGGCAAGCGTCGTGTAGGTCTGAAAAAACCGACCAAACTCTGACACCCCAGCCAACATGACTGCCAAGAAAGGCACGACAATCGCGAGTTCAGCCAGCGCTCCTCCATCTTCCCCGAGAAGAAGACGTCGTAGCCTCTTGATTGTCGCGGATCTGCGCTTCATCCGTTGAGATCCTCCTTAATGATAAAGAACCACAAGATGGCCCTTGATCGGAGACCCGTTTTCCAGCCCCGAGTAATCGGCGTTCACCGCCGAACTCCCACCCGTAAATTTGATCGTGTCAGCAACGAGAACCAAATAGGCGGACACGCTGGAACTTGCGCCTGAGAACTCCAAAATGGCCGTCGGGAAATACAGCGCGCCCTCTAGTTTCAATATGGTGCCGCCGGAAATCACCGCCTTCTGGGTGTTGGCAGGGTCCTGAAAGAACAAGATGCCTGCCAGCGGTCCGGTTGTTGGCGCTGTGAGCGTACCGCCGCTCGAGCTGATGTCGATTGGTTTGTAGGCCCAAGTACCAGGAGTGCCAGTGTTATAGAAAGTTACGCCGGCGCCACTGACCGTCGAACCGCCGTGGATCGTTAGCCCGCCTCCATTGAGGATGTAGGTTCCGGGATTGAACTTGACCCCCGTTTTGCTGTTGATCGTGATGCCACCGCAATAGACCCCGGGGTCCAAGACCGTTCCGTTGTTTATAGGGATGGCGGGGGGGCATGCTCCCACCGTAGGCGGCTGCAAATAAAGAAGTGGGTCGACAACGGCTGGTTGACCGAACTGAGGACTGGGGTTGACGCATCCACACTGCGAGCAGCTTGTTTGCACTACGCTGATCACGGGGGCCGTAAGATTACAACTGCCGCTCGCAGCCAATCCCGACGACGAGCTCGAGTCAACGAAGACACCGCATTGCACGTTGACAGTCGAGGAGCTGACAACCAGCGCGTTGTTCGCTGTTGGATTCAGTGCGTAGATGCAGCCTCCGTTGCCGCCGGATGCGCCTGCGATCGCTCTGGCATTAAGCGTTTGCGATGATCCCAATATCGGGCTGGCGAAGAACACATTAACTGGCACACTCGGTGTGCTCACTCTTACGTACTTGAATGTGCTTGGATCGGCATCGGCCTGCGCCTGGGCTTCAGTCTTAGGATCTACAATCTCGTCGGAGCTGTCGAGGGTTTTGCCGAATGTAACCAGAGTGCGCTGGTCGGCGGTTGTCATCACGGCGGCGAAAGTCTTGTTGTTGAAGTTGTATTTATTGAGGTTCATCGTGTTGACGGCCTGGTCAACCGCGACCTGGATCCGTTCGGAAACTGGATTGTGTTGCAGACCCTTGGCGCCGGCTAGCGCGCCAGCATCAGCCGCGTTTTGCAGTTCCGCCTTCGCCATGTAAAGATGGCTGAGATCGACCCCCAAACCCACGGCGAAGAACAGAAACAGAGTAGAGAGGACCGTGTAGACCAACACGTTCCCATGCTCCTTATTCTTCCCGTTAGAAGGATCCGCTATCAACGCCGTCTTCATTAATCTTCTCCTGCAGGGCTGGTCCCCTGGTTCCTAAGAACTTAAAACGTTACGAAATCTCGCTTCGCCTACGGCGTGCCGGCGCTCTCCGCTGTCAGGGTCGAGCGGTAAGCGGGCATGGCCAATGTCTGCCGCGCGAACGGAATGTTCAACGTGAAATTGAAGTTCTGAATAGTCACAGTTGTTGTCCCAATATTCAGTCCGTATGGAACCGCCGGTGTCGCCGGGTCATTGTCAGCGTCAGCCGGGTCATAGACGACGTTCACATTCGCCGTCGTCAAGTTCTTGATCAAAGGCGTTCCCGTCTGAACGCTGTCACACGTGCCGGTAAGGTGAGTCTCGCCGTAAACCACCACATTTTTTACACAGGCCTTATCAGTCGCGCTGCTGGTATGGAGCGAAGCATAACGCGCTCCTCGACGAGCAGCGTCGGCTAAGGCGTTATGCGTGTAGAGCAAGCGTCCAAACTCGATAATGGCAAAGAGCATCATGAAGAACAGCGTGGCGACTATCGCGAACTCGGCCATCGTGGTTCCCGCCTCTTTGCCAAAGGCTTGTGCTATGTTTCTTTGCAATCTTTCCTCGCGGCTAAGTTCAATGTGTTGACTATTCTAAATCTGCATTTCTCTGCGCCTTCCCGAAGTTGCCGGCGGTCTCTGTTGTCACATTCTGAACGCTAATTAGCCATGTAGAACATCGTGGTGCTCGGACTAATCGGCACCGCCATATTAAAGCCGGCGTCATGGAGCAGTGCGCCAATGTTAAAGATCGGTTGATAGGCGAACGGCGTCGCGGCATTGCTACCAGCCGTAGGGTTACAATCACTTATTCGCGGGATGCGCACTGTCACGCTGGTAACTGGCGCGCCTGTGGTCTCAATGCATACGTGGTTGGTTGCACTAAAGCCTTTCACTAGTTCCTCACCGCTCGCGCACGTCAATTTGCCGCAGACTACGAGGTTCTGTGCCCTGGTTAATTCCGTCGCATTCAGAGCGTGATTCGATAGATACCGCGATGCGGATCGGGTGGCCTTCGCGAGCGTTGTGTAGTTCTGAAAAAACCGGCCAAATTCGGATACGCCTGCCAACATCACGGCGAGGAATGGCACGACGATCGCTAGTTCAGCTAGTGCGCCGCCCCTTTCGCTGTGGTGTAGCTTCCGGAGTATTCCAAGTTTGCATTTCACCGGTTCACTCTCCTACTTATAAAGAACCGGCGCCACAATGTTCGTGCCACCGCCACCGTTCGGGTCCCCGGCGACGATACCGGCGACGTTATCGGGCACATATTCGAGTCGGATCCAGGAGTTAGAAACAAACGCTTCACTCTGCATAAAAAACGCCCCGACCGAACGGATCTTATTGCCTTGTGGGTCGTGAGTATAAAGAATGGGGACGTAAAGGATGCGCCGGTTTGTTACGGCCCAGCTCGGGTTTGCCGGCGCCGTGTATGGGCTGCCTGCCTTGTACTCGGACCATTTGATACCCTCGTAGCCATCCTTCCCGCCGGGGAGCAAGGCACGCTGGGCCACATTTGTATCAGGCGGAGTCGTTGCGCTGGGCGCGATCGTTGTTGTATTGACAACGTTAGTTCTGTCGAAGCGTACGTTCAGACCACCCGCCACCGACTCCATGGCCGGGACGCTGCCTGCGAGATCGAGGGTGTCACCGGGGGTGACACTACCGCACGCAGTGCACCCGTTGCCATATGAAGCTAATGTCTGTGCGACCGAGAGATCGCGGGGAGAGCCAGCACCCGCGCACGAGGGGATGCCAAATTGACCCTCCGCCGGCGAGGAGCCTCCCTTGTAGCGAATGTAGTATGCGCAGCCCTTGCAATACTCTACTAATGGATTGCACGTAGTGCCATCAGCGTATGTCTGTGTCCCTGGAGGAGTATATGTCCCGCCCGGAAGAGTATTTGCCCCACACTTTACCTCCGTCTTTTTCGTGTCCATAGTACAAGTGGTCGTGGGGTCACACTGGTAGAAAAACATGGGAGTCATGCAAAACCTGGCGTTCCCAGATGAGGACGTGGAGAGGCCCGCCGTTGCAGTGGCGTTTAACGTTTGGGTTGAACCTAAAAGGGGGTTACCGAAGAAGATACTAACGGGGACGCTCGGCGTGCTCACCTTGACGAACCGGAAGGTGCTTGGATCGGGATCCGCCGCTGCCTGGGCTTCAGTCTGAGGATTTACAATCTCGTGGTTGCTGTCGAGGGTTTTCCCGAACGTAACCAAAGCGCGCCGGGAAGCGGTAGTCTTGTCCCCGGGGAAGGTGCGATTGCTGAAATTGTATTTATTCAAATTCATCGTGTTGACTGCCTGATCAACTGCGACCTGGATTCGTTCCGTAACTGGATTGTGTTGCAGCCCTTTGGCGCCGGCGAGCGCGGCGGCATCGGCCGCGTTCTGTAGTTCGGCCTTTGCCAGGTAAAGATGGCTCAGATCGACCCCCAGACCTAAGACGAAGAAGAGAAACAGGGCAGACAGGACCGTATAGACCAGCACGTTCCCGCGTTCATTCTTCCGATGAGAAGCATCCGTTATCTTCATGATCTCTTCCTTGGCAGCTCCGTTGGTTTTCACAACCGTACTCCGTTGGTTTTCACGACCGTACTCCGTTGGTTTCACGACCGTACTCCGTTGGTTTTCACAACCGTACTCCGTTGGTTTCACAACCGTACTCCGTTGGTTTCACAACCGTAATTACTGCTGACTTCTCATTCACACCGTGGCTTCAGCCCGGTGACATGGTCGCGATAAAAACCAGAGAACCGTTTTAACGGTTTTTCTTCGCTGCGGACTCTCATTCACACCGTGGCTTCAGCCCAGTGACATAGTTGCGACAAAAACCGCTTCGCTGCGGATTCTCATTCACAACGTAGCTTCAGCCCGGTGACATGGTCGAAATCCCACCCACGGCAGTGGGTGGATTGTTCAGATCCGGCCTCCGAAACAAAGCGACCGAGCGCATTCAAAAGCGAGTTCAGTTTCATCGGCCCTTCTTTCGGACGAACAGGTTGGATCTGAAACCATCCACCAACTTCCGTTGGTGGGATTCGAAGATTCCGCAAGCCCACCATGTAGAACAATCCATCCACTGCCGTGGGTGGGATTTCTGAGTTTTCACACACCCTCTAAAGCCGCGGTGTGAATGAGAAGTCAGAACCTCTATTTCCGACAGACTCGAGCTGCCTACCTTGTCGTCGCTGAAACATTCGCGCCCGTCGCTGAGTGCGTCCTGTTCGGCGCAGTTGAAATTCAGGGGGCTTGAAAAGCTCGAATCACAAATCTGAAACTACCTGAAACTTGAAACCCCTGCCCCTGCCTCCTGCTCCTGCCTACTGCTCCTATTCTCATGGCCCCTAAGGCGTACCTTTTGCAACGGCTGGTAACTGCTCGCCGGTAGAAGGAATTGCACGCTTCTCGGAGGTGGGCCCAGTTGTTCCCGGAACACCCTTGCCGCCCTCGCCCGCGCCGTTAATTGTGGCGGGCGGTGTATTGATTTTCGGCGCGGCATTAACTGGAGTCGGGGTAGTCGTATCAGCAGGAGTAGCGCTACCGGTCGAAAAACCGCTCTGGCCGGTTATGCCGCCGGATTTTGGCTCTACACCTAGCGGCGATCCTTTCTTTAGGCCGTCGATGCCGCGCAACGCCGGCAGGTCGTCCCGGTTAACCGGCTTCACTAGCTGTGCCGTGATGATGAACATCAATTCGCTCTCGTTCTTCTGGAATGACGTCGACTTGAAAAGGTTACCGATTATCGGGATGTCGCCCAGCACCGGAATCTTTGAGAGCGAACGCGTCTCGCTGTTGTCGAGGAGGCCGGCGAGCGCGAAGCTCTGCCCATCGCGCAGCTCGACTCCAGTGTGGGCGCGTCGCGTGCGCAGAGCCGGGATGACGAAACCGCTGAACCTCACGCCATTGGCAAAATCGATCGTCGAGACTTCCGGCTCCAGTTCCAACCTGATGTGGTCCTCGTCAATGATGGTAGGCTTGAAATTAAGCCGTACGCCATACTCCTTGAATACAACTGAAACTGCATTGCTACCACCTCCTCCCTGAACGATCGGAACGGGAAACTCTCCGCCTGCAAGAAAGCTCGCCTGCTGTCCGTTCATGGCAATCAGGTTTGGCTCTGCCAAAGCTCGCAGAGCGCCGTTGGTTTGCATCGCTCGAATGAATGCCGCAGTACCAAGGCCATTGTTAAAGAGGAAGATGTTGAGCGCGGAGCCGGCAAACGAGCTCAACAGCGTCCCATTGTCCGCGTTGCTTAATGTCGCAGGGCCACCTCCTTGGATAAATCCGGAAGTACCGTTGTTCACCGATGCGTAGGACGAGCCCAACTCCCGCAGCTTTTGGCGGCTAACTTCGGCAACGCGCACCTGCAACTGTACCTGGGCCAGGTTGGTTACCGGCGATTGCAGCATGTTGACTGTCTTAAAGCCGGCAGCCTGCACGACACTGTCCGCCTGCTGCGCAGACTGGGGATCCGCAACGGTGCCCGAAAGGACCACCGAGCCGTTGGCCTGGCTCAGGCGAATGTCATCCTTGGGAAACAGCGCCCGGATTTGCGCGTCGATAAGTGAGAGGTTAGCGCGTACGAAGACGTCAAACACGATATACCTATCGTCGGATTTTTCCCACGCGATGAAGTTTACCTGACCAAATCCTTTGCCATTCACAAGCACCTGGGTGGGCTTGACCATTACCGCCTCGGCAACCTCGGGGTTCGAGATGGAGAAGCGCCCGATTGGCCGATCGAAGTTGATGACGCGTGATTGACCGACGAGGACGTTAATGGAAATCGGCTCCTTTGATGCGTCCCCGAAAGACGCCATATAAGAGGTCTCTTGTGCGCAAACGGTAAGAGCGGCAATGCTGACGACAAAGACTGATGTCATCAGGGCGCTGATACAGTGTCGCGGGGAACGCGGGGTTGTCATATTCAAGCTCCTCATGTTGTCAAACTCATAAATGTCCGATAAATGTCCGACAAACTTTAGTTTGTCGATGTCCTTGCGCATTCACTCGTCGTCGCGAAAGACTTAACTTCATCGACCGCACGACAAACTCAAGTTTGTCGGACGTCTGGACCGTCTTCACGGAAAATCAACAGAGCGCTTTTTCGCTCCTTCGATCACCTCAATCGACGGGCGCTCCGGCGCGGCAATCTTCGGCGCAGCGAAGGCTTCGCTAACAATCGGCTTACGCCGCACGACGTGCGACGTGGACACAGCGGGTTTTTTCTCTTTTGCGAGGCCGGGTTCCGGGACCGGCTTAGCTTTCTCGCCGGAGAGAAGGCTGGTCTTATTCGCCCCGCTCGTCACTTCATCCTTCTGATCTACGGAATTCCGCATCACGAGCTGCAATTTCCCCTCACTGGTGGCGAGCGCCAGTTTCTCGGCCTGCTCGGGTGTGACTAGAAGCGTGACCGTCCTTATGGCGCGCTCCACCTCTCTATCATTCTTCGGCTTGTCAATGTTCTGACCGCTGGCCAGAACCTTGATATTCTGTAAGACGATCTTCGAAATCGTCTCCTGCTCGTTGCTTGCCTTCGGTGGGGTAGTCACCACAACAACGTCCACCAGCGTGCCTGGCATGATGAAGCCCGATACGCCCACAACTTCATCAACCTTGACAGTCATTCCTCGGTAGCCATCAGGAATTACCGATGACAGTCCGCCAGCCGCGCCAACCGGAGCCAGACGGCTTTCGGTCAGCGGTTCACGGGGGGCGATTCTCGTTACTGCGATCCGACCTACGAGATTTTCGTCAATTGTCTGAAACGCTCCCTCGGGCATGACGTTGCGGGGAAACTGCGCGATCCCCAGTTGCTCGGCGATGATTCTCGAGCCCACGGGGATCTCGACTCTCGCGACAACGACGTTATCGAGATTCTTAGTGTAAGCCTGAGCACTGGCCAGGTAGCGGCTGACGGAAACGGCAGCGATAAGGCCAAAGCCTATAGCCGCCAGCAAAGCGATGATCAGGCGTTTATTGCGCATGATGATTTATCTCCATTCCAACTAACCAGGGCTTTCGCCCTTGATACTCCGTGTTCTTCGTATCTCCGTGGTGAGTTTTACCGATCACCGAGAGACGGAGGCCCGAGGGTGAGCGAGTCAACCGCGAAAGAAAAATGTGGAAAGCACGCTTCCCAGCATGATTGCCACGCCGTACGGAATCGTGTGCCGGCGGTCGGAAGGCATCACAAACCGCGGCATTTCCCAGCCGGGCAGAATGCCGACAAAAATCCGCAAAACACCGTGAAGCGTTGAAAACACCGTCCCCGATCTCAACATTGAGTAGACTGCAAGCGCTGCACCGAGCATGACGACGACGACGAAGGTCATTGGGACCATGCCGACGCCGAGGACGGCGCCGACAGCGCCGAAAAGCTTCACGTCTCCTGCTCCCATTGCACCGAAGAGGTGCATCAGGAACATTGGAATGAAAGCAAGCCCGAATCCTTCCAGGCTGGATAGCGCGCCATGAAGTCCACCCGTGCTAGTGTTGAATGCCAGGCCGGCGATCAGCGTAGCGAGAACCAGAATGTTGGGGATGCGCCGGTAACGTACGTCAAAGTAAATGACGACGGGACCCAGGGACGCGAGTAATACTAGTTTTATGATTTCCTGGGACACTGGCATTTAGCTCTTGATCTCATTGGCAGTCGTATTCATCTTGATGTTAACAGCGTTGCCGAGCACCTTGTAGACGATGATGGCGACGGCAACGAGAATGGCAGTGCCGACCGCATACTCCGCCAACTCCGCTCCGTTCTCATCACGAAGAAACTTGTTGAATCTTTTCACTTAGCGCCTCCGACATAGCGAACCGAGGAACCTTCG
>WNFZ01004336.1_pt1 | contig 13185 bp, 9 predicted proteins | sample 5400081 | NCBI WGS metagenome assembly WNFZ01 (sample SAMN13153365, study PRJNA577476) | soil metagenome | isolation source: 80 cm soil or saprolite under grassland replicate 1 | place: USA:California | collected 2016-06-15
CAACAGCTCGTTCACGCGAACGCGGTAACGTCCGTCGGCGGCGAATGTGTAGGCGAGGAAGGGATCGGGGCTGCCCGCGAAGCCGTTGTTGCTCGCCAGCGCTTTGCCGGTCGAGTCGAACAACGTCAGCACCAGGTCGGATTTGGACCCGAGGCTTTTCGCCGCCGCATCGAATACGATCGTTGCGCCGGCCCTGGCGTCGAAATCGCACTGCTCCGCGTCGCCGCTCTTTTCGTGCGTGGCCCAAACGTCCGCCGGCAGCGACTCCAGTGTGAGAGCCTTGTTCGTTTCCGGGACATAGACCTGTGGCAAATCGTCCACGTGCAGTTTGATCTTTCCGCTCTCGCCGCCCGGGCCCACCAGCGACAGCTCGTAGCCGCCGCGCGGCAAATTGTCCGGTGCGCTGACCTGGAGCCAGACCTCGTCGGGTTTTTGTTCGGCGTCCCGGTCGAGCTCGGCTTTCAACCTGGGATGATGCGATTTCACTTCGGTCAGGCCGGTCAGGTTCTTGCCGACGAGTTTGACTTTGACATCCTTGCCCCGCTGAATCCCGCGCGGTTCGGCGCGCGACAACTCCGGTTTGGGCGCCGGCAACACTTTGCCGTTGGCTGGGTCGTAGAATTCGATCGAGCCGTCCAGCCGTCCGACCACGAGCGCCTGGTTGTCCAGCGCGAAGGTCAACGCCGGCGCCCAGTCGGGCTGCTTTCCGAGCGACAGTTTCTCTTTCAACTCGGCCCCGCCGGCGTCCCAAAGCTTGACCGTGCGATCGTCCGCCGAGGTGACCAGCGTCTTGCCGTCGGACGAGAAGGCGAGGTTCAGAATCGCGCCTTCGTGGGCGAAGCGGGACTCGAGAAGCGGGTTGGTCGTTTCGGCGGCGCTCGCGCTGATTTGCCAGACGCGAATGCGATTGTCCACACCGCCCGCCGCAAGCCGGTTGCCGGCGGGGCTGAAGGCCACGCCGTACTGTTCCTTGAGCGGCTGCGAGAGCGTGTCGCGCCGTTCGCCGCTGGCCACGTCCCAGAGCTTGATGGTGCGGTCGGCGCTCGCGCTGGCGAGGATTTTGCCGTCCGGACGGAACGCCAGACCGAAAACGGCGCCGTTGTGGCCGGAAAGGGTTTTGATCTCTTCGCCGGTCGCGATGTTCCACAGTTTGATCTTCTGGTCGTAGCTGCCGGTTGCCAGTGTTTTGCCGTCCGGCGACACGGCCACGGAATAGATCGCGTCTCTGTGTCCTGCGAAGAGGTGAACCAAACGGTCGTCGGCCAGGTCCCATTGCCTCACTTCGCCGAGCCAGCCGGCTTCGCCGCCGGCGGCGAAGAGGAGTTTGCCATCGGGTGAAAACGCCAGCGCGTTCACGTTGCCGCGATTGCCTTTGAGCGCGCGAAGCACTGCATGGGACTCCGCGGATCGCAACTCGACTTCGCCGTAACGGGCCGCGGCGACGAGTTTCGGCCCGGGCGCGTAGGCCAGCGCGTTGACCGCTTTGCGGGGCGGCACTTTGGGTTCGATTTTCGGCACGACCAGTTCCCGGGGTTTGAACTCGGCAGGTGGCCGGGCGCCGGCCTCGATCCAGGCCCGGATGAGCGCGATCTGCTCCGGCTTGAGTTTCTCGCGCTTTTTTCCCGGCGGCATGATTAGTTTTTTGCCGTCCTTTTCGGCCCGGCCTTCGATCATTTTCACCAGGAGGCTGTCATCGCTCTTGCCGGGAACAATCACCGCGCCGCTTTCGCCGCCCTTCATCAGCAGATCGAAGCTTTCCAAAACGAGCCTGGCCTCCGGCTCCTGCGCGCCGTGGCAATCGAGGCAATACTCGGTGAAGATCGCGTCCACAGCCGCGTAGTCGTTCGTTGCCGCAGGAGCGGCTGGTGCCCATTGCGCGCCGCAGACCAGCAGGAGGGACAAGACGGGGATGAGACAACGGTTGGACCTGAATGGAGTGGCCCCCTCACCCCATCCCTCTCCCCCTCGGAGGGGGAGAGGGTGCCCGACTTGTCCGCCGTAGCCTTGGCGAAGGCGGAAAGGCGGGTGAGCGGGAGGATCATGGAAAGCCGCCATTTGTTTTTCCGCATGCTTTGGGGCCATAAACCCGCCCCTAACCCCTCCCAGGAGGGGAACTATCAAGGCGCGGATCAACGCCTGCTCCCCTCCTGGGTGGGGCCGGGGGTGAGTCGGCCAATGGAGAGGACCGTGGGTGAGAGACCGCGCATCGGACCTGAATCGTTTGTGACGCATCCGCGCTAATGATTGAACAAAAACTCCTTGCTGCTCAACAGCGCCCAATACAGGTCTTCGACCAGCGGGCGAAGTTCTCCATCCTTCGCGTCGCTCAGCGCCCGGAGCATCTTCTCGCGCTCCGTGCCGGTCGGATAACGCGACAGCGCGCTCAGGTAAGCGTCCTCGACGATTTTGTCGGGCGGCGTTTTGTCGGCGAGCAGCCTGGAGATCGCGTTTTCCTTCGCCGACAGCTTCTGGTTGATGGTGTCGCCGTTGGCAATGTGGAGGACCTGCGCGACGTTCGGCTCGGCGGTGCGTTCGCATTCGCAGGTTTTCTCGCGGTCCGGCCGGCCGAAGGTTTTCAGGAAATAGGAGGCGATCCGGGTGTCGGGGAGCTGGATGGCGCGAAAGCCCAGCGGATACTTTTCTCCCAGCCCCCGGTTCTCGTTGCGCAGGTCGGTCTGAAATTCCGTCGGGACGCCGGTTACCTGCGAGTAGGCATCGAGCAATACTTCGGCCATCAAACGGCGCGGGTAATAGCGCGAATAAAAACGGGTATCGGCCGCGTTCTGCGGCAGGGGCGCGCTGGTGCGCTGGTAGGTCTCGGATTGAAGAATCGTTCGCACCAGCGCCTTGAGATCGAATTGCCGGTCGGCGAAATAATTCGCGGCGGCAGAGAGCAGTTTTTCGTTGCTCGCGGGATTGGTCATGCGCAGATCGTCCACCGGGTCAATCAGCCCGACGCCCAAAAAGTTTTTCCAGACGCGATTCACGATCGAGCGGGCGAAGTAAGGATTATCGCGCGAGGTGAGCCAGGCGGCCAGGGCAGCGCGCCGGTCGTTCGGGTCATCCATCGCGAGCCGTGTTCCGTCCAGGGGCGTCGGCGGCAACGCCTTCCCGGTCAACGGCTGGACGATGTCGCCGCTGTCCGCAGCGAAGACAGTGGTCTCGCCCTCGGCCGAGCCGGTCTTGGCGCGCACGCGCGCGAAGAGATTGGCGAAGCGGTAATACTGGTCGTTGGTCCATTTCTCCATCGGGTGATTGTGGCATTTGGCGCAGTTGATGGACATGCCCAGGAACGCCTGCGACACCGTCTCGGCCATTAAGCGCGGGTCCTCGTGGAGAATGTAGAAATTCGCGGCGCCATTTTCGAGCGTGCTCCCCTGGGCGGTGACGATTTGGCGGACGAACGCATCCCAGGGAGTATTCGCGGCGACGTTATTGTGAATCCAGTTGTAGTACGACCACATCGCCGCGGGCTTCAGCTTCTTGCTCTGGACGAGCAACAAGTCGGACCACTTGCAGGTCCAGTAATCCACGAACTCGGGCCGTTGCAGCAGCGCCTCGATGAGCCGGTCGCGGGCGTTGGCGGGAGTGGCGGGAGTCTCGGAGCGTTGGAGTGAGGGAGTCTCGGAGTGAGGGAGTGAGGGAGTGTCGGCGGGATTTGTTTCATCACTCGAGGACTCCGCCGCTCCATTGTTCCGTTCGTTCGCGCAGGCGGCCAGAAACTCGCGGGTCTCCTGCGCGGTCGGCAGCGCGCCGATAGTGTCGAGGAATGCCCGGCGAATGAATTCCTCGTCGTTGCAACGCTGCGACGGCGGCAGGTTAAGGTCCCGTAATTTTTCCAGCGCGAGGTCGTCGATGAAGTTGCGTCGTTTGGCCCGGGTGAAAAGGGAAGGCGAAACGGTGTTGGTGTAGGGGACCGTAATCGAGGCAATGGCAATCCGGCTCAAGTACCACGTGGTGATGGCACCCTCGCCGTTGCCGACCACCTGCACCAGGCCGTTGTCGTCAACCTGCGCGACCGATGCGTTGGCGGCGGTGTATTTGGCCCAGCGCGTGACGTCCTCGCTGTGGCCGTCGGTGAACCAGGCGCGAACGATCAGTTGGTGATTTTCCGCGGGTGCGAGCACCCGATGTTCCGGCAGGGTTTCGATTCGCTCGATGCGGGGATCGTCTTGCTTCGGTCCGGGAGCCCCGGCCGCAATCCAATCGGCCAGGACGCGGTATTCCAGTGAGCCGACCTCGAATCGCTTGCCGCCTTTGTGGGGGACCGCAGTGGTCGGCTTAAGCAGGAGCAGGCTGCGGCCGGGATCGGCGGGGATGATCCGGCGTCCGAGGGCGTTGCGCGTCAGCGCGAGGTAATCGCCCTCGTCGTCGTAGCCGCGGAGGGAAAGTTTGAATCCGTTCTGGCCGGCGGCGGCGCCGTGGCAGGCGCCCGAGCTGCAACCGAACCTGGCGAGCACCGGCTGGACGTGATTGCGGAAGGTCGATTGAACGGGCTCGATAGTGCCGGCGCCGGCGGAGGCGGCGCAACCGAGGAGGGCGACAGAGCAGACGGTGGCGACCCGTATCGCCTGCGAAATGCGCGACTTCACGCTGAGCATAGCAAGCAATCTTTGGGATAGGCGACGCGGTGCGGCGATCCAACGATCTGTTCCCCCTCAGCCTGACCCTTCGTGCCACACAAATCTGATTTTGGATTCATTTCGCGTCCTTTGGCGTGTTTAGCCGGCATCAGAACAACTCCCGGATCGGCTGGGTGCCGTAGTTTACCAGCGGGAACGGGCGTCCGCTCGGGCCGGGCAGTTCGGTGGCCAGATCGAGTCCCAGGCTGTGATAAATTGTGGCCACGACTTCGGCGGGATTGACCGGTCGCTCGACCGGGTAGGCCCCGATTTCATCGCTCTTACCCACGACGCGACCGCCTTTGACACCGCCGCCGGCGAAATAGACCGTCCAGCATTGGGGCCAATGATCGCGTCCGCCGGCCGGATTGATCTTGGGCGTGCGGCCGAACTCGGCGAGGTTGCAGACCAGCGTGTTGTCGAGCATGCCGCGCTGGAACAAATCCTCAAGCAACGCGCTGTAACCCTGGTCATACATCGGCGCGACGATGTCGCGCATGCCCTGAATGGACGTGAACGGTTTCGAACCGTGGATGTCCCAGGTGATTTCATCGAAAACGGTGATGAACGTGTTGAGGGTGACGAACCGCACGCCCGCTTCGATCAATCGCCGCGCCAACAGACAGCACTGACCGAAGCGCGTCATGCCGTAGCGTTCGCGGACGCTTGGCGGTTCTTTGGTCAGGTCGAACGCCTCGCGGGCTTTCGCGCTGGTCATGAGCCGATAGGCAGAGGCGAAACTCGAATCCATCAATTGCGCGCTCGGGCTGGCTTCAAAATTTTTGACCGTTTCGTCCACGATTTCGCGCAGATCGCGACGTCGTTGCAGTCGCGCGTCTCCAATTTCCTGCGGCGGCAGCAGGTCGGGCACTTTGAAGTCCTTTTTCGACGGGTCCGCGTTGAGCACGAAGGGGTCGAAGGCCTTGCCGAGAAAGCCGGCGTCCTGGCCGTGGGGCATGTTGCCGCCGGTCGGCCCCATCATTTCGGGCAGGATGACGTTTGCCGGCAGTTCGTTGCGCCGGCCTTTGAGGTATTCCAGCGCGCACCCGGCATGCGGCGTGTTGACGCCGCCGGTAAAGAGCCGGCCGGTCTGCATCATTTGATGGCCGGTGTCGTGGACGGCGGCGGCGGTGTGATAGCAGGTCCGGACCAGCGAGAATTTGTCGGCCAGCTTCGCGTGCAGCGGTAAAATTTCCGAGACCTGGATGTCCGGATTGATGGTCTTGATCGGTTTGAACGGCCCGCGTATCTCGCGGGGCGCGTCAGGTTTCATGTCCCAGGTGTCGAGCTGGCTGGGCGCGCCGAGATTGAAGATCAGGATCACCGATTTCTCGTCGTTGCCCGGGGTGACGGCGCCCAGCGCTTTGAGTGCGGCCCAGTTCGAAAGAGTAAAGCCGAGGGCGCCGAGGATGCCGACCTGGAGAAAATCGCGTCGCCGGATGCCGTCACATGTGGTGATGGAGCCGTTGCCGGAGACTTTCAGCATAGCATCAGACTTTCCGTGAATTTGTGCTGGCGCCAAATTAGTTCTCCTTGACCCGGGAGACAATAGACAATCTTACCAAAAAACATGTAAAATCCTGCACCGACCGCCGGCGGCAGGGGCGAGCGCCGGGTGGGTGTCCATCATTCGGAGCAACGATGATTCGAGCTCAAACGTCCGAGGGTGAGTTCAAGAAGGGTAGCCGCCGACGTAAGGAGGCGGATTTTGGCACGAAAAACACTTCCGCCTCGTAACCTCGGCGGCTACGGCTCTTGCGACGATTCTTGAACTCGCCCTGTCAAACGCCTGGTGCGAACGATTAAAGTGTTGATGAAACCGGTGCCTTCCGTATGCTCCTCTCGAGCGAAGCCACTCCATGAATATCTCTGGGCGCTCAAAAGCTGGCGATCAAGCATGAAAAACGCATCCCTGAACCCGGTGGAATGCCTGGATGGAACCGGGCGATCGGACCGGCCAAAGCGGTTGGCGAAACTCTCGGCACTCGTCTGTGTCATTGTCATTTCGCTGTCCGGTTGCGCGACCGAAACGCCACTTCTTGAGTCAGACCTGGTTCCTTACGTTTCGGCCAAGCTCACCGAGGGCAATGTCATTGCGATTTCATTTCCCGGATCACCAAACCTGAACACCGCCCAGACAATCCGCAGTGACGGCAAAATTGATCTATCCTTGATCGGCGAGGTGACGGCGGCGGGAAAAACGCCCGCGGAACTGCAGAAAGACCTGCTCACGCGTTATGAAAAAGAACTCGTGTTGAAGCAGATTTCCGTAACCGTTCAATCGTGGGCCTATCCGGTTTATGTGACCGGGTCGGTGATGCACCCCGGCAAGCTGATGGTGGATCGGTCCATTTCGGTCCTGGACGCGATTGCGGAGGCGGGAGGATTCGATAATGCCAAGGCCAACATGCAAAAGGTTGCCGTCCTCCGGCACGAAGGAGGACAACTGAAGCACTATACCGTCAATCTCAAACGCGCGCTCGATGGAAAGAGCAAGCGGCTCCTTTATTTGAGGCCTTCCGACATCGTGTACGTCCCCGAAAGGATCTTTTGATGTTCCGCCGCGAGGTCTTTGTGCGGCGCAATTCCCGTTCGAACGGCTGGCCGGCGCGCTGATGCCGCGAGATGGATCCGCATCCCGAAAAGGCGGCTGGCACGGACCGGCCGGAGGACAATCCTCCCGTTCGCCGGAACCACACCACAGTCGTGCCGGTAACGGCCAATGATTAAGGGGAAAAGCACAACCCAATGAACTTTGAAGTGCAAGTGCATTGCATAATCAATTCAAAATACAATGGCGCGCCCAATTCATCCGAGCGATGCGTGCCTTTGTGTTTGGGGATCAATCGGTTAACAATTATTCAACTGATTGGTACGAAAGGAGCTAAAGGCCACCTGCCGGTTCACCAGAACCGCAACATAAAACTTGTGAAAGACGTATTTGATATGGTTTGGGAGGAGTTGAGAATCCCGGTGCAGTCGAGCGGGGTGCCGGCCTGGAAGCGGGCCTTGGATGTGGCCTGCGTTTTGTTCGCGCTGCCCGCATTGGCTCCGCTGGTCATCTTCATATCGCTTTGGATCAAGATTCTTTCTCCCGGTCCGATTCTTTTCCGCCAGGAGCGGGTGGGCTATCGCGGGAACCACTTTACTTGCTTTAAGTTCCGATCGATGAAAGTCGGCGCGGACAACGGGGCGCACAAGAACTATCTCAAAGAGCTGATTCATTCCGAGACGCCGATGACAAAGATGGATGCGCGGGGGGATTCCCGGTTGATTCCACTGGGCGCGCTCCTTCGGGCGACGGGGCTGGACGAACTGCCGCAGCTCCTTAACGTTTTGCGGGGAGAAATGAGCATCGTGGGTCCGAGGCCCTGCATTCCTTATGAATGTGAAGACTATCTTCCCTGGCAGCGAGAGAGATTTGACACGTTGCCGGGTTTGACCGGTCTTTGGCAGGTCAACGGGAAGAACAAGACGACGTTTAACGAGATGATCAATCTGGACATTAGCTACGCGAGGAACAAGTCGCTGTGGTTGGACATTAAGATAATATTTAAAACAATTCCCGCTCTGATTTCACAAGTACGTGAAACCCGGACGCGACGAAGAACACAAATGCTAAGCAGGCCCGTACTTTCGAGGTAATATGAGAAAACAAATCAGTGTCGGAGTGGTAGGCTGTGGATACTGGGGTCCCAATCTGATCCGGAACTTTCGTCAACTGCCGGATTGCAACCTGAAGTTGATGTGCGATGCCAGCGAGCAGCGGCTGTCGCACCTGAGGTCACTCTATCCGGAGGTGGAGGGGCACAAGGATTACGGCCATCTGCTCAACGGAGCCGGACTTGATGCCGTCATTATCGCCACGCCGGTCCGCTTCCATTATGCGATGGCGAAAGCCAGTTTGCTGGCGGGCAAGCACACGTTCATCGAGAAGCCCATGGCCTCGTCCGCCGAGGAGTGCGAAGAACTGGTTCAAATCGCCGAAGAGAAGGGCCTGGTTTTGATGGTGGGACATACGTTTCTGTATTCACCGGCGGTCAAAAAGATCAAGGAGATCGTGGATCGGGGCGACATCGGAGACGTTCGCTACATCAGCTCCCGCCGACTGAACCTGGGACTCTTTCAGAAGGACATCAATGTGGCCTGGGACCTGGCGCCGCACGATATCTCCATCATTCTGCACATCCTGGAGGAGCTGCCGCTCAGCGTGAATTGCCGGGGCGAAGCCCACATCACGCCGGGGATCGAAGATTTGACAAACATCCATTTGACCTTCCGCAAGCATCGGTCGGCGCTGATCCAAAGCAGTTGGCTGGACCCGCGAAAAGTGCGGGAGATGACGATCGTGGGTTCAAAGCGAATGATCGTTTACGATGATGTGGCGCCGTTGGAAAAGATCAAAATATTCGACTCGCGCGTTGACGTGCCGCCCCATTACGACAGCTTTGCCGAGTTTCAGTATTCGTATCATTATGGCGACATGTACGTGCCCTATCTCAAGCAGGAAGAACCGCTCAAGGTGGAGTGCCAGCATTTTCTGGATTGTATCCAAAACAACCGGACGCCGCTGACCAACGGGCGGCGGGGTCTGGAGCTGGTCAAGATACTGGAGGCAGCGTCGGCGTCCCTGAAACGAAACGGTGCTGCCATCGAAATCTCCGAAGACCGCAGAATGACTTCCTCAACCAACGCGCCCAAGGCGCGGACGGCGCGTGAGCCCGGAATGGTTTGCGCATGAGGCGGCGAAAGAATTCAAAAGGGTCAAAAGGGCAGCTTTACCAGCAGATCACGCCGGATGTAAAATTGGGGAAAGGAGTGCGGATCTACGGTTTCACCAATCTGTATGGCTGCGAGATTGGCGACGACGTGCGGATCGGCACGTTCGTGGAAATTCAAAAAGGGGCGAAGATCGGGAATCGCTGCAAAATTTCCAGTCACAGCTTTATCTGTGAAGGAGTGACGCTGGAGGATGAAGTCTTCATTGGGCACAATGTGACTTTCATCAACGACCTTTATCCGCGCTCGACCACGGCCGACGGTCAATTGCAGACGGAGGCGGACTGGAAATGCGTTCCGACCCTGGTAAAGAAGGGGGCTTCGATTGGTTCAAGTGCGACCTTGCTTTGCGGGATAACGGTGGGAGAATACGCGATTGTCGGGGCCGGAAGCGTGGTCACCAGGGATGTGCCGCCGCACAGCGTGGTGGCGGGCAACCCTGCGAAGGTATTAAAGATGCTTCCGGGCAAAAAGTAATATGCAAATACCCAATTTAGACCTGAAAGCTCACCACGGTCCGATGCGCGAGGAATTGATCGCGGTCATTCAAGAAGTCATTGACAACTCGGCGTTCGCCGGGGGTCCCTATGTCGCGCGGTTCGAGCAGGATTTCGCTCCGTTTTGTGGAACCTCCCACGCCATCGGAGTCGGCAACGGCACGGATGCGCTTTGGTTGACACTGCTCGCGCTCGGGGTCGGGGCAGGAGACGAAGTGATCACCGTACCCATGACCTTCATTGCCACGGCCGAGGCCATCAGCTTCTGCGGCGCCAAACCGGTATTTGTGGACATCGATGAACGGACCTACACGATGAATCCAGAACTGCTGGAACGCGCCATTACTCCCCGGACGAAGGCGATCATCCCGGTCCATTTGTTTGGCCAGCCGGCGGACATGGATCCGATCCTGGAGATAGCGCGGCGTCACGGGTTGCACGTGGTCGAGGATGCCTGCCAGGCGCATGGCGCCGAATACAACGGTCGGAGGGCGGGCTCGATGGGAATCGCCGGTTGCTTCAGCTTTTACCCGGGCAAAAACCTGGGGGCCCTCGGTGAGGCCGGAGCGGTGGTGACGAACGGCGACGAACTGAAGAACAAAATTCAGATGCTGCGCGATCACGGGCAGGCGAAGAAGTATTATCACGCGGTAATCGGGTGGAACGGGCGGATGGACGGAATCCAGGGCGCCGCGCTGCGCGTCAAATTGAAATACCTGGAGCGGGCCAACGACGCGCGGCGAACCAACGCCCGGCTTTACGACCAGCAACTGGCCGGAATCCAGGAACTGGTCCTGCCGGTCGAAGCCGCGTATGCCCGTCACGTTTATCACCTTTATGTGGTGCGCCTGCCGCGCCGGGACCAGATTCTTCAGGCGATGGCGAACCGGGGAATCGCGTGCGCGATCCACTATCCGATGCCGCTGCATCTTCAGCAGGCGTATCAGGGTCTGGGATACTCCAAAGGATCTTTTCCGGTCGCGGAACGCTGTGCGGAGGAAGTCCTGTCTTTGCCGATGTACCCGGAGTTGAGCGCGGAGCAGATTCGGACGGTGGTGCGAGAGTTGAAGAACCTGCTCGGCTCTTCCCAGAGGACTTATGACGCCGTTACCTGAGGTCATTGCCAAATCCCCGGGCGTCGAACATCGGTCCGTTGTGTCCGCGCGAAAAGGAGGAGTGCAGCGGTTAAATCCGCTGGAAATGCCCGGATGGGACAAGTGGGTGATGTCTCACGCGGCTGCCTCGTCTTTTCACAGTGCCGGATGGGCCCGCGTGCTGCGCGACACCTACCGACATTCTCCCTGCTACTTTGGCGTCCTGGACGGAGAACGGCTGTCGGCGTTGCTGCCACTAATGGAAGTGAAAAGCCCTTTGACGGGAAAACGAGGTGTCTGCCTGCCGTTCACGGATGAATGCCCGATGTTGTGCGATGGTTCCGTATCCGCCGAGGACCTTCTCCAGGAAGCGATGGACTTCGGACGCAGGCGGAAGTGGAGGTATCTGGAATGGAGAGGGTCGCATTCCCGATCGGGACCCCCTTCGCTCAGCTTCTTTGGACACATCCTGGCGTTGTCGGACCGTCCGGATCGAGTTTTCATGCGGTTTGACAGCGCCGTTCGCCGGGCGATCCGGAAGGCGGAAAACGCCGGGGTTCAAGTCGCCATTTCCCGGTCCTGGGAATCGCTCCAGACGTTTTATTCCCTGCACTGCAAGACGCGGAAGAAGCACGGGTTGCCGCCGCAAGGGATTGCTTTTTTCCGGAGTATTTTTGATCACGTACTGTCCGAAGGAAACGGTTTTGTGGCGGTGGCTTCCTGTCAGAATCGGCCCATCGCTGCAGGTGTATTCTTTCATTTTGATGACAAAGCCATCTACAAATTCGGGGCATCGGACCTGGAATTTCAACACTTGCGCGGCAACAATCTGATCCAGTGGGAGGCGATCAAATGGTATGCCAGCCGGGACTACGCTTCCTTGCATTTTGGAAGAACGTCGCTTGCCAACGAAGGACTGCGCCGGTTCAAGCTCGGCTACGGGGCCGACGAGCACAAGATCGATTACTTCAAGTACGACTTTCAAAAGGGGGCCTTCGTGGCCGAACGGGACCGGGCGTTCGGATGGTTCAACGGGATTTTTCGTTTGCTGCCAATCCCATTGTCCCGTAAGCTCGGCAGATTGTTATATCGGCATCTGTCCTGATGCAACGGATCTGAATTCGCCACGACCACACTGTATCGTATTCCCATTATAGCCAATGACACCCGCAGACGAAACCAATATCGACGATTCGGCGGAGCCCAGGCAGGAGGGGCTTGGGCCGACGGATATTTACTATGGGCTCTTCCGGCACAAAGGGAAGATTCTGGCCTGCGCTTTGGCAGGGATAGCGGCGGCAGCATTCCTGTTTTTCACCCGGCAGCCGGTTTACAAATCAGAGGCGACCCTGCTCATTCCTTATGTGCGGGAACGGGAGAACCGGCCGATGGACCCCGCGGCTACGGAAGCGAGGACGCGACCAACAGACCCCGGCGGACTCGGCATTATCAACTCGGAACTGGCGATTCTGAAAAGTTTCGATCTCGCCACCGCCGTGGCCCAGACGATCGGCCCGGAGAAAATCCTTCTCGGACAATCGACCAAGGCCGGCAACCTCGTTGAGGCGGCCGCGGTCATCAAAAAGAACCTGGTCGCTGATGCCGCGCACGGCAGTGGCGACATTTATGTCACCTTCCAGCACCCGGATCCCAACGTCGTTCAGCGGGTCCTGAAGGAATTGATCATCGAGTACAAGAAAAAACATCTCAAGATCCACCTGGAGGCGGGCGTTTCCGACGAGTTCTTTACGGAGAAGGCCGACGAACTGCGTGGGAACCTTGCGAGGACCGATGAGGAGTTGCGCACGTTGTATGAGCAGCTTGGGGTGGCCTCTCTGGATGAAGCCAAAAAGGCCAATGCCGGCCAAATGGCGAGGATCCGGGGCGATCTGCTCACGGCACAGATGAAGCTGGCGGCGCGCAAAGCCGAACTGGATGAAATCAAAGGAACGGCGCCAACAAATTCAACGAAGGTGGCCGAGGTAAAGACAACATCAGCGCCTCCATTGCCCCGAGTAAAGCAGGAGGAGTACGGCAATATCGTGCAGCAACTGACGTCGGCTCGCAATAAGCAGGCCGAGTTGTTGAGGGACTACACCGGCGAAAGCATCCTGGTCAAAGGCATCCGGGAGCAAATCACCGGTCTGGAAGAGAAAAAGAAGAAGCTTGAGGAGGAGAATCCGGGGTTGGTCA
>WNFZ01004337.1_pt1 | contig 13184 bp, 10 predicted proteins | sample 5400081 | NCBI WGS metagenome assembly WNFZ01 (sample SAMN13153365, study PRJNA577476) | soil metagenome | isolation source: 80 cm soil or saprolite under grassland replicate 1 | place: USA:California | collected 2016-06-15
TTCGGTAACTCCGGCTCCACCCGGAAACGACTGGTTGACTTATACCAATCCTACCTTTGCATTCCAGTTTAAATATCCACCACAGAGTGTAATTGAGTCTGGTGCTACCGACAATCATTTTATTATCGATTTGCCCATCATACCGGGAACGAATTTGGGACATAAATATCTCGAAGTCATCGTCGCAGAAAACGTGAACAACTGTCACAGTCCATTGGCAACGCAGTCCATGCTCGAAACATCGGAGATCATCACGATCAACGGACTCACGTTCATCAAAGAGACCGGGCAGGATGCGACCGCTGGTCATATCAATAAATGGACAGCTTATTCGACACAGCGCGATAACGTCTGCGTCAGCCTCGACTTCGTCATGCGCATTGCCGACCTTGGCAACTTCGCAACGCCTCCAGCGCCCGTTAATGAAGCGGCTGAGTCGGCGGTCTTTAGTCAGATCGTGGCAACCTACACATGGCTCACTTTGCCCACAGTGACACCCGGTTCCTCACTGACCCCAACCTCAACTCTGACATTTACACCTACACCGTTTGACACACCGCTGCCAACATTTACATCCACACCAGGATCAACTCCCACACCTGGTTCGGGACCCGATGGAACGTTGGCAGGACAGATCACCGCCAGCAAGCCGGTTACATTGAAGATATATGATTCCAGCAATACATTGGTTGCATCTACCCAAACAGGATCGGCCGGCACATTCAGTCTCAATGCTCCTGCCGGGGTCTACACTGTGGTCGCCTCCGCCGATGGGTTCCTCAGCGCACAGGGATCTGCTACGCTGACTGTTGGAAATGCAACCATAATGCCAATCCTCGTTCTGATTGCCGGTGATATCGATAATAACAATGTGATCGATCAATTCGATGCCATGACCATCGGCATGGGTTACAACTCCACCACACCTGCTGCAGCAGATTTGAACAACGATGGCATCATCAACGTGCTCGACCTTGAGCTTTTGGCCCGGAACTACCGCAAGACAGGTCCGATAGCCTGGTAATGCCTTCAGAAAAAGTTGAAAAGCTCCTGGTGGTAGAAAACCTCAGGAGCTTTTCGCAATGCTTCCATTCACGATCTTTTGGTTCATTGGGAATCGCCGTGATCGACCAGTATATCTGGCGTAAGGCGACAGTAATGTCGCACTACATTTGGCGATTCATCACGGTGAATCCTAGAGAGCCGATCTTTTTTTATAAAATGTTAACGAAACTGTTTGTGATAAGTGCTATAATTCCAGTATCTGACATTTTTGATATGCGCTCTCATTGAAGGCGGCTTATTACCTGACTAGCGCAACCTGCTTCATTATTTCCCTTTGGCGACCGCTAAAACATATTCTTTCATACTGGACTGAAGTTCGTCATTTCTGTTATGGTAAATCTATGGATATTGTTTTAGATACCCCTTTATCAGTTGATTATAAGGTAGCCGCCAAAGAGGATGAAATGGCATTATTGGAATCTGCGCGGGCAATGAACCGCGATGCGCTTGTCGAAATTTTCGATACGTATTCGCCTGCTTTGTATAGCTACGCGTTCCGTTTGTGTAGTGATTCGCTCTTGGCAGATTATGTTGTTGGAGATGTATTCGCAAAACTCGTGGAACAGTTCTCTATCGGGCGTGGACCGAATATTAATCTACGTGCCTATCTCTATGAAATGACCTATCATGTGGTTGTCGATCAGGCGCGTCGCGCGCATCGCGAAATTTCACTGGAATCTGCCGAATTCTTATTTCATGATACGTATTCTGCCTTTACAACTCTGGAGAACCAGATATTGATGGAGGCAATCCTGCGCGCGATTCGCAATGAATTAACCGAACTTCAGCGCCATGTAATTATTTTGCGTTTTCTGGAAGGGTTTAGTTTGCGTGAGACCGCTGCTATTGTCAAAAAGGACGTGAATTACGTCAAGGTAATTCAGAATCGTGCCATTGTTGCACTGCGTAAAGTGTTGGAGTACAGGGTGACTGAATGAAACCCAAATCCCCTTCTGAGGATGAACAGATCGTCAAGATCCTCAAGGAACTGGCTTCTCATAAAGCTTCTTATCCACCGGACCTGCTGGCAGCCCGGCGTGCTGCTTTTATGGACCAGATCGCGCAGGGTGGTCAGGCGGAAGTACAGGATGGGTTGACACTCAAGGATCAGGAGGTGATTCGGTTCCTGCAAGGGATCAAATCCTTTGAACCTGAGTATCCCTCCATATTGCTGGCTGCCAGGCGAACCGCACTTCGCAAGCAGATCGCACAGATGAAACGTACCCGTTTTCGCGATCGAGTGCGCGCCGTTTTTGAACGAAAAGTCGCATTCCCTACCGGCGCGTGGTCCGCATCCATGCTCAACTTTGCGGTGACTTCGCTGATCGTGGTGAGTATCGCTGCATTTGCAGGAGTCCTGGTTTATGGAAGCATCACGCAAGCTCCCGGTCTTGCATCTGCTCCAAGTGAAATCACGGGACTAGGATTTCTCTCGACCACAAGCACTCCTCAGGAAAATGTCATCTGCAAGTCTGGTTTTGTGCCGCCACTCTGTCTTGCCAGAGCCTTTGACAAGAGTCAGGATTTAACCTATGTCGGCAATGGATCGGCGCGTCCTGCTGTTGCCAAGGATACAAGTGCGGCCGATGGCGGTATCCATCAGGCTGCGTATGTCAACGATGGGCTCTATGGACCCGGAGCAAGCTGGGTAAGCGAAAGTGCCAATAGCTGGATCAAGATCGACCTCGGTCAGTCAACGATGATCAATACCATCAAGTTTGGCAGGGACCGCCTGGGCAAATTGAACGATCATGACCCCGGACAATTCGTGATCGCGGTTGCTTTATCTGATAATGTATATGCCAATGGAAACAGCAGTAATGATAATGTTGAATATCGGCAGGTCTTTGATTCCAAGAAAGCCGATTTTAATGGCGAAATTTCCGGTACAGATACGGTGATCGCACAATTCCAGCCTCAGACCGCGCGCTATCTGAAGATCACGTTCCAAAAAGCAGGGACAACGATTGATGAAGTGGAAGCTTTCATGATGCGAGCGCCTCTGCCGACGAGTCCAGCCAAAGCAGCTAACAAAGGTGGAGTGGTTGTGTTGAAGACACTGACACCCATGCCAAGCAGCACACCGCTTCCGTCAAATACTCCTGTTCCTCCGACAGACACATCAGTTCCGCCTACCGATACGCCGAATCCACCGACAGACACACCGGTTCCACCGACCGATACACCAGTCCCAACGGATACGGCCATCCCGCCGAGCGATACGCCGCTTCCACCGCCCTCGGATACACCGGTGCCACAGCCAACCGACACATCGCCTCCGCCGCCCGACACGCCTATCCCTCAGGATACTCCCATTGCGACGGATGCGCCGGTTTCCATCCAGGGCAATTCAATATATTGGATCACATGGTAGTCGATATCAAGTTGTTATAAAATCCAAAAGTTCTCACAGTGAAAGCTGTGGGAACTTTTGTTTTTCTCATCTCGTTCAATACGATATACATAAAGATATATGGACAGGAAAAAAGTTTCAACTACAATAAAATAACATTTCAGGTTTATGCCTCATGAACTCTTCTCAAAAGTTTCTTAATACCTTCGATAAATTCCTGTTCGGTGGCCTGGGCTGCGGGATTCTTGGACTGTGTTTGCTTGGAAGCGCGTTCGTGTACACCTTTCGGAATCCGCCGCGACCACGTCCGACCGATACGCCTATGGGACTTACCGCTCTTTCTACGGCGACAGCGGGTTCCGTATCTCCGACAGAATCGTTTCTAACGCCTTCTCCCTTCCCCACATTGAGCATCACCCCGCCAGGGACTCTTCCCGTCCTCCCCACCGCCGGGGCGAACTTCGGCAACACGCCTCCCACCGGGCAGATCGTCTTCACCTGCTATATCAATCAGATCGATCAGATCTGCCTGATGAATGCCGATGGCAGCGGACGACAGCAACTGACCAACGCGGGTGCCACGTCATTCTATGCCTCCCTGTCTCCTGATGAAGGGACGATCTATTTCGTGTCCAAACAGGCTGGCACATTCGATATTTATTCCATGAGCACCAAAGGTAAGGGCTTGAAGCGCCTGACGAAAAACATTGGCGCTCTCTATGCACCGGAGCTTTCAGTGAGCGGAGATCGAATCGTCTTTACAAACGAGTCGGATGGCAAGCAACGGATCTGGGTCATGCGCCCTGATGGAAAAAATGCCCATCCGATTACAGACGGTCCTGAAGATATCGACCCGACCTGGTCACCAGATGGTTCCCGCATTGCCTTTGCTTCCGCCCGAAGTGGACAGCGTCAACTGTATGTCATGGACAAAGATGGATCGGAAATCCAACAAGTCACAAACTTGGATAACATGGGCGGACGCAGCACCTGGTCCCCGGATGGCACAAAGCTCGCCTTCTATCGCGGACCAACCGGCGACCACAATATTTATATAATCAATGTGGATGGCACTGGCTTAATTCAACTCACCAACGGCGGAGATAACCTCGGTCCCAGTTGGTCACCCGATGGAAAGTGGATCGCCTTCACATCCTTCCGGGATGGTAACAATGAAATCTACATCATGCACCCAGATGGGACAGAAGTAACACGGTTGACGAACAATCCCACCTCTGATTGGCAGCCGCGCTGGGGGAGGTAGTAGTTTCTTGTGTTTTGGGGAATTGGATTGAATAAGTATTCCATCGTGATATTTCGTGTAAGAAGCAAATAAATACTTCCGCCTCAAAGGAATCATTTCTGCAATATGAACTTTCGATGAAATGAATTTGTAGAATAGCCTATAACAAATTAGAAAAACTTTAGACCGACCCGCAAAGTATTGAATCTCTCTTTTGACCGTTGTATAGTGATAATAACTTTCAGGCGGGGACTTCGCTTTGTTTTTTGTGAGATCCAGCAAATCAGCTGCGATGAAATTCGATTGACCCCATTTCCCGTTTTGATCCCTTTCAGAATTGTGGACTTGGCCTCCTCAATACCCTGACTATGCAAAACTATCCAAGAAAGGTGGTGGTCGGCGCGACGAGATTAACTGTACTGCCCAACTTCGGGCATTGAAACGGGATAGCGCACCCATGGTTCTGCCTGAGATTTGAGTTGAGCACCGAACCGTTTTCAAAAATCAGAAGGAGTTCGTCATGAAAATGATCACACGCGATATACAGGTTAATGTACCCGTTAATAAAGTGTTCGATTTCCTTGCAGACCCGAACAATCTGCCTGAGATTTGGTCCAATATCATTGAAGTCAAAAACGTTAAGCAGACAAAAGCCAATAACAGTTACACGTTCAACTGGATTTACAAGATGTCTGGCATGCCTTTTGAAGGAAAATGCGAGACGCTTGAATCTGTCCCTGGCGATCGGTTGGTATTCCAAAGCGCTAATGGGCTGAATGCCACCGTTCACTGGAGATTCCAACCCGCTGGACAGGCAACCCACCTGACATTGAGGTTTGAATATGAGATTCCGTCCTCGCTCCTCAAACGGATCAAGGATGAAATTGTCACCCGCGAGAATGAGCATGAAGTGGATGCCGTGATTCAGAACGTCAAGACTCGCCTCGAACTGGAACCTGCTTACGCATAAGGATTGGGCTTAAACGTACGTCACAAAAATAAATAGTACGTCTGTGGCGGGGTAATCACCTCGCCACAGATTTCTCGCCCGAGAGATTTGCTCTCGGGCTTTTTTAATTACTCATCAACTCTTCGCAAGTCTTCCAAAGTTTTTCTTCATTCTTTTCATTGCGAAACTCGCATTCCACTTCTTGGCGGTCTTCGTAGAATTTGCTGCTCACATTTTCAAATTGGGGGTCGCTTGCCAGCCAGACGGCGGTATCGGCGCCCTGGGCGCTCGTCCGCCCGCCGGAGTATTGGGTGAGGCGTTGAATCAATTCAGGTGCGGAATTGCGATAGAGTTCTGTTTCGGTGATCAAACCGGGCGTCATGGCGTGGACGGTGACGCCGGTCCCTTCCAATCGACGCGCGAACGCCCATGTCAGCAGGCGGTCACAGGCTTTCGATTGGGCATACGCTCGGAAGCTTTCAAACTTGCGACGTTCAAACTGTAAGTCATCCAGATCAAGATCGCTGGCATATTGCGATGCGACATTGATAATACGAGATGGCGCGCTCTTTTTCAACAAATCGAGTAATTCCTGTGCGAGTAGAAAATAACCGAGCACATTTGTGGCGAAAGTTAATTCAATGCCATCCACTCTGTTGACCTTCGGAAGTGTGCCGCGGTTTCCACTGGCATTATTGATCAGCACGTCCAGACGGTCATATTGATCGCGAAATTCGCGTGCAAACTTGCGGATCGATTCCTGGCTGGAGGTATCAACCTCCATTACGAGGGCGTTCTTCGAACCTTTTTGATTCGCAATCTCTTTGGCAACTTGGTTTCCCCTTTGAACATCACGACACGCAAGAATGACTTCCGCCCCAAGCTCTGCTAATTGAATCGCAATCTCTTTTCCAACACCGGATGTGGGCCCGGTGATAATGACACGTTTTCCTTGCATAGAATTCATTTGAATATTCCATTTCTGTGTCGTTGCGAGCGTTCTTCGCAAAGCAATCTCCTCTAAAACGGGAGATTGCTTCCCATAGGTCGCAACGACATGATTCGTTTACGATCCTCCCATCACGACAGTCCAATAGCCGCCATAGGCACTGAACTTCGAGAATACATAGCCTACGCCGATCTCTGTCACGCGGGAATTGAGCATGATATCCCAATCTTTCGGCTCTATGCGCCATTGATGCATCGCGTCCTGGGGAAGACCGATCGCAAGAAGTTCCAAATAATAAGGATTGGTGTAACCAGCTTTTGTGACGCGATCACCGGTCCACGAACCATCCGAGCCGCTGTGAGTCATGAAGTTGTTGCAGGCCATATCCAGGCTGTGTTCTCTTGCGGCGGCAGTTAATTGATCGTTGACTGCGAGCGCCGAACGTTCCACATCGGCGCGTGCCTTGTTGATGAGATCGATCAATGTTTTCACATAATCCGGGTTTTCAGTGTATGGACAGTTGCCGATCTTGGAATCGACAGGCGTCTCCTCACCGACGAGGATCTTCACCCAGAACGTCGGCTCAATTCCCAATGGAATGACTTTGCCCTTTGCATCGCGTAATTCGAAATTCGCAGTATAGGCGCCATCCTGTGTCGGTGCCGTGAGATCGACAGAGACATCTACCTCCGAACCGGTTTCCGTTTCAGGGACAGGAACAGTATCCGCGGCATCCAGTTTGTCGCCGGAGACAAAGGCAACGGTGTAATCTGTCCATTTGCAGGTGCCTGTGTTTTTGAACTTCCACGTTTTTGTAAATTTTTCCTCGGCGTTCAAACGAGTATTATCCAGGTAATTCACATCTTCGACGAAGAGCGCCTCATCGTGGCAGGAGGGCGTGGGTGTCGCAGCAGCCGGATCGAGGGTCGGCGTAGCGGTTGGCGGGATCGGCGTTGGCAATACCAACTGTTGCTTTGTCGGCGGCAACGTGGATGTTACAAACGCGACGGGAGCGTTGGATGTTGTCGGTGCTGCACTTTTCGCACATGCGGCTAACAGCAAAACGAGTGATAAGCTGAGTACTATTTTTCGAGTAGCGATCATGTAATTTTTTATGGACTTCCAAAATCTACCGTGTAATAACCGCCATAGGCAGCGTCAGCGCTATAGGCATAGCCAATACCCATTTCGATATATCTCGAATTCAAAATTTCATTGCGATGAGTGGCATCGTTCATCCACCAGTCGAACGCAGTCTGTGGGTAGCCGCTGCCATAAATAATCTCTGAAGCGTAGGAGGCGCTATATCCCGCCGCGGCAATGCGTTGAGAAGGCAAGGAACCGTCCGAACCGCTGTGACTGAGCAAGTTGTGACATACCATGTCCACGCTATGTCCTTGTGCGGCAGCGTTGAGTTGAGCATTGACTGTCAGCGCGGGCAATCCGGCATTCGTGCGGGCATTATTGATCAGCGATGCAATCTCGTTGATATAGCCAGCACTATTGGAGTAGTTACAGCTTGCCGGTCCCCTGACTGTGGCAATTGCGACAGGAGTTCCGGTTGTACTCGGCGCGAGAGTATTGACCGGCGCGGGTGTGACATTGCCGATCAAAATCTTGAGCCAGAAGCTTTGTTCGATTCCAATCGGCAGCGTTTCGCCGTTGTCATTTTTCAACACATAGTACCCGGTGTACGAACCGTCAGCAGATGGAGCGGTAAGTTCCACAGAAACATCCACAGTGTTGCCTGCTTCTGTAGCCGGAACTGGTGCCGTGTCAGGAGACGCCATGCGATCGCCCGCAAAGAACGCGATGGTATATCCACTCCAGTTGCATTTGCCGTTATTTATGAAACGCCATGTCTTCGTAAACCTTTGACCGGGTGTCATAACGGTGTTATCCGGTACGGTCACGTCCTCAATCATCACCGCGCTATCCGTGCAAGCCCCAGTGCTTGTCGATGCGGATTCTGTTCCCGGCGTTCCTGGCGTGGTTGTGATCGATGAATCGGGTGTTGTCGTAGCTGGCGTCTCTGTCGGCAGGGACACGCTGTGTCGTGTTGGCGGCAGAGTTAAGGTCACGAAAAGGACCGGCGTATCCGCCACAGGTTGCGGCGCGATCTTAATGCAGGATGTCAATAAAAGAGCGAGCAGAATTGTAAAGATTTTTTGTGTCATGGATTATAGGATGTCATTGCGAGCGTTCTTCGCCTCAGGTTTCGATACAGTGGAAAACAAGACCTACTCAATCATCGGTTCCTCGCAACGACATTGGTTCAGAACATCATCATCTGTGCCTGGGATTTTTCAAGCGGATCACTGGCGATCTGTTCTATGAATGTTTCTCGGGTCAACACCGGGACCTCGATCAGCGTGCGCAGAAGGCGATATTTTACTACCCGATAGTTTTCCATGCGCTTCGCCAGTGCCGGGTCGCGTTGTTCTTTGTAAGAGACAAGCGCGGCTCGCCCGCCAGGGATGACAAGAATCGTCTGCTCGGGCGGATACGGCGTTTCTGCAACGGCGCGCCTTACCAGGGCCGAAGCAAAGATGTGCAACACATAATATGTTCGGCCGTTCTCCTGCCAGAGATAGTTCCTGTTTTCCTTAGACGTGGTGAAGCCGAGTCGCGTTCCAATCTGTTCGAGGTAAGTTCTAACGGTTTCGAGCTCGCTGCGTCGTGCCGAGGCAACATCCTCTTCTCGCAGTATCCATACGCCGGCATTGCGTTCTGCGTATGAATCTAACACCGCATAGATCATGGCTTTGGATGGCGTAAACAGCCCTGGGAAGCGCGCATACACCTCATCTTCAATTTCCAGATAAATGCATTGTGGATTCTTTTGCAGGAAACTTACGATTGTAACTTCCACGCGGTCAGATAAGGAATCATCCTGAGCAGTGGCACCATTCGCTGGCGACGTGGATGGAGGAGTATTGGCATTCAATCCCCACACACCGGTATCCACACTCTCGCCTGTCGAATAGTGGACAAAGCCCGGTTCTTCTTCCAAAGCCTTTTGCATGAGTGCTTGTGTGTCGCGCAACGCCTCGTCGAACTCCTGATTTTTCTTTTTCAACGAATGTGTTTCTGCAAGTGCGATCAGACCTGCAGCGTGAACATGCAAATAGCTGGCAGGCTCGCCGCGCTCGCTGAGATGTCCGTAAATTGATGAGCGAATATGATCCAAGCTTGCTTCAGCTACTTCACGCCGCAGATGTTCGCCGCGCCGCCAGACGAGTTGAATCGGATCGTGTTCCGTACGCAGCGCCAGAGACTGCAGATCAAAACCTGCCGCGCTTGCCGCTGTCAAGGCCGAGGTGAGAAAGGCTGTTTCGCCTTCTGGCACAAATCCGAAAAAAGGTGCGTTGAGCGGAAGCAATTCAAACAAATGATTGAACGCCGCATTCAAAGCGGTTGCGTTCCATGCCCAATCATAACGGCGGCGACGCAACGCAATCTTGAATGGTTCCACGGCTTCACGTCCCCATAACCATCCCGCCCACAAAGCGGACAGAGTCCAAAATGCCTGGTTGGGACGTGGCACCGAACCGATCACCGCCGTGATGGACACTTCTTTTCTCGCTTCACGTGCCAAGTTCTTCAGACGTCCTTCGTAAATGCAAATTCCACCAGTTTCAGGAGGTCTTTGGGGCCATGCTTCAAAAGCGACACTGGCGGCTGTCTGCTTCCATAAACTTATCCCATTTTCAAGCTGATTCCATAAATTGAACTCACGGAACTGACTTGGGATGATTAGTTGCTTGGGGCGCGGTCTTTCAGATGGATATCCCCACAGTGTATTGCCCATGTCACAGGCGGTCAGAATTAAAGCGTCCAAAGCGCGCTTTCGCTCGGGAGTGAGATTCAGATTATCAATACGATTGATAATCGTTGTCAAAAAGTATAACGGACGGGGTAAATAAAATTGAATTGCCTCTTCGGCGTAGACGCGGTCCTCGTCATCCAGGGCAACGACGCGTTCGAATGCGCGCGAACGATGTAGGGCATCTGTCGAAGCGATACGTTTGGCGCGTTCGATATCATCGTGGGTGACCGCGTGTTCGCCAGAATCGCGGCAATGTGGACAAGTATAGATACGCGCGTACGGAGCGATTTCACCCTTGTGCCAGAGAAATGATTCGGCTTGAATCTGTTGCCCGCATTTTTCACAGATCGTAAGATAAAGGGATTGTAAGTGTGCGGCGAGTCGCTCATCGCCTTTTTTGAGAACGGTAAGGTCGGCAAGAGCCGCTTTGAAATCCGCTTCGTTGGGCGGCTTGGCAGATGTTTCCAATAGAAAGCGCGTGATCGGGTTGTTAACCGCCACGAGGACGCGATATCCCATGCGTGCGGCTTCAAGAACTAAACGGGGAGAGAATCCAAATGGGTCGAGCAACCAGCTTCGCATAGTCGCGTGAGGCGGCAGCCACCGGGAAATGACTCCTTCCTCCAGTGGGGGCGTGAACCGTGACAGCGGACCAGGCTCCGCCGGGCTCATCCCGGGGATGTAAGGTTGTTGATCCATACGTTAAGTATACTTCCCCCTGCACTAAATTTTGGAGTCTACGGCTTGCCGCTGATGCAGGAGCTTGCTCCTGCACTCCAAATTACGGTATCGATCCCAACGTAGAGGCGCACATAATATTGTAATATTCCAGCTCGGTGGCTTTATTTTGCTGTGCGTATGCAGTAGCAGTCTCCCCGATAATGCGGACTTCATCGAGGTGGGCGCGGATGTCCGTGTCCCAATAGCGCGGCAATGTCATCAATGGGTCACCGACGGGTCCCTCGGGGATATAAACGGGACGCCCCGGATCTTGTTGATCTGCCTGCGGAATCCAGTTGTACATAACCGGTCCGCGCGGGTTGATGGTGAAACCGATCTTATAGCCAAACTTGCGAGCGAACTGCACCGGACGGACTCCAAATCCACCGCCGGGCCAGATGATGGCGACAGGGGTCTTGTTGAAATATTTTTGGAAATTTTCCACGGAGCCTTGTAACTCGCCTTTGAGGAAATCATCCGTGGAGGCGTCGCTCATGTTGACGTTGTGAACATAGCCGTGCGATTGATAATCCACCCAACCTTGTTTGGAAAGATCCACATTCTCCTGTAGGAATTGATCTTGTCCACCAAAAGCACTGATCCAACCATTGACCACGGGCCAATGCCATTGATTCCAATATTCGAGAAAATGATCGGTGAAATTTTGCGCCCGATGACGATCGTCCACAACCAATAAAACGGACCGCTCGGGGATTTTTGCGTTGTTATAAAGAAAGTCGACCAGTTGCTGTGTGTTGATCGCTTGAAAACCCATGTCGTGCATATCGTTCATGATCTTCTTAAAATCACTGACGCTGATCTGGTTGTCTGTTTCAGCTTGGCCTTTGATAATGCCATGGAACATCACAACCATTACCACTGTTCCGGGTGTAGCGTTGTTGGAACTCCATTTGTCATGGAGATATTGGCATGTATCTTTAACGTACGTGTGAGGTGTGTCCATTTTATTCAACTGAGGCGCAGCAAATGTGACCGGAAGCGCGGGTGGTGTAAGGACAGCCGTTGCGGAAGGAATGGGTGTTTCACTTGGAATGGGAGTCGCGGTTGGTTGCAATTGCGCGAACGCAGTCTGGAATGCCTGAGTCAACGCCGCGCTCATATCGGGCGTGGGAGCGGAGGCAGGTTGGCAAGAGGCGAGAAGAAAAGTGAGAAGTAAGAAGTAAGAAGTGATATGTGAGAAGCGAGATGTTTTGATCGTTGACATCCCTTAATAATAACAGAGAAGGCGCGTCTCTCAACGCGCCTTCTCATGAGCGCCATTGGCGCCATCCCGCTCTGTGGGACTTTTTACTTTCAACTTTTTACTTTTTACTGATCTTATTCGTTACTTTCACCCTTGATATAGGCTTCCACTTTTTCGCGGCAAACGTCATCGCGGAATTGCTTTGGTGGTGTCTTGAAGAAATAGGAAGATGGTCCAATGATCGGACCGCACAGTTTGCGGTCGAGGGCGATCTTGGCACAGCGGATGGCATCGATCATTACGCCTGCCGAGTTGGGACTATCCCACACTTCAAGCTTGACCTCAATATTCAACGGAACATCACCGAAGGTTGTGCCTTCCATGCGGATGTACGCCCACTTGCGGTCCGTCAACCACGGCACATGATCCGAGGGTCCAACATGGACATTATCATGCCCAAGGTCGTATGGGATCATGCTGGTCACGGCGTTGGTCTTGGAAATCTTTTTGCTTTCCAGACGCTCACGTTCGAGCATGTTGAGAAAATCTGTGTTGCCGCCGAAGTTGAGTTGATACGTGCGGTCGATGCGGACGCCGCGGTCCACAAATAGGGTAGCAAGTTGACGATGAAGAATGGTCGCGCCGACCTGGCTCTTGATGTCATCGCCTAGGATGGGAAGCTTGGCATCCCGGAATCTCTTTGCCCAATATTCCGACGATGCAATAAACACAGGAATTGCATTTACAAACGCGCACCCCGCCTCTATGGCTTGTTCAACATACCATTTGGTTGCCATCTCGGAACCAACAGGCAAGAAATTCACAACCACATCCGTCTTGGTATCTTTGAGAAGTTTGACAATATCCGCGGT
>WNFZ01006476.1_pt1 | contig 13180 bp, 10 predicted proteins | sample 5400081 | NCBI WGS metagenome assembly WNFZ01 (sample SAMN13153365, study PRJNA577476) | soil metagenome | isolation source: 80 cm soil or saprolite under grassland replicate 1 | place: USA:California | collected 2016-06-15
ATCAACCTTGCGTATCTGCGCGAGCACGACGCGGCTGCAGCTCTTCCGGTCCTGGCCATCCGGCGTCCGCTCCAGTCGGCGCGCGCGCTGCTCTCGGACCGCAGCTGGCTGCTCGGCTTCGCGATGGAGACGGCTGGGTTTCTGCTCTACGTGGCGGCGCTCAGGCTGGCGTCGCTGGCGCTCGTGCAGAGCGTCGCGGCCGGAGGGATCGGCGTGCTCGCTTACGTGTCGGCACGTGTCACGGGGAGGCGTCTCGGAGGGCGCGAGTGGAACGGAGTGCTGCTTTCGATCCTCGGTCTGGTCGCGCTCGCGGTGTCTCTGGTCGGTGGCAGTGCCGAAGGGGGGACCGGGTCGACGGCCGCGATCCTCGTCTGGCTTGCCGCAACCGCGGCGGCGGCGATCCTCGTCGTCACGTTGGGTCGCAGGATGCTGGGAGTTGCCGTGGCCGAGGGTATCGCCGGTGGTCTGTTCTTCTCCATTGGAGACGTCAGCACCAAGGTCGCAACGCAGGGAGGCGCGCGGCTCGCCTTCGTGATCCCGGTGATCGTCGGCTACACGCTCGGAACCTGGCTCCTCCAGCTCGGGTATCAACGCGGCGGAGCGCTGACGGTCGCCGGCCTGGCGACGCTGCTGACGAATGCGGTGCCGATCGCTGCGGGCACGATCGTGCTCGACGAGCCGGTGCCGTCGGGGGCGTACGGCGCACTGCGAATTCTCGCGTTCGCCGCCGTGACGATCGGCGCAATCTTCCTCGCGCGTCCCGAAAGAAGCCGGCCCGCTGAGGCCTCGCTGGAGCGATGACGTGCCTGCTCAGGTTGCCGGGCGGCCGAGCAGCACCTCCCAGCGCTCGACCTTCGTGAGGCGAAGGAGCTCCATCGGCACCTACGGATCGTCGTCGAGCCGGCTACGAATCTCGTCCTCGTCCTCGGCGCGGACGATCAGCAGAGTGTTATGCCCATCGCCGAGCGGGCCGCCCATGACGATGAATTCCTCGTCCACGAGACCGTTCGTGAACGCCGCATGCTCGGTCCACTTCGTTTGCTCTCGCAACGGGCGCGAGTGATCCCAGGCGGGCCCACGCGTGCGCGTGACGACGAGGTGCCTCATCTGTTTCGACAACGCGGTCAACCAGAGGCTGCCAGGAAGCGGTCATAGCGTGCGGCCAGCCGCTCAGGATCGGGTTTCCACTCGGCGCGCCGAGGCACGTAGATCGGTCGTCTGTCGAACGTCTTCAGGAGGTCGAGCATCGGTCCGTCTTCGTCGTGGAGGAGCCGCTCGGAGACCCGAACCTCGTAGTCCGGAGACACAGCGACGAGGTCGTGATCGAAGGCGCGATGGTGAATCGAGCACAGGGCTAGGCCGTTACTCACGCTCGGTTCGCCAAGTTCCTCGATGTCGCCGGTGATGTGCGCCGCGTCGAGGAGTCTGACTTCTTTCAGGCGACAGATCGCGCACTGGTCTCTATAGGCGGGCATCACTCGCCCGCGGAACTGCGCCTGGTGAATCCTGACGCGAACCTCTCGTACTGCGTAGCGACGCTCAATGGGATCTTCGGGCAGAACTGGTTCCTGCTCGTCCATCGGTCCGACCATCCTTCCCGGCGCGACGAGGACCTGCTTGGTCGCCGGATCGTCGTGAAGGACGAAGAATGGGAAGTTCGGCCGATACCAGCCCGGGCGGGTACCGACGAAGTAAACAAGCGGGACTTGAAGATCGTGCGCTGCCCGAAGCGCTCGATTGTCGGCTTGGTCAATCGAACCAGCGCGATAGTCATAGAGAAAGCCGTCAGGCGTCTCTACGTCGCGGTATGGCGTATTCGCGGAAGTCTGAATCGACAGCGCCGCGGGGCCTCGCTGGACGGCGGCACGGAAGATTCCTTTCTGAGGGCTTAGATAGGGGACTCGCTTGCCGCGAAACGAGAACCCAGCATCGAGTCCAGCCCTGTACGGGACGTCGGCGCCGAACTGAGCACAGAGGATGGCCAACTGGGAGAAGCATGACGTCCGGACATCCTCGTCCCGCACCTCCGGATCGTCTCATGTGGGCCGGCGCCAGTTAGCCGATCACGATCCTCGGCGACGCGGAAGGCGAGAGCCAGCGGAGTACGCGCAGGAGTTGCGCCCGGGGAAGGCTGATGCAGCCGTTCGTGGGACTGCCCGTCTGGACGTGGAGAAAGATGCCCGATCCGCGGCCGGGTACGACCGGATTCATGTTGAACTCGACGACCGCGAGATACGCATAGGCACGCCTGTCCTTCGACATGTCGGGCGTCGTCGTCCTGAACGGCGGGCGACGACCGCAGCCGATCCGCTGGAACGTGTTGTACGCGGGGGAGTCGGGATCCTCGACCCACCAGTCGCCGCAGCGCAGGCGCGTGTAGCGGAACTTGAGGCCGGGGTTCGGCTGGTTGCCGAACATCCTGGAGCCAATCGTGAACATCCCGATCGGCGTCGTCCCGTCGCCCTCGCGGCGGTTGAGCCGCAGTCCGTTTCTGCCGACACGCGCGCTGTAAGGCCCGGCGACGGGCAGCCAGCAGGCGTCGACGCGACGCCAGGTGCGCAACGTCGCATACGTGCTCCTCCGGCGTGCAGTCTGGACGGTGATCAGCTGCGTGGTTGCGGCCGGAACAGGCGTACCGAGTGCGTTAGCGGCGTTCGCCGGGCAAGCGGTCGCGAGCGCGGCCGCGGCGATATTCACGGCGAGCGTCATCGGGCCTCAGAGTACGCTGGCTGCGATGCGCGCCGTCGCGCTTCTGCTTACGGCCATGGCCCCGTTCGTCGGGACGGTGTCGGCGGTGCGTCAGCAGGACGTCCGATTCTCGTACCGCAGCGGCTGTCCGGTGGCGCCGGCCGATCTGCGCCTCGTTCGGATCTCATACCGTGGGTTCGACCGGCGCGGCCATGTCGGCGCTCTCGTCGTTCATCGGCGGGTAACTCCGGATGTCGTCAAGGTGTTCCGGCGCTTGTACACGGCTGGGTTTCCGATCCACCGCATCACGCCGGTCTCGACGTATCGCGGCAGCGACGACGCGTCGATGGCAGCAGACAACACGTCAGGCTTCAACTGCCGCCGAGCCGTCGGGTCGGCGACGGGTGGCTGGTCGCAGCACGCGTACGGGACTGCCATCGACGTGAACCCGGTCGAGAATCCCTACGTTCTCCGTGGTCGCGCGCTGCCGCCTGCCGGCCGGCGTTATGTCGACCGCACGCGGGTGCGCCGGGGGATGGCCGTCGAAGGTGGCGTCCTCGTCAAGGCCTTCGAATCCATCGGCTGGAAGTGGGGAGGTCGCTGGGCGGGGTCGCCCGACTACCAGCACTTCTCGGTCTCTGGCCGCTAGCCGCTCAGCGCCACGCCGCTTCGAAAAGCGAATGCCGGCGTGCGGACAACCGCACCCCCAATTCACCGGCTCAGACCCTTGGCGTGCCTCTCAGACGTCGGCAACCTGAACCTAGAACTTCTCTCCTCCTCGCTAACGAAGGGAAACGGACGACATGGTTACTTCGGATCGGCGCAAGTGGCTGGCGCTGGGACTCCTCAGCGTCGTCCAGTTCATGGTCGTCCTGGACATCGCGATCGTCAACGTCGCGCTGCCCTCGATCAAGGTCGACCTCGGGTTCTCGCAGGAGAACCTGCAATGGGTGATCAGCGCGTACGCGCTCGTTTTCGGCGGCTTCTTGCTCCTCGGGGGGCGCGCAGCCGATCTGCTCGGACGCAGGCGAGTCTTTCTCGTCGGCATTGTGGTCTTCACCCTCGCCTCGCTCTTCGCGGGATTCGCGTGGTCGGAGGCGTCACTGATCTCGGCGCGTGCGCTACAGGGCCTCGGTGCCGCGGTGATTACCCCGGCTGCGCTGTCGATCCTCTCGACGACGTTCGTCGAAGGCCGTGAACGCAACATCGCCCTTGGCGTCTGGGGCGCCGTCGGCGGCTTCGGCGCCGCGGCGGGCGTGCTGCTCGGCGGGATCCTCACGGACGCGCTCAGCTGGGAATGGATCTTCTTCGTCAACGTCCCCGTGGGCGTGATCGGCTTCCTGGCCGCGCCGTTGCTGCTCAAGGAGAGCCGCGACGCGAGCGTGAAGTCGTTCGACGCGCTTGGCGCGGTACTCGTGACGAGCGGCCTCTCGTCGCTCGTCTACGCGATCACGCAGGCGGGCCAGAACGGGTGGGTTGCGGGCCGGACGATCGGGTTCTTCGCCGCTTCGATCGCGTTGCTCGTCGGCTTCATCGCGTGGGAGCTCAGGCACTCGGAGCCGCTGATGCGGCTTGGAATCCTGCGGAACAAGACCGTGAGCGGTGCAAACGCCGCCGGCTTCATCCTGGGCACCGCGACGTTCTCGCTGTTCCTGATGCTGACGCTCTACATGCAGCAGGTGCTCGGCTACTCGGCGATGAAGACGGGCGTCGCGTACCTGGCGATCGCAGGCACCGCGATCTTCACGTCGGCGATCGCGGCGCAACTCGTGACTCGCATCGGCGTGAAGCCGGCGCTGCTGATCGGGATGACGTCGCTCACGGCTGGGCTCGTCTACTTCACGCAGGTGTCGGTCGGCGGGTCGTACCTCGGGGATCTGCTGCCGGGCTTCCTGCTGATTGCGGTTGGCCTCGGCTTCTCGTTCGTACCGATCTCGATCGCGGCGCTCGCGGGCGTCGTGCCGGCTGAGGCGGGCCTCGCGTCGGGCCTGATCAACACGTCGCAGCAGATCGGCGGCGCGCTCGGTATCGCGGCGCTGTCGACGATCGCGACGTCGCGAACGGAAGACGCAGTCGCGGGCGGCTCGACGCAGGCGGCCGCGCTCGTGACCGGCTTCCATGGCGCGTTCCTCGCCGGCGTGATCATCGCCGCCGTCGGGATCGTCGCTGCGCTGACACTGATCCGTCGCGAAGAGCTCGAGCAGCCGGTCGAGCACATCGACGTGCCGGCAGAGCCGGCGCTCGACCTCGCGGCGTAGTCGGACTCATGTGGGGGAGCTTCGGCTCCCCCACTCGTCTTCGACTTCGGCGCGTTTCTGAAGTAGCGTCGTGGTCATGGCGGACACTCGATTCGCAGAATTGCAGGCGAAGTTCAAGAGCCTGTGGCCGGCCGTGACGCTGCGATCGATCGGTGACGTTGAACGAACTTGCGTCGTGGTTCATTCGATCAGCTTCGACGTGCCCGACCACCTGATCCCTGTATTCCCGGCCTACGAGGAGCGCTTTCTCTGTCTCGTGCTCAGCCTTCTGCGCGCTCCGCGGTCGCGCGTTGTCTACGTGACGTCCCAGCCGATCCATCCGCGCGTCCTCGACTACTTCTTCGCGCTTGTCCCTGAGCTCGATACGCAAGAAGCTCGAAGCAGATTCTTCACCGTATCCCTTGTCGATAGTCGCAACGAGCCGCTCTCGCAAAAGCTTCTAGCGCGACCCCGCGCCATCCGTCGCATACGCAGTCTCATCGGAGATCCTGAGTTGGCGTTCGTCCTGCCGTTCTGCATGACCGATCACGAGGCAGCGCTCGCGGTCGAGCTCGGGCTGCCGATCTACGGATCCGATCCGGCCCTCAACTGGCTGGGCACAAAGAAGGGCAGCCGCACAGTGTTCGCGGACGAGGGTGTGCCTCACCCCGTCGGCGTCGAGATTGACGGGCGCCGTGACCTTCGCGCGGCGCTCGCAGAGATCCGGCAGCGGCAGCCGGAGGCACGCGGTGCGGTGATCAAGCTCGACCAGGGCGTGAGCGGTCTCGGCAACGCGCTCATCGATCTGGCCGACCTCGACGGCCGCGATCCGTTCACCGCTCTGGAGCTGGAGGACTCCGAGCTCTCTACGCACGAATACGCTGCGGCCCTCGACGCGGAGGGTGGAATCGTCGAGCAGCGCATCGAAGGCGAGATGTTCCGGAGCCCGAGCGTTCAGCTGCGCATCAGCCCGGCGGGGCAGGTCGACATCATGTCGACCCACGACCAGGTTCTCGGCGGACCGCACGGGCACACGTACTTCGGCTGTCACTTTCCCGCAGATCCGGAGTACGCGGCGGACATCGCCGCAGAGGGTCTCAAGGTCGGACGACGCCTCGCGCGCGAGGGAGCGATCGGCCGCGCGTCCGTTGACTTCGTGACGGTCATGACAGGTGACGGGTGGCGGCCATACGCGGTCGAGATCAACCTGCGTTGCGGCGGAACGACGCATCCGCTGTTCGCACTGACCGCGTTGACGGACGGCGTCTATGAGCCGCTGTCGGGCGAGTATCGGACGCGGCTCGGTGACCTCAAGCACTATGCGGCCACGGATCACCTCGACTCGCCGACGTACCAGTCGCTGACGCCGGACGATCTCTTCGACGTCGTCGCCGAGCAGGCGGTCGGGTGGGACAACGAGCGCGAGACGGGAGTGGTGCTGCACATGGCGAGCGCGCTTGCGGTTGCCGGGCGAATCGGTCTGACTGCGGTCGGGGACACGCTCGAAGAGGCGCGGACCCGCTACTACGAGGTGAAGGCGGCGCTCGACGAAGCAGCCTCCTCGACGTCAGAAGGTGTGACCGCTTCACGCGTCACGGGTGGATGTTCGCCAGGCGCCGGCCACGAGGGGCACGACAGTCCACGCAACGATCACGAGAACCGCCGCAGCCAATGACATCGGCGCGGACGGCTTGCCCTCGAAGAGAGCGGCGGGCTCGAGACGATGTTCAATCTCGCCGCCGACGGCAAGACGAATCGCAAGGGCATGCCGAACCCGTTCCGGCTGGCCGTGATCGCGCGATCGCACTTCGACACCGTGCGACTCCCGCAGCCGCCCACGTGGATCCAGCGAGCCGGCCTCGCGCTCGGCGCACCGCTCGGGCGGGCGCTCGGCTATCGATCGACCTACGCGCCGGAAGTAACGGCGCCGGCCGTCCCGGCGGTCTGAGATGCGGCGACGCTTCTACTTCATGCTGCCGGTGCTCGCGCTGATCCTTCTGGCCTTGCCAGGGTTCGCAGCGAAAGCCGCGAAGCGCGCAGCCGGGCCGGCTCTGCGGTTCGCCTGATCGAGTTGGAGGTCTCGCCCTTGTGGCGAGACCTCCGTGTTATCTGGCTCCCGTCGGCATCTCGTTCGTGCCGTACGCCGACCCTACGAGCATCCGGTGTTAGTCCCGCAGTCTCTGCAGGTGTAACAAGACCCAGTCCGCACCATTCGCCCGCCGCACTTGGCGCACTCCTGGGCGTCCTCGAAGGCGTTGAACAAAGCCGTCTGTCCAGGCGGCGCGGCTTCCACCGGCACCGCAGGAGCGGCAGGAGCGTCCCCACCGTTCCGGTACCCCTCCGCCAACCGGGCTCGCACCTCCGCGGACAGGATCCCGATCTCTTCCTGCTGGTCGACGGTCAGGAACTTCTTCCCCATCCAGCGAAAGATGTAGTCGACGATCGACTTCGCGGCTCGGATGTCCGGGTCGTTCGTCATCCCGCTCGGCTCGAAGCGCATGTGCGCGAACTTCGAGACATAGACCTCGAGCGGCACGCCGTACTGCAGGCCCAGCGACACCGAGATCATGATCGAGTTCATCAGGCCGGCGAGGGTCGTGCCCTCCTTGGCGATGTCCACGAAGATGTCGCCGGGCGTCCCGTCGTCGTACAGGCCCACATGGATGTAGCCCTCGTAGTCGCCGACGCGGAACTTGCGGCCGATCTCGGTCCGGTCGTCCGGCAGGCGGCGGCGAAGCGTCGCGGGGAGCGGCGGGACCGCGGCGGCGTCGAGCAGAGTCGCCTGCGCGCTCCCGTCCTTCTTCCCTGACAGCGGCTGCGCGACCTTGCAGTTGTCGCGATAGATCGCGATCGCCTTCACGCCGAGCTTCCACGCGTCGACGAAGACGTTCCCGACCTCGTCCACGGTTACCGACTCGGGCAGATTTATCGTCTTGCTTATGGCACCACTGATGAACGGCTGGACGGCGCCCATCATCTTCGTGTGACCCGTGTAGTGGATCGCCCGGTCGCCGACCGCGCAGTCGAACACCGGGTAGTGCTCAGCCTTCACGAACGGCGCGCCCACGACCGTGTTCCGCTCATCGACGAACGCCACGATCTCCTCGATCTCTCTCGGCGCGTAACCGAGCTTCTCCATCGCCATCGGCACGGACTTGTTCACGATCGTGATCTCGCCGCCGCCGACGAGCTTCTTCGACTTGACGAGGGAGAAGTCGGGCTCGACCCCGGTCGTGTCGCAATCCATCATGAAGCTGATGGTGTTGTGGCTGACGAAGCCGTTGGCCACGTAGGTGACGTTGTCGGGAACAGAGATGTCGAACGTCGGCTGGTCGTCCAGTGTCTCGACAGTGGCGACGGTGTCGTAGTAGAAGCCGAGTGCGTGCTCGAGCTCAGGATCGGCGCTTCGCTCGAGCAGCGCCGTCGCTGACCGGCGTGACACGTCGCCGCGGCGCGCGAGGGCCATCAGCATCGTCCTGCGAAGAGAATCGTTCTCGGGCGCGAGCTCATCGACCTTCGCACGACTCAGCGGAACGTGGTCGTACCGGGACGCCTGGCGATGATCGCCTTTCCAGAGGGACGCCGCCTTTCGCACCGACATGAAGTCGATCTCGGTTAGGTACCGCTCACTCGCGGCGACGTTCAGCAGCCGGAGGACGAAGCGGTCGTTCGCGCCCCAGTTCGTGCTCGGGATGTCGACCTTGCGTGTCGTGACGAATCCGAGCGCAAGCAGCAGGCTCTGGACGTCTCTGCTGAAGCTCTCCGTGACGGTGCTCCACGAGACGTAGCCGTTGGTCGTTGTTCCGTCAGCCTCGAAGAGTCCGCGGATGAATCCTGCGTAGACCTCGCGGTCGTTCGTATGGAGGACAGAATCCGGGATGTGCGCGTGCCAGCCCTTGCCGCTGTGCTCGGCCGACGGCGGGAGCTTCGCGAACCCGCACGCCTCCCACCAGAGCGTCAGCGGCACGGAGTTGAAGCTGACTTCGGTGTAGCCCTGCTTCTCGGTGATCGAAGCGTCGAGGCCGAAGAGCGCTGCGCCGAGATCGACGAGACGCTCGACTACGTCGTCATCGCCCTTAGCAACGCAGAGTCGCAGCCCCTTGGCATGGAGGGAGCCGTCGCCCATGAAGTAGCCGACGAACTCGGCAAGTTCCGGCGTCATCCGGCGCGGCACGCGGGTCCGGAAGTCGGCAGTCCAGTAGAGATCGCCGAGCGGTGGAAGCTCGACCTCCTGGGACTCGCCGACGAGGCCGTTGAGCATCAACGGGACTCGGTCGTCCTTCTTGATCTCTGCGAACCGGCGCCAGACCCAGTTGCCCTCGGCGTCGACGACCTTGATCCGGTGCGTCGCGGTCCCCTGGATGCGGTAGCCGCGATCGGTCTCGATCGAGATGACCTCCTCGAAGCCGTTGACGTAGAACTGCGTCGCCTGGCGTGGTCCTTCATCCGTCGCTACCTCGAGATCGAGCTCCTGCCAACGCGAGCCGACCGGATCACCGAGGGTGCGGAGCCGTACGAGTCCGCGGCTGGTCGAGACGAGGCTGTCTCCGACGAGGCAGCCGGTCGGCGCGAGCACGGTCGCCTGTGCGTTCCGGTAGCCGTGCACCTCGCCCAGATTCAAAACGTCGTCCCACGCCTGGCGGCACGCGCTGAGGAGGTCGGCCGGAATGACGTCGGAGTCCTGAATGTTCCCTACCGCGGCGCGATGCTGCGCCATGACACCGATCATCGCCGCCGCGTTCGGCGTGTAGCCGGCGAACGGCCCCATCCGGCCCGCGATCTCCGCGGACTTGCGATAGGCGCGGCCCGTCATCAGCCCGGTGATCGCCGCGGCGTACGCCCGGCCCTCGTCGGAGTCATACGGGAGCCCGCGCGCCATCAGCAGCGCGCCGAGGTTCGCGTAGCCGAGCCCGAGCTGGCGGTACGCCTTCGCGTTTCGCTCGATCTCCGGCGTCGGGTACGACGAGTTGCCGACGAGGATTTCCTGCGCCAGGAACATCACGTCGACCGCCTGCTCCAGCGCCTCGACGTCGAGCTCGCCGTCCTCGCGGCGGAACTTCATCAGGTTGAGCGATGCGAGATTACAAGCACTGTCATCAATGGACATGTACTCACTGCACGGGTTAGACGCGTTGATGCGGCTCGTGTTCGGCAGCGTGTGCCAGTTGTTGATCGTCGTGTCGTACTGGACGCCGGGATCGGCGCACTGCCAGGCGGCCTCGGCCATGTCCTTCAGCAGCTTGCGCGCCTTGACGGTGTCGACGACGGCGCCGTCGGTGCGGGCCGTCAGGTTCCAGTCGCCGTCGGCCTCGACGGCCTCCATGAACGCGTCGGTGACGCGCACGGAGTTGTTGGCGTTCTGATACTGGATCGAAGCCCAGTCGGACGAGTCGAGCGACATGTCGTAGCCGGCGGACTCGAGGACGCGTGCCTTCCGCTCCTCCTTGGCCTTGCACCAGATGAACTCGTCGATATCGGGATGGTCGATGTCGAGCACGACCATTTTCGCCGCGCGCCGCGTCTTGCCGCCGGACTTGATCGTCCCCGCCGACGCATCGGCGCCGCGCATGAACGACACAGGGCCGCTCGCATACCCGCCTTTGGAAAGCTGCTCCTTCGACGAGCGCAGCTTCGACAGGTTCACGCCCGAGTGAAGCACGCAGAACATTGAGGCTTCTCCTCAAATCCAACGTTGAACCAGACCGGCGAGTTGAAGCTCGCGAGCTGGTTGACGAGGATCGCCTTCAGCTCGGCCTCGAAGGTGTCGGCCTCCTCGTCCGTCGCGAAGTAGCCGTCCTTGCGCCCCCAGGCCGAGATCGTGTCGACGACCCGGCCGATCATCTGCTTGACGCTGCGCTCGCGCTCCGGCGAGGTCATCCGGCCCCGGAAGTACTTCTGCGCGACGATGTTCGTCGCGGTCTGCGACCAGAACTTCGGGAACTCGACGCCCTTCTGCTCGAAGACCGGCTTGTCCTTGCCGGGGATGAAGGCGTCGCGCGTCTCCCACTCGATCTCGTCGAACGGGTCGCGTCCGGCGATCGTGAAGTAGCGGCGAACGGCGAGATGGGCGTCCTCGTGGACGACCGTGTTCTCGATCTCCTCGCCCGTTACCGGGGCATCAACTTGCTGCTTCGTGCTCGCCATTCCGCTGCCTCCAAGGGTAGCCGTGGATCGATTGGGACCAGCCAGTGTGGAGGCGCGATCGGACGGATCGAGAGCGTCGGGAAAGCGCTATTGGGGGCTACGCGACCGGGCCGGCGGGCGGCGGATCTGGGGTCCGGCGGGCCTGGATGCGGCGCGCGAGGAAGCTCGCGCCCGCCGCGGCGATCAGCAGCAGCGCGAGGCCGCCGAGGACGAGCAGGGGGACCGGAATCGAGTCCGCCGTGTCCGGGCCGAGCGCTTTGGCGAGCCTGCCGAAGAAGCCTTCGTCGTGACCGCTGCCGTTCGAACCGCCCCCACCTTTGGAGTTGGGGTCCGGAGGGACGAGCGTGTCCGGGCTGGGAGGCCCGCCCTTGTCTCGCGTGACCGCGAGGAGCGCGCGCGTCAGGTCCTCGCGGAGCGATCCGTAGACGAGCTGATCCTCCGGGATGTTCTTGAGCGCTTCGCGGTAGCAGTGCACCGCATAGGTCTGGTCGACCCGGCCGTCGACGTACCAGTCGCGGATCAGGGCGTCGGAGCAGGTGCTGGCTTGCGCGGTCCCGACCCCGACGGAGCCGGCCGCTGCTGCGATGGCGACGATGAGAATGAGGGGCTTCAGGATTCTGGGCATGCTGGGGCAGCGCTGCGGCTGGCCGGGACTCTACTTGACGATATTGCCCACCCTGCCGGATGGGAGTGTGGCGGCCGTGAGTCGCTTGTAAACGGTTTGTAAACGACAAGGTGGCCTGTGTTAGCTTCGGCGCGATGCGATGGCAGGCCGCCCGGGGAGCCACGCTCTCCGCCGCAGCCGCCGCCTTGGCCTTTTCTTCGCTCTTCCTTAGCCAGGGCTCGAGCCAGGACCGGCTCTTCTGGATCGGGGCTGCGGCGGTGGTCGTCGCCGCCGTCGGTTGGGCGCTGCGGCCGGGCCGGGTCTCGCCCGAGGGAATCGTCTTCTTCGCGGCGCTGGCCGCCTTCGTGATCTGGCAGGGAGCCTCGATCGGGTGGTCGATCCAGGCTGCACGGTCCTGGGACTACACGAACCGCGGGGTCGTCTACTTCGCGTTCGCAGCGGTTGGCGCACTGCTCGGCGGAGTGGCACCGCGGCGGCTGGCGACGGTTGCGGCGACGCTGCTCGGGGGGCTGTTCGTGTGGGCGTTGACGGCGAAGGTCGTGCCGGGGGTCTACTCGGACTACGGTCGGCTCGCGCGCCTGCGCTACCCGGTCGGGTACTGGAACGAGCTCGGCCTGCTGGCGGCTGCCTCGGTGCCGTTCGGGCTCTGGCTGGTGGGTGCGCGGGATCGGGATCGCCGCGAGCGTGTCGGCGGCGCGCTGCTTCTGTACGCCGCGCTCGTCGTGGTCGTCCTTACGTACTCGCGCGTGGGCATCGTGCTGAGCATCGGGGCCGCGATCGCCTGGCTCGCGCTTGCACGGGGACAGCGGCTCGACACGGTCGGGCCGCTTGCTCTGGCGTGGATCCTCGGAGCCCTCGTTGCAGCTGCCGCGCTTCTGCTGCCCGGCGTGAGCGACAACGGCGAGTCTTATCGTGCGCGACTCGAGGACGGGCTCGCCTTCGGGGCGGTGTTGATCGTCGGCGGTGTCGTGCTCGTCTATGGATTGCGCTTCGTGCTCGTGCGTGCGCCGGACCGGCGGATCGTGCGCGCGGTCGCGGCGGCGCTCGCCGCGCTCGTGGTTCTGTCGCTGGCTGCGGCGGTGGTGCGGTCCGGGGGTCCGGTGGACTTCGCCCGCGACCGCTGGCACGAGTTCTCGAATCCGGTCAGCGCGCAGGTTGGGGACACGCCGGGCCGGATCGCGAGCGCAAGCTCCAGCAACCGCTGGCGCTGGTGGCAGGAGGCGTGGGACGCCTTCGTCGACGATCCCCTGCAAGGGACCGGCGCGGGGACGTTCGGGCTCACCGACCGGCTCGAACGCAACAGCTCGCTCGCGGTGCTCGAGCCGCACTCGGCGCCGCTGCAGGATCTGAGTGAGACCGGGATCGTCGGCTTCCTGCTCATGGCCGTCGCCGTGGCGGCGGCCGTGCTCGGGATGATCCGGCGGCGCCCTCGCACCCGCGCGACGACGGCGCTCCTCCTCGCCGTCGGGCTCTGTCTCGTCCATTC
>WNFZ01004340.1_pt1 | contig 13177 bp, 16 predicted proteins | sample 5400081 | NCBI WGS metagenome assembly WNFZ01 (sample SAMN13153365, study PRJNA577476) | soil metagenome | isolation source: 80 cm soil or saprolite under grassland replicate 1 | place: USA:California | collected 2016-06-15
GGCCCTGGTCCGAGGTTCCGCCGGGATGGGCTCGTTCGCGCACGCGCTCGTGGAGCAGAACGTCGCGTCGAGCGAGGGGCTGGCCCGCACGCTCGCGGCGCGCTACCAGATGCCCCTCGTCGACCTCGCGCTGACGGGCGTCGCGGACGAGGCGAGCGGTGAGATCGCGCTGCACGTACTCGAGCGGCTGATCGCCATGCCGTACGCGATCGAGGACGGAACGCTCAAGGTCGCGGTCGCCGACCCGGGCAACATCCATGCCATCGACGAGTTGCGGCTCGCGACGCGCTACCCGCTCGAGATCGGCGTCGCCGCACGCGAGGACATCCTCGCCGAGATCCGCCGGCTCGCTCGTGCCTCCGAGGCCTTCGGAGCGCGGGCCGCCGTCGACGAGGAGCTCACGCTCGAGGCGGAGGAAGAGGAGGTCGACGACCTCGAGGTCGACGACGGCATCTCGGACGCGCCGCTGGTCCGGCTCGTGAACTCGGTCATCTTCCAGGCCGCCGAGGACGGCGCCTCGGACGTCCACTTCGAGCCGCAGGAGGACGCATTGCTCGTCCGATTCCGCGTGGACGGCGTCCTGCACGAGGTCCAGCGGATCCCAAAGCGGATGATGCCGGGCGTTCTCACCCGCCTGAAGGTGCTCGCGAAGCTGGACATCGCAGAGCGCCGTAAGCCGCAGGACGGGCGCATCTCGCTCAACGCCGCCGCGGCGGGCCGCATGCTCGACGTCCGTGTCGCGACCCTGCCGACGGTCGAGGGCGAGTCGATCGTCATGCGTCTGCTCGACAAGTCGAAGCGCGCGCCGACGCTGCAGGAGCTCGGCATGTCGGACGAGATGAGGGCCAAGCTCGAGGAGCTGATCCGCAGGCCGACGGGTGCACTCCTCGTGACCGGGCCCACCGGTTCAGGTAAGTCGACGACGCTGTACGCGTCACTGACCGCCATCAACCGCCCCGAGATCAACATCATCACGGTCGAGGATCCGGTCGAGTACCGGCTCCAGGGCGTCAACCAGGTGCAGATCAACCAGAAGGCCGGACTCACCTTCGCCACCGCGCTGAGGTCGATCCTCCGTTCCGACCCCGACGTGGTGATGGTCGGCGAGATCCGCGACGGCGAGACGGCCAAGATCTCCATCGAGGCTGCGCTCACCGGCCACCTCGTCCTCTCGACGCTCCACACGAACGACGCTCCGCAGGCGCTCACGCGCCTGAACGAGATGGGAGTCGAGCCGTTCCTCACCGGTGCCGCCGTCTCGGCAGTCCTCGCCCAGCGGCTCGCGCGCAAGCTCTGCACGCATTGCTGCGAGATGTACACGCCGTCGGTCGACGACCTCCTGAAAGCGCGCGTCTCCTCGGAGGTCGCCGCCGCGAGCGACGGAATGGTCTTCTACCGCAAGAAGGGCTGCCCCCGCTGCAACCAGACCGGCTACAAGGGCAGGATCGGCGTCTACCAGCTGCTGACGATGTCGGAGCAGTTGGAAACGCTCGCCGTGACGAAGGCGTCGCGGGAGGACATCGAGCGCGCCGCGATCGAGGAAGGCATGCGGACGCTCTGGGACGACGGCCTTGCCAAGGTCGCCGCCGGCCTCACCTCCATCGAAGAGCTCGCCAGGGTCTCCATCTAGAGGCGTATCTCTTTCAAGCGGTAAACCGTTGGAGGGGTATGCGGCGGGGTCTCGTCCTTCTTTTCGCCTGCCTCCTGATCGTCGCAACCGTGGCGGCGTCGGCGCCGGCCCAACGCGGGGACGCGTGCACGTGGGGCGCCTCGTCTGTGATCGTCGAGCAGGTGAACGGCCAGTATGTCCAGAGCGAGCCCGTCACGACTGGCTGCGTCCCGCCCTAGGCCATTCGCCGCGAAGACGGGCTTTGCCCGGCTTCGCCGCAGCCGCCCTCCGTTAGAAGCTTCGGCGGAAAATCATCATGGGCGCGCAGGCCCGGATTTTCCGACGTCAGTGGGGCGCCTCGTCCGTGATCGTCGAGCAGGTGAACGGCCAGTACGTCCAGAGCGAGCCTGTGAGGACGGGCTGCGTCCCGCCCTAGGCCATTCGCCGCGAAGACGGGCTTTGCCCGGCGTCGCCGCAGCCGCCCTCCGTTAGAAGCTTCGGCGGAAAATCATCATGGGCGCGCAGCGCCCGGATTTTCCGACGTTACTGCGCGTGAACGTCGCAGCCCAGCACCATCAGGGCCTCGACCGCTTCGGTCATGAAGGCCGTCGCCTGGTGGACGTCGGCGAATGTGTACGGCCCGGGGCGCGACGGCTCGGCGCTGCGCCCGCCAGCGGGATAGACCTCCGCCTCGACAACGCACGAGTCGCCGTAGTCGACGGCGCGGAGAATGGCGATTGAACGTCCGTCCCGTCTGGCGTGCCGCACGAAGAGCTCCCGTGCAGCCGGCGCCGCTCCGTCGCTCACGTCCCGTGGGCGGCGTTCTGGGCGGCCTGCGCGACAGTCTCCTTGTCCGCGAAGCCGCTGATCTTGACCACGAGCGTCGCCGGCCTGACGTAGACGAGCAGGCCCGGATCGGGTAGCAGGCCGAGCTGCTCGGTCAGCTTCCCGACCTGAGCCTTGCTGAGCACGTTGAGCGGGACGAACCCGACACCGGCGAGATGAGCCCCGGCCCTCGCCTCGGCGAAGGCGATCCCGTCCACCTCTGAATACGGGTTGTAGAGCGAGATCACGACCGTGCTGTGCTGCCCCAGCGCGCGCGCCACTGGAGCGGGCAGGCCGGCGGCGAGCGCGGCGGCGGCCGCCCGCTTCATTGATGCCTTCTGCGCGAGGGCTCTGGCGGCCGCAGGCTTCGTCTTCGTCGCCGAGTGCTTCCTGGGCGTCGCAACCGGCGCCGTCGACGCTTGCTTCGCCTTCACGCCGGGGCCGAACGGGTGGTGCTTGATGCGGTGCGTCGTGGGCACCGAGGACTCGCCGCGCCCGAGCACCATCATTGCGGCGCCGAAAAGGACGGTGGCGGTGAGCCCGAGCAGGGCGGCGATGCGGACAGGGGGCGAGAGCGTGAAGGTCACATGTCTCCTATCGGCATCGCAAAAAGGGGACTTGAAAGACGAAGGGCGCGGTTTCCCGCGCCCTTCGGCAGCTCCGATTCAGGCCGACTAGCAGACCTGATTCTCGAGATCGGCACCCGGGCCGTTCTTGCGCCAGGTCTTGCCGCCGACCGTGCTCTGCATGCAGTACGTGACCGAGTCGGCCGACACGATCGTCAGCTTCGTCGCGACGATAGCCGAGTCGTAGTTCTGCATCGCGGAGATGGTCACACCGGCGTAGCCGGCGGACGCGCCGGTACCGGTGTTGTCCGCGTTGTACGCCTCGATGGCGGGCACTGCGGCGCGAACGTTGGCCTTCGCGGCCGAGTTGTTCGCGCGATCGCGGAAGCTCAGGTACGAGGGAATCGCGATCGCGAGGAGGATGCCCAGAATGATGATGACAACGAGAAGTTCGATGAGGGTGAAACCGCTTTCCTCACCGGCCAGCCGCTGCCGGATTTTGCGGGTCATGCAGGTGCTCCTTCCATGGGAATACGAACGAAGTGGCTGCACCTGCATCGGCGGAATCACCCACCGCGGGCGACCCTCGATCGGGTGATTCCTGCCTTTTGAAAACTGCGCGCTAAAGCCTTAAAGAACGGGCCGTGGCATGCCGATGACTCGTTCGAGTTATGCCGCCGGCGAACTCCATAGACGAGCTGCTCGAGCACATGGTGGAGCGGAATGCCTCCGACCTCCATGTGACGACGGGGACACCCCCTGCGATTCGCGTGCGCGGAGAGGTGCAGCGGCTCGAGGGCTACGACTCGCTGACCTCGGAGGACACGCAGCAGCTCCTCTACCGCATCCTCTCCAGCGAGCAGCAGAAGCAGCTCGAGCTGAAGCGACAGCTCGACTTCTCGCATTCGATCCCGGGGCTGGCACGCTTCCGCGTCAACGTCTACTTCCAGCGCGAGACCATCGGAGCGGCGTTCCGCCTGATTCCCGCGGAGCTCAAGACACTCGAGGAGCTGGGCATCCCGTCCTCGCTCCACCAGCTCGCCGAGAAGCCGCGCGGCCTCGTCCTCGTGACCGGACCGACCGGCTCCGGTAAGTCGACCACGCTCGCAGCGCTGATCGACGAGATCAACCGAAACCGATCCGAGCACATCCTCACGGTCGAAGATCCGATCGAGTTCCTGCACCGCCACAAGCGCTGCATCGTCAACCAGCGCGAGATCGGGCCCGACGCAACGAGCTTCGCCGAGGCCCTACGGGCGGCGCTGCGGCAAGACCCCGACGTGATCCTCGTGGGTGAGATGCGCGACCTCGAGACCATCGCCACGGCGCTGACCGCTGCGGAGACGGGACATCTCGTGTTCGGGACGCTGCACACGCAGAGCGCGCCCTCGACGATCGACCGCATCATCGACGTCTTTCCTGCCGAGCAGCAGGAGCAAGTGCGGATCCAGATCGCGAGCTCGCTGCAGGGCGTCGTGACGCAGGCACTGTTGCCGACGGCCGACGGACAGGGCCGCGTGCCCGCGCTCGAGATCCTGTTGCCCGACGATGCCGTCCGCAACCTGATCCGGCAGGGAAAGGTCGAGCAGATCTATTCCGTCATGCAGACGAACACCGGCCGCGGCATGCAGACGATGGAGCAGTCGCTCGCCGAGCTCATCCAGCGCCGCGTCGTCGACTTCGAGCTCGGCCTCTCGCGCTCGAGTCGCCCTGCACAGCTGATCGGGCTGCTGGAGCGGAACGGTTTCCCCGTCGACGTTCCGCCGGACCTCGGCGGGTCGCAACACGATGACGAGGCGCTGCTCGCGACGGGCCTCCGCGTCGCCGGGAGCTAGCGGTGGACGAGCAGTCGATCTGGAAGAAGGAGATCTCGTTCCGGCGCAAGTCGAAGGAGAAGACGGCGCAGCAGGCTCCCGGCGAGGAGCCGACGTCCCTCTGGAAGAAGGAGATCTCTCTCAGGAAGAAGGCGAAGGTCGACGCGGTCGACGCGGCGGAGCAGAACGAGGACGCTGCGCCGAAGGAGTCGATCTGGAAGAGGGAGATCAGCTTCGGGCGCAAGGCGAAGCAGGACGCGGCTCCGCCCGAGCCGGACGTGGCCGCGTCCGAAGTCATTGCCGATCCCCCAAGCCATGTCCCGGCACCGGGCACCGAGCCGGGGCCCGAGGAGACGGTATGGACCAGGGAGGTCAGTTTCAGCCGCAAGACCGAGGAGGACGTGCAGCCCGAGCCGGTCGCAGCGGAAGCGCCACCGGCGATCGAAGAGGTCGAGGCCGAAGCGGAGGCTGCCCCTTCCAGTGATGTCCAGGTGCCAGACACCGAGACTGGTCCCGAGGAGCCGACGTGGAAGAAGGAAGTCTCGTTCAGCCGTAGGACCGAAGAGGACGAGGAGGCCGAGCCGGTCGCCGCGGAAGCGCCGCCGACGATCGAAGAGGTCGGGGCCGACGCTGAGGCTGACCCTTCCAGCGATGTCCAGGTGCCGGGCACCGAGACTGGTCCCGAGGAGACGACGTGGAAGAAGGAAGTGTCGTTCAGCCGCAAGCCCAAGACCGAGGACGAGTCACTCGCGGAAGCGCCCGTCGCTGAAGAGCCCGTGCCGGAAGAGCGCGTCGTCGCGGAGGAGCCGGTAGCTGAAGTCCCCGTCGCGGCGAAGCCGGTCGCGACAGAATCCTGGAGCGCCAAGCCGTCGCTGCCGCCGCAACCGGTCCCGGAAGCTCCGACGGTCGTCCACCCGCCGGTGCCCGCCGCGCAGCTCCCGCCGCTTCCGGCCGAGACCGAGAAGGTCCCGTTCTGGAAGAAGGAGATCTCCTTCGGCGGCAAGAAGCGCGAGCAGACTCCGAAAGCCGAGAGGACCCCGAAGACCAAGGAGCCAAAGCAGCCGAAGGAGCGCAAAGCGAAGGCCCCGCGCGGCGGCGGCAAGGGTTCGAAGCGGCTCGTGGGCCTGAAGATCGGCGCGTCCCAGCTCGCCGCGGCGCGCGTCGCCAACAATGGCTCGGCCGAGCTGCTGCAGGTCGCACGGCAGCCGCTCGACCCGGGCATCGTCGTCGGCGGAGAGCTGCGCGACGCCGACGCGCTGGCCGAAGCGCTCAAGGACTTCTTCGCCAAGCACAAGCTGCCGAAGCGCGGTGTCCGCCTCGGGATTGCGAACAACCGCATCGGCGTCCGGACGTTCGACATCGTCGGCATCGAGGATCAGAAGCAGCTTGCGAACGCGGTCCGCTTCCGTGCGCAGGAGGCCTTGCCGATCCCGATCGACGAGGCTGTCCTGGACTATCAGGTTCTCGGCGAGAGCGTCGACGAGGAGGGGCAACCGACGCAGCGGATCCTGCTCGTCGTCGCCTACCGCGAGCTCATCGATCGATACGTCGACGCCTGCAAGAAGGCAGGCATCGCACTCGTCGGTATCGATCTCGAAGCCTTCGCGCTGCTGCGCGCCTTGCAGGCGCCGGAGGGCAATGATCCGGGTGCAGCCCTCGTCGCGGTTGCGGTCGGGCACGAGCGCTCGACCTTCGCCGTCTCGGACGGGCGTGTCTGCGAGTTCACGCGCGTGCTCGAGTGGGGCGGCTCCGCGCTCAACGTGGCGATCGCGCGCGTCCTCGACGCGGCGCCGTCGGAAGTCGAGCACGTCAAACGTGCGCTGACGCTCACGGATTCGACCGTCGTTCCGGAGGGTCTGACGGCAGACCAGACGAAGAGGGCTGTGGACGCCCTGCGCAAGGCGATCCAGTCGTTCGCGCGCGAGCTCGTGTCCTCGCTCCAGTACTACCAGAACCAGCCGGGCTCGCTCGGCATCGGCGAGATCGTCCTGACGGGCGGCACCGCGCACCTTCCGGGGCTCGCCGACGAACTCGAGCGGCTGATCGGCGTGCGTGTCCGCGTCGGCGACCCGCTTGCCCGCATGAAGGTGTCGAGGAAGGTCGGCGAGCCGGACCAGGTCGGCTCGCTCGCCGTTGCAATCGGTCTGGGAATCGAGGACTAAGCGTGCGCGCCGTCAACCTCCTCCCCCGCGACACGAGGCAGCGGACGGTCCGCAAGGAGAGCGTGCCGGTCCTCGTCGGCGTGTGTTCCGGCGTCCTCGTCCTCGCCGTCCTGGGCGCCATGTTCATGATGGGAAGCGGCAAGATCGCGGCGCAGCAGCGCAAGCTCGACGATCTCAACCGCCGCTACCACGCACTACCGCCGCCGCCTGCCGGCCCGACGGCGGCCGAGCAGCAGCTCGCCGGCGCGAAGGACGCGCGCGTCGCGGCTCTGACCGTCGCCCTCTCGAGCCGCGTCGCCTGGGACCGCGTCTTCCGCGAGTTCTCGCTGGTGCTGCCGGACGACGTCTGGCTGACGACGCTGACGGCGAAGTCGCCGATCTCACCGGCCACGAACATCGCGACTGGCTCCACCGGCGCTCCCTCGCAGTTCACGATCCTGGGACGCACGTACTCGCACGACGGCGTCGCCCGCCTGCTTTCGCGGCTCCAGGTCGTCCCGGACCTGACGAACGTGCAGCTCCTCAGCTCCACGCGGTCACAGGTCGCCGGGCAGGACGTGGTCGAGTTCTCGATCGCCGCCGACATCAAGGTGGCTGGGGGCTCGTGAAAGAGCGCAAGCCTCTCAATCCGGCAGCGCTGATCGCGCTGATCGTCGGCGCCGTCCTCGTCGTGGGCTTCGCCGGCTGGTTCCTGCTCGTGCACCCGCAGGGCGGGAAGCTGAACAACCTCAAGCGCGAGGCGGAAGACGTGCAGCAGAAAATCGACGCCTACGAGCAGCAGGTCGCTGCCGCGCGGTCCGCGCCGAAGATCGAGGTGGCCGACGTCTATCGACTCGCGAAGGCGATGCCGGACAAGACGGACATGCCCGACCTCGTGCTCGAGCTGAGCCAGCTCGCACGTGACACGGGTATCCGCTTCGACTCGATCTCCCCACAGGGCCCCACGCCCGTGGACAGCTACCAGGTGCTGCCGATCACTGTGACCTTCAACGGCAACTTCTACAACCTCGCCGATTTCCTGTACCGGCTGCGCTCACTCGTGACCGTGCACGCAGGCCGGCTCGATGCGACCGGCCGGTTGTTCGCGGTCGACACGCTCACGTTCAACGAGAGCCCGCTCAAGTTCCCGCAGATCCAGGCGACACTTGTGATCGACGCGTTTGTTTACGGCGCGGGCGTACCGGCTCCGGCCGCCGTTACACCGACCCCGACGACGACCGCGACCACGACCACGACCACGACGACGTCTACCACCACGACCGAGGCCGCACCGAGCGGCGCATCTGCGACAGGAGCTCCCTAATGGCCAAGAAGCACGTCGATCCCCTCAAGGCGAAGCAGAAGAGGCAGAAGGTCATCGCGGCCGTCCTCGGCGTGGTTTTCCTCGGCGTGTTCGCATTCACGGGCCCGAAGACCTGGAAGCAGCTGCATCCGAAAGCTCCCCCCGTCTCCACGACGGCGACGGCGACGGCCACGCCTCCGACGGGCACCCCGACGCTGGCTGCACCGACACTGCAGGGCGCAGGCCAAGAGGCGAGTGCGACCGCGTCCACGACCGGCTCGCTCGCCTCGGCCGCACCGACTGTGCAGGAGGGTCAGCTCGCGTCCTTCAGCCTCTTCGCCAGCAAGGATCCTTTCGCTCAGCAGCTCGACGACGACGAGACTGGCTCGAGCTCGCCCGGGAGCGGCGGCAGCAGCAGCAGCAGCAGCTCGTCCGGCTCGAGCTCCCCGGACGGCATCCCGTCGATCCCTGGCAACGAGCCCGCGCCGGGCACCGCCGTGATCTCCGTGAACGGGACGCTGTACAGCGTCACCGTGGGGGACGACTTCCCGGAGGCAAGCCCGACGGACCCGACGCTCGTGCCGCTCTTCCATCTCGTCTCCCTCACCGCTCATACAGCGAAGATCTCGATCGTCGGCGGCTCCTACTCGAGCGGCGCCAAGGTCATCACGCTGAAGGAGAACAAGAAGGTGACGCTGATGAACACCGCGGACGGGACGCGCTACACACTCGTCTTGAAGCCGCAGGGCACCAACGTGGGCCAGACCGACACGACAGGCACGACCACGACCCCCACGGTCACCCTCCCGCCTGCGATCCCCTGATTCTGCTAGCCCGGGTTCGTCGACGAGTCGTACGTCGACGACGCGCGCGCATAGGAACGCGCGGTGTTCTCCGCCGGGCGGACGACGACCGTAATCGCCTTTAGCTGGCTTCCGCCGCCAGGCGCGTCGTAGTAGAGATAGGTGTCGACGCGATACGAGCGACGGTCGGCACCCGTCGTCGTATAGCTGGGATCGCACGCGGTCGTGGGGACGCTAGTCGGGCACGTGGTGACGGTCGCGACGAGTCCCTTCGGCGAGACGGGGCTCTGCATGTTGGCCGTATAGACGGTGTCAGCCGTATAGGAGGAGTCCGCGACGGCCGTGTTCCATTCAGAGGTGATGAAGACGATGTTGTCGTAGATCAGCCCGCGGTACGCCTCCATCTGCTTGTCGGCGAGTGCCGCCGCAGTCGAGACTCGGCTCGCACGAGCCAGAGCGCGGTTTCCCGACGAGAACGCAGCCACGATGGCCAGGACGCCGATGTTCAGCATTACCATCGCCATCAAGAGTTCGATTAGACCGAAGCCGCTCTCGTCACGCGCGCGCGTGTGCACGTGAGAGCTATCGGCAGCCCTCTTTAGAGCCTCAACCCCCTTGCCGATAGCTCTCTCGATGGGAGTACCAGCTGTGGCCCCTATTCGTCTGGCATCTCCACGTAACTAGGCGCGGAGCGCTTGTGGCTGCCTTCTCATATTCAGCGATCAACGCCGACGGTCTCGAGCTCTCGGGCGAGCTCCACGCGCCCGACCTGTCCGGGGCCCGCGAGCAGCTCCGGGTCCGCGGCCTCCTTGCGGATCGCCTCCACGAGCTTCCCTCTGCTGGCGAGGAGGGCGCGCGGAACTTCTTCAAGTCGGTCAAGCCGAAGACGCTTCAGGTCTTCTCGCGCCAGTTCGCGACGATGATCGAGGCCGGGCTGAACATCGTCGCTGCGCTCGTGATCCTCGAGGATCAGACGGACGACGTCTACTTCGCCGCGGTGATCAAGGAGCTGCGCGCGGACGTGGAGGGTGGTCTGCTGCTGTCACAGGCGATGTCGCGCCATCCGAAGATCTTCGACCGACTCTTCATCTCCATGGTCGAGGCCGGCGAGGCGGCGGGCATCCTCGACGAGGTCCTCGACCGCGTCGCGTTCCAGATCGAGAAGGCGACGCAGATCAAGCGCCGGGTGAAGGGAGCGATGCTCTACCCGACCATGGTGCTGGTGTTCGCGACGCTCGTCCTCGTAGGTCTCCTCATGTTCCTCGTCCCGGTCTTCGTCCGGATCTTCGGACAGCTCGGCGGCGAGCTGCCGACGCTGACGCAGTACGTCGTGAGCGCGTCGGATCTGCTCCGCCACAAGTGGTTCATCATCTTCCCCGGCCTCGGGCTTTCGATCTTCGGCCTGCGGCGGTACAAGAAGAGCGAGTCGGGCCGCAAGCAGTGGGACCGGATCAAGCTCAAGATCCCGATGAAGATCGGACAGGTCGTCCTCAAGGTGACCATGGCCCGGTTCTCGCGCACGCTCTCGACCCTCGTCTCCGCCGGCGTGGACATCATCAAGGCGCTCGAGATCACCGGTCAGACGGCCGGCAACTGGGTGATCGAGGAGGCCCTCGCCGACGTGCGCGCCAAGGTGCACGAGGGCGTTCCGATCGCGCAGCCGCTCGTCGACAACCCGATCTTCCCCCCCATGGTCAGTCAGATGGTGAAGATCGGCGAGGAGACGGGAGAGCTCGAGAAGATGCTCGGCAAGATCGCGGACTTCTACGAGGACGAGGTCGACGCGGCGATCCAGTCGCTGACATCGATCGTCGAGCCGCTGATGATGATCATGGTCGGGTGCATGGTCGGCGTCATCGTGATCGCCATGTACCTGCCGATGTTCAAGATGCTCAGCCTGGTGAAGTAGCTGCTCGCTCCGAAACCGAATCGTCGAACGACCCTCTAGGTAGCGGCGGCAGGACTCGAACCTGCGACACGCGGATTATGATTCCGCTGCTCTAACCAACTGAGCTACGCCGCCAAGTGGCTCTCAGTGTAGCGTCGGGCCGTGGGACGGGCCTTAATCGTTTCCTCAAATCGGCGTGGTCTGATTGCGGCGTCAATTTGGACGGGAGGAGCACGATGATGTTGGGGTCCAGGAAGGCGTTCGCCGCGATCGCCGTGGCCGCTGCGCTCGCCGGCGGTCTCGGAGCTGGTGCGGCGACGGGCGCTAAACGGCACGCGCCCCGCGTGTTGCTAAAGGCGGCCGCGCAGTACATCGGTGTCAGTAGGACAGAGCTGGTGAAGGAAGCGCGTTCAGGCAAGACGCTTGCGCAGATAGCCACGGAACACGGGAAGACGATCGCCGGCCTCGAGGCGGCGATGCTCGCCGCGGTGAAGGCGAAACTGGAGGCCGCCGTCGCTGCGGGGAAAATGACCGCCGCCGAGGAGCAGACTAAGCTCGCGCGTGTCCAGCAGCTCATCGACCGCCTGGTGAACGTCAGGCTCACCGGGAGGGCCGGTAAGCACGTCGGCAAGGCGAGGCTGCTGAAGCTCGCGGCCACCTACATCGGCATCACGCCGAACGGGCTGGCGGCCGAGCTAAAGGCCGGGAAGTCGCTCGCTCAGGTGGCCACGGCCCACGGCAAGACAGCTGCGGGCCTGAAGGAAGCCCTGGTCGCGCCCTTCAAGGCGAAGCTCAACAAGGCGGTGGCGTCCGGACGGATCACGACCGCCGAGGCCCAGGCCCGGCTGGACAAGATCTCGGCCCGGCTCGACCAGCTGATCAACAGGATTCGGTAGGCGAGAGGCGGCTCCAGCCGCCTCTCGCTACACTGGCTGTCCGCGCAGGCAGGAGGCGTTGCCTCGCCCTGCGCTTTCCTCTACGAGGCAACAGACATGGCAACCGGAGTACGAGACAAGATCACGCTGGCCTGCAACGAGTGCAAGCGGCGGAACTACATGAGCACGAAGTCGAAGCGGAACACACCTGACCGGCTCGAGGTCCGCAAGTACTGCCGTTGGTGCGGCCGCCACACTCCCCACAGGGAGACCCGTTAATGGCGCGCCAAACCAGAGCCCAGCGCCGAGCGCGACGCGCACAGATGGCACCTGGTAGCGAGGCCGCACTTCCTGGCGGGCCGCCGGCACCGCCGCGAAGGCCGACAGCTCGCGCCGGCGCTCGTCCAGAACCGTCGCGTGAACCACGGCGTGAACCACGTGCCGTTCCCGGCGGAGGTACCAGGCGCTTCATCGCCGAGTCCTGGGGTGAGCTGAAGAAGGTCGAGTGGCCGGGACAAAACCAGCTGATCCAGGGAGTCGTTGTCGTCCTGATTGCCTGCCTGATCGTCGGGATCTGGCTTTACGTGTCCGACCTCGTCTTCAAGCGTCTCGTCGAGAACGTCCTCCTCGGGTAGTAAGGACTCGTCGCGTGTTCCGCTGGTACGTCATCAACACCTACTCGGGTCACGAGAACAAGGTGAAGGCCAATCTCGAGCATCGGATCATGTCCATGAACCAGGCGCCGCGCTTCCGTCGCGTCGTCGTCCCGACCGAGCAGGTGATCGAGACGAAGGAGGGACAGAAGGTCCAGACGGAGAAGCGCGTGCTGCCGGGCTACGTCCTCGTCAACATGGACATGACCGACGAGGCCTGGACGGTGGTCAAGAACACGCCCGGCGTGACCGGGTTCGTCGGCGCCGGCAACAGCCCGGTGCCGCTCTCGCAGCCCGAGGTCGACCGGATCCTCCGGACCGGCACCGCGATCGGCGAGCGCCAGCGCGCCCAGGTCGAGTTCTCGCTCGGCGAGTCGGTGAAGGTAACCTCAGGCCAGCTCTCCGACTTCGACGGCGAGGTCGTCGACGTCAACGCGGATCAGCAGAAGCTGAAGGTGCTTGTCGACATCTTCGAGCGCCAGGTCCCCGTGGAGCTGACCTTCGACCAAGTCAAGAAATTGGATTGAATCCCGTGCCAGACTTCAGTCTGGCTTGGGCGTAGATAAAACATGGCCAAGAAAGTTCTGACACTGATCAAGCTGCAGATCCCCGGTGGGCAGGCGAACCCGGCGCCGCCGGTCGGTCCTGCGCTCGGCCAGCACGGCGTCAACATCATGGAGTTCTGCAAGGCGTTCAACTC
>WNFZ01004341.1_pt1 | contig 13175 bp, 11 predicted proteins | sample 5400081 | NCBI WGS metagenome assembly WNFZ01 (sample SAMN13153365, study PRJNA577476) | soil metagenome | isolation source: 80 cm soil or saprolite under grassland replicate 1 | place: USA:California | collected 2016-06-15
TGCACTGCTCGGCGTCGGGAACGATCGCCATGATCGTGTCGCGGAGCCGCGCCAACGTGCTCCGCTTGGGTTCCTCGAGCGCGTCGAGGTACGCATCGATCTCGTTCCCGGGCACGTCCGCCATTCTCCGGCGCGTCCCGAACGCCATCAAGCGCCTCGCGCATGGGCCCGGTGGAGGCGCCAGGCTGCCGGCGCTCCGGGTTCCGCTTGCGTCCTCAGCAGCTGAACAGTTCCGCGTGTCGCAAGCGTTCTCTCGATATGCCCGATCGTGCGGTAGAGGGCGATAGTGTGGTGCAGGCACGAACGTCCGAGATCATGCGGTTCCTATTGCCTCATGACCACGTTGGAAGCCGTGCCTGCCGAGCCGTCATCCCCGATCCCACACGCGATCCTTCCCTCATCACGACGTCGGCTCGGGCTCGCTGATCCTGCCCAGGAAAAGGAGCAGGCCGCTGCGCCGGTCCGCGATGGCCAGGAGAAACGGGCGGTCCACGACCATCGACGCGGGCTGCAGCAGGCTCCGGCCCATGACCACGGCGGTGCTCGCGGCCGCCTCGGTGCCCTCCTCGGTGACGTCGATCCGCGTCGTGTGCCGCAACGCGGAGATGAACGCGCCCGTCAGCCCCATGCGGCTGAAGTCAGCTCCCGGCTGGAAGATGCCGCCCAGCCCGAGCCCGGCCAGCGGGCGCACCAGGTTCAGCTCGCAGGTCACCGAGAAGCGCGGCAGGGTGAGCGCGACCTGGGCGCTCTGCAGCCGCGGCAGCCACGCCTCCAAGCGCGAGGTATCCAGGGCGGTGCCGTTGCGTGGCAGCAGGACGAACATGGTCAGGTTGCCGCCGGCAAAGTCCAGGGCGACAGCCTGGAACTCGTCGGTCTCCAGGTAGGGGTAGCGCCACGACCGACTCATCATCTGGACGTCCTTGCGCCGCCCGTCGGGCAGCGTGAACGGTCCGGTTCGGGTAGCCCGCGGGTCGAACGGTACCGCCCAGGGACCCTTGAAGTAGCTGGCATCGGTAAGGATGCAGCTTGGTCCGGCGCCCAGGTCGTCAGGGTGAACCAGCCTGGTGATCCGGCCTTTCGTCCGCTGGCTCGCCCAGCGGTTGACGAGCTCGGCCGCGGCCGGGCCCGGCGCGTCAAGGGTGCGGGCCTCGGCGGCGTAGAACTCCTGGACACGCTGCAGGAATTCGGCGTTGAAGGCGACCCCCGGTGGTCCCCAGACGGCGTTGGCCAGGTCCACCTCGATCCGCGGGCCGGGCTGCTCCACCTCCACGCGCAGGTCGCGGAACCGGCGGTTCACCTCGCGTTCGGCGAGCCCCTCCACGCCGAGGGCGCTGACCAGTTCCTCCCTGGTGCGGCCGGCGGCACCGTTGCCCGCGATGGCCAGGCCGAAGGCGAGCGAGCACGGAGAGAGCAACACGTTCCGGGGCGGCGGCTCGGCTCCCAGCACGTCGAGGAGCCGGAAGCCGAGCCGGTTCACCCCCGCCGCGCCCACACCACCGGCGCCGGATGCGGAGGCAGGGGTCACAACTCGTCGTCGATCCGCGCGGCCTTCAGCACCTGGCTGATGAACGGTCGCTGGGTATCGACCCGGGTGTAGACGCCGCCATCACCACACGGATGGGTAAAGCCCTCCGTGGCCCGGGAGGTCAGGCCCATGACCTTGCGGACCCCGCCGACGTCGATGTACGCAGGTCCGCCACTGTCCCCATTGCAGGAGTCGAAGCCGCCTCCTCCGGCGACGAACTCCAGGTCGGACTCGAACCCAAGGGTCTGCTCGGCCTCGTCCAGGTCGTCATCGGGGCTGCGCCGGACCTCCGTGATATCGACGGTCACCTCGCGCTGCCTGCCGAAGCCCTTGGTGCTCAGGACGTCGCTGTTACCGAAGCCGACCAGCGTGGTCTGCAGGGCCGCGGCGACGTCCTCGGTCCTCGCGATGGGGACCGGGGTGACGGTCGCACCGCGGCGCAGGATGAGGGCCGTGATGTCGTTGCCGATGACCTGCGGGAACAGCGGGTTCACCCTGACCCGCCGGACCCCGATGAGCTCGGCGTCCTGGAGGTCCTGCACGTCCAGGGCGTTCAGGGCGACGATGTTGATCGGCGCCTGCGGCTCCTGGCAGTGACCGGCGGTCAGCACCACGCGGGGGTGGACCAGGACGCCGGAGCAGAACCAGCTCACCGTCCCGTTCGGGAACCGCCGCCCGATCAGGGCGCAGTCCGGGTACTTGTCGGGGGGCGTTTCCACCCCACCGACGATGCGTGCCAGCTGCTCGGCGAAGGAGACGGCATGGGCGTTGCGGGTGGGCCGGTCGATGCCCGCCTCGGACATGTACCTGGCCACCACCTCGGCGAGCTCCGTGTACTTCCGCGACAGGTTGTCGACGGCGACCCTGAGGTCCGGCTCCTCGGCCGGCGGGCAGTTCGCACACCCGGTACGCTGGCCGGTCGCCGCCGTGGACGGCCGGAGCACGCTCCGAGGGCCTCGTGTGGACGTTGTCATCTCGCGCTCCCTCACTCGAACCGCCGGGGAACCGATCGCTGGATGTCACGCGACCGCCGCGCGGCGGCACAATTCCGTGAGCCCGGCCGCCACGTCTGCCATGATCCTCCGCATCTCCGTGTAGGGCGGTACGAATTGCTGCCCGAACTCGACAGTGAATCCGTAGACCTTTCTGCGCGCAGCGTCCATGAGGTGGCGGCTGAAGGAATAGTCGTCGGACGTGGCCGACGTCGGGTATAGCCCCATCGCTTGCTCGACGGTGTAGCGCGTACCGCGCACCTCGCTCAGCGCCGCGTTCATCCCGTGCGCCAGCTCCACCAGCGCAGCCTGGTCGGCGCTGGCCATGAACTCCCGGTAGGCTGAGTCCCCGACCGCGCCGCGCACCCCATCGAAAGCGGCGTTCAGAAAATTCTGGGTGGGAGTGTCGTCCTGGTTCTCGTCGTCACCCCAGGAGTACAGGATCAGCTCGCCGAAGCTGTGGACGTCAACGAAATAGCCGATCTGATCGTGAACATCGAGCAGCCAGCGCATGTTGCGTGCCTCGGGCTCGGAGAATGCCGTGGGCCCCTTGTAGATGAACTGGGTCGCGTCGGTGGCGGTCCCGATACCGCTGGACCACAGGAAGTCGAAATTGCGGTTGAGGTCCACACCCTCGGCGCCGCCCGGCATGCCGGCCAGGCGGCGGTTCTTCCTCCACCAGAAGTTCTGCGGCTGGCCGGGGTCGACCGACTGCGAGTACGCCTTGCCGTCCGGGTTCACGTCCGCGAAGACGAAGACGTCCAGGTGCTCGAGGATGGCGCGTACGTCCGCCACGGCGAAGGTCTTGTTCCCGTACCGCAGCTGGCGACCGGCCCGGTAGGACCGCAGCAGGTTGGTGGCGAAGGCCACGCAGATATCCGACCCGCCCCACTCGCGAGCGTGCACGCCACCCGTGACCAGGACCCCGGTCCGCGACTGCTTCTGCCCGGCCCGGAGCTGGAGGACGTGCGAGGTCAGCCCGCCCCAGGTCTGCTCCGGCAGCGGTGAGACGGCCGCGGCCTCCGGGTAGGTGGCGGCCAGTGTCTGGAGTGCCGACTCCACCTCGGCAGCGGTCAGGTACCCGCCCAGGGCGCTCCGGTCGCCCGGGCCCTCGCGCTCCCCTCGGGCGTTCCGGTCGCCTGGCTCGCCCGGGCGGCTGGTGGCATCCGGGTCGGACAAGTCCATCAACCGTTCCAGGGCGCCGCCGGCGGTACGCTCCTGCTCGGACGGCGCCGTCCGCAGCCCGGCTTCGCGGTCCCGGGCGGGGAGGCCGGGTGCGAAGCGGTTGACCTCGGGGACGACCTCGGCGGACCGCTCGACCGCCAACTGCTCCGCATCCTCGTGGATGACCACGCGATATCCATCCGCGCGCAGCTGCTCGATCTGGTCGTCGGTGAGGATCGCCGGCACTGCGTAGTCACCGCTATCAGACCGGCGGCGGGCCGCACGCTCGTGCAGGTCGAGCTTCATGGTGCGCAGAGCAGACGCCTGCTCCAGCGAGTCCGTCAGGATGATCACCGAGTAGGTGGCCACTACGGATGCCTCACTTGTGCCGCTCCCGCCACTTTCACAGCTTGGTCAGGCGACATGACGCCCCCGACAGGTGCCAGGCCAAGGTCCATGATCACCTCCATCACGTTAAAGATCAATTTAGCCCTATTCCTGTTGAAATACCTGAAACTTACAGACCACGCGATTGGGAGACATGCGGCGTAGCCTGGGGTGCGGCCGATGCGTTGCCGAGTCCAACCTCGGGAACCTGCTCGACCAGCGCGGCGACCTCGAGGAGGGGCGCTGTTGCAATGAGGCCGACGGCGTGCTCGGGGTTCAGCGGAGTGGAGGTCCTTCCCTGTTCGAGTCACTGAGAACGGCTTGAACGAGACGAACATGAACACGATCGCGGACATTTGAGTGCCCAAGTGGAGGGCATCAAATCGGCCGATGGCTCAATGCAACAGTGCCGGCACGGGCTTCCCCGCGCTGCCTGCCACCTCGCCCACCCGGGTGGCTCGGTCAACGACCAGGCCGACCATTTCATCCAGGTGGTGCAGGACGCCGGTTGGCACTGTTGCATCTGGCGATCAGTTGTCCCGACGTCCTCCACTGACGTCCCAGAACGCGCCGAACAGCCTTCGCGATCGACCGCTTTGAGAAGTTTTCACGGGCCTCTACTTGGGCAGAGGCTCCACTCGGAGATTCGTCGGTTGTGCCCTTCGCCCAGATGCAACAGTGCCCGCCGAGGTGGTCGCCCACAAGCACCGACGCGACCGGGATGGTGACCTGGTCGCTTACCCCGTCGTACGGTTCCAGGCGCCGGACGGTCGCCTGGTCACGGCGGAGGGCGACGTCGGCGGCAGCTGGACGCCGGGGATCGGCGAACACGTCGAGGTGTTGTTTGACCCTAGCCGGCCCGAAGAGATCCACATCGACAACCCGTCCGCGGACAAGGTCGTCCGCCTGTTTGAAGTGCTCGGCTGGGTCATGCTCGGCGGCGCCTGCGTGGCGCGGTCGTCACCACCCTGATCGTGTGGCAATGAGCCAAGGCGAACGGCTCAGCGTCCTTGGCTGCGGTCAAGTTCAGGCCGTCCGGACCGGCCGACCTGGCGGGGCGCGGCTGGCGGTCACGGATGACCTCCACGTCGCTCAGCTCAAGGGGCAACCTGGTCATGGAATGCGGCAGCGCCAGTCATTCTGTATGTCATTCCACCAGGGCGCACACAGGTCGACGTGAGACCACTCGCTAGACGCCGCCTCCGAGCTGATCTGCTCAGATGCTACGCGAGTGGTCCCCGTAGACCCTGCGCAGGTCTCTTGTAACAGCAGGTTCCGGGTTCGAGTCCCGGCGCCAGTCCCAAGCGAGCTGAAGGTCAGGGGACCTACATCCCCTCCGCCCCGACCGTGACCGTCATCGGCGGAGCTGCCAGCGCCTTCGCAGGCGGCCGGCCGGCGCCCATGGCCCCCCCTGGTGGCACCGGCCGGCCGGGCTGGCGCGCCCAGCCGGAGCCCCAAGCCGACTCCGGCTGGGCCGCCGCGCCGGGCGCGGACGCGGCGCGCACGCGCCCGCCATCCCCCAGGCGGGCACTCGGGGATGCGCGGCGCGTCCGCCTCCCGACGGCGACGCGCCACGGTGCGCAGGCGCCCGGTCGGCCGCCCCGCCACGGCGGTGTTGGGTGCCACGGCGACGGGTGGGAAGGGGGGTCTCCGCGTCCCCGCCGCCGTGGCACCGCCAGGCGGCCGGCCAGCGACCACCTCCCCTCACGCGCAGGCAGCGCCCACAGGCCTGGGACCTGCCGTGCGTCCGGCACTGCTGCGGCGCGTCACACCGGGGAAGAGCGCCGCCGCCCGCCGTGGCGTTACCCCCAGCGTTCCATCCAGCGGTGAGCCGGCTTGTGCCCACAGCCCGTCACCACCGGCTGATGAGCTGGCTGATGATCGAGACGGACGAGCCCGCCACTACCTTGACGGTCGGGCTTCAGGCTGTTGCGGAAATCGGGGTCGAGGGTGAGGGCGGTTTGTCGAAGCGAGGGTTGTGAGGCGCCTAGGGTCGTAACGTGTCCCGTAACGGTGCCGAGACAAGCTCGGGCGATAGTGGTGAGCACAGCGAGGCCGAGCGGCACACAGCAAGCGAGGGTTCCTTGGCCGGGGCGCGCGACGAGCGGCAGGGTCGGGACGATGGCCGCAGGCTGGTGGAGCGGCGCATCGTCGCCTGGCTCGCCTGGGCGCTATGGGCGCTGGCAATGGCCCTCTTCGGGCTGGCGGTCGTGCTGATGGTGCGAAACCGGCCGGTCAGCCACGACGGCTTCCTGCAGGCGTTCCTGGTGCCTGGCTTTGCGACCGTCGGGGCGGTCGTGGCCGCGCGGCGGCGCAACACGATCGGGTGGCTGTTCCTCGGCGTGGCGATGGTCGCGGCGGTCGGTGCGTTGAGTGCCGAGTACGCCGTGCGTGCCGTGGTGACCGCGCCCGGGTCGTTGCCTGCAGGACGGTTCGCCGCATGGCTGACAACCTGGGTGTTCATCGTGAACTTCCCCGCCTTGGGACTGCTGCTGGTGCTGTTCCCAGACGGCCGGCCTCCGTCGCGGCGCTGGCGGCTGGTCGCCTGGGGACTGTGGCTGTCGCTCGGCGCGTGGGTGTTGTGGTTGATGGTGCGTCCCCAGCCGATCGACGTGGCCGACCGCAAGGTCGCCAACCCGTTTGGGATCCAGGCACTGCAGCTGCCGGACCTAGTGGGAACACCGCTTGCGGCGCTGAACTTCATCGTGGTGGTGGCCTCGCTGGTCGCGGCGGCGTTGGCCCCGTTTTGGCGGCGACGCCGGGCCGGCGCGGTGGAGCGCCAGCAGCTCAAGTGGCTGGCGTTCATCACGGTGGGCGTGCCAGTGACCTTCGTGATGTCCGCCCCGTTATTGGCGGTGCTGCCGGCCCTCTCCATCGTGTTGTTCTTCGCCATGTTGGCGCTGGTCACCGGCGGCATCCCGGTGGCGGTCGGGCTGGCGGTGCTGCGCTACCGCCTGTACGACATCGACCGGCTCATCACCCGGGCGCTGGTCTACGGAACGCTGACCGTGCTGCTGGCGCTGGCCTACGCGCTGGGCACCGTCGGGCTCGGCCAGGTGCTGGGCCGGGACCAGTCGAGCGTCACGGTCGCGGGGGTGACGCTGGCCTGCGCGGCGGCGTTCCAGCCGGCCCGCCGCCGTATCCAGGCCGCGGTGGACCGCCGCTTCAACCGGCGCCGCTACGACGCCGCCAGGACCATCGAGACGTTCAGCACCCGCCTGCGCCAGGAGGTCGACCTCGACGAGCTCGCGGCCGAGCTGCTCGCCGTGGTCAACCGGACCATGGAACCGGCCAGCGTTTCGCTGTGGCTGCGGCCGCCACCAGACCGGGCTGGGCGGTCGTCCACGGTTGACAATTAAGCGACAGTTCGCGTCTGGAACGAATGCTGCGAAGCAGTAGCATGCGCCATGGCCTACAACTTCCTGCCCAGCGGCCGCGACCAGCCGTTCCTGCTGCCGCCCGACCTGCGCGACTGGCTGCCCGCCGACCACCTCGCCTGGTTCGTGTGCGACGTGGTCGACCAGCTCGACCTGGACCCGTTCCTTGCCGCCTACCGCGCCGACGGGCACGGCCGAGCGGCCTACGACCCCAGGACCCTGCTCGGCGTGCTCCTCTACGCCGACGCCATTGGGGTGCGGTCCTCCCGGCAGGTCCAGCGGCGCTGCGCCGAGGACCTCGCCTTCCGCGTGCTGGCCGGCAACAACACCCCCGACCACGTGACCATCGCCCGCTTCCGCGCCCGCCACGAGACTGCCTTGGCCGGCTTCCTGGTCGCCTCGCTCAGGCTGTGCGCCGAAGCGGGGCTGGTCGCCGCTGCCGGGATCCCTGACCGGCCCGCCACGTTGCTTGCGGACTCCGGCTACTGGTCGATCGCCAACCTCACCACGATCCCGGACGCGCCCGAGCTGCTGGTCTGGCCAGCCAAGACCGGCCGCACCGGCAAGCCGCGCAAGGACGGCCAACCCTCCGCGTCGAGGAGCGAGGAGTTGCGTGCGGCGATGTTCGGCAAGCTCCGAAGCGAGGCCGGCAAGGCCCGCTACGCCACGCGCAGGCAGACCGTGGAGCCGGTCTTCGGCCAGCTCAAGGAGCAGCAGGGCGCCCGCCGCTTCAGCCGCCGTGGCCTGCGTGCCTGCGAGGCGGAGTGGAAGCTGCTGTGCGGCACCCACAACCTGCTCAAGCTCTGGCGCCACAGCCGCAGCCGGCCAGCACCGGCAACGAGCGCCACCTGAGGCGCAGCGACCGTCGCCGTCTACCGCGCCGAGCAGCTCCCACCGCTGCCCGGCCACGCCGCCAAGCGCGGCTTCGGCTCGCTGCGGCATCGAGGCGAGTCCTTTCAGCAACAGGCTGTCGGGCTTCCTCACCTGCGCTGCCTTTACCGCCTTGCCCCAGGTTTCCGGCCGCCCTCAGGCTACGGATCTGGCGGTTGGGGGGTCGAATCCCTCGCGGCGCGCCACCATTACCGAGCTTCGCGCCCGATAGCGCGGTCGCCGGTTGCCGTCACCTAACCCACCGACCAGCCCAACGATGCACGGGCCGCTGTCCACCGCGCGGAACCTGTGCCGCCAGCCGGTCACCCGCAAGCGGACCAGCTTCGGGTAGGCTGCCGAGCAGCCCGCGAAGCAGGCGCCAACGTGGGCAGGCAGGCCTGGGCCGGAGCCCTCGCCCGCTTCGACGGCAGGTCGGTTTGAGGATGACTAGCAGCAGCGGTGAAGCTCACTTCAGCAGCCAGGCCCATGGCGTGCCCACGGGGCCGGGTCGCTTCGTCAGGGTCGACGACATCGACCCTGTCGAATTCGTCCCTGGCCTGGCGTTCCGTCCGGTGCTCGGCGAGAACGCCATGGCCAACTTCGTGTCGTTCGCGCCCCACACGGTCGCTCCCACCCACGTCCACGAGGAGGAGCAGATCGTCGTCGTGCTCGAGGGCGAGTTCGAGTTCCACATCGACGGGGAGTCGCGCACCATGCGCCCCGGGGACGTGGCGGTGATCCCGAGATGGGTCCCGCACGGCGCCCACACCCTGGAGTCCCCGTGTGTCGAGGTGGACATGTTCACCCCGCCGCGCAGGACGCTGCTGGAGCACGCCGACACCAAGGGCGCCGAGCCGCCGAAGGGCCGGGCCTGATGCACGGCATCCAGGTGTCGGAGTTCGGTGGGCCGGAGGTGCTGGAGCACCGAGAGCTGCCCGTGCCGGAACCCGGGGCCGGTCAGGTCCGGGTGCGCCTGTACGCGATCGGCGTCAACCCCGCCGACACCTACATTCGGACCGGTACCTACGCGTTCTTCACCCCGGAACTGCCCTACACGCCGGGGTTCGACGGGGCCGGCGCGGTTGATGCGGTCGGTGGCGGGGTGGACGAGGTGGCGCCGGGAGACCGGGTCTTCGTGGCGGCGCTGGGAACGCCCGGCTGCTCCGGCCTGTACGCGGACCTGGCCGTGGTGGACGCGGCGGTGGTCCATCCGCTGCCCTCCACCCTGTCGTACGGCCAGGGCGCAGCCGTGGGGGTGCCCTGCGTGACCGCCTGGCGCGCGCTGTTCCAGAAGGCCCGCCTCCAACCGGCCGAGACCGTGCTCATCCACGGCGCGAGCGGTGGCGTCGGGGTCCCGGCCACCCAGCTGGCCGCCGACGCTGGCGCGATGGTCGTCGGCACGGCCGGGACCGCGGCGGGGATGGAGGTGGTCCGCCGGGCCGGCGCTGACCACGTCCTCGACCATTCGGCGCCCGGGTACCTGGACGAGCTGTCCGGCATCACCGGTGGCCGCGGGGTCTCGGTGGTGGTGGAGATGCTAGCGGACGTGAACCTGGAACATGACCTGGGCGTGCTGGCGGCCGGCGGGCGGGTGGTGGTTGTCGGCAGCCGGGGACGCCTGGAGTTCACCCCGCGGCTCACCATGATCAAGGAGGCGACCGTCATGGGGACCGCCCTGTGGAACGCCTCGGAGGCGGAGACGGCGGGCGCGCTCGCGGCGGTGGCGGCCAAGCTGCACAGCGGCGCCCTCGCGCCGGTGGTCGGCGAGGAGCTGCCCCTGCGCGAGGCGGCGGTCGCGCACCGCCGGATCCTCGAGTCAGGGGCTCGCGGGAAGCTGATCCTGGTGCCGGACCAAGCCTGAGGGCTGGCCGTGGGTCCGCTGGACCGATCGAGGCGGCGTCCTGCTCCTGGGCAAGGCGCCGCCGATACCGCGCGGCCCTACCCATGCAGGCGGCCTCCTTCGTCAACCAGGGACGGCATCAAGCGCGTGGCGCTTCAGGGGATGAGGACAAGCTTTCCGCGGACGTGGCCGGACTGGCTGATGCGGTAGGCCTCCGCGGCGCGGTCGAACGGGAAGGTCTGCACCTTGATCACCAGCTTGTTCTGTGCCAGCAGCCCGGCGACCTGCGCCAGAGCCTGCATGGGCTGGCTGTCGGCGCCGCCGCCGGTGACGCGGGCTCCGGCCTGGCCGGCGGCGAAGTTGGCGATGCTCACCACCTGGGACGGCTCGGGTGCCAAGCTGATCAGGTCCTCGACCGGGGCCTTGCCCGCCACGTCGAAGACCGCGTCGACCGGCCCGCCGGCAGCGGCCCGGACCCGCTCGGCCAGGCCCGGGCCGTAGAGCACCGGGGTCGCGCCGATCTCCCGCAGGTAGTCGTGGTTGGCCTCGCTGGCCGAGGCGATCACCTTCGCGCCTCGGGCGAGCGCCATCTGCACGGTGACCGCGCCCACGCCACCCGCCCCGCCGTCGACGAACAGCGTGTCGCCCGCGTTGACGCCGAGCAGACGAAGACCGCGTTCACCGGTCTCGCCGGCCACGCCCGCCGCAGCGGCCACCGCCCAGTCGATCGACGGCGGCTTGGCCGCCCAGGAGCCCAGCACGGCGTACTCCGCCTGGGTGTTCTGGCCACGGCCGAACACCTCCTCGCCCACCGAAACGCCGGTGACCCCGTCGCCGACCTCGTCGACCACGCCGGCGGCGTCGTAGCCGAGGTACCCGGTGCCCTCCATGCGCTTGCCACCGGACATGACGCCGGAGATGGCCTTCCAGTCGATCGGGTTCACGCTGGCCGCACGCACCGCGATCCGGACCTGCCCAGGGCTCGCGTGCGGATCAGGAGCCTCTGCCCACTCCAGGACCTCCGGGCCCCCGTACGCCCTGAACTGCAACGCTCGCATCCACCACTCCTCCCGCAGGGGCGGGTCAGCCGCCGCTTCCCGGGGTCAGCCGCCCAGCCAGCCAAGCCAAGTCAGCCTCGACCAACCCAGGGCAGTTCGTTGCTCCCGGATGATGCCACGCTCCTGGAAGACGGAGTCGATACCCCTGGCGGCGCCGTGTTCGTCCAGCCTTGGGTCGTGGAGCCGGAACCCGACCCGCAGACGGGCACGACGGCGCTGTTGCGTTTGGTCGATCCACGGCATGCCGAAACGACGACCTCCGCTCGGGATCAGATGGCAACGGCGAGTTCGCTGAACGCGACGGCCAGCCGCCGGTTCGCGGGTGCCTCGACCGCCAGCTCGTAGTGCCCGCGCCGGACATTCTGCACGAACGCATGCCGGCGCGCGGCGTTGCCGTCGCGCCGCGGGGAGGCGAACACGTCGATGACCTGACCGACCTGATCGATGGCGCGGTACACGTAGCGCCAGCAGCCAGCGACTTTCACATAGGTCTCATCGACGTGCCACCGGCTGCCGACGGTGTGCCGGCAGGGCCGGGCGGCCTCGGCCAGCAGCGGCGTGAACCTCTGCACCCAGCGGTAGACGGTGACATGGTCGACCTGCACGCCACGCTCGGCGAGCAGCTCCTCCACGTCGCGATACGACAAGCCGAACCGCAGGTACCAGCGCACCGCCAGCACGATCACATCGGGTGGGAACCGGAAGCCGGCGAAGGCGGATCGCGGCACAGGAGCAGGGCGAGGGTGTCGGGTTCTCATGCCGGCAGTCTCGCTGCTCGGACACGGTCACAGCCAACGCAACAGTCCCAGCGCACCCTCACCCACGTCCCAGGCGCCTAGCGACCGACTTGCCGATCCCCTACTGGGTGGGGGGAGCGCCCGTGGGCAGCAGCACCTGGAACCGGGTGTCGCCAGGGGTCGAGGTGACACGCAGGTCGCCGCCGTGGCGTTGCACCACGATCCGCCAGGAGATGTCGAGGCCGAGGCCGGTGCCCTTGCCGACCGGTTTGGTGGTGTAGAACGGCTCGAAGATGTGGGCGGCGACCGGCTCGGGGATGCCCGTGCCGCTGTCGCCGATCTCGACCAGCACGCGGTCGCCGTCGCGGCGGGTGCGCACCGTCAGGACGCCGCGGCCGTCCATGGCGTCGACGGCGTTGTCGATCAGGTTGGTCCAGACCTGGTTCAGCTCGCCCGCGTAGGCGGGGAGCTTGGGCAGGGACCGGTCGTAGTCGCGCACCACTTCGATGCCCGTGCCGAGCTTGTGGTTGAGCATCGTCAGCGTCGACTCGAGCCCGTCGTGCACATCGAGGTCTTGCAGCGGGCCGCGGTCCATCTGCGTGTACTGCTTGGCCGCGTCGATCAGCGCGGAGATGCGCCTGGCCGCCTCGGCGAGCTCGTCGAGCAGGCTCTCGGCCTCGCAGGTGACGGCCAGGACGCCAACGGCATGCGGGAGCAGCTTGGCGGGGACGCTCGCGGCGACCTGCTCGAGTCGTCCGGCGTCCACGCCGGCGGCGACGAGCGGCGGCGTGAGCTCCCAGCTGCCGGTCACGCCGTGCTCCTCCAGCCAGCTCCCCAGCTCGTCCTCACGGTCAGACGCCTGCAACGGGGTCAGGGGCGCCAGCTCGGCACGGCCACCGACGGCCTGGCGCACGAGGTCGAGCAGCGTGGCGAGCTGGCCGGCCTCGAACTCACCGTCGGTGAGCGCGGCCAGCTCCTTCCACAGGTCCGCCAGCCGCTCACGGAGGGCGGCGGTGGTGCGGACGGTGGCGGTCGCCGGGTTGTTCAGCTCGTGGGTGAGGCCGGCGGTGACCGTGCCGAGGGCGACCAGCCGCTCCCGCGTGCTCACCGCCTGCTGCGTGGCTCCCCCCTGGATGGCAAAGCCCTGCAGCATGTGCGTGGCCATCGGGAACCACTCCCGCATCGCCCGGCCGAAGTCGGCGGCGGGCAGCTCCCAGAAGCGGCA
>WNFZ01005452.1_pt1 | contig 13174 bp, 13 predicted proteins | sample 5400081 | NCBI WGS metagenome assembly WNFZ01 (sample SAMN13153365, study PRJNA577476) | soil metagenome | isolation source: 80 cm soil or saprolite under grassland replicate 1 | place: USA:California | collected 2016-06-15
GTACGTGGAGGGGTCGGAATCGGCGTACGACTCGAAGACGAAGGCACCGGTCCCCTGGGACAGGGCGAACTTCACCGGGATGACGGCCTTCCCGTTTGCCTTGAAGTTGCTTGAACCGTCCGCGTTGATCGGCTGCTGCACCGTTGTCTGGTAGGTCGTGCTCTGGCCGGGATAGGCCGTCCAGGTGCCGTTCGGTGTCGTGACGACGGTACTAGCACCTGCTGCGCCGCCGAGTACGAGCGCCACGAGCGCTCCTACCGAAAATAGGGCCAGGGCGAAGCCTGGCCGAAGCCTGCTTACGATCATGGATTCTCCTCCTGATCCGGCGGACGCATGCCGCAGACCGCCGTCCTGCTTTGCCGATGCGACTGCTGCAAACCGCAGAGTTGGCAACGTGCTATCGCACCGAACCGCCGGATAGTACTACAAAACTCCACAGAGTTGCTCTCGGAAACTCATATAAAGGGGCCTTGGAAACCATAAAAAAGTGGAGAAAACTCACAAAGGCTCTCGTTAGAGACGGGCTGGAGCTTTCAAGGCCCTCTGGAAGGAGGATCAGGCCTAAAGGACCGTCGGAGAGAGGGAAAGAAAGGAAGGATGTAAGGAAGGAAAGAAAGAGAGCGGACGACGGGGTTCGAACCCGCGACCCTCAGCTTGGGAAGCTGATGCTCTACCAACTGAGCTACGTCCGCGCTGGCGCCAGTTTAGCTCCGCGGACCACTAGGCTCTCACCATGGATGCCGACGCCGTCGAGATCCGCGTTCTCGGCTGCCTGATCGAGAAGCAGCGGACGACCCCTGACGCCTATCCGCTCTCGCTGAACTCGCTCCGGCTCGCGTGTAACCAGGCGACGAACCGCGATCCCGTCGTCGACTACGACGAGCGGCAGATCAAGTCCGCCCTCGAACGTATGTCGGATCGGGGCTGGACCCGGTTCGCGAGCGGTGCCAGCAGCCGCGCGCTCAAGTACCGGCACCTACTCGACGAGGCGCTTGGACTCTCGGACGAAGATCTCGCTCTGCTTGCGATCCTCATGCTGCGCGGTCCGCAGACGCTCGGTGAGCTCAAGCAGCGCAGCGAGCGGTTGCACCGCTTCGACTCGCTCGCAGAGATACGGCAAGCGCTGGACGGCCTCGCGGAACGCGAGCTCGTCGCCCGCCTCGAGCGACGACCGGGCCAGAAGGAGGAGCGGTACGCGCAGCTGCTCGGCGAGGGCGGGGCCGAGGCACCTGCCGCTGTGACTCCGCAGGCTCCGCCACGAGAGGAAGGCGACCGCGTGGCGACCATCGAGGAGCGCCTCGAACACCTCGAGCGCGGCTTTGATGAACTGCTCGCGCGGCTCGATAGGCTGCCGAGCGGCCCATGAGCGATCCACTAACGCAGCTCAAGGAGCGGCTCACCAAGAGTACGGATCTCGAACGAATTGGCCGCGTACTCAGCTGGGACCACCAGACGATGATGCCCCCAGCCGGCTCAGGCCATCGTGCCGAGCATCTCGCGACGTTACGCCGGATTTCGCACGAACTCCTGACCGACGACGAGACCGGCCGGTTGCTCGACGAGCTCCGCCCGTTGGAGGAATCGCTTGACGCGGATTCCGACGACGGCGCTCTGATCCGGCTTGTCCGCCGTGACTTTGAGAAGGCGGTGCGCGTGCCCGCCGAGCTCCGAGCGGAGATGACCCGCGCGGGCGCGCACGCGCGTCCCATCTGGGTCAAGGCGAGGGCGGAGTCGAGCTTCGAGCAGTTCCTGCCCGCGCTCGAACGCAACGTCGAGCTGCGACACGAGTACGTGGCGTGTTTCGACAACGTGGCGGAGCCCTACGACATCCTCCTCGACGACTTCGAGCCTCACACCACGACCGCCGAGGTGCGTGAGATCTTCGCGGAGCTCAAGGCAGAGCTCATTCCTCTGATCGCGGAGCTCCGCAACGACGACGTCGACGACTCGTTCCTGCAGGGCACGTTCCCGATCGATCGTCAGGAAAGCCTCGCGAAGGAGGTCGTCTCGCTGTTCGGCTACCGGCCGGACACCTGGCGGCTCGATCCGACTGAGCATCCGTTCGCATCCGGGGCCGGCGTGGACGACATCCGCATCACGACCCACTACGACCCGGGCTCGATCAAGTCCCTGTTCTCGACCATGCACGAGTACGGGCACGGCCTCTACACCCACCAGCTGCCCCGGCACCTCGAACGCCTTCCCACCGGCGGGCCCTGCTCGCTCGGAATCCACGAGTCGCAGAGCCGATTGTGGGAGAACCTCGTCGGCCGCAGCCGCCCCTTCTGGCGCTTCTTCTACTCGCGCGCGCAGGAAGCATTTCCTGAGCGGCTGCGTGCGGTCGAGCTGGACGCCTTTCTCGCAGGCATCAACCGTGTGCGGCCCTCACTGATCCGGATCAGGGCGGACGAGGTCACGTATGGCATGCACATCGTCCTCCGTTTCGAGCTCGAGCAGGACATCATCAACGGCCGCGTCGACCTGAGCGACCTGCCGGAAGTGTGGAACGAGCGGATGAGCGAGTACCTCGGCGTGGACGTTCCCGACGATGCGCAGGGCGTCCTCCAGGACACTCACTGGGCCTCCGGGTTGATCGGATACTTCGCGACCTATTTGCTCGGGACCGTCATGTCCGTGCAGATCTGGCAGAAGGCGCTCGAGGATCTCCCGACGGTCGAGGAGCAGATCGAGCGCGGCGAGTTCGCATCACTCCGAAAGTGGCTCGGCGAGCACGTGCACCGGCACGGGAAGAAGTTCTCTCCGCAGGAGACGCTCAGGCGCGCGACCGGAACGACTCTCGATCCCAAGCCGTACGTCGCGTACCTGCGCACGAAGTATGGTGCAGGCGTCGCGGCGTAGCGGCGCCGAGGCGCTCCTAATCGTCGCAACGAAGAGGGTCGGAGGTTAAGCGAGCGAAGCCGCTTAACCGTAGACCGGACTAACGCGTGCGGCGACCGCGAAGCGCCGCTGCACGCGGACCACGACCTCTCGCGAATCGCGACCCAGTAGGAGTGCGCCGGCTTTGCCGGCGCACGTTCCCCGCAAAGCGGCGTACGCAACCCCGGGGGAAAGCGCAGCTTTCGCCCGGCTCAGCGCGGCCAGTTGTCAGCGAGACGGCGCCGCGTTTCGTCGAGGTGCTCCGGCAGGACCTTCGTGTCCGCGAGCACGGGCATGAAGTTCGTGTCGCCCGCCCAGCGCGGCACGACGTGCAGGTGGACGTGGTCGAGAACTCCCGCACCGGCGATGCGCCCGAGATTCCAGCCGACGTTGTAGCCCTGAGGGGCGTACGTCTCCGCGAGCGCGCCCATGCCGGCTGATGCGAGTCGGTGCAGCTCGAGCACCTCCTCGTCTTCGAGCTGTCCGAACTCGCCGACGTGGCGCACCGGCGCCACCATGAAGTGCCCGGAGGCGTAGGGGAACTTGTTCAGCAGGACGATGGCCCGCGTGCCGCGCCGGACGACGAGCCTCTCCTGGTCGTGTCCTTCGACGGCGGCGCAGAAGACGCAGCTGGTGTCCTCGTCGGCGGACTTGATGTACTCGAGGCGCCAGGGCGCCCACAACTGCTTCACGCAGCCGCTTGTATCAGACCGGCTCGCCCGGCTCGACCCGCATGCCCGCGCGCTCGGCGCGTCCCCGCATCGCAGAGAGCCAGGTCAACGCAGAGACCATGCCCAGGATCAGGAGGAGGGAGGAGGTGAGCAGGATCGCGCTGAGCATGGCTTAGGCCAAATCGGCTGAGCCATGACTTCGGTTGCGCGCTGCGGACTCCTTTAAAAGAGTCGAGGCGCTACGGAATCGCTGTTGCGGCTGCGAAGCGCCCTGCGGCACCCGCGGAGAACCGCGCGGTGACCTTGCGCTGGCCGCAGATCAGCGCAGCCGAGAGCGTCGGGGAGATGCGCTTGACCTCCGACCCGCCTGTCACGCGGAGCGTCGAGCCGCGTGGCCCTCTCAACTCGGCAGCAAAGACGCCGTCGAGCGGAGTCTTGAACGTGTAGGTCTTGTGCTGGCCGCGCCGGCTGAATCGGCCGCTCCAGCGCTTGATCGCGTCCTCCTTCCAGGGCTTGAGGACGTCCTGCTCGATCGCGGCGAGCGCGCCAGCATCGGGCGCAAGGGCCGGGTCGTAGAACCAGGGCGTCTCGGGCATGCCGAGCTTGACCTCGTTCAGATGCAGGAACGACTCCGCGAACGCCTCGCCGGGATTCTGGAGGTAGTGCTCGCCCTCATCGCCGGGGAACGTGGCTCCCGCGGCTTCCTTCGCACAGATGCTCTCGTACGTTGCCCAGCGCTTCGTGCCGTAGGCGATGGCCGGCCACGGATCGTTGAGGCGGTTGTTCGCGACGTGGTGGCCGTACTCGTGGGCGACGACCTCCTCGACGGTGCTCCATTGGGTGTCCTCGCCGAGTGTGATGATCTCGCCGCTGGCGGGGAAATAGCAGCCGTCGACATCCTTGGAGTAGCAGAGGATTTCGACCTCGGCCGGCGGGGCGAAGTAGATCTTGACCCCGGAGATCTCGGTCCCGTGCACGAGCCCGTCGACGAAGTCTGCCGCGGCCTGGTTGACCGCCGGGTCGACGGGGTAGTACCTGGACGAATAGATCGTGACGTGCGAGCCGTTCTTGCCCGTGTAGACGCCACCCCAGGCGCCCGGCTGCGCAGCGAGGCGCCTCGAGCCTTTTGTGAGGACGGTCGAGCGGACGGGACCCGTTCCCTGTCCCAGTCCGGCGACGCTGAGCTGCTTCAAGGTCGCGCGATCGGCGGCATGCGTCGCGTTGCCGACCGCGAGTGCGGCGGTGATTGCGACCAGCAGAGCGAGACCCCTGCGTCCGTGCGGCTCGGACATATCCCTACGTTCGGCCTGGCTGCCCGCGGGTCTGAATGACTCGATCGAGGGAGTCACCACTAGATCGTGAAAGCCAAGGCCACGTGCAGCAGCAGCGCGGCGCTGGCGACCGCCGCAACCCCAACGAGCAATCCGGCGCGGCGCTTCCGGACTCCGTACAGGCCCAGTCCGACGAGCACCACGAGTGGCCACACGTAGACGAGCGCCGTCGTGAGCTCCCCGGGCTCGCCGGACTTGAAGTAGTCATGGGCGGTGCCGCAATACCCGCCCGCAGGCGAGGGCGCGTCCGAGAGACCCCCGCACGCGAATGCCCGAGTCACTCCCATGACGAGACCGGCGAACAGAAGCCAGAAGAAGACAAAGAGCGCCCAGATAACGGCGAGCGTGGATCGGGTCTGTTCCAAGAGCCAGGCCCTCATGGTTCTCGTATCGGCCTGCCGGCAGCTCCTCTAGAGCCAGCGCTTCTAACTTGCCGAGTCAGTTGGCTCGTCGTGACGCCTACGAAGCGGGCTTAGGTTCGCTGGCATCGTCTGAGATCCGCTCAGGGTGGGTAGAACTTTTTACCCCTTGAGCATCGTGTTCCGCTACTACATCGATGTCGTCGAGAGCGAGGGCGGGGCTGACTTGAGCTTCCGCTTCTCCTCGGACCGCGAGCTCGTCCCCAACGACATCATCCAGGACGAGCTCGGCAGGATTTTCGTCGTCATCTCCGTCTCGTCGGAGACCACGCCCGACCCGCTGGACGACGACGTTCGCCTCGGGGCCGCGAAAGCCAGGCCGACCTAGCAACCTGCGCTCAAGGGCCTCGGCCTCGTCACAGAAGACGACGCCAGCCAGGTGCAGGTAGGTCTTCGTCGTCGACATGCTCCGGTGTCCGGCCTTCGCCATGAACGCGTGCTCGCTCGAGCCGGCAGCGGCGTCGTTCGTGATCGCCGTGTGCCGCAGGTCGTGAAACGGGCGGATCCGGTCCGGTGGTGCCCGTGGCAGCAGTGGTCGGTTCGCGAGCTTGGCCCGACTATCGGAGGGGGAGCCGGTGCCGCCTAGAACCGGGAGGTGCGTCTAATCCTCGGCGGACGATCGCAACGCCGCCCGCGATGCGAACTGCTACTTCGTGAAGCGAACGGTCTTGAGAATTCCGATCGCGTCCTTCGTGAATGCCGGCGCTCTTGCAGGAGCCAACTCGTGTGGGTCGATGAACACGGTCACAGTGCTGCCGGCCGCACGCACCGCCGACACCTTCAGCGGTGCGCCGGTCGGGTCGCTGCGGTAGCCGCTGCGCGGGAACTCAAACCCGCCGCCGGTGCGCCTGGCAGTGAACCCGAGCCCGCGTAGCGTGCCGTAGGTGACGCTTCCGACGCGAGTGGCGCGAATGCCGGGTGTGCGGCGCAGAAGCGCGATCGCCTTCGCCGGAGACAGCTTCGCGAGGGCCATGTCAAACGTGATCTCGCCGTGCTCTTCGCCTTCGTGGGCGCAGCGGCCGCACCGCCGGTAGATCTGCGCGACATCCGGGCCGCGTTCGGCGACAACCCATCCCTTTGGCAGCTCGAGCCGGAATGCAGGGTGGAATACCGTGGACTTGTAGGGTCTTCCGGCCGAGCGTGCGGTAGCCGTCGCGACGACGCAGAGCGCGAGCAGCACGCCGCTCAGCACGAGTGCTGCTCTGAAGCCGCTCGTCCGGCTTGTAGTAGACATGACCCTCCTCCTTGCCGGAGCGGTTGCTTCCGGAAGTGGACGTCGACGCCGCGAAGAGCAGTATGACACCTGCGACGCGGTGGTTATAGAAACGAGCTAATCAACAGAAACGAGAGCCACATAAGCAGGATCGCCGCCACGACAACCCACAAAAGGTGCGTCGCCCTCGACATCGATTGGGCGCGCCACCGCCTCACTCGAACTTGATCCCGCGCGAAATCTGCTGGCCGCTTGGCTAGGGCGTTCTGTTCACAGCCAGCGCTTGTAATGGAAGAACGCCACCATCCCGGCAATCACGGCCACCATCAGGCCAACGATCACCCAGAACGCCTCGTGCGTCGCCTCACCCGGGAAGAGGACATTCATGCCGAAGATCCCGGAGATGAGCGTCAGCGGCAGGATGATCACGCTGAAGACGGTCAGGATCCTCAGGACGTCGTTCTGCCGGTGCGAGATCACCGACTCGTTCGTGCTCTCGAGCGCCTCGACGACCTCCTTGTAGTTGTCCAGGAGGTCCCAGATGCGCTCGGACGCGTCGACGAGATCGTCGAAGTAGAGGTCGAGCTCCTCCGGCAGGAAGCGCTCGATGCGCCGCTCGAGCAGTCGTAGTGCAGGACGCTGCGGCTTGATGATCTTGCGATAGGAGATGATCTCCTGCTTCGCCTTCGAGATGTCGGTGACGATCTCCTCGGAGCGGCGGTCCTCGATGTCGTCCTCGACCGAGTCGAGCTTGTACGCGATCTTGTCGAGGATCGGAAAGCAGTAGTCGAACAGGTCGTCGAGGACCTCGTACAGCAAACGTCCTGAGCCCTTGCCGAACAGCTGCTCGCGGAAGCGCTCGTCCTCCTGCACGCGGCTGAAGAGCCGGGTGACCGGCAGTAGCTCGACGTTTGGGATCGTCACCAGGTAATCGGGCCCGAGGAAAAAGTCGAGCTCGCCGGCGTTGAGCCGCTGGACGCTCTTGTCGTACGCGGGAAAGTGGAGGACGCCGAAGAGATAGCCCTCGTCCGCGTAGTCGTCGATCTTCGGGCGCTGGCGCTTCGAGAGGACGTCCTCGACATCCAGTGGGTGCCAGCCGAAGCGCTCGCGCAGCTCGTTGACCGCCTCGGGGTCGACCGGCGGGTCGAGGTGGATCCAGGTTAGGCCGTTGGCGCTGAGCTCAGCGACGCGTGGTGCCGGACCGGGGGCGACCGCCTCTGCGAAACCGCGAGGTCGCGTCCGCCGGATGCGGGGCAGGCTCGGCATCGGTACTGATGGGATCGTCGGTCGCTAGCACCACGTTCGGCATCGTACCCGGGACGCCTGCGAAGGAATCCACGTGCGGGGTCAGTCGCAGGTGTGCGGGAATGCGAGTTTCCAGGGCGAGCGCGTACATGGATGCAAGCACGCAGATCCCGGCGGCCGCGGGCCACAGTGCCAGTGGCTCATGCTGGAGCGCGAATCCGCCCGCCGCCGGTCCGACGAGCCACCCGAGCTGCCAGGAGAAGCTGGAGAACGCCATGTAGCGGCCCAGCAGGCGCGGCTCCGCGAGGTCGACGACGAGCGGAGCGTAGATCGCGCCGTGGAGACACTCGCCCAGAGCGAAGACCGCGACCGCGAGCCCGAAGATCACAGCGGCCTGCGTGCCCGTGAACGAGTTCCCGCCGAAGAGGACGGCCAGAAACGTTCCGGCCCACGCGACCCCCATGAGTGCAAGCCCGCGCATCCTCCGCTTCCCCTCGACGAGCTTCACGAACGGGAGCTGCGCAACCGCGACCACACCTGAGAAGACGAACCAGAGCACGCCGATCGCAGGCTCGCTGACATGCGCCGTGTTCTTGGCGAAAGGCGGCAGCAGCTCGACCATGACCGCGATCCCAGCGCCGATGAAGACGACGTTGAGGACGACGTAGGAGAGGAAGACGCGGTTGCGGATCACGTCCCTATAACGGCCCGGCTCGTGATGCGCCTCGACGTAGCGCGGTGCCGGGACGAGTCGCAACACCGCCACGAACGCTAGGAACGTCCCGGCGTTGAGCAGGAACAGAAGCGTGAAGGTGCTTGGGTTGTCCGTGCGTGCGATCGCGCCCGCGACGAGACCTCCGAGTGCGATGCCAAGGTTCATCGTCATACGTTGTTGTGCGAACGCCGCATGGCGTCGCGCCTGCGTTGTGAGCGAGCTGAGCAGCGTCGATTGGCTCGGCCAGAAGGACCCGCTGCCGGCGCCCGCGAGCATGTTCAGCGCAAATGCGTGCCAGGGAGTGCGGATCAGCGGGAAGAGCGCGAACGCCAGCGCCATCACGAGCAGGGCTCCGGTCAGGACGCGTCGCGGGCCAAGCCGGTCGGAGAGTGCGCCGCCGACGAAACTCGAGACGAGGCCGGCCGCGGAGTTCGAAGCGACGATGAGGCCGGCCACGCCGAGCGAGATTCCGCGCACGTTGTGCAGGTAGATGATCAGGAACGGCCCGATGACGCCGTTCCCGAACATGTTCGCGAGCCCGCCCGCCTGGAGGATCCAAACGTCGCGCGACAGCTGCGGGTTCAGACTGCGGAGGTAGGTCCGCACCCCGCGAGCCTAACGAGCGGACAGCGATTCTTAGGCGGCCGCGCGAGGCGCGGCGGATGCGGCTTGGGATGTGGCCTCGATCACCATGATGCGACAGGTCGCCCGCTTGAGCACGTGCTCGACGGTCGTGCCCAACGGGGCCGCGCCGTTCCTCGGTCGTTCCTTGCGCGGCGCACCGATCACGACGATCTCGGCTCTACTCGCGGTGGCCTGATCGAGGATCGCTCGGGCTGCCTCTCGACCCCGCACCATGCGAGGCGAGAAGGCGACTCCGTACGAATCGGCTACCGCCCTCGCTCTCTCGAGCAATTGGTGCGCGCGCGTCTCTTCGTCGACCATGTAGGCATCGAGCGGGAGCAGCTGTGGAACTTCGACGACCGACACGCAGGTAATCGAGGCGTGACGCCCGTCCGCGAGCCGACAGGCAAGGTCCATTGCCTTCTCGGACTCGGCGTTGTCGCCGACCGGGACCAGAATCCTTCGGTAGCCGAGTGACCGAGCCATGCCATCGAAGCTAGATCCAGCGGTCCTAAGCTCCGCTTAAGGCTCGCGACGCTCCATTAACGTGGACCTAAGAGTCGGCGGGGTCAACCAGCCGGTAGCCAACGCCGGCCTGGTTGAGCAGGTATCGAGGCCGTGCAGGATCGGGCTCAATCTTTCGCCGCAGGTGCGACACGTGCACGTGCAGATAGTTGGACTCCTCCTGGTACGCGGGGCCCCAGATCGCGCGCAGGATCATCGGATGGGTGAGGAGCTTGCCTTCGTTTTCGGCGAGCAGTCGAAGCAGGTCGTACTCGATCGGAGTGAGCGCGACCGGGCGACCGTCGATGGCCACTTCACGTCGCTCCAGGTCAATACGCAGCTCGCCGACTGTGATCACCGGCTCGGTCGACGGGGTGGCGCGGCGCAGGACGGCGCGAAGCCGGGCGAGCAGCTCGTCGCCGCTGAAGGGTTTCGTGACGTAGTCGTCTGCTCCGGCATCGAGCGCCTCGATCTTCTCTTTCTCCTCGCCCACCGCCGAGAGCACGAGGATCGGAGCCGTGTTCCAGCGACGCAATTCGCGACACACCTCGGTCCCGCTGCCATCGGGGAGCAAAAGGTCGAGGATGATGGCCTCGGGCGGGCGCATGCCCGCCTTTATCAGGGCCTCCTCCGCGCTCGCTGCCGTGTCGACCGAGTAGCCCGCCCCGCGAAGCTTCATCTGGACCGCCCGCAGGATCTGCGGCTCGTCGTCGACGACAAGCACCCGCGCCCCGCTCACGCCGTCGTCCTTGTCGGCATCCGTACCGCGGGCAACGCCAGCGCGAATGTTGTCCCTTTGCCCGGCTCGGACTCGACCCACAGGCGCCCGCCGTTCAGCTGCACGAAGCCGCGGGCGATGGCAAGCCCGAGCCCCGACCCCCGTTGCCCGTCAGCGCTCGTTCCCCGCTTGAAGGGCTCGAAGATCGAGCCCTGCTCCCGCGCCGGAATTCCGGGACCGCGATCCGTGATTCGGATGAGGACTTCGTCTCCGGCTTCCTCGGCCCGGAGTTCGACCCGGTCGGTCGGAGACGAGAACTTGAGCGCGTTCTCGAGCAGGTTCACGAGGGCGTGCTCGAGCTGGGCCGGATCGACGCTCAAGGGCGGCGAGTCGTCCGGCAAGGTTGCTTCGACGCGCGCGTTCTCGGCGCCGATCACCTCGAGGGCACGCGCGATCAGGCCGTCCACCGTCCAGAGCTCAGGAACCGGCCTGGCGGCACCGACCTCGAGTCGGGAGAGATCAAGCAGGTTCGACACGAATCGATCGAGCCGGCGGATCTGGAGCCGGATGGAAGAGTGCAGCTCCTCTCGTTCGTCTTCCGAAAGCACTTCGCCCGAGCTCTCGAGCACGTCGCTCGCGGTCATGATCGCCGTGATCGGAGAGCGGAGGTCATGACTGACGGACCGAAGGACGGCGGTCTTCACGGCGTCGCTGCGGCGGAGCGTCTCGGTCTCGCGTGCCGCTCGGGCGAGCCGCTCGGCCTCGGCGGCGCGGCGGCGGGCACGCGCGGCAAGCTCGCTGACGCTGATCGCCGTCACGAGATAGACGGCCAGCGCGACCCAATTCTCGGAATCGGCGAGCCTGAAGGTGTGCGTCGGCGGGAGGAACAGGAAGTTGAACGTGAGCATGCTCACGACCGAAACGAACACCGCGAAAGGAAGTCCCGAGAGCGCCGCCACGGGTAGGACGGCAAACAGGTAGAGAACGCCGAGGCTCAGCACGGGTGCCACCGGCTTCAGGGCGAAGATCGCTCCTGTCACCACTGCGACCGCGCCGAGGCTCAAAAGAGCTGGCTTCACTCGCATCTGGGTCTGTTCCTAGCGTACGCCGCCCGGCTCCTGTCACGCTTCGCCGTGCTTAAGAAAGCCTGAAGATTCAAGCGCAGGCGCCGTGCGCATTGGCCGGCTCGCTAGCGTCAGATCGAGGCGCTTCAGGGCGGCATGGTCGAGACAACGGAACAGGAACCGCGCGATGCGGCGGTAGCGCAGCGTCGCGACCGCCTCGACGCGGTGAAGCGTGTCGTCGTCGGTCGGCCGCGGGCGACCGGCGAGATGGGGGAGACACTCCTGTCGAAGAAGCTGGCGCTCCGAGTCGGGACTCGTCGTTCTGATCGCGGCTTCAGCGGCGGCCGCACACCTGATCCTCCCGGTCTCTTTCGTGATCGCGGCGCTGCTCGCGATCGTCGTCCTCTCGTACCGACAGACGGTCCAGGCCTACGAGACGAGCGGCGGCGCCTACGTCGTGGCGAAGGAGAACCTTGGCACGATGCCGAGCCTCGTCGGCGCGGCGGCCCTGCTCGTCGACTACATCCTCACCGTTGCGGTTTCCGTGGCCGCAGGCGTCCTCGCGCTCACCTCGGCGGTCCCGTCCTTCGAGGGGCACAAGGTCGAACTCTCGCTCGCATCCGTCGGCCTCGTCACCCTGGTGAACCTGCGCGGCGTTCGCGAGTCCGGGATCGCTTTTGCTTTGCCCACGTACTCGTTCGTTCTGGCCATGTATGCGCTGGTCGGAGCGGGGATCGGAAAGTGCGTTGCCGGTGCTTGCCCCCAGGCTGCGGTTCCGGATCCGGTGGCGTTCGGATCGGGCACCGTCGGCGCCTTTCTCCTCGTCCGTGCCTTCGCCTCGGGCGCCGTCGCCCTCACCGGCGTCGAAGCGATCTCGAACGGCGTCGGGGCCTTCCGCCCGCCCAAGGGGAAGAACGCTGCGACCACGCTGGGCGTGCTCGGCGTGATCTCGATCACGCTCTTCCTCGGCGTCTCCTACCTCACCGTGCGAATGCATGCGCGCCCCAGCGAGAGCGTCTCGCTCGTTTCGGAGATCGCGCGCGCGGTCTTCCCTGCTTCGTCGTCCTGGTCGGCGTTGTACTGGGTCGTTCAGGTCCTCACGTTCGCGATTCTGATCCTCGCTGCGAATACGTCCTACCAGGGCTTCCCCCGCCTCGCGGCCGTGCTCGCACGCGACCGCTTCTTCCCGCGGCAGTTCGTCAACTTGGGCGACCGCCTCGTCTACTCGAACGGGATCATCGTCCTCGCGGCACTCGCCTCGTTGCTGATCTGGATCTTCCATGCCGACGTGATCGCGCTCATCCACCTCTACGTCGTCGGCGTCTTCACCGCCTTCACGCTGTCGCAGGCGGGGATGGTGCGCTACTGGCGGCGCAGGCAGGACCCCGGCTGGCGCCGGAAGGCAACGGTGAACGGCGTCGGTGCGGCGACGACCGGCGTCGTGACGCTGCTCGTGATCCAGGCGAAGTTCACGGCGGGCGCGTGGATGGTGACCGTGGCCGTTCCTCTCCTGATCGCCGTCTTCTTCCTGGTCAACCGGCACTACCGCAAGGTCGAGAGGCGGCTACGCGCAGGAGTCGCCGCCGTGGCTGCTGCCTCGACGGCCACGAACCAGATCGTGCTCTACGTGGAGTCGGCCGATGCGGCTCTCCGCGAGGCGCTCTGGTACGCGCGCCAGATCGCGGGGGACCATTTCCGCGCCATTCACGCGCGCGGGAAGCGGACTGATCCGGGTATCCGTCCACGCTTCCGCGAGCTCACCGACATTCGGCCCGACCTCGAGATGCTCACGC
>WNFZ01004344.1_pt1 | contig 13170 bp, 12 predicted proteins | sample 5400081 | NCBI WGS metagenome assembly WNFZ01 (sample SAMN13153365, study PRJNA577476) | soil metagenome | isolation source: 80 cm soil or saprolite under grassland replicate 1 | place: USA:California | collected 2016-06-15
AGCCGCTCTTGAGCCGCCAAGGCAGCCTACCAGCAGTAACACCGCCAACACCCATATAGGGAGGAGTTTGGACACGGGTTAATTATTACCGATTTCTGCGCGGAGATGGAGGGCAGAACACTCATCGAGAAGTGTGTGCCATCCATTCTTACGAATGGTGCATCCTATGCTTCCAACTAACTCTCACAACCAATCCCATCTCCATCGCGATCAAAATAGTGAGGATCGGGAGATAACACCTGGAAACGCCGATACGGAATCTCTCCACAATCCAGGTCAGGTGGCGGGGGTGGGATACAAACGCCCAGGTAGGAAGGATCACAATTGCCATTCTCTTCATCTCCACTCACAGGGATATACGGTGTATTGCTTGGCTGCGGCCTAGGAGTAAAGCTGGGTAGAGGGGTATCTGTGACAGCTGCGGTTTGCGATATCGTCTCTGTAGGAGCAGATGTAGCGGTCAGAGTAGATATCGGAATGGTCGTATTCGTGCTTATCGATGTGAGCGTTGCAAAGGAGGTGGCTGTTTGCGATTTTATTCCCGTAATGGGTAGCAGAGCCGCAGCACTAGGGACCGAAGCCATAAAGGAAGACGTTGTAAAGACGGTCGCGCTGACGGTTGACACCACTTGAGTCGTGATCAATACCAAAGCGAGGGGCGCAGCGACGATCCCCCGTGCAGCCAACGATTTACTCAAATAACGCACAAATGTAAAGGGGGCAAGCTGCTGGAGTCGGGGCCTGAATGAAACCAATTCATATTCCAACATCTGTTGGCTGGCTCGTGCTTTTCGTTCGGCAGCATTGTTCTGATTATGAAAAGGCTGATACTTTTGTTTGATACTTTCAAGCTGTTCCTGTGGCAGATGTTCTGGTCTGGTGCTTTCCAGCCCTGCCGCGATTGAACTTCGCCAGTCTATCAGCGCCTGACGTTCTCCTTCCCCAAAACCAGGCAGCTCAGAAATCTTTTCGGTGATGTCAACCGCGCTCAGGATGCCGTGTCCAGCCAACCGTTCTTTGAGCTCTGGTCCTACTCCCTGGATCGCTGCCACTTGAATAGAAGCGGCCGCAAGACCGTTTTCAAGATGATTCTTTTGGTACGTTCTTAAGGCTGTGCTGATTTCCTCCCTTTGGGCTTGAAAAAGATTGCCTCGTTCTTTAATGGCAGCCTGAATATTCATTCCCTCTGTTTGAATACCTTTCTGAAATTTAAACACCAACCGTTTTAGTTCCCTCTTTTCGCGGATCACGGGGATATCGCGGTAGCGAGCATAAAGCCAAAGAATGCTGATGATAAAAACAAAAAGGGTCAGGAATGAAATCGCCAGAGCCAGGAAGAAAAGATCAATGAAACTGAGTCCCACCACGATGACCATCGCTACTATTTGTAGCAGGACTAAAAGCCTTGTCACTTTTCGAGAAAAGGGATCATCTACAAAAGAAATACTCGACATCATCTCTCTCCATAGTGGATGCTCCCTTCAGTTCTTCGTTGGCTGCATTGTTCGGGGGAATTCAGGATTAGAGACATGACGTCAAAGTCTTGCGAAGGGGTACGGAATGATTTGCTCTTAAAGTGATTCGGAATCGTACTCGCAGAGTATCCCGCCCAACAACAAGAAACATATAGACCCCACCATATATTGATAGGGTCTGTATTGATCCTCTTATGCTTATATTTCAAACGATGTCTGGGGAGGGGCTAACAACCGGTTCCAGCACAGGTCTGAAGCGTCGCGGGAGCCGATTGATTACCAGCCGAATCCACGGCGATCACCTGATACGTGTTCAAGACACCCTGATTGCCGTAAAGGATGGTGCGATCTGCGCCCATGAGACTCTGATCGAGCACGCCGTTCACATAAATGTCGTAGCGGATGATCGATTGCGGATCAACATTATCGGTGGATTGCTGCCAGAATAGCCACGTCTCACCATCAGGGAAAGACATCCCGTTATCGGTCAGGTTGCCCGGCGTGGTGGGTGGAGTTGTATCAGTAGTATTGCTGGCTTCGGTGGTTACAGAGACAGGATCGCTGCTCGGCGAAACGTTCCCTGCGAAGTCAGAAGCCTGAACTATGAATGTATAGGTTGTCTGCGGCTGAAGAGGACCAAACGTGCCGGATGTGTTTTTTGAACCCTGTAAGACTGCATTGCCGTTCATCGAGACGTTGAACCAGACGTTTGGTCCATCCTCAGTGGACGACCAGGCGAGCGAAACGTGCGTTGATCCCACATCAGTCACGGAGATGACGGGCTTGGTCGGTGGTGTAACATCGCGTGGAAGGGTGAATGTCACTGTGTTGCTCTGCTTCGAGTAGTTGCCCGCGGCATCTTTTGCAACGATGAACAAAGTAAAGCTGCGGCCTGCCTCGAGCCCTGCCTTATAAACATGGCTGGAAGCTGGTCCAGGGAACGTCTCACTACTGGTATTGGCGCAGCAGATCGTGTAGGTAACGCTTCCTGAGTTATCGGTGGACGGGTTCCAGGCTAGGGATACACTATAAGCCGTCATCCCGGTCACTTGCAGGTTGGTGGGTGTTGTAGGTGGCGTTCGGTCGCGGGCTGCCGAAGCTGGAGTCACAGCCAGAACCAGTGCCAGCACCAGCATAATGCCCGTGAGCGCCGGGATCTTTGACATAAGCCGTATGTTCATCTTATTTGAGTTCAACTACCGCGCGATCTAAGTTGTCGACGCGCAAGCCAAGGACTATGGATTGCTGATTGGGCCTTTTTGGCCCTTGTCTCTGCTTGCCACCTGTGAATAGTTCCAAAAGTTTTCCAGCACCTGAATCAAAATGCACCCAATCCTCACTTTTATCGAGAAGGCGTAAGCCTAGTACATTTTCATAAAGGGAAATGGATGCCTCCAAATCCTGCACATAAATGCCAGCCCAGATCAAGCCTTGATATTTCATCGCATGCACCTCCAGAAATATGTCACCCTGAACAGAGCGAAGGGTCTCGCCGTGAAGCGGCGGGATTCTTCGGTCGCTAGCGCTTCCTCAGAATGACAGATGCTCTCTAATTTAGATATTCTCTTTTTGGTGGAAATTAAATATCCGCATAGATCTCTAGGATATTTCCTTCTGGATCCTTGAAGAATAATGTGCGGTGACGATACTCTTGGTCACGCGGCGCTTCTATGATTTCGACTTGCTTTTCAAGCAACTCAGCATGGCAAGGACCTACCTCGTGTGGCTCAACTCGGAAAGCAAGTTGTACACCCGCGGAATTGGGATGTTTCGGTCCATCATACGGACGTCCGCGTGTACGCAATGTCAGCAACAAACCACCGACTCGCATTTCAATCCAATCGTCCCAGTCACGTTCAATGGGAAAACCAAGAGTTTCATGATAGAACGCTTTCATGTGTGCCATGTCTTCACAGAGGAGAACAACATAATCGAGGGTATGGAGATTCATAACCCCCACCGTCACTTCGTGACATCTCCCCCTGTAGGGGGAGGCAGGGAGGGGGTGATCACCTCCATCAACTGTCTTTCAATTTCCTGCCAGAGCGCGGCGAGATCAACACACTCGATCCGCATCATATGGTCTTGCAGTTCAATCCTTTCGGAAAGCTTGTTCTGTACAGTGGGATAAAGCAGAATACCAACGGCATTGCGATGCGCCTCTGATATATGTTCCTGTGACTTCAAATAAGCATACAACTGATACAAATGAGATGAATCCAAGATTGGCTTGCCCCATTGGTTCTCAACTAAACTATGTGCGGTGAATTTTGTATCGAGGATGATCATCTGGCTCGATGACTTTCCTTGCAAGATCAAATCAGGCACCATCAATGGTAAACGCTCGTTGTTATTTTTGGTGTGCCACTCTAGACGCTTCTGCGCGCTCACTTCCCAGCCCTTCAAGTGGATGCGATAAAAGTTGGCGACGAATCGTTCATAGATACGGTGCAGTACCAACGCGTCATGGTCTATCGCAGGGACGATGGACTTCGTGGCGCCCACTGAGTCACGCGGCATCTGGCGCTGTAAGATCAAATCACAGATGGCAAGCATCAGGCGGTAATCATGGTCATGGCGAGCGATGAGCTGTCTGTGGATTAACTCGGGCGTCAGTGTTATAAAGTCAATGCCGTCGAGGTCTCGGATCAAACGTCTCAGCTTTTGGTGCAGTTCTTTAACGGAAGTAATGTCGGGTCCGAATTGACCGGCTTTCAACAACCTTGCGAGCGTGGTGCGAATAATCTGATTCCTGGATGAATTGACGGTGTATCCCTGAAAGTCACTGATCACTTGCCCACGTTCCAATGTGCGTTGTTTGAGGCTTTCTGCGAAATTGATCCGCCCGCGAATTCCCGGAAACTTTCGTTCCTCATCTGCATAGTCATGTCCCAATCCGATACGCAAGCGTTGTTGCATCAACTTGATCAAGACAGAGGCTAGCAATGCATCCAGCGTGGGTGCACTCTCAACGTCTTCTATCACCCATCCGCTCTTCAACGGAACCTCATTCCAGGCATAAAGCAGTATGTGCCACAGATTACGGATCGGGATGCCATATTCGGTGAAATGAATATGTTCGTTGGAATTTTGAGACGTGTATGTAGCCATTAATACATCGTATATTATACGAACCGAATATATGTCATCCTGAGGGAGTGCATTCTGCGACCGAAGGATCCCTAACACGATAATAGAGATGCTTCGCGGAGTTTATCCTGAGCGAAGCCGAGGGGCTCAGCATGACATTTCCACAATAATTAAGACATCAGCCTCTTCTCAGCCTCTTCAGCTCGCTTTGGATTATCGAACCAATATTCTTTCAAAAGCGGAATGATCTCAGTGCGCACGACTCTCCGAAACCAGTTTTTATCTAATGCCGCAAAGTTATCTCCTTTGGGCAGGAAGAAACTATGACCAATCTCATAGTTCTCTCCAAGTAGCGGATCTTCTCGGATCTCCTGATTCAACCTTGTCATCTGCTCGACGATCAACTGTACTAACCCTGTATTCATGCCTCGCTCGGAGAGCCACTGACTAAATAGTGGACTCTCATATTGCGGTTTCAGCGAAATGAAAACAAAGCGACGTCGCATGGCATAATCTACCATTGCCAGTGAACGGTCTGCTACATTCATGAGACCGATCAAATACAAATTTGGCGGGACAAAGAATGGAGCTTCATCCTCCATCCGATATGCTAAGGGTAGTGCGAATTCAGATCCTCGTTTATCTGGCTCGATCAGCATCAATAGCTCACCGAAGATTTGGCTAAGGTTGCCGCGGTTGATCTCATCGATAATAAACACATATTCATGATCAGGATCACGGACAGCTTTCTGACAGAACTCATAGAAAATGCCGTTCTGCAAAACGAAACTTCCAGCCTTGCCTGGGACGGGGCGGTAGCCGCGCACAAAATCATCATAAGAATAGGACTGATGGAACTGCACCATCTCCAAGCGATCATTATCGACTTCCTTCATGAGTGCATATGCCAGTTTCCGTGAAATAAATGTTTTTCCCACTCCAGGCGGTCCCTGTAAGATCATTGCTTTCTTGGATTGGAGTCGTTCAATGATATGTTCCAATTCTTCTTCCGTTAGGAATACACCTGATGCGATCAAGTCATCGATGCTGTACGGTGGCTTATTGACTTCGATGAATTCGGAAAGAATTTGATCTGTCTCACTGGCCTGCAACAGGTGTTTGAGAAACCAGTCATAATCCTGGTCCTTGCCATACCAGACGAAGTCCCGTAATTTTTCGGCATATTCTTTAAATCTGTAACTCTCATCCATTCTCAGCCGCCAGAGCGTGCTTCTATTGGTATAGAAATACCATGACTTCTCCTTGAAATCAGGATCCCATTCCACTTCAACGGTTCTGCCATCGTTGCGGTTGGCGACAATCGTCCCAATTGCTTTAATGGTCATACGTGAAACGGTCTTGTTGCGAGCCTCAAAAGGCAGACCGGTACGTTGAGTCGAGGCGGCTTTGATGGCGATCCGATCGTTCACGCGCATGGACATGACATCGTTGATGTAACGATTTTTGTAGCTATTCTCCCAAATGCCTTCTTCCAAAAAGCGATCCGTTTGGTCAGCCGGGTCACGGTCATCCCAATAGGCGCCGACCAGCCAATAGCTGACCCCACCCCAGGCACGGTACTGGGCTTCTTGTGACTCGGCGATCATCCTCACCCGTTCATTCTCTGCCCCCCAGGCGGCCAGCGAGAGTTCTGGAAAAGGCTTCTCCTCTTCGCGCATCAATCTCACCATCTCAGCATAGAATTTCGCAGTCAAGCCATCCGCTGGCAATCGGATCCCTAGATACTCCCGGTTATTTTGGTCGAGGTTCAGAAAGGTATCCGGGCGGATCCAGAACAAACCCATGGTGAGATTGACATTGGTCTGTTTGACCTGCAGTGCTTCATCGAATGCCCCTAGAAATTCCTTGTTTTCCAATGGCTCCTGTTCACTCAGCGCCAACTGAAAGACTCTCCACAATCGTCCAATATCATTGGTGTCTCTGGAGGTCTGATTGGGGAAAAACCATGACCTCATATTGTTCAGGACGGGTACGCCATTGAAATCCTCCGGCAGGTCACTGTGCAATCCAAAGTGCTGCTTGATCTGCGAGAGAATGGCCAAGCGTTGGTCGTATCCGATTCTCCGATTGAACACACCGAAGAACGTAAACGGATCGATTTCTCTCAGCGGAAAGCGAGCGCCCTCGGCATCTTTATCCTGTAGAGGCGTAATCACATACCCCTCAGAGCGCAGGTCTTCTAAAAAGGAGATCAACTCTTCCTGTTGGTTTTCCCACCCGGCCAATGTCTTTGCTAGTTCTTCGTAAATAGGGATCCAGGTAAATTGATTGAGTGTAGTTACCTTTAAAGCCTTATCCTTCATGTTAAAACTCCAATTGCGATCACGTTGCTACAAGCTCTTCGCAATGCCATGATTATTATAATATCTTTCGACCCCCTCCGTCGCCTCCCCCGAATCCGCTATAGATAATCCTCGTAGTTATCCCAATTTCTTAGTAGCATATTTGAGGGGCACAGGAACTTTTCTCTTAGCGCATCGTCCTTTCCCTAGCAAAACATAAATTGGAGAGAAAATGAAACGAATCCTAGTAATTCTATGCCTGACGATGACATTGCTGTCTGCCTGTGGGGTAGCACCGACAAATACCATCCCCGCACCCGTGGAGACAAGCCTGTCCGCGCTACCGGTAACAGGGCAACCTATTCCTGCTGTGACAGAATCTATCCCCAACTCGAAGCTCCCCTCGGCATCCTTTGAATCGCAAACTTACATCAACGAGACCGTTGGTTTTGCGCTTGATTATCCCATTCGTTGGACGGTCAAAGAACAGGTGATCGGCGACCGCGGCTCACAAGTGCGATTCTTGTCCGCGCCTGAACTTGCAGACATGGCAGCCCTGCCGGAAGATACGTCGCGTGTGGGTGCTACAATCTATCAATGGGACCCGAAGAATGATCTCGCCGCGTTTGTTGCGAATCAGAAGAATGCTTGGGATGCGTCAGGCTTTACAATACTTGAAGAAGAGCAACGAATGCTCGAGCCTGATTTGCCCGCTGTGCAATTTACTGTTCAAAGCCCCGATGCAACGACTATCTTTTTGGTCACAGCGATTGGTGATCAATATCTTGTCCTCAGTGGTGAAGGCAACTTGGACTTGGTAAAAGAGATTGTCCAAAGAGTAAGACCAATTTCGAAATAGCATCAGTTTAACCACAAAGACACAGAGAAAACCTTTTTAAATCTCTGTGTCTCCGTGTCTCTGTAGTGAGAATGCACTCACCCAATCCTTGTCTGAGATCTTTAGAGCTTAGTGCCCCTTCGAAAATTACTAAGAGCGTATAAAAGATATAGCCACTGATGATTGCAGAAGCAAAAATCCGTGGCTTAATATTCTAAATCTTTGTGTTCCTTCGTGTCCTTTGTGGTAAAAACTATACCATCCCTTGCATAAACATCTGCCCAAAGCTTTCGTCCACTTTTCTCAACGTCTGATCAGTATCTTGTGGTGAGAGGAGGAAGTGCTTGCTAAAACCGTAATTGAAATCTAATTCCTCATTTAGTGATCGATACTGAAGAGAATAGCGCTTTGGGTGATAGTTGAAGATGACTTTATTCCAACGCACCAAGCTTCTCAATTGCTCCCTGATCTCCGGCTGCATGGAATCGGGAATGGAAGCAAACCAGCCTGAGCCCATCACATATAGCCAAGGTAGCGAAGAATGATTTTGCTCGTTCATATCCAGTAGGTCAAGGTAGCTGGTTTCGTAAATCGGCGCAAATCCCTTTTCAATAAAGATATTTTCAGAGCGGGAGAAATCTGCCATCTCTTGTTCAGAGACATAAAGTTTCACACCTACGCAATAGCTATAGGTCGGCTTTTGCAGTGAGATGTCGTCAAGGCGTACATGAAAAACGTCTGGCGCACCGTCTCTGCGCGGGAAGTACATCTCCATCTCTTCAATGTTGTTGACGTGACCATCACCAGGATAACAAGTTTTGACACGCCCAAAGACCAGCGGTGGACGATCCTCGCCTTTGCGTTTGAGTGGTAGTTGGCAGAAGTAATTTTTCGCGATCCACGCCTCAGCAGGGGAAAGGATTAACTGGCTCTTGAAATAGTTATAAACATCTTCCACTTCACCGAGCGTAATATCGGCAAGGTCGCGGTATTTGCTTGGGCTGGGTTTCTTTGGAGCGTTATCGTTCTTCCTCCCCTGATCCTGCTTATGCTCCAGAGGTGTGGTTTCATTTTTCCCGAGGTAGTGTGCCTTGCGCGGCTCTTCGTTCCCTGTCTGAATGAAACCGGGGAGAAAAGTAAACCGTCTTAAAGCAATTTCGAGAGACATCTCTTAAGCAAGGATACAACGATTTAGGCTACTGTGCAAGCGCTTTATGAGTTGAAAATAAATGAATCTTTGTGCTCTCACCTGCACTTCGATTTATGAAATGCTAAAGCATTTCATAAATCGAAGTGCAGGTGCAAGTGTTGTGTCCTTCGTGGTGAAAAATGGAACTTACTTCCAAAGCTTTTCCCGTATCTCCTTCTTCGTCAATGTTGCCTCTAATACAGCACCTCCAATCGCTAGCGCCTTATCTGAAACAAGGAAACATGCACTGGGATCATCGCGGGGGTCAATATCGCCGATCTTAAGTCCTTTGCTTACATGGATGCCATCACGTATCAATCCACGCAAAACGCCTCGAAATGGACTGACTACTGAATATTGTTCACTGCCTATTGATGACTGACTACTGATTACTGCTACTACTTGTCCCGCCTCTATGTGTTCCCCAATCTTTGCCTTTGTCCTTACCATACCCTCCTTTGGCGCACGCAACACACGGCGTGGATCGCCTTCGGGTTGTCCTGAATCAGCTTGGGTTGACCCGTTCCAGTAGACGCGTCCAAGCGTATGGCTGCGACGCGTCTCAATCGCAGCGTCGCAGTTGATCCCTGCGTGGAAACCCGGTCCAAGTCCGATATGAAGCGAAACGTTGACTGGAAGAGGCGAAGGTGGCTGTTTTGTCAGCCTTGCATCAATGACAATTAAGAAGAAAGACACTTGCACCGCACGCACACCTGTCCTGGCGGACGGTGCCAGGGATTGCAGGTGAGAAAGAAGGATATCTACATTCGGATCGACAAGCACTGGAATTTCATCCGCCTCTAACACAGCCGATAATTGATCTGGCTTTACCAGCCGTGCTGTCACGCCTTCAACAGCATGTTTTCCCTCGTACACCGCTTCGGCAAACGAGACCGCGCGACGAACAGCGAGTGGCTGAGCCAGTTCGGTAACGACAAGCTTAATGCCCGCCCGATGCAAACGCAGCGCAACGCCCGTAGCGAGATCACCCCCGCCGCGCAAAAGGACGATGGCTGAAGTATCCACACTGCCGCTCCGCGGCGTGCTACGCTTGTCCACAGGACTGCTACGCTGGTCCACGGGACTGCTACGCTTGTCGTTGTGCATTCGAAGGTTGTGTCGAGCCGAGTTGTTCGGGAGAGTCTTGGGCTCTCACAATCTGCTCACGCAGCATGTGACTGAATGAATAGAGCAGGAGGAAGATGAATAGGAAGAAGAATGTGTAAAGGAGAGTAAACGCCGCGAGACGCATACTTGGGTCAATGATAACGCCTAGGATCTCTTGCGCAGTTTCAGCAGGATCCTGCAAAATGTTCCATGAGTTGAGACGCACGAAGCGACCGATATAGATCCCAAAACTGCTGAGTGCCGAGATCACAAAGACAAAGACCCAGCCTGCAGTGCGGCCAAAATTCCGAATAATAATATCCTGCATGAGATAAAGGGAAATCACGCCAAGCAACATCCCTGTCCATGAACTCCACACGACGATGATCACGTCATACCACAATGGTGCGTCAGTTGCTTTACGTGCTAGGTCTTGCAGGTCTGTGAGCATGTAGGGCGCGTTGGGAAAGAAGATCAGCCATAAGAAGGCAATACTGGGAATAATAAGATACAGCGTGAAGCGTCTCCAGGAAACCGCGTGTGCGAAATACGCCAGCATGAAAGGAATCCATGCGAGGAATAGATTCCAAATCAACCCAAGATGTCGTCTTGAATCACTATAGGCGACGCGTGCCAGGACGAGCCCAACGACTACCGCGCAAGCAATATTGAGCAGGATAAAAACGGAAATACTATATCGGTAACGAATGAAATAATTGCGCAATTTTTTGAACATTACATCTGACCATGTCACTCTCCCGAAGGACATCGGGACGATGCCGTCTCGCACCGACGTGCTCGCGGCACGCACAGTGTGAGGGAACGTTCGTTGCGACCGAAGAGTCTTCTTAACTATACCAGTGATGCTCCGCGGAATTTACCCTGAACCAGGTCGAAAGGCTCAGCATGACATATCAATTGATTGTTGAGTTTCAATCCAAAAAATAGATAAAATCAATGTCTCCCGGCGAATGGCCAAGATCGGTGAGCATGGCTGCGGCTTCTGTGCGATGTTGCGTCCCATGATTGACGAGGTGCGCCATGGCAAGCCATAAAATTCTTGAAAAGGCTTTGCCTGAAGTGTTTGTGTAACTGAATCTGTCGTTGAGTCTCTCATCGGTAAGATTGTTGACAAAATCCATGAGTCGTTTTTCTTCTTCTGCCCAACGCGTACACAACGATTCAAATGTAGGGAAGTCCTCTGGCTTCAAACGAACAGTTGCGGACGTGCCTTCCCATCTATTGCGCCAGATCCATTCCGCGAACAGCGCGTGGACAAGCGTCCCGCGCAACCCGCCATGCGGAAAGGAGGCAGGCGCGAGGTATTGCTCCGGCGTTACATTTTCAGCCGCGTTTAATATCTTTGCATTGGCCCATTGATTGTATTGATAGAGAATGAGTATGTCTTGTTTGTTCATGTGAGTTCTCTTTTTCGCGCTAAGCGGAGGGATGGTGTTTGTCAGTCCCGCAGACGAAGCGCAATGTAAAGAAGAAACTCTTCGAGATTATCTTAATTCAAAGGACGCTTCGTCTGCGCTCGCCTAGCGGCTCACTCCGCTCAGCGCGAGGCTCTTCCATTCACTGGTCTCTCCAACAACAGATGCCCGAACGTGTATAACGTAACATATAAGAACAGAAAGAACGCGGTGAAAAGGCTTATAAACCCGATGGATTGTAAACTTGGATTCTGCACGCGCTCGAATGAATACAACGCAATACTTGTGGGGCTACGCAAAATATCCCACGAGTTCCAGTGCAGGAAACGTCCCATATACACGCCAGCACTGCTCAGCCCTGCAACCAGTGCGACGAATGCCCAGCCAGCCCAACGACCAAACTCGCGGCGAATAATTTCCTGCATAAGAAACAGGGATACCATGCCTAGCAATAACCCTGTAAACGCAAACCAGATGAACATCATCACGTCATACCAGACGGGCAGGTCACTCCATCCGTCTGCGAGATGCTGAAAGTCTGTAAGGATATACGGCGCGTTGGGGAAGAAAATCAGCCAAAAGAAGGCCGCACTCGGAATAACTACATAGATCCACTTTCGATTGAGCGTGGCAGTATAAGTGAAATATGAAATGATAAACGGGATCCATGCCAGGAACAGATTCCAGATCAGAAAAGCATAGCGGCCTGTCCCACTATAGTCCGAACGCACGCGCCAGATCGCAACTGAAAAGATCGTCGCGCCTGCCAGCAGAAAGAACATCATCAAACGATATTTGTTGTGCGAAAAATAGGCTAGCAGTTTTTGGTACATTATTTCCTCAGGAATTCCAAAAGGATCGGATTCACTTCATCGGGCTTTGCGTAGTGGGGGATATGCCCACAATTTTCGATGGCGTGAAATTGGACGTTAGGCAGCGCGGCTCGTAATAGTTCACTATGTGGGAAGGGAACGGTGGGATCGTCTCGCCCCCAGAATAATAGAACAGGCTTGTCCATTTTGCCAACTCGTTCGTAGAATTCTAAGAATGAGTCCAGTATATGATTTCGGATCGTCGAGAGAAGCGCACGCCTAAATCCTTTATATTGCATCTGGACAATATATCTGGATTGAAAGTGCTGAACGAATTCGCGCTCAAAGAACTTGGAGGCGATATTCTTAGGCATACGGTCGCTTCTGACCAAGCCGATAATTGCTTCGCCTACGAATGGCATCGCTGCCACCTTTAGGACTCGCGCAAAAGGGAGAGGTTTTGCGCCGACAGGGTCAATCAGCACCAATTTGTTCACTCGCTCAGGGAAGCGTATGGTAAACGCGGCGGTGATGGGTCCGCCTGTCGATAAGCCGATCAAGCTTACTGGTCGCGTGAGGCGCAGCGCATCCAATAAATCGCCAAGCTGTCTTATGAAGAGATCAACGGTATAGCGCGTATCTGGCCGGTCGGAAAACCCGCGTCCGAACAAATCATAGCGCACGACGCGGAATCCCGATTGTGTCAGAAACTCAAAGGTGGGATCGTAAACGAAATAGGGGACTGAGAATCCATGCACCAGCACGATGGTATTTTCCGCTTCAGGATTGCTCAGTTCATAATGGGTAAAACCATCGGAAAGTTGAATGAACGAACCACTCGCCTCCTTGCGAGTGAGCTCGTTTAATTCTTTAGTCTCATCACGATAAGAGAATGGCATGAAACTGACCACCGAGTCACG
>WNFZ01004346.1_pt1 | contig 13167 bp, 12 predicted proteins | sample 5400081 | NCBI WGS metagenome assembly WNFZ01 (sample SAMN13153365, study PRJNA577476) | soil metagenome | isolation source: 80 cm soil or saprolite under grassland replicate 1 | place: USA:California | collected 2016-06-15
CTTCTCGACGGACCGCTCAGTGCTCGCGATCGCCGCCGCGCAGACGACGGGTTACCAGCAGCAGCCCCTGTTCAAGCTTCGGTTCGTGAACGCGCGAACGATGCGCGTCCTCGGTGAGCTCGGCCTCGGCGGGCAGTTCGACACGGTCACCTGGCTCCGCGCCGACCGCCTGCTCGCGGTCGTCCGCGCCGACTCGTCGATCGCCGTCGTCGATCCGAGCAGACGGTTGCTCGTGCGCTGGGTGCCGCTCGTGCGTCCGCCCGTGAACGTCGCGCGCCTTCCGGACGGGCTTGCGCTGCTGTTGGGAAGCCAGGACTCCTTCGCGCCCGCCGTGCTGGCGGTCGCGGATGCTGACGCTGCGCTGCGCACCGTGACGCTCGACCGCATCTCGATCGGCAGCGTGGTCGGCGAGCAGGGGGGAATCGAGGTCCGCAGCCCCGGCTTCGCGCTCGATGCGGCGACGCAGCGCGCGTTCGTCGTCGGCACTGATTTCACCGTTGCCGAGATCGACCTAGCCACGTTGCGCGTCACGTATCACGGCGGCAGCACGCGTTCGCCGGCGAAGTACGCGTACGGCCCGAAGCGGTACGCCGTCTGGCTCGGCAACGGCGTGCTGGCCGTGGCCGGTGTCGACTACTCGGGCGACGAGACGAAGGGGGAGCCGCTCGGCCTACGGCTGATCGATACGCGCGACTGGAGCACGCGGCTCGTCGACCCGAACGTGGGCTACGTGTGGCGCGAGACCGGCAGCCCGATCTTCTTCGCGACTGCCCCCGGCCCGTCGAAACACTACGACGCCTACGGCGTCGACGGTGCGCTGCGCTACCAGCTCGACCTCGGCGACAGAGAATGGCTGAGCCTCCGGGGTCCGTACGGCTACGTCTGCAGCACCGAGGGTCGCCTGCTCCGCGTGCTGGACGTCGGCAACGGCGTACAGACGGCAGGGTTGCGTGGGGAGCGGCCGGCGTGCCCGACCCTGCTGTACGCGCAGAGCAGCGGCTGATCGAGAGGAGAAGGCGTGAAGCTCGCCGCAGCAGCCGTCCTCGTCGCCGCAGCGCTCGTGCTGCCGGCTGCCCAGGCGGCCGAGCGAAAGACCGCTTCGCCGGTGCTCGGCCTCGACTTTGGGCATGCCGGCTCCGTCCTCGCATGGGTCGACCCATTCACGCTCGCGAAGCTCCAGCGCCCGCAGGTATCGCTCGGCGGCTCTGCGGGGAGCTGGAGCTTCTCGCCGGACCGCTCGACGCTGGCGATCGGGGCCGCGGAAACGACGGGCGCGTCGGTCAGGGCCGAGTTCAAGCTGCGCTTCGTGAGCGTCGGCGAGATGCGCGTCATCGACGAGCTCGATCTCGGCGAGCCCCAGTTCGAAGACGTCACGTGGCTCCGTCCCGACCGCCTGCTCGCGCTTGTCCGCGCCGACTCGCCGCGGATCGTCGTCGTCGACCCGAGCCGTCGCGTGGTCCTCCGTAGCGTCTCGCTTCCTCGGACGGCGGGCCCGGTCGCGCGCCTTCCGGACGGGCTCGCGCTGCTGCTGGGGAGCGACGGCCCGTTCGCACCTGCGGAGCTCGCCGTCGTCGACGCCGACGGCGCGTTGCGCAGCGTCACGCTCGACCGCATCTCGGTCGGCACCGTCGGTCACGAGGAACGCGTCCCCGGCTTCGCGGTCGATCGCGCCCGTGGGCGCGCCTTCGTCGTGGGCACCGACCTCACAGTCGCCGAGGTGAACCTCGACACGCTCGCCGTGAAGTACCACGGCGGCAGGACGCGGGCGCTCGCGAAGGCTCCCGCGGGTGCGGTACGGCAGGCGCTGTGGCTTGGCCACGGTCTGCTCGCGGTCTCCGGCGCCGATCGGTCGTGGGCGACCGCGGCGACGCAGCCGGTAGGGCTGCGGCTGATGGACACGCGCAACTGGAGAACGCGCATCGCCGACCGCTGGATCGACCACATCGAGCGGGTGCCGGGCAACTCGATCTTCCTCGCGTCGTCCGCCTCTGCGGCACCGTGGCGCATCGACGTCTACGGCCTGCGGGGTAAGCGGCGCTACCGGCTGGACCTCAACGGGAGCCAGCTGTGGATGCAAGGACCGTACGGCTACGTCTGCGAGAGCTCGACTGTGATCCGCATCGTCAGCGCGAGCGGCGGCCGGACGCTACGCGTGCCGGCGAGCCCGCGCCCGGCTTGTCCGTACCTCCTGTACGGACAGAGCCTTTAGCCGGAGACCAGCAACACAGCTTTGATCGCCTGGCTCGACTCCTCGTCGGGCGACTCGGAGATCACCGTCGCGGGACGCTCGAACCTCGCGAGCGCATCGCGCAGCGGCTCCGCGCGCAGCGTCCCCTCACCGTACGGGAGATGCTTCGTCTCGTTGCGGTTCGCGTACTGGATGTCGCTGAAGTGGATGTGAAACGGCGCGTCAGGCTCGAGCACAGCCTCGACCTTCGCCAGCGCATCGGCGAATGGCTCCACGGTCGTGAAGGCCCCGTCGGAGGTCGCGTGCATGTGCGCGAAGTCGAGCACGGGGCGGACCCAGCCGCAGCGGCGTGAGATCTCCACGACGTCGTCCGCCGTGCCGAGCTCGCGCACGCGTCCCATGACCTCGACGCCGAACGGCACGGCGCGGTCCTTCTTCTCCAGGCGGGTGCGCAATTCGCCGAGCTGCTCGCACACCGAGTCGAGCGCGTCCTCGCGCGTCCGTCCGAGCAGGAAGCCGGGATGGAAGACGACGACCTCAGCTCCTGCGGCCTTCGCAATACCGGCGGAGTGGTCGAGCATCCCCACCGCCATGTTCAGCTTCTTGCCGCGCTCGGCGTGCCCCATGAAGCCGGCGATCGGCGCGTGCACCGAGAGGACGACGCCGGCCTCGCGGCAGAGCTCGCCGAGCCGCGCGGCGAACTCGTAGTCCATCCAGAAGCCGACCGCGAAGTCGATCTCGCACGCGTTGTAGCCGCGCGCCTGCAGCGCCCCGAGTGCCGCCTCCGGTGACTCCTGGGACGGTACGCGCGAGGGGCCGAAGCGAATCTCTCCCACAACGGAAGGCTATGCCGTCCGACGCCTTTTCTACATTGCGAAACGCAATGAACAAGCAACCCAGCCGCATCGATCTCCTCGAGCTCGACATCGATCTCCGCCTCGCCGACCTCTGGCGCGAGGCGGCGGAGATCTCCGAGTGGAACCTCGACGTCGTCGCCGCGTTCATGCGCGCGGCGTACGGCAAGGGCTACTGCGACGCGCTGACGGAGGACGCGCCCGGGTCGCTCTGCCTCGACCACGGGTACCGCGTCCCGGAGTCGCGCCGGCAAGCAGTCAAAGACTGAGGGGCGGCAGCAGCCCGAGCCAGCGGAGCGCCTTCGGCAGCTGCGTGGTCGCACGCATCTCCGCCGAGTGCCGCCACGAACCGATGACGGCCTCCACGGGTGCGTGCGGCCGGACCTGCTTGACCCTCTCGTAGAACTGCGCAGACTGGTGTTTCTGGCCGACGACGATCGCGTCGGCCGTGCTCCACCAGATCTGCAACGGGACGTCGGACTCGGCGACCTGCTCGACCCAGTGCGTGGGGCTGCGCAGGACGTAACCGGTCGGGTTCGTGCTCGGCGTCCCGCCGACCTCCAGGCGCGCGAGCACCTGTAGCGCGCGCCCGTTCGAGATCTGTCCGAAATCGGAGTAGCGGCGGTAGAAGTTCGTGACCGAGTCGAGCGCGACCGCGCCCGCGAGGAGGCGCGGATGCTGACCGAGCAGCAGCAGCGTCTCCTGACCGCCCATGCTGCTGCCGAGCGCGTAGATGCGGCGCTGGTCGATCCGGAGCCAGGGCAGCTCGGCCTGCACGATGTGCGGCATCCGCGCGAGGTCGGCTATCTGTCCCTGATAGCCCCACGAGTGCAGGGGTAGGCGGCGCCCCATCCCTCCGGGGCAGACGATCGCGAAGTCGCCGACGGCGGGGAGATCCCCCCAGAACTTTGAGTTCTGCAGCGCCCGCACGCCGCGTCCGTGTGGGGAGATCACGAGCGGCAGCGGCTGCGGGCGGCGATGCCGTCCGTATTTGGCGGGCACGAGAACGAGCGCAGGCCGGCGGATCTCGTTGTGCGCGCGGTAGTGGATCAACCAACCTTTGACGCGCTCGCCGCTCATTCGCTTGCCGCGCGCTCGAGACTCGCGACCGCTTCGCGCTCGAGGGAGCCGAGGCCTTCGTGATGCGAGTACTCGACGATCGCTGCGTTGAGGAAGAACGCCACCGCCCGCGCGCGCAGCAGGGTGGCGTCGTCGACGTCGCCGTAGGCGGCGAAGAACGCGCCGCGGTGCTCGGGCGGCAGGACGCTCCACACGACCTGCAGGTCGAGCGCCGGATCGCCGCGGCAGAGATCGATCCAGTCGATCAGCCCGCTCAGGCGATCGCCGTCGACCAGGATGTGACGGAAGTGCAGGTCGCCGTGGCACACCGCCCGCGGCTCGGGCTGGGGCAGGGTGAGCGCGTTGTCGAGCAACTCGCGCACGTGTTCCGGAGCGTGCCAGAGGCCGTCGATTGCCGCGAGCTTCTCGAGCGTCGACGGCACACGCGCCGTCATGTCTGCGCGCGTCGTCCAGTTCTCCGGCAGTCGTTCGCCGAGTTCGTCCAGGACGTCGCGCCCGTGGAGCGTGCGCAACAGCGCTCCGAGCTGTGGGGCGAGTCGTTCTCGCGAAACCGCCGGCGCATCGGAGAGCTCGACCCCCGGCAGCATTGGCGCGCCGAAGAACCGCCACGGGAACGCGTCGGAGGGAACGCCGATGTGCTGCGGTACAGGGATCGGAACCGGCAGCAGCGGCGCCAGCGCGGGGAGGACGGCGATCTCGGTCTCGAGGAACGGGGCGATTATCTCCTTGCGCGGGAACCGGAACACCCACTCCTCGCCGACGGCGAAGACGGTGTTGTCCCAGCCCGACCCGAGCAGCCGCACCGGCAGATCCGCGAGCTCCGGGAACTGCTTCTCGAGCAGCCGGCGACACAGGGTGGGGTCCACGGCAATCTCGGGATCCCACTGCTGCACAGAGCGCAGACTACGGATCTAGACTTCCACCGTGGCTCGTCGCGGAAATCCCGCGCGGCTGATGATCGCCCTGTCGGTCGCAGCCGTCCTCGCGATCTTTCTCCTCTACACGTCCGCCTTCGGCGGGGGGACGCCGTCGATTCAACCGAGCCAGCTGCCGGGACATCACGGACGGGTTTCCCTCGTCGGCAAGGTGACGGGCACGCCGACGGGTGACGGCCACGAGCGTGCGCTCCGCTTTCGGCTGCGCGACCGCCACGGCGCCGCGAGCGTGCCGGTTGTCTACCGCGGCTCGGTCCCCGACCTGTTCAAGTCGGGCCGCGAGGTCGTCGTCGACGGCACGCTCGTCAAGGGGACGTTCGTGGCGCGTCGGGACACGCTCGTGACGAAGTGCCCGTCGAAGTACGCGCCCGCGAAGAAGAAGTACTAACGCATGGCCGACCTGGGCCGCGCCGCGCTCTTCGTCTCGCTCGGGCTCGCGCTCTACGCGACGCTCGTCGGCGCGTGGGCGGCGCGGACCCGTAGGCGCCGGCTCGCCGACTCCGCGGGCAATGCGCTGCTCGCCGCGCTCGGCTCGACCGCGGTCGCGGCGGCGGTTCTGCTCTCGGCGCTCGTCCGGCACGACTTCTCGTTCGTGTACGTCGCGCAGCACACGTCGACGGGCCTCCCGACGGGCTACTCGATGTCGGCGTTCTGGGGAGGTCAGGAAGGCTCGCTGTTGCTCTGGCTGCTCGTGCTGACCGCTTACGCCGGTGCGGCGGTGCTCATCAACCGTCGCCGCGCGCCCGATCTCGTCGCGTGGAGCGTGCCCGTGCTCGGCGTCGTGTCGACGTTCTTCGCGTTCATGCTCGTCGCGGTCTCGAGCCCGTTCGCGACGCAGACGGCGCCGGCGGAAGGCGCGGGCCTCACGCCGAGCCTGCAGAACCCGTACATGCTCGCGCACCCGCCGCTCCTCTACCTCGGCTACGTCGGGCTGACGGTGCCGTTCGCGTTCGGCATCGGCGCACTGCTCGCGCGGCGGACGGATGAGCGCTGGATCGTCGCGACGCGGCGCTGGACGCTCGTCGCGTGGACGGCGCTCGGGATCGGGCAGCTGCTCGGCGCGCACTGGGCCTACGTCGAGGTCGGCTGGGGCGGCTACTACGCGTGGGATCCGGTCGAGAACGCGGCGCTGATGCCGTGGCTCGCCGCGACGGCGTTCCTGCACTCCGTGATGATCCAGGAGAAGCGCGGGATGCTGAAGGTCTGGAACGTGCTGCTCGTCATCCTCGCCTTCTGCCTCTCGCTCTTCGGGACATTTCTCACGCGCTCGGGTGTCGTCACTTCGATCCACTCGTTCACCGAGAGCCCGCTCGGGCCGTGGTTCCTCGGCTTCATCTGCGCGGTGACCGTCGCGTCGCTCGTGCTCGTGTTCGTGCGCTTGCCGCTGCTGCGCGCGCAGACGCGGCTCGAGTCGCTCGTCTCGCGAGAGGCGGCGTTCCTCTACAACAACCTGCTGCTCGTCGCGCTCTGCCTGACGATTCTGTGGGGCGTCGCGTTTCCGATGCTCTCCGAGCTCGTGCGCGGAGAGACGCGGACCGTGGGGCGGCCCTACTACGACTTCTTCCTGCGCACCTTCGGGCTGCCGCTGTTGCTGCTGATGGGGATCGGGCCGCTGATCGCGTGGCGGCGTGCGTCCCTGCGCTCGCTCGGGCGGATGTTCGTCTTGCCGGCCGGGATCGCCCTCGCGGTTGGCGTCGTGCTGCTTACGCTCGGCGCCGGCTCGTCCGCGCCGGGTCTGGTCGCATACACGTTCTGTGCGTTCGTGCTCGCGTCGATCGCGCTCGAGTTCGTGCGCGGCACACGGGCCACCGGATCCTTCACGCAGCTCGTCGGACGCAACCGCCGGCGCTACGGCGGCTACATCGTCCACGCCGCGGTCGTCCTGCTCGCGCTCGGCGTCGCAGGGTCGGGTGCGTACGGCTCGTCGGCGGAGAAGAGGCTGTCCCCCGGCCAATCGATGGAGGTCGCCGGCTACACGCTCACGTATCGCTCGCTTTCGCAACAGCGTGGTGCGAACCACGTCGCCGTGCGCGCCGCCGTCGACGTCTACCGCGGCGGCAACTTCGTCGCGCGCGTCCAGCCGGGCAAGAACCAGTACTTCGCCGAGCAGCAGGGCTCGAACGAGATGGCGATCCACACCGACTGGCTGCGCGCAGAGGACGTCGACGTGATCGCCGACGAGATCACGCCCGGCGGCGCGATCTACTTCAAGGCGCTCGTCAAGCCGCTCGTGAACCTCATCTGGCTTGCAGGGCTCGTCTTCCTCGCCGGCGCGCTCGTTGCGCTCTGGCCCGACGCACGCGAGCAGCGGCGCCTCGCTGCCCGCTACGCGCCGGCCGAGGCATGACCACCGCGCTCGTCCTCGCCGCACTCGTCGCTGCCGGCGCAGTGGTGCTCGTCGCCATGCCGTTCCTCCTCGAGCCGCTTGCGCGCGAGGACAGCCTGCGCGCGCCGAGAGAGGCGGACACGCGTACACTCGCCCTCGCGGAGGAACGCGACCGGGCACTCTCCGCGCTGAAGGAGCTCGAGTTCGACCATCGCACGGGAAAGCTCTCGGACGCCGATTATCGCGAGCTCGTCGGCGTGTACCGGCGGCGCGCGGCGGCCGCGTTGCAACCGCTCGAACGGGCCGGATGACGATGGACAACGAGAACGTGACCAAGGCCGAGCAGGTGCCGCCGCACGAGACGACGGCGTCTCCCGTCGATGTCTCCGTGGCGATGCCGCGCTACTTCGGCATCACCCCGCCGACGCTCCTCTTCGGAATCGCGACGGCCACGCTCGCGGTGGCGATCGTGCTCGCGATCCTCGCGCACTGGCTCGCCGCGCTCGTGCTCGCAGCGGCCGTGCTGCTCGAGATCACGCTCTTCCTCGGCGTCGCGCGGCGAAAGCCGGACACCGTCGTCGCGCGGATGTCCGCCGGAGCCGTCCTGCGCGCACGCGAGCGCGCCGCCTGGCTCGTTCAGGCAACGAGCGTCCGCACGGAGACGGGGCGCCGTCTGACGCCGCTTCGCCGCGAGCTGCTCGAGCTCGCCGAGCGGCGCGAGCGGCAGCTGCGCGAGCTCGGCGCCGCCGTGTACGCGGGCGACGAGGACGCCGCGAAGCAGCTCACCGACGAGCTGAGGCACCTCGACGAGGAGACCCAGCAGAAGGAGACGCAGATGACGGCGATCGCGGAATCCGCGCAGGAACGCCTGCAGAAAGGGCGCCTGCACGTGCAGCAGACCGTCGTCAAGCGCCCGGAAGACCAGGAGTAGCAGGAGTCCGTCCGATCCGTGACGAACCCTGTCTGGCGATGGCGCGTCGCCTGCTGCTCTGCCTTGCCTGCGTGTTGCTGGCCGCCACGCCGGCTGCGGCCGGGGACATCCATCGCAAGAAGCGGGAGATCGACGAGCGCCTGTCCTCGCTGCACGCGAAGATCGAGCGTGCCAAGACGCAGGAGAGCGTCCTCACACACGACATCACGATCGTCGACGCGAAGATCACCGCGCTCCAGGACGACGTCGCACGCGCGCAGAGTCAGCTGAGCACGCTCGAGGGCCAGCTCGCCGCGTCCCAGCAGCGGCTCGATCGGATGACGCGGCTGTTCGCGCTGCAGACGGAGAAGCTCGAGCTGCTGCGCCGCAACTACGGCCTCGCTCTCGCTCGGCTCGAGCGCCGGCTGATCGACGCGTACGAATCGCCGGGATACAACGCACTCGACGTCGTGCTGGCGGCGACCAGCATGAGCTCGATGCTGAACGACATCGAGTACGTCCAGCAGATCGGCAAGCAGGACAAGCAGATCTCCGATCAGCTGAACAAGGCGAAGAAGGCGATGCACGCGGCGCGCGAGGAGACGCGCAGGCTCAAGATCCGCGTTGCCGCGGAGACCGAGGCGATTCGCGTTCGCACCGAGCAGCAGCACGCGGTGACGCAGCAGCTGGTGTCGACGCAGCAGCAGCTTGCGACCGCGCTCGACTCGAAACGGGACACGCTCTCGTCGATCAAGGTGAACGAGAAGGCGTTCACCGAGGAGGCGAGACAGCTCGCAGCCGTGAGCGCGTCGCTCGCCGAGCGCATCCGTGCGGCCGAAAGCCGTCCGCCCTCACCGCCGCCGAGCGGGGCGCCGGCGCCTCCGGTTTCCTCGTCTTCGGGCTTGATCTGGCCGGTGAGCGGGCCGATCTCGAGCCCGTACGGTCCGCGCTGCCTGCCGAACGGAGACTGTTCCTTCCATCCCGGCGTCGACATCGCAGTGCCGTCCGGAACGCCGATCAGGGCCGCGGCCGCCGGCACCGTCATCTACTCCGGGTGGATGGACGGGTACGGCAACCTCGTCGTCATCGACCACGCCAACGGCCTCGCGACGGCGTACGCACACCAGTCGTCGATCGCCGCCGGAAACGGCGCTTCGGTGGCGCAGGGCCAAGTGATCGGGTACGTCGGCTGCACGGGCTACTGCTTCGGCCCGCACCTCCACTTCGAGGTGCGCGTCAACGGTGACCCCGTCAACCCTTTGGGCTACTTGTAGTAGCCCTCCGCGCGAAGTCCTTCGGACTTCGCGCAGGGTAGACCGTCAGGCGCGCCTGCGGCGCGCGTGACCTTTGGTGGCGATTGGGAGGGAGGTTTCTTCGATGACGGTGAGTGTCGGCGCGGCCAAGCCGCGCCTTGGGCGAAGCCGTATTCGTAGAAGACTTCCGCCGGCAGCGCGGCTCGGCCGCGCTGCACACTCACCTCGGGCTAGCCGATCACCTAACAACAAAGCTCAAGGCGCGCGCGCCGCAGGCGCGCCTGCGGTCTACCCCCGCGCGAGATGCGCAGCATCTCGCGCGGATGCCATGAGCGCCAGGCGGCGGGCGAGCTGCTCGACGCTCGCACGCAATTCCTCCGGCTCGTTGATGGTGAAGTCGCAGCCGAGCCCGGCGAGCAGGCCGGCCATCCAGTCGAGCGAGCTGACGCGCATGCGGAGCAGGGTTCGTCCGTCCGCTTCGAGGAGCTCCGCGAGCGTCCCGGGGAGCCGTTGCGCCGCCTGGTCGACCGGCAGGTCGAGCAGCACCTCGACCTGCCACGGCCACGGCACGCGGGCGAGCGAGCGGCTGACGTGGGCGACCGGGTCGAATCCGTCCGGCGGCGGGAAAGCCGAGCGTTCGCCGGCGGCGACGCGGCTCATGCGATCGACGCGGAACGTGCGGAGGTCACGACGCGCGTGGTCGTGCGCAGCTAGGTACCAGCGCCCCGAATGGACGACCAGGCCGTGAGGGCTGAGCTCGCGCTCCGTCCGCTCGCCCTCGAACGACTGGTAGCGGGCGCGAACCCGCCGCCGGCGCCGGATCGCGTCGGCGAGCAGGAGCACAGTCTCGCCGGCGACCGGCGCCCCTGCGCTCGGGGGCATGGTGAAGCCGAGCGTCGTCTCGAGCGCCTCGACGCGGCGCCGAAGCGTCTCGGGGAGCACCCGCTCGATCTTCGCCAGCGCGCCGTCGGCGGAGCTGAGGCCCTGGCGCCCCGCCGCGATCAGGCCGAGGGCGACCGCGATCGCCTCGTCGTCGCCGAGCATCAGCGGCGGCAGCCGATAGCCCGGCCGGAGCCGGTAGCCGCCGCCGACGCCGCGCTCACCCTCGACCGGAATGCCGAGCTCCTGCAGCGCGGCGACGTAGCGCCGGACCGTCCGGCGGTCGATCGTGAGTCGGTCGGCGATCTCGCGCCCGGTCGTGAGCGGCTGCGTCTGCAGGAGCTCGAGCAGCTCCAGCAGGCGCGAGGCGGGTGACGGCATTGCCCGCAAAGTGAAGCACGGATTGAGGACGCGATCGGCCCTATTTGGCCGCTAGCGTCGCGCTGTGGACGAGGCGGGCACCCTAGGCGTTGCGCGCGGCGCGGCACTGTACGTCGGCGCCCTGATCGGGCCCGGCGTGCTGCTCGTGCCGGCGCTGGCGACGCAGGCTGCGGGTCCGGCGTCGATCCTCGCCTGGGCCGCGCTGCTGGTGCTCTCGGCTCCACTGGCGATCACCTTCGCAGCGCTCGGGGTGAAGCATCCCGTCTCCGGCGGCGTCGCCGCCTACGTGCGTGAAGGGCTCGGGGATCAAGCGGCGGCGGTGACCGGCGCGTGGTTCATGACCGCGGTCGTCCTGGGCGGACCGGCGGTCTCGTTGATCGGCGGCTACTACGTCGCCGACCTCACCGGCTCGCGCACCACCGCGGCGGTGGGCGTCGGCCTCGCGATGTTCGCCGTCGTCCTGGCCGCGAACGCGTTCGGACTGCGCGTCTCCTCCGGCTTCCAGCTCGGCCTGTCCGCGGTGCTGGTCGCGGTGATCGCGGTCGCGGTCGTCGTCGCGCTGCCGTCCCGCGCCGGCGACAACTGGGCGCCGTTCGCGCCCCACGGCTGGTGGGCGGTGGGCAGCGCGGCGAACATCCTGATCTGGCTCTTCATCGGCTGGGAGGCGATGGCCCAGCTTGCAGGCGAGTTCCGGCGCCCGGCGGAGCAGCTTCCGCGCTCGACGGCCTTTGCCTTCGGGATCATCACCGTGCTCTACGTCGGTCTGGCGGTGGCGACGATCACCGTCACGGCCGGCGCCGGCTCGAACGTGCCGCTCGCCGACCTGATCGCGGTCGGCTTCGGCCGCGCGGGCCGTGACGCGACCGCCGTGCTCGCCGTCGTGCTGACGATGGGGACGATGAACGTCTACGTGGGCGGCTCGGCGCGGCTCGCCGCGGCGCTCGCGCAGGAGGGAGCGCTGCCCCGTTGGCTCGCCGGAGACGCATACAGGAGCGTGCCGCGCCGCCCGCTGCTCGTGCTCGCCGTTCTCGGCACCCCGCTGCTCCTCGCTCTGGCCGCCGGCGTCAGCAGCACGGCCGACCTGATTCGCGCGACTTCGGCCTGCTTCATCGCGGTCTACGTGCTCGCACTCGCCTCTGCCGTCCGCATCCTTCGCGGGCGCATCCGCATCGCAGCGGCCTTCGCGCTCGCGCTCGTGACGGTGGTCGCCGTCTTCTCGTCGAGCTTCCTGCTCGTTCCGGCGGCGGCAGCGCTGCTCTCTCTCGGCGTCCGCCGATTCGCGCGTCCGACCATCTGGCGGCGTGCACCGGCGCCGTGCGACTAAGAACTAAGCGAGACCGAACGTCTGCGCGAGCAGGAAGATATTCAGGCCGGAGATCAACGCCGCGACGACGGCGGCGATCGCGGTCGTCAGCCGGTGGTTGACGAGGGCGCCCATGACGTCCCGCCGACTCGTGAAGAGGACGAGCGGGATGAGCGCGAAGGGAATCCCGAACGAGAGAATGACCTGACTGATCACGAGCGTGCGCGACGGATCGAGCCCGATCGCGATCACGATGAACGCCGGCAGCATCGTCACTCCACGACGGACCGTCAGCGGGATCTTTCGCCGGATGAAGCCCTGCATCACGACCTGACCGGCGAGCGTGCCGACGGTCGAGCTCGACAGGCCCGACGCGATCAGTGCGAGCGCGAAGAGCGTGCTCGAGGCGCCGCCGAGCAGCGGTGCAAGGGTGCGGTGAGCGCCCTCGAGCGACTCGACGTGAAGCAGGCCGCTCTTGAAGAACACCGCCGCCGCGACGACGAGCATCGCCATGTTGATGACGCCCGCGAGCGACATCGCGATCACGACGTCGATCTTCGTGAAGCGGTACAGGCGGCGGGCCTCGCCGTCGTCGCGCGGAACGATCCGGTTCTGCATCAACGCGGAATGGAGGTAGATCACGTGCGGCATCACGGTGGCTCCGAGGATGCCGACGGCCAGCAGCACCGACTCGCCGCCCTTGAACTGCGGCAGGACCGCGTGCTTCGCGACCGTGCCGAGGGGTGGGTGCGCGTACCACAGCTCTGACACGTAACAGACGGAGATGACGCCCACGAACGCGGTAATCACCGCCTCGAACGGCCGGAAGCCGAAACGCTGCAGTGCGAGGATCGCGAACGTCGTCGCGCCGGTGATGACGGCCGCAGGGAAGAGCCCGATCCCGAACAGCAGGTGAAAGCCGATCGCCGCGCCGAGAAACTCGGCGAGGTCGGTCGCCATTGCGATTGCCTCGGCCTGCAGCCAGAGACCGATCGACACGCGCGATGAGAAACGCTCGCGGCAGACCTCGGGCAGGTTGCGTCCCGTCGCGATGCCGA
>WNFZ01004349.1_pt1 | contig 13163 bp, 9 predicted proteins | sample 5400081 | NCBI WGS metagenome assembly WNFZ01 (sample SAMN13153365, study PRJNA577476) | soil metagenome | isolation source: 80 cm soil or saprolite under grassland replicate 1 | place: USA:California | collected 2016-06-15
GCCGGCAGTGTCGCTCAAGATCAGCCGTGAGAAGCCACCGTCGCCGCGGGCAAGCAGGGCGCCGATCGAAAGGACGAGGAAGGCCAGAGCCGTGTGGATCGCCATCCCCTTGTAGATGCCGATCCAGTGAACGCTGGGAAGGCCGTAGGCGTAACCGGCCAGTGAGATCGTCGCGAGCAGGCCGGGCAGGAGCGCCAGCGCATCGGGTGTCCATCGCGCCCGCCACAGGCTCGACAACAGCAGCGAGGCCGCCAGCGCGGCGAAGCTCAACGCGGTGATCACCCCCATGCGGCCCGGGAAGACGCCCGTCAATCCGTGCGGGTCGCGGAAGAGCAGCTCGTCGATCCCGAAGTTCCCGCCCGAGACGTACTCGGCGAGACTCATCAGACCGATCAGGCCCGCCAAGGCGGCGGCGGCGCGCGACGCGTACCGGCTCGAGCGAGTCTGGACGCCCGCCTGCCACCAGAGAGCAAGACCGACGAGGACGAAGCTCGCGGCCGTGTTGGGAGTCATCGCCACCTGTCCGGGCAGCACCTGCAGGAGAGCCCGGACATCGAAGAGCCAGCCGGCCAGGACCAGGAGGCCAACCGCCGCCGCGAAGAGCGCCGCCACACGGGCTCCCGCCCGAAGCCGCATTACGGCGCGCAAGGATGCATCCGTCATGTGTTCTTGGTCGCCTTCGCCTGCCAGGCGCTAGAGCAGGCGTCCGGACTCGGTGAAAGGCCCGCCGAGACGAGGCCAGTCGATTCCCAGGATTCGCAAGTAACGACAGAATATAGACAAACGTCTAAGGCCTCTATCGGCGGGAGAACGATTCTCGTGTCGTACTTAGTACTACAACTCCGGATACTATTGGGAGGGTCGGTTGCAGAAGACGTACTCCACGAGATCGGCGTTGCTAGACATGCCCATCTTCTGAAGGATTCGGGAGCGGTATGTGCTCACGGTCTGCACGCTCAAGGAGAGCTCGTCGGCGGCCTGCGTGACGCTCTTTCCATGCCCGAGGAGACGAAAGACCTGGTACTCGCGGTCGGAGAGTCTCTCGTGAGGCGGCTGAGCGGCTCCCTTCTGAACGTCCTCAGCGAGTCTCTCGGCGAGCGCGGACGTGACGTACAGGCCGCCCCCGATGACTTTCCTCACTGCGTCCACGAGCTCTGTCGAGGCGCTCTGCTTGGTCACGTAACCCGCCGCGCCCGCCCGGAGGGTCCTCACGGCGAACTCTTCTTCAGGATACACGCTCAGGATCAGCACGGGCAGGTTCGGCTGGATCTGTTTGATTTCTTTCAGGGCATCGAGCCCGTTCTCTCCGGGCAGCGAGATGTCCAGGATGACGACGTCGAAGGAAGAGGCGCGCACGCGTGTCAAGGCTTCCTCGGCCGATCCGGCTTCCTGGAAGCTCGATCCCCGGATCGCCTCGGAAAGGATCTGCTTCAAGCCGCGCCTGACGACGGCGTGGTCGTCCACGAGGAGGATCCGGATCACAGAGGGATCCTCATGCGGATGGTCGTACCGCCCTCAGAACCCCTGCAGATGGAGACGTTGCCGTCAAAGGAGCGCGCTCGTTCGCGCATTCCCAGAAGGCCCAGGCACCTCGAATCGGAGATCCTTTCCTCCGGGATCCCCCGCCCGTTGTCCCTGGCGTCGAGCGCGAGAGCTCCGCCGTCGATCCACAGGACAACATCCACTTCCGTGGCGGCCGCATGGCGCGCCACGTTCGTCAGGATTTCCTGAAAGATCCGGAACGCGGCCGTCGAGCGGGGATCGTCCAGGGGCATGCCGTCCAGCTCGGAGCGAATCCGGCATCGAATGTCGGTCCGCGTCTCGAACTCGCGGGCATACCAGCCGACGGCGGCCTCGAGACCCAACTCGTGCAGGACGCCGGGGCGCAACTCCGTCGAGATCCGATGAACCGCTTCCAAGGTCGAATCGACGAGCCCGATCATCGCCTGGAGCCTCGGCGCCAGACTCTGCGAGCCATCCTCGACCGGACGCACGAGCCGCTTCTCGACCGACGCGAGGTCGAGCTTCAACGCGGTCAGAGACTGTCCGATCTCGTCGTGCACCGCGCGCGCGATGCGTATGCTCTCCTCCTCCCGGATGGCCCCGAGCCTGGCCGAGAGAGAGCGCAATTCCTGGTTGGACCGCCGCAGCCGCTTTTCCGCCTCGCGCTGCTTCTGCTCGCCGCGGCGCAGCTCCTCAAAAGCGGCGATCCTGGCGAACGAGCCCCCGCAGAAGTCCGCCAGGCCCTGGAGCGAGTCCAGATCCGCACTCTCATAGGCCTTCGCGGAGTAGCTCTGGATGGAAATGAAGCCGACGACCGAAGCGCCGCGGCGAATGGGCGCGCTCATGATCGAACGGGAAAGTCTCGCAACGTCACCGAAGGGGATCGAGTCGGACTCCAGAACAGGCTCTTCGCGCAGGATGAGCACCGCGCCCTCCTCCAGAACGCGGCGCTGCCTCGGGGTCGGCGGAACACTCACGCGGACCGGGGAGACGTTCCTGCGCCTGCCGCCGACCAGGTCCACGGTCAGGAGAGGGTCCACCGTTCCCCGCTCGGCGCTGTAGAGATCTACCGTGCAGGAGTCCCACCGCCAGAGCTCGTCGGCGCATGCGGCAATGACCCCGGCGGCCTCCACGGCCGTTTGAACGGAGCTCAACTTAAGCCCGAGGTCCGAGAACGCCTGGACGCGGCGCTCCGAACGATGACGGTCCGTCACGTCGCGCACAATGCCGATGATGCCCACGATCTCTCCTTCGGCGTTGCGGTGGGGACCGTACGTGTTCGAAACCCATCCGGACTTGCCGGAACGCGGCATTCGGTACTCGACGTCGATCGAAGAAACCGCCTCGCCGTCGAGCGCCCGAGCCAGATACCGGTCCACTCCCTGCTCGCGCAAGGCGGGAAAAGAGTCGAGCGCTGCCTTCCCGATGACCTCTCCCGCCGAGAGTCCCGTCAACTCTTCCATGAAAGGGTTCCACACCAGACACCGGAGCTGCCGGTCATAGACCACGATTCCTTCGCCGGCGTTCGAGATGATCTCGCGGTTGAACTGATCGGAGTCGCGCAGCGCTTCCTCGACCCACGCCTGCTCTGAAATGTCCCGAATATTCACGACGGCCGCTCCGACCGCCGGATTCGACAAGTGGTTCGCCGCCACGCAATCCAGATGCAGCAACCAGCCGTCGCGATGCCGGACGCGGAACTGGGCCCGTACCAACGAGCCCGGTGTCTCCAGACAGCGCCGCGCGGCCTCGACAACGGAGTCCCTATCCCCGGGGTCCACGAGATCCAGGCCGCTCCGACCCACAAGCTCCTCGGTGGGGCGGCAGAGAATCCGCGCGGCTGCCGGGCTCGCGGAGACGATCCGCCCCTCCTGGCCGAGGATGAGGATCCCCTCGGAGCTGTTCACGACGAACGCCCAGAGCCCGTCTTCATCTGACGACGGCCAGACCGGGAGCGAGCCGCGTGCGGCGCCGTTTCCGGGGGAACGTCCCATGTCGCCTCCGGTTGCGCCAGATCGAATGCAAGGCAGAGACGCCTCTGGCGCAGTCGTTACCCTGTCATAAGTTAGGACCGACCAGGGACAGGGTCAAGTCCGAGGCCCTCATCCCGGGGATCGGGATAGGGGGCGGCGGTAGGTGACCGCCGCTCCCCTCCTACACCACCGGACATGCGGGTGCGCATCCGGCGGTTCGGTTGGTTGAGGTCGCGGGGCGAGCCGAGGCACCCCCAGCTCGTCGAAGTAGCGGTTTGGCAGGACCGAGTTCAGAAGCTTGGCCGAGTTGTGCCACCACCGTCGCGTGTTCGCGGCGACTTGGGCCGCAACGTCCTTGGACGCGCCTCGCGCCCTTAGCTCGCAGAAGACCGTTGTCCCTCGCTTCCACTGCTTCAGTTGTAGGCACCGCAGCCGGTGACGGATCCACTTGTCAACGTCCTCGAAGACGCCGGGCGTCTCGGCCTGCTTGAAGTACTCCTCCAGCCGAGCAGGTATGCCCTCAGCTCCCCAGCGACCGCCGACAGGCTCCGTCCTCCGTTGCGGTTGGTGATCTCTCGCACACGCTCCTTCATTGCCGCAAGAGCCTTCCTGGCCACCCGGCGCCTGATCCGTCCTTCTGCGGCCACCCAGAAGCTGTAGCCGAGAAAGTCTCGCCTCCACGCCAGGTCCACCGCGCTCTTTTCCTCGTTGACCACGAGCCGTAACTTCCCGAAGAGCTTCTTCAACGCTTCGTAGACGCGCTGCCCCGCCTTCTCCGTACACGTTGAGATCGTCGGCGTACCGTACGAAGGCGTGCCCTCGCCTCTCCAGCTCCTTGTCCACGTCGTCCAAGAGCGCGTTGGCCAGCAAGGGCGACAGAGGTCCGCCCTGCGGAGTCCCCTCGTGTCTCTCCACCATCACTCCAGAGACCATCACCCCGGCCTCCAGGTAGCGGCGGATCAGCCCCAGCACCCCCTTTTCCGCGATCTTCCTCGACAGCCTCTCCGTGACCATGTCGTGGTTGGCCCGGTCGAAGAACTTCGCCAGGTCCACGTCCGCCACCACCCTGCGCCCTTCCTGCACGTACTGCTGTGCGCGGGCAATCGCCTGGTGCGCACGCCGTCCCGGCCGAAAGCCGTAGCTGACTCCTCGCTACACCGGCTTCCACGGCGTCGCCCTTTCAGGCTTCAAGCGAGATCTCCCCAGATAAGAGCTTCAGCTTCCCCTGCACAACCGCCGCATCTACGCCGCCTCCCCTCGGTCACGAGAGCTTCGCAATCATTGGGTCGCTCGCCCCGGGAGACTCCGCCTCCTATCCGTTCCTGTTCGTCGGCTCGCAGGTCTCGCTCCGCGCTTCCTTCAGACGGTCGCTCACCCTCCCGCCCTTGCGCTTCGCTCAGGTCGGTGTGACCTCCTCCCTGCGGGACTCCCACCCGCTGGCTGAAACCCATGCTGGGCGTACCAAAAAGAAGCCCCGACTTTCGCCGGGGCTCCCGAATCCATCCGTCTGCCGTCTTCGATCGACCGCCTTACGGCTCGCGGTCTACCGTTGCGTTCTCAGTACATGCCGCCCATTCCGCCGCCGCCGGGCATCCCGGCCGGCGCCTTCTCCTTCTCCTTGATCTCGGAGACCATGGCCTCGGTCGTCAGCATCAGGCCGGCGATCGAAGCGGCGTTCTGGAGGGCGTTCTTCGTGACCTTGGTCGGGTCGATGATGCCGGCCTTGATCATGTCTTCGACCTTCTCGTTGTTGGCGTTGAAGCCGAAGTTGCCCCCCTTGGACTTCAACTCGTTGATGACGACCGAGCCCTCGGAGCCGGCGTTCTGCACGATCTGGCGGGTCGGCTCCTCCAGCGCGCGCACCACGATGCGGGCCCCGATCTTCTCGTCGCTCGACAGATTGGCGAGCGCCTTCTGCACCGACTCGATGGCCCGCAGGAGAGCCACCCCGCCGCCGGGAACGATTCCCTCCTCGACGGCCGCCTTGGTTGCGTGCATCGCGTCCTCGACGCGGGCCTTTTTCTCCTTCATCTCGGTCTCGGTCGAAGCGCCGACCTTGATGACGGCCACGCCGCCCACGAGCTTGGCCAGGCGCTCCTGCAGCTTCTCGCGGTCGTAATCGGAGGTTGTCTCTTCGATCTGAGCGCGGATCTGCTTGATCCGGCCGGCGATTCCTTCCTGCTTCTTCTTGGAACGGTCGTCCACGACGATCGTGGTGTTGTCCTTATCCACCGTGACCTTCTTGGCTTCGCCCAGGTCCTCCCACTTGACGTTCTCGAGCTTGATGCCAAGGTCTTCGGAGATCAACTTGCCGCCCGTCAGGATCCCGATGTCTTCGAGCATCGCCTTGCGGCGGTCGCCGAAGCCCGGGGCCTTGACGGCGCAGGCCTGGAGCGTGCCGCGCAGCTTGTTGACGACGAGGGTGGCCAGCGCCTCGCCCTCGACCTCTTCGGCGATGATCAGCAGGGGCTTGCCCTGCTTGGCGATCTGCTCGAGGATCGGGAGGAGGTCCTTCATGTTCGAGATCTTCTTCTCGAAGAGGAGCACCTTGGCGTTCTCCAGGATGCATTCCATCCTCTCGGCGTCGGTGATGAAATAGGGGGAGAGATACCCGCGGTCGAACTGCATGCCCTCGACTACCTCGAGCGTCGTCTCCAGGCCCTTGGCCTCCTCAACCGTGATGACGCCGTCCTTGCCGACCTTGTCCATCGCTTCGGCGATGATCTTGCCGATTTCCGTGTCGTTGTTGGCCGAGATCGTGCCGACGTGCGCGATGTCCTTGCCCTCGACGGGCTTGGACATCTTCTCCAGGGCCTCGACGGCCGCGCGGACCGCGCTGTCGATGCCGCGCTTCAACTCCATCGGGTTGGCGCCGGCCGTGACGTTCTTGATGCCTTCGCGGTAAATCGCCTGAGCGAGCACGGTCGCGGTGGTGGTCCCGTCGCCGGCCACGTCGGAGGTCTTCGAGGCGACCTCGCGGACCATCTGCGCGCCCATGTTCTCGAGCGAGTCCTGCAGCTCGATCTCCTTGGCGACGGTGACGCCGTCCTTGGTGATCGTCGGCGAGCCGAACTTCTTCTCGATGACGACGTTGCGGCCCTTCGGGCCCAGGGTGACTTTGACGGCGTCGGCAAGCTTGTTGACGCCGTGGAGGATGCGCTGCCGCGCCTCCTCGCCGTAGGAAATTGTTTTCGCAGCCATTGTTTCTCTTACTCCTTCCGGTTATTTCTCGACCACGGCGAGCACTTCCTCTTCCCGGAGGATCAGGTGCTCTACGTCGTCGATCTTGATCTCGGTGCCGGCGTACTTGCCGATGAGGATGCGGTCACCCTTCTTCACATCGAGCGGGAACTGCTTCCCCTCTTCGTTGACTTTCCCCTTGCCGACAGCGACGACTTCGGCCTCCATCGGTTTCTCCTTGGCGGTGTCGGGGATGATGATGCCCCCCTTCTTGATCTCCTGGGGCTCGAGTCTCTTCACCAGAATCCGGTCATAAAGCGGTCGAATCTTCATTCCTCTCCTCCTCTGCTTCTGTCAATCGAGTTGCCCGTACTCATCCCCCGTGGATGTTTCAGGCCCGCCAATACTAGCACTCCTCTCAACCGAGTGCTAGTACCCTGCCCAAAGTCGAGAAACTCCATAAACCCTGTATATAAATGACTTAACATCCATTCCAGGCGTTCGTGACTCACGATTCGCAATTCACAATTCGCAATTGCCAGCCGATTGAGGCGAACAGGCTGCCCTGCCGACATCTCGTATACTGCCCCTCACATGGAGAAGAAGCGGGCCCTCATCACCGGGATCAACGGACAGGACGGCTCGTATCTGGCCGAGCACCTGCTCGATCACGGCTACCTCGTGCACGGTCTGGTGAGGCGCGCGAGCGAGCGCAACCACGATCGGATCGCGCATCTGCTCGACGACATCGAGCTCATCAACGGCGACCTGCTTGACCAGACCTCACTCGTGTCAGCAGTGCGCGAGGCCCGTCCCCACGAGATCTACAACCTGGCCGCACAATCCTTCGTGCCGGCGTCCTTCTCCCAGCCGGTCTTGACCGGCGAGTTCAACGGCCTCGGGGTCACGAGGCTCCTCGACGCCGTCCGGATCGTGGATCCCAAGATCCGGTTCTATCAGGCCTCCTCCTCGGAGATGTTCGGCAACGTCGAGACCGCCCCGCAGGACGAGATGACCAAGTTCCAGCCCCGAAGCCCCTACGGTGTCGCCAAGCTCTACGGACACTGGATCACCGTCAACTTTCGCGAGTCCTACGGCCTGTACGCCGTGTCGGGCATCCTCTTCAATCACGAATCCCCGCGCCGCGGAAGCGAGTTCGTCACGCGAAAGATCACGTTGTCGGCCGCGCGCATCGCCGCGGGACACCAGAAACAGCTTCGCTTGGGAAACCTGGACGCGCGGCGCGACTGGGGCTACACGGGCGACTACGTCGAGGCCATGCGGATGATGCTCCAGCAATCGGCGCCCCGGGACTATGTGATCGGCACGGGAGAGAGCCACTCGGTCCGGGAGTTTGTCGAAGAGGCTTTCGGGCTTCTAGGCCTGGACTGGCGCGAGTACGTCATCTCGGACCCTGCGCTCGGGCGTCCGGCCGATGTGGATTCGCTCGTGGCAAATCCGAGGCGCGCGATGATGGAGCTCGGCTGGAAGCCTACCGTGGACTTCCGCGGCCTCGTGCGGATGATGGTGGAGGCCGACGTGGCTCTGGTGGCTCGTGAAATGACGCGCGATCCCGAGGAGCGCCGGCTGACTCTCCGCGAGCCGCTCTCGGCTACCAAATAGATCGTCAGCGTTCCTGAGCCGCTGTCATCCTGAGCGCAGCGAAGGATCTGCCCTCTTTCTTCCCGGTCGACACGAAGGTCGGGTAGCCGGGGGAGGTTGCGCTCCCCCAGCTCCCACGGAACCGGATTGTGGATCTCACATCCGGCTCTTCGGGGTGTCGAGGTTCGGAAAGATCCGTGATTCGACATCGGTGTCGCCACCCACAGCTATCCCAGCTCCAGATCGAGCTGGAGCAATTCTGGGGCGATGGCTCGGGATTCGTCATCGCGGGCAGGCCCCTTCTCTTCATGCTCTGCGACTTCGGCACCGCGTGCGCTCGGGGCCGGGGTCGGCCCCGGTCCCTCACGCCGTCGGCCCCTCTCGGGCTGTCGGCTGTCTCGCAGATCAGTTCGAGCTGCCTTCCCTCTATGGCTGGCCGTGACCGCCTTCCCTCCCCCAGCAGCTTCCCCCTGGGTTACGACCGCCTTTCGACGGCCTTGCGGTACTACGCGGTCATCCGACTCCTCTCGTCCCTTCGCCATCAGTCCTTTCGTCCTTTCTGGCTACCGCCTCTTCCGCGGAGGCCGAGAGGTCTCCCCGGGTAAGAACACGCAACTTCCCCCTACACCCTCGTCTCTACGCGCCCCCCTCCGACGGATATCGGGCTTCGCTCGCCGCTGGCCGGCTCACCCAAGGGCCGCGCGCCTCTCGACGCTTCGCTTTCGCTCGGTGCAGAGGTTCACCTCAGACTTCCACCAGACCTCCCCTCGCGGGCTCGCCAGGGCTGCGCCACTGGCAAGGACCTGGTCCTCCAGATCGACGCCCTTGTCTCCTCGGTGCTGGGTTCCCTCCGTCAGGGTCCCATGAGGACTTTCACCTCCTGTTCCGCGCCCATGCCGGGCGCACCAGATCCCTCGTCGCTCCGCTCCTCGGGATGACAGGCGATGATCCCAGCTAGGAGGATGTCCGAGTAATCGTCGTCTTGGCCCCGGTCGCGGCGCGAGGAGTCTCCGGGGCTCTCGTAGCTGAAATCTCTCGGCGCCGGTCGCGCAGCGACCGCCTGCGCCGAAAGCCGAGCCTCGCGCCGCGGGAGCGCAGCGATTGTGCGGGATCAGGCGAGCGGTCGAGGCCGCATCCGGCCGAGTCGCTCGCCAGTGCGCCGACAGGCGCAGATCCCGCGCAAGCGCGGAGCGACGTTGCCCGTGCCCAGCCCCCGTCGCGGCGCGAGGAGTCTCCCGAGTAACCGCAGGGAGGAGCCTCGCGCCGCGGGAGCGGAGCGCCTGCGCGGGATCAGGCGAGCGGTCGAGGCCGCATCCGGCCGAGTCGCTCGCCGGTGCGCCGACAGGCGCAGATCCCGCGCAAGCGCGGAGCGACGGCTATGAGAGGGCCTTCCGCAGCTCCTCGGCGACGCGCTCCACCTCGGCGTCGGTCATCTCGGCGAAGATCGGCAGGGCAAGCACTTCTCTGGAGGCCTTCTCGGCTTGCGGGAAAGAGCCTTCCCGGTATCCCAGGCCGGCGAAGCACTCCTGGAGATGAAGCGGGACCGGATAGAAGACCGCCGTCGCGATGCCCCTCTCCGACAGGCGCGCGCGGACGGCGTCGCGGTCGGGCACCCGGACCACGTACTGGTGATAGACGTGCCGCTTTCCGTGAGCCTCGATGGGCAGGGTGACCCTTTCCGCTCGAGCGGCATCCGAAAGAAGTTCTCCATAGCGGGCCGCGATCGCCCGCCGCCGCTCGTTCCAGGACTTCAGACGCGGCAGCTTCGCGAGGAGCACGGCGGCCTGCACCGCGTCCATGCGAAAATTGCCGCCGATCCGGGAGTGGTGGTAGAGCGAGGTCTCGCCGTGCAGCCGCAGGCCGCGCAGGAGCTGCGCCGTCGGGGCGTCGTTCGTCGTGACGGCACCGGCGTCTCCCGCGCCCCCCAGGTTCTTCGTGGGATAGAAGGAGAAAGCGTTCATTCCCCCCATCGTCCCCGCGGGCCGCTCCCCGTCGGCCGCGCCGATCGCCTGGCACGCGTCTTCGATCACGGGCAGCTCATGACGTGCGGCGATTTCCAGAATCGGGCCCATGTCGGCGCACTGCCCGTACAAATGAATCGGTTCAATTGCCTTCGTGCGCCCGGTGACCGCGGCCTCGAGGCGGTTCGGATCCATGTTGAAGGTCTTCGGCTCGATGTCCACGAAGACGGGCCGGGCGTTCAACCTGGCGACCTCTCCAGCCGAAGCGAAAAAGGTGAACGGGCTCGTGATCACCTCGTCTCCCGGTCCCACGCCGAGCGCCATCAGGGAGACGAGCAGGGCGTCGGTCCCGGAAGAAACGCCGACCGCATGGGCGGCGCCGATCTCTTCGGCGAAGGCCTCCTCGAATGACCCGTTGGCGCGCCCCATCACGAAGCGCCCCGTCGCGAAGACCTCCTCCACGCGCCGTGCGATCTCGCGCTTCAATTCCTCGTCGTACCGGGTCAGGTCGAGCATTGGGACCGGTTTGGGGGTGCTCATCGAATGGCGGGCATTCTAGCGGACAGCGAGGTTCTCCCTCAGGCCGTCGAGGCCGTCGGAAAATCCGAAATCCGAAACACGAAATCCGAAACAAATCCAAAATCCGAATGTTCAAAACGCCGGTGATGCGGATCGCCCGTTTGATCATCTGGATTTCGGTCATTCGGGTCTGTTTCGAGTTTCGGATTTCGGAATTCGAATTAGGCGTGCTCCCGTGCGGCGCCGGAGTAGGTGGGCGGTGAATCCGTCGTTGGTTTGCGCGGGGAAGATCCGGAAGCGGTTTTCGGAAACGAACGGATGCAGGCTCTCTGCCGCATCCAGGGGCGCGGGCTCGAGCCCGGAGTCCCGGGCGAAGACGCGTTCCACGACGCGCTCGTTCTCTTCTTCCTCGAGGCTGCACGTCGAATAGAGGAGAAGGCCGCCGGGCGCAAGAAGTGCCGCCCCGGCAAGAAGGCCTTCTTCCTGCGCGCGCCTGAGCCGATCGATCGCCTCCGGGGTCACGCGATAGCGGATCTCCGGGTTCTTGCGAAGCGTCCCCGTGCCGCTGCACGGCGCGTCGAAGAGGACGCGGTCGAACCGGCCGGCCGGCAGAGGCGGCTCCAGAATGTCGCCCGCGGCGGGAACGACCGCGGGGATGCCGAGGCGTTCGCGGTTTTCCAGGACCAGATGAAGCCTCGACACGGAGCGGTCGAGCGCGAAGGAGCGTCGAAAGCGCCCGTGGAGAATCGCCGAAAAAGATTTTCCCCCGGGCGCCGCCGCGAGATCCACGAGCGTGTCGCCGGGTGGAAGAAGCAACGGCAGGGCCTGCGACGCGACGTCGGCAACGGTGAAGTGGCCGGCGGCAAAGAGGGAGGACCGAAAAGGGTTTCCCGAGACGACCGCCAGGGCGAGCGGAGAAAGCGGCGAGGGCTCGGTGGCCACGCCCTCGGCGGCGAGCGCGGCCGCGAGAGAATCGCGATCCGTCTTGCGCGAGTTCGTCATCAGATCGACACCCGAGGGGGAGTTGTCGGCGGCGAGAATCCGGCGTGTCGCCGTTTCACCGAAGCGGGTGAGCCAGCGGGCGACGAGGAACTCGGGGTGGGAGAACTCGCGAGCCAGTGCACCGGTTGTGCCCTTGCTAGTCCCCTCTCGCGCAGCGGGAGGGGACTGGAGGAGGTTGCGCAGGACGGCGTTGACCAGACCGGCGGCGCCGGTTCCGCCGGTCCTCTTGGCGTGTGCGACGGCTTCGTCCACGGCCGCGTAGGATGGAACGCGGTCCAGATTGCGGATCTGATAGAGCGCGACTTCCAGGATCTCGCGCAACCCGGGCGTCAGCCGCGACAGCGGCACGCGGGAAACGGTGGAAAGCTCGGCGTCGAGTTTCGTCCGGTTGCGCAAGACCCCGAGCGCGACTTCGCGCAGGAGATGACCGTCTTCGGGCGAAAGATCGCGCGACTTCTCCGCCAGCAGAGCCGTCGCGCGGCCGCCGCGCTCGAAGACTTCCCTCAGGACCTCGACGGCCCGGACGCGCGCGGAGAAATTGGAACGCATCAAGAACCGTGGGCGCTGACTGCCGGACTGAAGCGTCCCGGGACCTTGACCCCAAGCGCGAAGTCCGCGCCGCTGACGGCCCGTCGGCCCGCCCGCTGTAGGACGCCAAGCTCAAGTGAGGTGCCATCCCCTGCTGCTGCAAGAAGCTTCCCTCTCTCGGTCCAGAAGGTTCCGGGCGTCTCCTTGCGGCCACCGGGGCCGAGGCCGGCGCTGACGATCTTGATCCGCTCATTCCCGAGGAACGTGTAGAGTCCCGGCCAGGGCGTGTAGGCGCGCAGCCGTCTCTCGAGCGCGGCGGCGGGCAGCGTCCAGTCCACTTTGCCCTGCTCGCGGCGGATCGGCCGGCAGAAGGATGGCTCTCCTGTCTGTGGCCTGGCCTGAATGGTCCCGGCCTCGAGGCCTCGAAGAGTCTCGATCAGAATCTGCGCTCCGGTGGCGGCGAGCCGGCCCGAAAGCGATCCAGCGTCCTCTCTCTCGCCGATCGGAACTCGCCGTTCGAGGTAGATCGGCCCCGCGTCCAGCTCTTCAACGATCTTCATCGTGACCACACCGGTCTCCCGGTCGCCGGCGAGGATGGCCGCCTGGACCGGCGAGGCTCCGCGGTACTTCGGCAGGAGCGAGGCGTGCACGTTGACGAAGGAAAGGCGGGGCACCTCGAGCAGGGCGGTCGGCAGGAGCTTCCCGTAAGCCACGACGACGCCCGCGTCCGGCGCGACTTGAAGGATGCGTTCGAGGATCTCCCGGTTGCCGCGCAGCCGCTCGGGCTTCGCGACCGGGATTCCGCGAGACTCCGCCAGCAGTGCGACGGGAGACGGGCGCGGCGTTGCGTGGCGCCCCACGGGCCGGTCGGGCTGCGTCAGGATGAGCGGCACTT
>WNFZ01004351.1_pt1 | contig 13161 bp, 10 predicted proteins | sample 5400081 | NCBI WGS metagenome assembly WNFZ01 (sample SAMN13153365, study PRJNA577476) | soil metagenome | isolation source: 80 cm soil or saprolite under grassland replicate 1 | place: USA:California | collected 2016-06-15
GGGCCGACTTGCCGGAGGAGTGGCTCACGATTTCAACAATCTCCTCATGATCATCCGCGCTACAACGGACCTTATAGCCACCGATGGCATCGCCGATGAGCGGCTGCGCGGCAGGCTCGACGACATTGTTCACGCTTCCGATCGCGGCATTTCCCTGGTCAAGCAACTCCTGGGCTTTGCCAGAAACCAGAAGTTGCAGCCGGAGCCGGTGGACCTTAACTGCGTGCTCGAGGACCTTGCGGAAATGCTGCCTCGTCTCATCGACGAGAACGTCGAACTGGTGGTCTCGCATGACAAGCCTCTGCCAGTAGTGCAGGCCGACCGGTCCCAACTGTTTCAGGCGATTGTGAATCTGGCCATCAATGCTCGTGACGCAATGGCGCAAGGAGGCCGGCTTACCATCGATGCGGAAGCAGTGGTTCTGGATGAGTATTACGCCCGCCAGTGTCCTGAGGTTTGTCCCGGGCAGTACGTGATGGTCGCAGTCAGCGATTCGGGAACGGGCATCCCCAAAGATATTCAGGCTAAGATGTTTGACCCGTTTTTCACTACCAAGGCCGTGGGCAAGGGGACTGGTCTTGGCCTCTCGGTTGTGCACGGCATAGTTCATCAATATGGCGGTCACATATCGGTTTACAGCGAGCCCGGCATCGGAACCGTAATAAAACTGTATTTCCCTGTCGCACTGGAGCCTCCCGAGAGAAAACAGGAACCTGGCCAAACCGGAAAGGCAGGTACAGTTTTGCTGGCGGAAGATGACATGACTTTGAGGCGAATCATCCGCGAGACACTGGTGTTGAACGGATACAGAGTTCTTGAAGGTGAGAATGGACTCGAAGCCCTCCAGCAGGCCAGACACTGCCGCGAAACTATCGACGTGGTCGTGACCGACATCATGATGCCGAAGATGGGTGGACCCGAACTCGCCGAGAGAGTGCGAGCGCTTTGTCCTCGCGCCCGTATCGTGTATCTGTCCGGATACCACGAAAAGGCGGAAATTCTCGGCGAATGCGCGCGCGATAACGCTACCTTGTTCGAGAAGCCATTCCCTCTGCGGGAGCTAGTGCTGAAGGTCCGCGAGCTCATCATGGCCTCCAAGACAGAAGCGGCATAGTCGATCGGCAATTCGCAGATTGTTCAGCACAAAAGAAATGGGGGCTTGCGCCCCCACGCCTCCCGCGTTTTCCTAGTAACTTACCCCTCCGTCGGGTGCAGCACTCGATACGTATTCCCACGGTTTGACCAGACCAGCACCAGCGCGTCCTGTCCTTTGGGAACGCTGCTGAGCGCCTGCTGAACGTCCTGCGCGGATTGCACCGGCTTGCGGTTCACTTCGAGAATGACGTCGCCGCGCTGAATGCCCGCATTCTCCGCCGAACTGCCGGGTTCAACCTTGGCGACCACTGCGCCATGAACGTCAGCCGGAGCCTGCAGTTCCTGACGAAGATCAGGACTGAGGTCCTGCAGTGCGAGCCCCCAACGCGGTTTTTCCTGGCTGGAGTTCTCGCTCGCAACTTTGTCGCGGCTTCCCATTGCTTCAAGCGTGACCGGAACGGTTGTGGTTTTGCCGTCGCGAATCACATCGAGCTTGATGGTCGTTCCCGGTTGCCGCTGTCCGACTTCCACCTGCAGCTCGCCGGCATCGTTCACGGGCTTGCCATCGAGTCCGGTGATCACGTCGCCGTTCTTCAGTCCGCCCTTCGCGGCCGGAGAGTCTGGCTCAACTTGAGTGACGAGCGCGCCCGCACTCTTAGTCAGGTTGAAGAACTTGGAGTTCTCAGGCGTGACGTCGCTGATGCCGATGCCCATGTATCCATGCGTCACTTTTCCGTGCGCGATGAGAGCGTCGATCGTCGGCTTCACAATCTGGCTGGGAATTGCGAATCCCATGCCGGAGAACGAGCCGTTGTCCGAAACCAGGAACGTGTTGATGCCAATCACCTGGCCGTGCGCATCCACCAACGGGCCACCGGAGTTGCCGGGGTTGATTGCGGCGTCCGTCTGGATGAACTGACCCGGCTTGCGCCGGTTTGAGGCATCCGGATTTGGACGGTTCAACGCGCTGACGATGCCACGCGTTACGGTGAAGCGGAAGCCAAACGGATTGCCGAACGCGAGCACGCTCTGTCCGGGATGCAGCTTGGTGGAATCTCCAAGCGGCACGCTGGCGAAGCCGGAGCCGTTGATCTTCACGACCGCGAGATCGGTCAGCGGGTCGGTGCCGACCAGCTTGGCAGGGAAGACCCGCTTGTCGCTCATGGTCACACGAATGTCCACCGCGCCGTCAACCACGTGGTTGTTAGTAACGATGTAACCGTCGGGCGAAATGATCACGCCGCTGCCGAGCCCGTGCTCGATCTGCGGGCGCGACGGACGTCCGAAGAATTGGAACGGGTTCATGCCGCCGAAGGGACCAAACTGCTGCGGACCTTGGTCGGGACCCTGGTCGTCATCGTCACCATCACGCTGTTCGAAATGGCCGCCCTGTGGCTTGTGCTTCGAAGCGACTGTTATGTTCACGACGGCAGGTGTCACATGCGCCGCCAGGTTTTCCATTGCCTGATCGAGCGCGAGCAGCGCGCTGACGCTGTTGTCGTCGAGGGCCGCAGCCGCGGGGGCGGGTGCCGGTGACGCGGCGCGGACAGGGCTTGCGAACTCGTACACGCCGAGCGAAATTGCCATTGCACCTGCAAGTACGGGTGCCAGCAATCGCTTGGCCATTTTTGTTTTTAGGTAATCTTTCAAACTGCTCATGGGCTCTCCTTTGTAACTAAACAATTAGTTGATACCTGCAAAAAAATTTGCGGTTAGGTTGAGTGCGGAATTACTCCGCTCTGTGTTGCCTGCGCGGGAGCGGGGCGTAGAACCCTGATCCGCCAGACGGAAGTGGTTACGGTTAAGTTGCCGAAGCTGTCGAACTGCTCAGACTGCGTTACCAGGTAAACAAAACTCGGCGTGGCGTCGTCGGTCATGGCGGCGTTTACGATTGCCGGGTTCCGTTTCTCAATTGGCTTGCGCGCTTCCTCGGTTGGAAGAGGTGTCAGAGTATGAGGTGCATGAGTTACGTTGCGCTGTACGAGGGCGCTTGGACGGTGGCCAGTTTGCCGGACTTCCGTCTTAGCTGCTGTCCGCTTTGCTGGTGCGGGGCTGGGGACATGCAACGACGCAGCTACCGCATTTCCTTTTGGCGGATTGACCATCGCGACGTAGTCAAACTTGTCCGCCGATGCCGTGGAACGTTCCGTGCTCCGGAAACTTACCAACTGTGGAGCGTGCTGCATCGCGACCATGCTGATGGCGCCAAACGCTAGCAGCGCGGCCAATGCCGGTTTGAATGCCGGGGCCACTCTGCGTTGCCTGCCATCCAGAATCTTCGAGATGCGTTGCGCTGTGTGCTTCACGTGGCCGATTGCCGCCTGAACCAGTGCGAGAGACCGGTGCGCATGCGTCTTCTCGGCAAGTGAAACCAGACAAGCAGCGTACTGATGCGCATTCTGCGATCGGGAAAGCACTACGTCGTCACACGACATCTCCCGTTCAATCGAAAGACGGCTGTCGATCCACCACACTGCGGGGTGAAAGAAGAGCAGCGCACGAATCACTTTTTGAGCCAGGTTCGTCCAGTCATCCCAACGCTCGAGGTGGGCTGCCTCGTGCAGTACGACGGCATTCAGTTCTTCGCCGGAGAGTTCGCGCAAGGTCCAACCCGGAAGAGCGATCACCGGATGGAAGAAACCGAGGGCGGCTGGGACGCGCAGGCTTTCAGAAGTGCAAATCGCAATCCCGCGCGATGTTGCTGGATTTACGATGCGGTCCGGCAGGGATCCTTCGAGCGGAACACAACTCTTCTTCAGCGATCGCACTCGCCACAATCCGCGGGCGATTCGCGCCAGGCCAATTCCGGCGAAGAATGCCCACGCGAGAAAGATATACAACGCCCATTGGGCAGGAAGGGAAATCTCCGGCGCGCCGACATGAACGGCTACGGCGCTGTGAGCAAGCGGCTTCGCAAACAGGAACAAAGACGCAATCGCCAACATGGCCGCGAACCACACTGCAAAACGCGTTCCCGAGTTTCGACGCGCGACAAGCGCAGAGGCAGTTGTGGCAAGCGCCGCTATCGCGAGCCCGAGCACAAGGCAGTTCACGATCTGGGAGCTTATCAACTGGGCCAGAGCCTGAAAGGAGTTCATTTCGACTCACTCCTGTTCAGAATCTTGCGAAGTTGATCCAGTTCTTCATGATCCAGACCGCGGTCCTCCAGGATGTTCAAGACCAGGTCCTCGTGGGAGTCGCGGAAGAAACGGCTGACCAGGTGACGGATTTCAGAACGGCTCGCATCCTTCCGTTCCAGCAACGCGTGATACACGTAGGCTCGTCCGTCCTGGGCGTGCTCAACGTAGCCCTTCTTTTCGAGAATGCGAATTGTGGTGAGCACGGAGTTGTATGCCAGAGCGGGCTTGGCCGGCAGCCAGTCCAGAACCTGCTGAACGCTGCCCGAGCCTTTCGCCCAAAGGACTTCCATGATCCTCAATTCAGCTTCGGTCAGGGTTGTGGAAGGTTTGGGTGGCAATGCTCTCGATCCTCTTTTTTAAATTAATAGACGCGGCCAGCCGCGAAAGGTAACTAATTATTTAGTTGCGGGCAGGGGAGGCGTTGGTTGCATGAGGTAAGGAATCGTCTGGAATGAATCCAAATATCAGAAAAAGAAGGATTTGTTTTGTATTGGATCCCCCTTGACACAAATTAATGCTCCTGGAATTGTTGACAGCGTATCGCACTAAGAATGGGGCAGTTTCTGTGGATAGCGGGTATATACTTCGACAAGGGCAGACCAACACGGTGGATCAATTAGTATGGTATCGCTTTTCTTTCGCCTCAATATGTTGTATATACTGACATGTAGCGTATTATGAATTACTTAGGAGTAAAGATATCTTGATTTTGTGCTTGAATCCGTGCTAGGGGCTAGAGCATCATATGCGTAGCAGGCTGGTGCGCCGGACAAGAAAGAAGTTACCCGGGCGAGTCTGCTGCGTTCTTGAATAATGAGCCGCGTGTAAATGCGGCTCATTTCTTTTTGACAGGCTTAATTTCGTCACCTTTCGGAATCACTGAATAAAGCTCGGGCCGTGGATACCTGCTCGTGCATTCAAAGACTGCCATATCTGTGACGCGGTTGCCATAGCCGTCCTCCCGCAGAACCGCGCTGACCAGTGCATTCATCTTTGGGGTCGCGTGAAATGCTGATGCGGCGTCCATGCTTGTTGTGATCTGCATGAGAACATCCGTGATCGTGTAGCCATCGCGTAAAACCCGGCTCTCGAAAATATGCCGACCCAAAAAAACAATCTCTGCCGCCATTCCTGGGAAATCGCGGCGCGCGCGTTCCGTGTTGAGCGCCAAGAGCTGCTCGGCGGTCAGAAAACCGATCACAATGGCACGGACCTTCTTCCCCTGTTGAATCTGTTCGAGGTTTGTGCGTATTAACTGATCGGCGCCGTGATTTAAAGGCATTGTTATTCCGCAATATGCTGCGCTAAAATGGCGGAGGGCGGGGGATCGGGCCCCGTTCCCCGTAGGGAACTACGGTTTATAAGACCGTTTCTGTCACCAAACAGGCGCCCTCCGACAGGGCTCACCAGCGGCTCCAAACCAGCTTCCCCTCCAAGGTCTACTGGTTTGGCGCCGCTTTTGCTTTGACGCCCACGGCTCCGGTGAGCACATCACCGTAGGCTGCATCTCTTCTCATCGTTGTTGATCCTCCTCACTCAAAGAGAGTTCCAACATCTTCAAGAGCTTTGGTAAATCCCTGCTGGATGCCCAATCCTCAGGCAGTTCAACATTGACCAGCCTCCCGACCCCTAGGGGAATCGGCACAATCCTGCTAACCTCCGGTGGTTTTGGTGGTCCGTTAGGTTTCGGCGGTTTCAGCTGGTCAACCTTGCCATTCATGTCTCCTACGAACGTTCCACGGTAAGTGATTTCATCGTTTTCCACCTTTACCAGTGCTGACTCAACCAGCATGTCGATAACGGTTTTTAAGAACTGAAGATTGCGACTGTTCGCATCCAGTCCAGTGACCATGACGATCTCTCCACGAAACGCCTCAATCGACATGGTGGATCGCGCCCTGAGCATGTTGATTAGGTGGTTGAGTCCATCCTGCGATCGGATGATCTCGCGAAGCGCACTGCTTACAAGGGGGGGATTGTTGATGCCCAGACCAGTCGCAATCCGACCCCCAATCTCCGTTAGCTTGTTAGCGGTTTCCTGCAAAATGCCGGCGCTGCGCAAGAAATTGTTGTTGCCACTCACAACTGGACGCTGAAGGCCAGCTAGCTGGGCAACCTTTTCTACGGTCGGATTTTCTTCGTCTGCAACCGCGTGATATGCCCGAATGATCTTCTTGAGAGATTCCCATGAGCCACCGGGGGCTTGGAGTCGAGCTTTAGAGGTGTCAGCCATTTAGTTTACCTATGTCAGTATAGCATCTCTTGATGTAGATATTGAAAGGCAGAATCATCCGCAACCATGAAAGTGAGTCAACGTCATTACTACCAGCGACTTACGGCAATATAGGTGGGGCGCTGACGCTTTCTATATGTACATTTATGCAACACCAATTACATGCGTAGAATGTTATGAGACTCGTACAATTGAGAAATGAAATCGGACAAATGGCAATTCGATGAGGTTCCTCCGCCGCATGCTGAAGAAACCGCCGAAGAAAAACTGCGCGGAGATAAAAGCGGATAAGAACAAGAGACCCAAGCCTTCTCAGAACTGAGCACTGCCTCTATGAATGCGCCCTCATCCTTGCGGTGATCGATCCCACGCTTGAGTAGTGAGAACGCGTTTCAATCGTGTTCGCGTGAATGCCAGCACCTCCTGCCCAGAATCATATAAGCTTTTGCGCATGCGTACTCTGCTTGCGCTGTTCTCTCTCATCCTGGCGAGCACCTCATTCGCATCCGCCAAAGTTGTCGTCTTCTTTCAGCCAGGATTTCCCGCGATCGAAGGCGAGCCCCCCTCCCGCGCAACGCTTGAGAAAGCACTCGACGGCATGGCTCCGGTCTTTGTTGATCTTCAGGCGCTAAAGAACAGTTCGTCGCTCTCCGATGCCGAGTTGCTGGTCCTCCCATACGGATCGGCCGTGCCCACCGACGCATGGCCAAGCATTCACGCGTTTGTAGAACATGGCGGCAGTCTTTTGGTTCTCGGCGGCCAACCTTTGCGAGTGCCCGTCACGCAATCCCAAGGAAAGTTCCAGGCGTCAGCCCCGCAGGACACTTACTCGCGCGAACTCGACTTTCGCCACACCTACGAGCTTCCATCGCAAGCAGGGACGAAGTTCGCATGGAAGCTTGGCTACGCATTCGCGCACACGCCGGAAATTCACGGCGGTAAGTTCTTTGCCGTCGAAGGTCATTTGGACGGCCTCGGGTACATGGTGAATTCGGAAGGACTGGAGACCGCTGCTCCCGTGATCGTTGCTGATCGACCCGGCGGCGCGCGAATTGTAGCGCTCGATTTTAATCCTGAACCCGGATACTGGGATTCGAATGACGGCATCTCGCTCGTCCGCACCGCTGCGGAGTACGCGCGGCGTGGAGCCACCACGTTCTGGGTGGAAACGCTTTTCTCTACTGTGAAGCCCGGAGAGCCAGTGCAGGTGACGGTTCATCTTCGAGATCTTCCCCGCAAGCAATTGAATATTCCGCTCACCGGTGTGGCGCATGTGGAGTTGCTCTCCGGTACAACGGTTGTGGACCGCGCCGAGGTTCCATGCAACGGGGAACAAGTGGATGCCGAACTGTATTTCCGTAAGCCGCTTGCACCCGGGTTTTATGCGGTGCGTGCGCGATATGAAGATGGCGGTCAGCTGCGTGAGTTTCATCAGAATGGTTTTTGGGTTGAAGACGAGAAGCTGTTGCACTCAGGTCCGGAACTGGGCGTGAGCAGTGATTTTCTCACCCGCGATGGCAAGCCATTCTTTCCGGTGGGATCGAATTACTTCAGCACCGAGGCCAACGGCTGGGATTTTTCCGGACCGAGGAACGCGTGGAACTGGGAGCGCGACTTCGCCGAGATGGAGAAATACGGTGTCAACTTCGTGCGCACCGGCGTCTGGATGCCCTACAAACGTTTCGTCGAGCCAATAAGCGATCAGGTGAACGAGCGCTTTCTGCGCAATCTGGAAGCGTATCTGCTTTGCGCACGACGCCACAACATCGCGGTGAACTTTACTTTCTTCGCTTTCGTGCCACAGGTGGCAACGCGTTTCGGACGCGAAGGCTCTACTGCACCGAACGCCTACATCGCACAAGAAAGCATTCAGGCGGAACTGGACTACGTGCTCTCCGTTGTGAACCGGTTCAAGGCCGTCCCATGGCTTTCGTGGGACCTGATCAATGAACCGAGTTTCTCTAATCCCAACCGGCTCTGGAAGGGGAATACTCCCAACGGCGATCACGCTGAACTTGAAGCGTGGCACAAGTGGATACGCGAGAAATACGTCACGATTGAGAAACTGGCTGCAGCGTGGTCTGTCACGCCTGATCAACTGGGCAGCTTCGATTCTGTGCCACTGCCGGGAAACGAGGACTTAAGTCTCGATCGCTACGGCAATCCGCGGCTGGTGCGTGCCGTGGACTACAACCTGTTCACGCAAGACATGTTCACCGAGTGGGCGCGGACAATGGTCGGCGCAATCCGCGCGACCGGCAGCAAGCAGTTAATCAACGTTGGTCAGGACGAGGGTGGCGTTCGCGATCGCGTGCTCAACCAGTTCTATTCGTCCGCCGGGCTGTCGTTCACCACCAACCACACGTACTGGGAAGACGACGCGCTTTTGTGGGATTCCGTTGTAGCCAAGCGGCGTGGGATTCCCAACATCACCGGAGAAACCGGATATCAACCGGTGTGGAGTCCCGACGGCGGCTGGCGTTACGACGAGTTCACCGGCTTGCCGTTGCTGGAGCGCAAGTGGGCCCTGGGTTTTGCCGCAGGCTCCAGCGGCGCATTAATGTGGGATTGGGACCGCGAGCCGCATTTCGGCATGAAGCGCAGCGACGGCTCCGCAAAACTCTGGCAGCCCATGATGCAGATGTTCGGAAACTTCGCCGAGCATGCGGCTCGGTCCGCGACTGGCATCACGCTGCCGCAGATCGCGATTGTCCTGCCACAGTCGCTCCAGCTTTCGGTTTGGAATGCGTTTGCGCTTGAGGCCCAGCAGAAATCCGTGCGCGCCTTGTACAACTACACGCGTTCGGAAGCGTACGCGGTGGGTGAATATCAGATCGAAGATCTGGGAAACCCCAAGCTGATTATTTTGCCCTCTCCTTACTTGCTGACCGATCATGCCTGGCAAACTATTCTCGATCGAGTCAAGAGTGGCGCCCTGCTGCTGACCTCCGGAATCATTGACGACGATCCGCACTTTCATGCGACTGGCCGGCAGAAAGAGGCAGTCCTGAATTATTCTCACGGCCTGTTGACCGCGCGGGAGAACGTTTTGAACTGGCCCGGCGGCGAGGCCAGGCTTACGTATTCGGGGAACAAGACCACTTATGTGGATCGCGCATTTCCTCCCAACGGGAACACCTGGACCACTGCGACACTCGGGAGAGGCAAAGTATTGTTCTCGGCTTTGCCGCTGGAATTGAACGACAACATGCAAGCCATCGCCGACGTTTATCAGTGGGCCGAGAAGCAGTCCGGAATCACGCCGACGTACACGACGAGTGTCTCTGATCCCGGCGTGCTGATCTGTCCCACTCGGTTCCCAAACGCGACGCTGTATGTTGTGACTTCGGAGTCGGGTACGCCGGCCGTAGTTTCGTTTCAGGACCAGACCAGCAAGAAGTCGTTTTCGACAACGATTGAGCCGGGACGTGCGGCGATGCTGGTCGTGAGCAACGATGGACGTGTCAGTGCATCTTACGAGTGGAAATAGAACCTGGCACGCTCCACTCACGAACTCTGAGTTGCGGGCCTTGCGCGCTGCTCGGTCATCCACGACGCTGCGGAAAGGCTGAGGAGCGGCCCTGCGATATCGAAAACGTAACGCCCAATCCCGCCACCGCCTCCTCCCACCGTGCTGTGATAAGCGTTCAGCAGGAGAGCACTCACGCTTGCCACTACGGCGGCCGCAACCCACTCACGTGGAAACCGCCGAACTCGTACCAGTCCCAACGGAAGCAGCCAGATCAGGATGTACCAGGAACTTCGGTCGAGCAGCGAGCGCCCAAAATTCGCCGCGTAATTTGCGTGGGAGTCGAGGCTGGCGGCAAATGCCCATGGCCAAACCACGTGACCGGAAACCACGGACTGGAGCACGATCACGGCAACGCATTCCGCAGCGATCATGGATGTGACCGAAAGGACGTTACATCGCCGCATCGATCGCACCGATAATGTTGCCCAGGTAATCGTCATCAGGATCGAGAACGGAACGAACGACTCCTTCGTCAATGCGCCCAGAACGCCGAACAAAGGAAGCAACAGCCATCGTTGGTAGAAAATGCTGGCAACCAGAGCCAGAAGAAACAGCGCCTCGCCCGAATCAACCAGAGCCGCAAGCTGCGCGTTCGCAACAGCAAAATTCAAAAGGTAAAGCGCCGAGGCTAACAAAGCCGCGGGAGAGTCCGCCAGCAGCGAGTCTCCAATGACGCAGATCAAGTAGGCAGTTGTAGCCACGAAGATCGAATTCACCACCAGGAATCCGAAGAGCAGCGGGTCCCAGCTTCCGGTATGTCCTTGCGCAACAGTTCCTATGTAATGCGCGAGAACCGGCACCAGAATGCGGAAACGGAACGGGCTGGCAACGCTTGCGGGGCCTTCCTGCGCCAGCTTCGCATAGGTTGCGGCGTCGGGGAGATGCTGACGTGGATCGTAACGATTGAGGGTGGGATATCCGAGACCGAAGCAGATCAGAACAAGAACAATCCACAGCAGGAGTTTTGACACACTTCCTCTACCTCCTGCGTGGTCTGGCATGGTTCACTTATAAAGCAGGAACCCGCGAAAATCAGAACAAAGATGGATCGGGCTAGGTTTTTGGTTGAGGCGCCATGGCATTTTGCGGCGCATACTTCGACGCGCACTTTGCCTGAATCTGCTTGGCTTGAAAAACCCCATCACGGTTGAAACTACCTTCGGCAAGCGCCTGTGCGTTGTCTTTGAACGTGTCCGGCGGAGGCTCGGTGCCGGTGTACACGACGCTCAACACCTGGTCGTTCTCTACCAGCACGAAACTCATGTTAGTTCCGCTGCGCTTGATGGAGCCGGGCTGGACATTTCCCGCAACCCGCAGGCGTTTCGTGTATGCACCGTCACCCATGCTATGCAATTCTTTGATGGTGACGTAGTAGCTCTTGCTCTCCTGCACGCCTGTGTACGCGAGGTATCCGAGCGCGAACAGGATTACGACCATGGCGCTGCCGAATTTCAGGAATTTGGTGCTTTGCGATGACATCAATGGGCCTGGTCAAAGCCTACTCGCGCGGGAAAGAGGGGTCAAGCCGAGTTCAATGTGATTCGGGAAGAGAGGCTCAAGCCACGTCCGAAACTCAATGAGTGCTCCTAATAACGAGCGCCGCTACGGGGAATGTTTATTCGAACTCGAATGTAATGAATGTGGCTGGTGAGTTCCCCGTGTTTGTTGTCGCATGGTTCATTCCGCGTGAGAACCATTTGATCTTGCCAGCCTTCATAAGAATCTCAGAAGAAGGCTGCCCGTCAATGTCCTCGCGGAGTTTCAAGTGGGTTATAGCAAAAAGGCGCCTGTCAAATCGTTCTTCGTGCTTTTCTGTACGCCCGCCAGCCGCGAGGATCATGGAGTATGCACGAATTACAGGCAACTGGAATAGTTCGGCGAAGGCCGCATCGTGATAGTGAAATCCACCCATCGGCGTGGCAAAATTTCCGGCTTCGACTTTTGACGCCTCGATGACCGTGAGGTTACCAAGTTCACGTGACTTATTCCTCTCCGCGAGCATGAACCCACCCCTGGAAGTGTGGACCTCTCCGGCCTCAAGTTCGACAACTACTGGTGACCGCCCCCGGACCTCATTCGCAATCGTTAGTGGGTACAGTCACAGATAGGCATACGGGCGTTCATGGCGATGGGATAAGGTTGCTTCGCCCGGTTGAAGTTCTAGGCGGAACGCTCTGACCTGCGAATTCTCGAACAAGATTTTGTGATGTGGCTCCTTCGACAAATCGAGAACTGCTGCAGAGGGGCTCTGCCCTGATACTACGGTACACAAAAGCAAGGCAGCGACCCGAAGATGTACTTTCATTCAAGGAATTATATTCACTATTTGTAGGGGCGGTGCTGGCGTAGCATCTCTATTTCACCCATCACCGCATTTCGCCCATCAACGCGCAGGGATATCCGCGTGCTCGTCTAAAATGAACTTCCTATGATGTATCCTTGGCACGACGTCATTCCAGGCGGCAAGCTTCCGCGCCTGCTCAAGACCACAATCCGGATCCTTCTGTCCGTCTTGTCGCTAGCTGTCCCTCCCGCGCTCCCTGCACAAACCCGCAAAGCTGACGTACCAAAATCAGGATCATAATGAACGTTTACGCGGAGGCGGTGAACAAGGCTGATGCGAAGTTGGGATCGCAGGTTTGGTGCGGGTCGGAGGAGGACTCGTTGACGAATCCGGGAGGCCATTGGCAAGACCCTCAGCAGATTAAAGCGTTTTACGCCATTTTGAGTGACTCGTATTCGGAGCGAAAGCTGACTTTTGACACCGTTTCCATCCACTCGTATGGCGATTTCGCATGGGCGGAGTTCACGGGCGATTTCGCCGCAAAGCAGCGTAAAGACGGCACGCCGTTCTCGTTCCATGCTGCGGAAACACAAATCTATCGCAAGTCACAAGGCAAGTGGTGCCTGCTACACGTTCACTACGCGACTTTCCCGGCACGACAGGCAGGCGAGAAGAAGTAACGCGTTTTCGCGAGGCACTCCAGCGATTCAACTCCACCGGTGACGACGCGGACCTCCGTTACAATAACCCTCTATGATTCATCCCTGGCACGACGTCACACCGGGCGGGAAGCTTCCGCAGGAATTCAATGCAATTGTCGAGATCCCGTTCGGATCGAGCGTGAAATACGAACTCGACAAGACTAGCGGCCTGATCA
>WNFZ01004952.1_pt1 | contig 13161 bp, 13 predicted proteins | sample 5400081 | NCBI WGS metagenome assembly WNFZ01 (sample SAMN13153365, study PRJNA577476) | soil metagenome | isolation source: 80 cm soil or saprolite under grassland replicate 1 | place: USA:California | collected 2016-06-15
GACGATCTGGGCGACGTGGTCCTCGCCGTACTTCTCGGTGGCGTAGCGGATCATGTCGCCGCGCCGGCGCTCGTCGAAGTCCATGTCGATGTCGGGCATCTCGCGGCGCTCGGGGTTCAGGAAGCGCTCGAACATCAGCCCGTAGGCGATCGGGTCGAGGTCGGTGATCCGCAGGCAGTAGGACACGCACGATCCGGCGGCGCTGCCGCGGCCGGGGCCGACCCGGATGCCGTGCTCGCGGGCGTGGCGGCACAGGTCCGCCACGATCAGGAAGTAGCCGGCGAAGCCGAGCTGGTCGATCACCGACAGCTCGTAGTCGATCCGCTGGCGGGCGTCGTCGGGGAGCGGGTCGCCGTAGCGCTCGGCGGCCCCGCGGTAGACCTCGTGCCGCAGCCAGGACTCGAGGTCGTGGCCCTCGGGCACGTCGAAGCGCGGCAGCTTGTTGTTGCCGAACTCGAGCTCGACGTTGCAGCGGTCGGCCACCAGCAGGGTGTTGTCACAGGCCCCGGGGAACTCGTCGCGCGGGAACAGCGAGCGCATCTCCGCCGGGGACTTGAGGTAGAACTCCTCGGCGTCCAGCTTGAAGCGCTTGGGGTCCGCCAGGGTCGCCCCGGTCTGGATGCACAGCAGCACCTCGTGCGGGCGCGCGTCCCGCTTGTGCGTGTAGTGCAGGTCGTTGGCGGCCAGCAGCGGGATGCCGAGCTTCTTGGCCAGCGGGACCAGCTCCTGGTTGGCGCGCTGCTGGTCCTTGATGCCGTGGTCGTGCAGCTCGACGAAGTAGTTGTCGGGGCCGAACAGGTCGCGCAGCTCCGCGGCGGTGCTCCTGGCGCGTTCCAGGTCGTCCTTGAGGATCGCCTGGTTCACCTCGCCGCCCAGGCAGCCCGTGGTGGCGATGATCCCCTCGTGGTAGCGCTCGAACAGCTCGCGGTCCATTCGGGGCTTGTAGAAGAAGCCCTCGAGCGAGGCCAGCGAGACCAGCCTGAGCAGGTTGGCGTAGCCGGTCCGGTTCTCGGCGAGCAGGGTGAGGTGGCTGTAGGGCTCGGCGGTGTCGCGCCGCTGCTTCTCGTACCTGGAGCCGGGGGCCAGGTAGGCCTCGATGCCCATGATGGGCTTGACCCCGTGCTTCCTGCCGGCCTGGTAGAAGTCGACCGCGCCGAACAGGTAGCCGTGGTCGGTCATGGCCAGCGCCGGCATCCCCATCCGGGCCGCCTCGGCGAACAGGTCGTCGACGCGCGCGGCCCCGTCCAGCATCGAGTACTCGGTGTGGACGTGGAGATGTACGAAGCTGTCCGGCACGCCGTCCCCCGTCTGCTCAATCCCTCGAAGTCCCGCTCACGGGTGGCCATGGGCCCCGCCGTCCACAGGCTGTGGACCATGTTTCCACAGGCTGTGGACAGAATTACACCCGTGTAAGTCGCCTGTCAGGGTAGCCCGGATCGCCGACCCGATCAACGAAGATCGCGCCCCACGCCGGGGTGGTGGATCCCTTGCGCCACAAGGGATCCAACCAGAACCCCCAGCTCAGCAACCAAGCGAATTCGAGCGGCCGTCCGCGCGGAGGGCGCGGAAGAAGGTGCGGACGTCGGCGACGAAGAGGTCGGGGGCCTCCATGGCGGCGAAGTGGCCGCCGCGGTCGAACTCGGACCAGTGGACGATGTTGTTGGCGCGCTCGGCGTAGCGGCGGATGGCGTAGTCCTCGGCGAACACCGCCACGCCGGTCGGCGTGGTGCCGGGCTGCTGGCCCCGGGAGCCGGCATGCAGGTTCTCGTAGTACAGGCGGGCAGAGGAGTTCGCCGTGCCCGTGAGCCAGTAGAGCATCACGTTGGTGAGCAGCTGGTCGCGGTCGATGGCGTCCTCGGGGACGTCCGCGGCGTGGGTCCACTCCTTGAACTTCTCCACGATCCAGGCCAGCTGCCCGACCGGTGAGTCGGTGAGCCCGTACGCCAGCGTCTGCGGGCGGGTGGCCTGGAGATCGAAGTAGCCGTTGCCGGGCCCTGCCGTGGTCGTCTCGAGGCGCTCCAGCCGAGCCTTCTCGGCACCGCTGAAGGTGGCCAGCTCATCGGGGTCGACAGGACCGAACGGGATGAACCCCATGGTGGCCGCGTTGACGTGCACCCCGACCACGTGGTCCGGGTCGATGCGGCCCAGCTCCGGCGAGACGAAGGCACCCCAGTCGCCACCCTGGGCGCCGTAGCGTTCGTAGCCGAGGCGGGCCATCAGGGTGGCCCAGGCGCGTGCGACGCGACCGGTGGTCCATCCGGCCTCGCGGGTCGGCCCCGAGAAGCCATGACCGGGCATCGAGGGGATCACCAGATGGAAGGCGCTGGCCGGGTCGCCGCCGTGACCGCGCGGGTCGGCCAGCGGGCCGATGACCTCGAGGAACTCCACGATCGAGCCGGGCCAGCCATGCGTGAGGATCAGCGGCAGGGCGTCGGGCTCGGGCGACCGGACGTGCAGGAAGTGGACGGACGCGCCGTCGATCGTGACGGTGAACTGGGGAAACCGGTTGAGCCGGGCCTCCTGCGCGCGCCAGTCGTAGCGGCTGCGCCAGTACTCGGCCAGCTCTTCGAGGTAGCCGAGCGGCACCCCGCGCGACCAGCCGGCGCCGGGCAGCTCGTCAGGCCACCGGGTACGGCCCAGGCGGTCTCGCAGGTCGTCGAGGTCGGCTTGCGGGATCTCGATGCGGAACGGGTGGACCTCCTCGTCGGCGTGCTCGGTGATCGTCATTCGCAGCGGCTCCTCTCCTGGTCCGTGGCTGGCGAGCGAGCGGAGAATTTGACAGAATGCTGTCATGTCCACTGTACCAAGACGACAGCATGCTGTCGAACCCGCCCCCGAACCCGCCCCTCGCACACCAGCGGGAGACGCCTTCACCACCCTGGTCATGCAGGTCGTCCGGCTCATCCGGGACCTCACCTCCGCCGGGGAGGCGCTGGCCAGGCCCGCCGGCCAGACGCTCGCGCGCTGGCTGGTCCTCGAGGCGGTCCAGGACGCGCCCGCGACCGTGGCGCAGATCGCCCGCACGCTCCACCTCGCGCGGCAGAGCGTGCAGCGCGTGGCGGACGTCCTGGAGCGGGAGGGGTTCGCGGCCTACCAGGAGAACCCCGCCCACCGCCGCGCCAAGCTGCTGGGGCTCACGCCGCCGGGACGTGCCGCGCTGCGCGCCATCCAGGCGGCCCAGCGGGCATGGGCCGACGCCCTGGGCGCGGAGATCGGGGAGGCTGACCTGCGGCGAGCAAGCCTCACCCTGGACCGGGTGCTGGGGGCGGTCGCGAGCCGGTCCCCCGAGGCGATCGACTCGCCTCCGGCCTAGGGCCGGCCCGCCGGCTACAAGGCGCCCCTGGCCCGCGCGAGGGCGGCCTGGAGGTCAGCGGGCAGGTCCTCGGAGACCTCCACGCGCTCTCCTGACACCGGGTGCTGGAACGCCAGCCGCCACGCGTGCAGGAACGTCCGGTCCAGGCCGACCCGCCGCGCCAGCCCGGGATCGGCCCCGTAGGTGCGGTCCCCCACCACCGGGTGGCCGATCGACGACAGGTGGACCCGGATCTGGTGGGTCCGGCCCGTCTCCAGCCGGACCTCCACCAGGTCCACCCCCTCCAGGCGCTCCAGCACCCGCCAGTGGGTCACCGCGCGGCGGCCCCCCGGCACCACCGCCATGCGCTTGCGGTCGCGCGGGTGCCGGCCGATCGGCGCGTCCACGGTGCCGTCCGGCTCCAGGTGCCCTTGCACCAGCGCCAGGTAGCGCCGCTCGATGCGGCGGGCGGCCAGGTCTCTGGCGAGCGCCGCGTGAGCCTGGTCGCCCTTGGCGACCAGCAGCAGCCCAGAGGTGTCCTTGTCCAGCCGGTGGACGATCCCCGGCCGCACCCCGCCGCCGGTCGCCGACAGGGTGGGGTCGTCCCTGCCGAGCAGGGCGTTGACCAGGGTCCCGGTCGGATGGCCCGCCGCCGGGTGGACCACCAGGCCGGCGGGCTTGGCGACGACCAGCAGGTGCTCGTCCTCGAAGCGGACCTCCAGCGGCAGCCGCTCCGGCACGAGCGCCGCCGACACCGGCGCCCCGATCGGCTCCCAGCGCACCCGCTCGCCACCTTCGAGCCGATGCGACTTGGGGCGCGCGCTCCCGTCGACGAGCACCCGGCCGGCCTCGATCCAGCGGGCGGCGGCCGCGCGGGAGACGCCGGCGAGCTCGGTGACCACCTGGTCCAGGCGCTGACCGGCGCCCTCGGCGGGGACCAGCGCCTCTCCCGGCTGGCTGCCCGGCGACCCGGTGCCCGCGGCGAGGGCTCCGCTCCGGCCCTGCCCCGGATCGCTCAACTCTGCCGCGAGCCGGTCTGTGTACCGCTGCCCTGCTCGGCGTCGCTGGGACGGGTGGTCCGGCTGTCGCCGGTGGGCGGCCCGGATCGCTCGCCTTCGGCGCCGGCGGTCCGCTCAGGCCGCCCGAGCAGCAGGGCCAGCAGGATGCCGCCGACCACGATGCAGGAATCGGCCAGGTTGAACACCGGCCAGGGGCCCACCTTGATGAAGTCGACGACCTCGCCGCGCAGTGGCAGGTCGCCGCGCAGCAGCCGGTCGAGCAGGTTACCGACGGCGCCGCCGAGCAGCAGGCCGAGCGCGACCGCGACCGGCAGGCCGCGAGCCCGGCCGCCGGCGTACAGGATGCCGCCGATCACCACGATCGCCATCAGCGCGAAGAACACGGGCGCCCCGGTGAGCAGCGAGAACGCTCCCCCGGAGTTGGTGGCGTAGCGGAACTGGAGGAAATCGCCGATCAGCCGGACTGGCGGCCGTCCTGCGAGGTGGCGCACGACCAGGTACTTGATGAGCTGGTCGGCGGCGACCACCACGGCGGCGGTTCCGTAGAGGACCGCCAGGCGCCGGACCGATGAACGCATGGTCAGCGGGCCCGGGCGCGGCGGCGGGCGTCCGCCAGGCAGAGTGTGGTGTAGGGCAGCGCGTCGAGCCGCTCCGCCTCGATCGGCTGGCCGCAGGCCTCGCAGCTGCCGTAGCTGCCGTCGTCGAGGCGCCCGAGCGCGCCCCGGATCTTCGAGATCAGGTCGCGCAGGTTGCCGACCAGCGACAGGTCCCGCTCGCGCTCCGAGGTGAAGGAACCGGCGTCCGAGGCCTCCTCGCCGTAGCTCGCGCCGGCCGTCTCCTGGCTGGACGCGCTGGCGGCCTCCAGGCCCGCGTAGCGGCCGGTGAGCACGGTCAGCTCGTCCTCGAGCCGCCTGCGGAAGCTCCTCAGGTCGCGGGCGGTGATCCGCTTGCCGGCGCCAGGGCCGGTCCGGGCGGACGACCTGGAATGCGAAGCTCGGGCGCCTTGAGTTTTCTTTGTTGCCATCGGCAGTCCTCCGCGTCCATCGACCTAGCGGACGGTGGACCGGGTCGCGGCGAACGAGTGGAGCGGGTGGAGTGCGACGTATTCCGCATCCGTCTGCCGCGGCGCTGGGTTTGCATACTGGTGGGGCATTGTACCGGCGGTGCGTGACGAGGCGATATCGGCTTTGGCGGCTGGCGCGGGCAGGGTAAGCTTGCAGCGAAAGGCGACGACGGGAACGAGTAGGGACGGCACGGTCGCTAGCGAGCCGGGGGCGGTGGAAGCCCGGTCGGCACGACCGCCTCGAAGATCCTCCCCGAGCCGCTGCCCGAACGGCTGGAGTGATCCAGGGCCGGGGTTGTCCTGGCCTCCCGCTCCGCCCAGTAGACGCAGCCGGGTCCGCCCGTTACAGCGGCAGGTCATCAGCGGCCCGCTCCGGGCCAGGTGGCCGCGAGTGGCCGGCGTCCGCAAGGCGCCGGCAAGGAGGGTGGTACCGCGGGGCCGCCGGCCTCGTCCCTTCGCAGACGGCCGTTGGGAGACGTGCGAAGGAGACAGGCGAGATGGGGCAGTTCCCGGAGGCCGACCCCGGCCTCGACCTCCCAGCCCTCGACCGGAGGGTCCTCGAGCTGTGGCGTGATCGCAAGGTGTTCGAGCGCTCACTGGTGCGGCGGATCGACGCCGAGCCGTTCGTGTTCTACGAGGGCCCCCCGACCGCCAACGGCGCGCCGGGCGTGCACCACGTCGAGGCCCGCGTGGTCAAGGACCTGTTCCCCCGCTTCAAGACCATGCGCGGCTACCGGGTCGACCGCAAGGGCGGGTGGGACTGCCACGGCCTGCCGGTCGAGCTGGAGGTCGAGAAGGAACTGGGCCTGGCCACCAAGCGGGACATCGAGGCCTACGGGGTGGAGCGGTTCAACGCGCGCTGCCGCGAGTCGGTCGAGCGCTACGTCGACGCCTTCGAATCGCTCACCGAGCGGATCGGCTTCTGGATCGACACCAGCCAGGCCTACCGGACGATGGACACCTCCTACGTCGAGTCGGTGTGGTGGGCACTCGCCCAGCTGCACCGGCGCGGGCTGCTGGTCGAGGACTACAAGGTGGTGCCCTACTGCCCTCGCTGCGAGACCGCGCTCTCGGACGCCGAGGTCGCCATGGGCTACCAGGAGATCGAGGACCTGACCGCCTACGTGGCGCTCCCGGCCACCTCGGGGAGGCTGGCGGAGGAGGGCGCCGCGCTGCTGGTGTGGACCACCCAGCCGTGGACGCTGGTACCGAACGTGTCGGTGGTGGTCGGCCCGCGGATCCCCTACGTCCTGGTCGAGGTGGAGCGCGATGGCACCACCCGGAAGCTGGTGGTGGCCAGGGACCTGGTCGAGCAGGCCGTCGGGCGCAGCGCCCGGGTGCTGCGCCCGGTGCCGCTGGAAGAGCTGGTCGGCACCCGCTACCAGCGCGCCTTCGACATGGTCCCGGTCACCGAGGAGGAGGCCGCCCGCGGCTGGCGGGTGGTGGCCGACGACTACGTCACCACCACCGACGGGTCGGGGCTGGTGCAGACCTCCCCCGCCTACGGCGCCGAGGACCTCGCGGTCGGCCAGCAGCACGGCACGCCGATCCTGCACCCGGTCCAGGCGGACGGCCGCTTCGGCCCCGAGACCGGCTGGCTGGCCGGCAAGTTCGTGAAAGAGGCCGACGGCGAGATCGTCGAGGACCTTCGCCACCGCGGGCTGCTGTGGCGCGCCGAGCCGCACCGCCACTCCTATCCGCACTGCTGGCGCTGTGGCACCGGCCTGCTCTACTACGCGCTGACCTCCTGGTACGCGCGCACCACCGCGGTCAAGCAGCGGATGCTCGAGGAGAACGCCGAGATCGGCTGGCAGCCGGAGCACATCCGCGACGGGCGCTTCGGCGACTGGCTCGCCCACAACGTCGACTGGGCGCTGTCGCGGGCGCGCTACTGGGGAACCCCGCTGCCACTGTGGCGCTGCCCGCGGGGCCACGTGACGGCGGTGTCCAGCCTCGCCGACCTGTCGGAGCGGGCGGGCCGCGACCTGTCCGCGCTCGACCCGCACCGTCCGTTCGTCGACGAGGTGAGCTTCGCGTGCCCGGAGTGCGACGCCGAGGCGCGCCGGGTGCCCGACGTGCTGGACGCCTGGTTCGACTCGGGCTCGATGCCCTTCGCGCAATGGGGCTACCCGCACCAGGGGCGGGAGGCCTTCCAGCGGGCGTTCCCCGCCGACTTCATCTCCGAGGCGATCGACCAGACCCGGGGCTGGTTCTACTCGCTGCTGGCCGCCAATACGCTGCTGTTCGACCAGTCGCCCTACCGCAACGTGGTGTGCCTGGGGCACATCGTCGACCGCGACGGCCGCAAGATGTCCAAGAGCCTCGGCAACGCGCTCGACCCGTTCGAGTTGCTCGAACGCTACGGCGCCGACCCGCTGCGCTGGTTCATGCTGGCGGGCGGCTCGCCGTGGGTGTCGCGCCGCCTCTCGCCCGAGGTGCTCGAGGAGGTCACCCGCTCGTTCTTCCTGACGCTCTGGAACACCTACGGGTTCTTCATGCTCTACGCGGGGCTCGCCGGGTTCGACCCGACCGCCCCGGCCACGGCGCGGCCGACGGCGCTGGACCGCTGGGTGCTGGCGGAGCTGGCCGACACGGTGACCCAGGTGACCCAGCGCCTGGAGGCCTACGACCCCGCGATCGCCGGGCGGCGCCTGACCACCTTCGTGGAGGACCTCTCCAACTGGTATGTGCGGCTGTCGCGGCGCCGCTTCTGGCGCGGCGCCGGCGAGGACTCCGAGGCCGCCTTCCGTACGCTGTGGACCTGCCTGAGGACGCTGGCGCTGCTGCTGGCCCCCTACACGCCGTTCGTGGCCGAGCAGATGTGGCAGGGGCTGGCGGTGGCGGTCGAACCCGGGGCGCCGGACTCGGTCCACCTGGCCGACTGGCCGGTGGCAGACCAGGCGGCGGCCGACGAGGAGCTGCGCGCCGCCATGGCCGAGGTGCGCCGGCTGGTCGGCCTCGGCCGGCAGGCCCGTACCGAGGCCAGGGTGAAGGTGCGCCAGCCGCTGGCCAGGGCGCTGGTGACCGTGCCGGCCCAGCGGCGCGAGGCCGTCGCCGGCCTGCTCGACCTGGTCGCCGCCGAGCTGAACGTCAAGCAGGTGGCGTTCGCCTCCGGGGAGGACGGGCTCGTCTCCTACCGCCTGGTCCCCGGTTTCCGGGCGATCGGCCCGCGCTTCGGCAGGCAGGCGCCGACGGTGGCGGCCGCCATCCGGGCGGCTGACCCCAGCGAGCTGGCGCCACGGCTGCAGCGGGGCGAGCGGGTCGCCGTGGAGGTGCCCGGGCTCGGGCGGATCGAGCTGGGCCCGGAGGAGGTCGACGTGGTCGAGCAGCCGGTCACCGGCTGGCGGGTCGTCCGCGAGGGCGGCGCCAGCGTCGCGCTCGACCTCACCGTCACCCCGGAGCTGCGGCTGGAGGGGCTGGCGCGCGAGCTGGTGCGCGCCGTGCAGGACCTCCGCAAGGAGGCCGGGCTCAAGGTTTCCGACCGCATCGAACTGGCGGTGGAAGCTGACGGTGAGGTGGCCGAGGCGGTGCGGGCGCACCGCGACTACCTCCAGGCCGAGACGCTGGCCGTGGCGCTGCACCGCTCGCCGCCGGCGGGCGGCTTCGACGCCACCGTCGAGCTGGACGGCACGCCGGTGCGGCTGTGGCTGCGTCCCGTCGATGCGGGCTGACGGGCTCGGCGACCACCTGCCGTCCAGGCGGCCGCTGTTGGGCTACCTGTGGGCGGCGCCGAACAGCCTGGTCGGGCTCGCCGGGGCGCTGACCACGGCGCGCCGACCGGTGCGCTGCCGGGGGGTGCTGCTGATCGAGGGGAGCCGGGGCGGGCTGGCGCGTTTCCTGGCCTGGCGCGGGTTCACCGCGATCACGCTCGGGCACGTGATCGTGGCCAACCAGCCGCTGGACGACCACCTGCTCGCCCACGAGCTGGCTCACGTCGCCCAGCACGAGCGCTGGGGCCCCCTGTTCTACCCCGCCTACCTGGTCAGCAGCCTGGCCGGCTACCGCCGCAACCCGTTCGAGCGGGCCGCCGAGCGGTTCGCCCTGCGGGTGCTCGACGGCTCCGCTGGAAGCTCCCGGTGAACGGGAGGGGCCCGGGGAACCCCAAGGGGGTGTCCCGGTGAGTCCAGGGGATGCCGCGGAGGGCCTTGGCATGAGGGCCACCGCCGGGTATTCGGGGACGCCGCTGGCGCGCAAGCTCGGGATCAGGCCGCACGCGGTCGTCGGGCTGCTGGCGGCGCCGCCAGGGATCGAGGAGCTGCTGGCGCCGCTGCCCGACGGGGTCGCGCTCCGGCGCCGGGCGCAGGGACGGCTCGACGTCATCCTGCTGTTCGCCGCCAGAAGGGTGGCGCTGGAGGGGCGGTTCGGACAGGCGGTGGAGGCGCTCGACAGCGACGGCGGGCTGTGGGTCGCCTGGCCGAAGAAGTCCTCGAAGATCCCGACCGACCTGGACTTCGACCGGATCCAGCGGCTCGGGCTGGAAAGCGGGCTGGTCGACAACAAGATCTGCGCGATCGACCAGGTCTGGACGGCGCTGCGCTTCGTGGTACGGCTCGTGGACCGGCCGGCCAGGAGGGCGGCGCGTCAGGGGGTAAGCGGCGCAGGTGAGCGGCCGGCCTAGGTGAGCGGCGGCCGATGGGGGCGCCGGCGGCGAAGCGCACCGCCCAGGAGCACCGCGGCGAGCGCGTCCGCCCCGACCGACAGCCAGGCCAGCAGGAGCCCCTGGGTCGTGAACAGCGAGGCCGCGAGCAGCCCGACGGCGGCGATCAACGCCAGCAGTGCGCCTGCGACCACGGGTCCATCCCTACCTCGACAAACCCCTTCAGTCGTCGTGGCGCAGGCGGTCCACCCGGTCGCGACCGTTGCCGAGCTGGTCGGTGGTCGGATCGCGGAGCGCCGAGTAGGAGTTGTTCACCTGGCGAGCTCCGGTCGACAGGGCCGGCAGGTCGTCGGAGCCGGGCAGCGGCCGCGAGTTGCCGGCGCCGAGACCTGGCGGCTGCGGCGGCGCGACCGGGCCCGAGGGCGCCGCGTCCTCGAGCGCCTTGAGCTGCCCCTCGACGAAGCCGCGGAGGCGGGCGCGGTAGTCGCGCTCGAAGGCGCGCAGCGCCTCGATGGAACTCTCCAGCTCCTGCCTGCGGCGGGCGACCTGCTCGGTGACCTGGGCGATCTGCATCCGCGACTGCTCCTCGGCGACGCGGGCGCGCGCCTCGGCCGACTGGATGCGCTCCTTGTAGCGGGTCTCGAGGCCCTCGGTCAGCTCGCGGGCGCGGGCCTGTGCCGCCTCGGTGACCTCACGGGCGCGCATCTGCGCGGCCTCGGTCAGCTCGCGGGCGCGCATCTGCGCGGCCTCGGTCAGTTCCCTGGCCCGCATCTGCGACTGCTCGGTCAAGCTCTTGGAGCGAGCCTCGCTCTCGGCGACCATCGACTTGGCCTTGACCTTGGCCTCTTCGACCGTCTGGTCGGCCATCCGCTGGGCCATCACCAGGGCGCGGGCGATCGCCTCCTCGCCGGAGCCGGTCTGGGATGCCGGCTGGTGCTGCGGCGGGGGCGGCGGGGCCTGGGGAGGCGCCATGACGACGGCCGGGCCACCGACCTGGGCGTTGGCTGCCTGCTCCCGAAGCCGCGCGATCTCGTCCTGCAGCCGGGTGAACTCCTCGGTGATCTGGTCGAGGAAGGTGTCCACCTCGTGCATGGCGTAACCGCGCATGGCCTTGGTGAACTCTTTGTGTTGGATGTCCAGCGGGGTCAATGGCGGCATTTGCGCTCCTTACTGCAAGTGGTCGGTCATTGTACCGAACACCACTCGATCGTCGACTTGCTGCCTAGCTAACTCACCACCTGCTTCAACAGGACGATCAGCATGAACACCAGGATGGGGGACAGATCGAGGGCAACAGCACCGACGCGCAGAGGGGGAAGGAGTCGCCGGATAGGTCGGAGGACAGGTTCGGTCAAGTCATACAGGATACCGTACACGATTGCCAAACCGGAGAGGCCCCGGCCGCCCGTCAGCGACAGCAGCAGATCAAGGATGATCCGCCCGAGCAGGACGAGCCAGTAGACTGTCAGCAGCAGCGAGAGTATGAACAATACAGTGGACACCGGTCACGCCTGGTTGAAGAAGCCCCGCTCCTGGAGCCGGCGCCGCTCCTCGGCCGAGACCTCGACGTTTCTGGGAGTCAACAGGAACACCTTCTCAGCCACGCGCTGGATGCGCCCATCCAGCCCAAAGGTGAGACCGGCGGCGAAGTCGATCAGCCGCTTCGCCGTCTCGGGCTCCATGGCCTGCAGGTTCACGATCACGGGGATGTCGGCCTTGAACTTCTCGCCGATCTCCTCGGCGTCGTTGAAGCCAGAGGGCTCGATCAGGTGGACCTGCCTGGTGGGAACCGACGGAATCTGGTGGATCACCGCCTCCATTGGCTCGTCGAGGTGCCCGTCCCGGCGACGGCCATCCCCGTAGTCGTCACCGCGGACACGCCGGACCGGCGCAGAGCCGCTGACGGGCCTGCTCGGCTCCGCCACGTCGACCAGCTCTTCCTCCTCGTCCGGCGGCTCGACCAGTCCCAGCCAGACGAGGCTCCTCTTGAACGCCCCGGCCACGCACCTCACCTACCTTCGTACGCGTCGTCATCCTACGTCCTCCGCCGCGGCTCAGCCTATTCGCCGGGCCCCGGGCGGGGACCGGGCGCGGGCCGGGCCGTGGCGCGCCCCCCCTGAGGAGCAACGCTGAGCGCAATCTGGCCGATCGCCTAAGCAGTAATCATGATTGCACCTCCATTGACGGTTTTGCCGACGCCGGCGCCGGCATCCGCGACGAAAGCCCATTCGTCATGTTCAACCGGCTCCCCCTTTTGCGGGGCTCTCTGGCCGGGGACCGAAAACCGCGGTGCCGACGCGCACCAGGGTGGCAGCTCGGCGAGCCGCCGGAAGACCGGGCGCTCGTCCTCGGCCGAGGCCGCCGGGGCGGGCACGAGCATCAGGCCCCCCAGCTCGAGCCCCTCCACCGCCCGGCAGGCGGCGATGAAGTCGTCGAGGCCGCCGACGGGCACGCCGTGGGCGGCCGCGCGCTCGTCCAGCTCGACCTGCACCAGGGCGCGGGCCACGGTGCCGGCCTCCAGGGCCCGCCTGCCGAGCGCCCTGGCGCTGGCCAGCGAGTCGAGCGAATGCACGAGCGCGTTGGCGGCGACCAGCGCGCGGGCCTTGTTGCGCTGCAGGCGGCCGATGAAGTGCCAGCGCGCCCCGTCGACCGCGGCCGCCTTGGCGGTGAGCTCCTGGGCGTAGTTCTCGCCGATGTCGGGCACGCCGGCGGCCACGGCGGCGCGGACGGCCGCGACCGGCTGCAGCTTGGCGGCCGCGACCAGGGTCACCTCGGCGGGGTCGCGGCCCGCCCGCCCGGCCGCGGCGGCGATGCGGCGGCGCACGGCCGCGACCCGGGCGGGGACGCCGGCGGGGCCCTGGCGGGTCGCGGCGGTGCGCTCGCTCACCGCCCGCCTCCCTCGAGCAGGGCGACGACGCCGGCCTGCCGGCCGGTCACGCCGTCGCGGCGGTGGGAGAAGAAGCGCTCGGGCTGGTGGGCGGTGCACTCGCGGGCGGCGCGGACCTCGCCGAAGCCGGCGCCCCCCAGCGCCTGGACCGCGGCGGCGGTGGTGTCGACCGCCGGCCGGCCGTCCCGGGTGGTCGCCACCGCGGCCGGGTAGCGCTCCCCCACTGGCCCGGCCACCTCCGGGCCGACTTCGTAGCAGCACGGGCCGATGGCCGGGCCGACCAGGGCAACCGAGCGGGAGGGG
>WNFZ01006408.1_pt1 | contig 13161 bp, 16 predicted proteins | sample 5400081 | NCBI WGS metagenome assembly WNFZ01 (sample SAMN13153365, study PRJNA577476) | soil metagenome | isolation source: 80 cm soil or saprolite under grassland replicate 1 | place: USA:California | collected 2016-06-15
ACGCGGATCCATCGACCGTTCAGGAGATTCCGGGTGCCCGCGACGGTCAACCCAACGGGTCGCACGTTCCCGCAGCGGCAGCGAGCGCGACGGCCGGCCGGACATGGCAGCCTCCAAGCAAGGAGAGACAGCGCCCGCTGCCGCCGCCGGCGCCTGCCATCACCAGCGAGAGCGCAGACACTCCCATCATGATGGACACTGCGCCTGGCGCCTTAAGAACCCACCCTCCGCAGGGCCTCTGGCCGGGCATGAGCGGCGAACCTACGCTCGCCTTTCGCCGGCAGCCAGCCACGGCAATCAAGGACCACTGGCTCCGGCGCGATCGCGGGCTCTGGCAACAGCGGCCTCGCGGGGCCGATGCCCCGGCGCTCCTGCTGCTCGAACACGGGCACATCCCGCGTATCAGCGCCAACCCCCCGCCCAGCCGCCGTCCCACCGCTGCCGCTCCCTGAACCGAAGCCCGCTGGCAACGGGCGACGGCCGCGGAACGGCCAGCTCTGGCGGCCCCCGGCAGCTCTGGCGGCGCCCCGGCAGGGCTGGCGGCGCCCGGCAGGGCTGGCGGCCGTGAGCGGGCGCACCCCTGCACGAGCGCGGTTGTTTCGAGGCGCCGGCCGGGAGGGGTTATGGCTGGGGCACCTCGGGCCGGTCGATGATCCGCAGCCAAACTTCACCCGGTGCCGGCCATCTGCTGGTAGATGGCCTGGATGGCCTCCCGTCCGGTCACCGGCCGGCCGGCGGGGTAGGCCAGCACCGCCTGCGGTTCGTACAGGGCCGCCACCCCGGCCGCGTCGCCGGCGTTGAGCCGCTCGGCGACAATCCGTGTCACGTCCTCAGGTTGCATCGCCTTCGCTTGATCGCTCACCTCAGACCTGCCTTCCGGGTTGCCATACAGCCATCGCATCCTGCGCCGTGAACCGGACCACGAACAAGAGGCCTATGACTGGAGTACCAGGTCACTGGCGAGCGGACGTCGGCAGGTACCCACGTGCCGACGACCGGACATCGGCAGCCTGGCGCCGGCGGCCGTGCTGGCAGACCTGGTCAGCCAGTTCTGTTCCCGGTCGGTCCAGCAGAATCAGCAGCTGCCTGGCACCCAGAACGACCGATTCCTGCGGCCTCACGCCTGCCAAGTCGAGTCACCGAGGGTGATCCGGCCTCAGGCCTGGCGTTCCATATAACGGCGACTCGGCGCGGTCGGATCGTAGCCTGCCTGGGGTCATCACCGCATCTGCCAGCTCTGGATTATGTGTGCCGGACGAGGGCCTCGCCGTCGCCGGTGGCGGGCATCGCCGGGCCGGGAGTGGGTTGCTCACGCTGAATTCACCCGCAATCCACGCGGTCGCCTGCTGCTGAGCGGCTAGCTTGCTTCTGCCCAGGGGATAGCGGTAGCAGGGTTTCATGATCGACTTCGGTCTTGACGAGCGGTCCGGGGTGGCCACCATGAGCGCACATCGCAAACCGGGACTGAGCCGGCGCCGGTTCCTGAACGCCGCCGCGGGCACGGGAGCGTCGGCGGCCGGGCTTACCGCGTGCACCAGTTCCGGCCCTGTCCGCCCGGCGGCAACCGGCCGCGGCCTGGCCGACGTGGTGCTGGGGGCGTTCAAGACGCACCGGCTGGTCCCCTCGGCGCGGCGGACAGCCGGCAAAACCACTACGACGTGCTGGGGCTGCTGCTGACCGGCCCGCGGCTGCCCGGCGTGGTCGGCGACATCATCGTCGAGTGGGGTAACGCGCTGTATCAGGACACGGTCGACAAGTTCACCGCCGGCCAGCCGGTCGCCGACGCCGACCTGCGCCCGGTCTGGCGTAACACCACCCAGTCGCCGCTGGAAACCTGGGACGCACCGGTCTACGAGCAGTTCTACCGGATGGCGCGGGCCGTGAACTGGACCCTGCCGCGCGGCCAGCGCATCCGCGTGCTGGCCGGCGACTCACCCCTGGACTGGGCGAAGATCACCAAACCCGGCCGGCTGCGCGCCGTCCCGCCCCGCGGCCCCTTCGTGGCATCGCTGGTGCAACAGCAGGTGCTAGCCAGGGGACGCCGTGCGCTGTTGTGCTATGGCATGACCGGCCTGTTCCACGGCACTGGCATGACCGGCGCGATCGAGCGACAGACCGGCCAGCGGATCTACGTGATCGCCGACTTGGTGCCGCTGGCCGGGGACCCCGGCGGCCTGGCCCAACGGCTGTCCCGCTACCCCCGCGACACGGTGATCCCCGCCGCTGGCACCTGGCTGGGGTCATTCAACGCAAGGCTGTTTGTGGCAGAAGCCCGCCCCGGGGCAAGAACCCCTTCTGCGGGGTGCGGCTGGGATCGCTGATCGACGCCGGCCTGTACCCGGGCCAGCCCGGCGTGCTGACCGCCACCTGGCCCGACCCGGACATCTACTTCTCCCCCGGTAGACATCTACTTCTCCCCCCGGTACTGGGCCGAACTACAGCGCCGCAACGCCCTCACCGGCAACGGCGTCGACCTCGGGCAGCTACGGCAGCAGCGCCCGCCCCGGTACCCGCTGACCCCGCTTCCGCCACCCCGCCGATGCGCCCAGAACCGGCAGGCGGGCACATGACATGGCGCGCCCGGCGCGGCAGCCGTGATGAAACGGCTGTCAGCGAACCGGGCGGAAAAGACAACGATCCCGTGATCTTCCCCGGCGACCACGGCAAGGCCCGCGTCGCGGCCGGGCGCGTGCACGCCCTCCCACACCTCGCCGTAGCGGATGACCATCGGGTCATGCGCCGACTACTCGGCTACCCCATAATGCCCGTTCGGCACTGAGCACAAAGTGTCGCCGCCCATGCGTCCATCGATGATGCGAGCAACGTACCGGCCGCTGGCGGCCAGATCCTGCCTGACCTGACGCGCGCTGTATGCGGCAGAAGCGGTAACCGCTGTCGTGCCGATCGGCAGATGCCTGGAGTTCTCCTGGCGCGTATCAGTGGTTACCGCGTTTTGCTTCTACTCGCAGCCTCGGCCCTGCCACTGCGTCAGACCGTGAGCTCTATTGATCAGGCTGCCCGGTTACCTGACCTTGGTATAGGTGAGGTCAAAGTCATGCTCCCAGTCCGAGCCGTCTCTGGAGGTCTCCCAGCGGCCATTGATGCGCTGGCCATCGCTGGAGAACGTGCCGGTGAACCGCTGCGAGAACTCCAGCGGGGTGAAGTCCGCAGAATCCCGCACGAGGGTCCACACGCCATCGCGGAACTCCATCGCATACACCCGGGCGATGCCTCGCGAGTCGAAGTAGTGCTGACGGTATGCCTCGCGGCCGGGATCGACGCCGATGATGGCGATGCTGTCCGGAGCTTCGGGGACTTCGGTGCGCTCCACCACGAAATGCCGGTCCAGTATCCACTCGAAGACGGCGCGGCCGGCGACCGCGGCCGGAGCAGCCGAAAACGATGCCTCCATGGCCCACTCGCCGACGAACACCTCCAGGCGGTCCATCGCGGCACCCCGGGCGGCGTGGTCGTATTCCATGGCTCTCCTCCGGGCGAAGCGATGATCCACCGGCTCACCATCGCAGACCGCCCGGTGACACGAAAGTATCGCCCGGCCCGGATACGTTCGCAAGACGATCTCTGCTTATCTCAGCCACCACCGCGCAGCCGCCGGATGGCGATCACCCAGAGTACCGCGGCCGCCTGGCGACCCTCTCGACCAGGAGCACCGGCCCAGTTCACTCTCTGCGAAGCAGACGATGCGCCCCCAGCCAAGCCGTCACCCGCGGAAATGCTGCTGATGCCTGCGCGCCCGCAGCGGCATAAGCGGCCGACCCGGGAGCGCGGTTTCAGATCGCGGCGGACCATCGTCTGGGCTGGCCGGATCAGGGAAGGAGCGCTGACTGGCTGACGGGCCGCGGGCGCTGCCCGCATGCGTAGCGTGGCAGGAACGGGAGACAGCGTCAGGAGGGCGCGGTGGATGACTACACATAGGTCCACGACTTTGATGCTGTGGACTTGGAGGAACTTTCCAGCCTGTATCGGGTCGCCCCGCTCGGTGACAAGCCGCCGCCGGCGCTGGCGACGGTGTTCGGCAACAGCATGTTCATGTGCTTCGTCTATGCCGGTGGCGTCCTCGCCGGTGCCGGACGTGTATTGGCTGATGGCCTCGACTGCGCCTATATCGCCGATGTGGCTGTCCACCCGCACCACCAAGGACGCGGGCTCGGCAAGGCGATCATCCGGCAGCTTGTGGCCTTCTCTGATGAGCACAAGAAGATCATCCTGTACGCCAACCCGGGGACCGAGGGCTTCTACGGCAAGCTCGGCTTCCTGCGCATGAATACGGCGATGGCGATCTGGCATGACCCGGCACGCGCCATCGAGTCCGGGCTGCTGAGTGCAATGCCCTGACGGCCATCGAAGCCATACCCAAGATCATTGAGGATCGCACGATTCGCGGCATAACATGCAATAGAGGACATCACAGACTCGAGCCGATCTTGCCGGTACGCCTATTGTGGGGCTGGGTATGTCGTCCCGGCAGGTGACAAGATGTGGTACCGCGCTGGCGCTGACCTCGTAGTGGTCGTCCATCTGCTGTTCATCGGCTTCGTTGTGGGTGGCGTCTTTCTCGCTTGGCGGTGGCCTCGGATCGTCTGGGCGCACATCCCCGCGGTGGTGTATGGCGCCTTGGTCGAGTTCGCCGGCTTCACCTGCCCGCTCACGGTGCTGGAGAACTACCTGCGCCAGCGTGCCGGGCAGGCCGGATACCGGGGCGGGTTCATCACGCACTACCTGGTCAAGGTGATCTATCCGCCAGGGCTCACCCATGGGATGCAAATCGGGCTGGGTGTCTTGGTTCTGCTGGTAGCGATCATCGGATACCGGGGCTTCCTGCGCCGGCATGGGCGAGGCCGGGCGTGGCGAGAGCGCTGGCCGATGGCGCCTAGAAGGACGGCAGCGATGGCCAGGTGCGCAAGCGGGCGGTGCGGCCGTAGCCGCCAGCACGCGGTGTCGCGCCCGCCAGGCGGCGTCGGCGGACTGCCGGTGAACGTCCGCCATATGCCCGCGACACACGGCTCATGACCGGAAACGCCACCTCGGGTTCGCGCTTGCAGAATGCGCGGGTGGCCACCGAGTGAACCGGTAACAGGGGCGCTCGCAAAGCGGCAGAAGAGCACATGCATTTCGCGGTGTGTTCAGCCGGGCCTGATAGCGCGGGTAGCGAAGAAGCCGGGCATGTACCGTGCCGTGGCGTCCGCGTGGTGCGGCGCCTCGACTAGGTGGGTGAGCGTGAAGCCGGCATCCATCTGGCCACCGATCTGCTCTGTCAGCGAGTGGCTGTATTCGACCGGGCCGTCTGCATAATGCTCCAGCCGCTCGGCGCCGGGCAGGTCAAGGGAACTGAACGGAAGCGGGTAGCGCACCACGAGCTCGTCCCGCTCCAGTGCCGCGATGTCAAATATGAACACGTCAGGGTTCATGAACCCAGCCAGCAGGGCCCCGCCTGGGCGCAGCACGCGGAACGACTCGCGCCAGACCGGCGCAAGATCGGGGCAGAACACATTCGAGACCGGATTGAAGACGACATTGAAGCTGGTATCGGGAAAGATACCCAGGTCACGCATGTCGCCGAGCACCGTGCGGATAGCCAGCGCCTCCCGGGCGGCCACTTCCTGATCACGGCCCAGCTGCCGCGGCGAGTTATCGAACACGGTGACAGCCGCACCCGCCGCTGCCAGCACCGGGCCCTGCTGCCCGCCGCCAGAGGCCAGGCACAGCACCGGGACACCGGCTAGGCTGGCCGGAAACCAGGAGCGCGGCACCGGCTGGTAGCCAGCGAGCACGACCGACCAGTCGCCAGCCCCGCGCCCGGGCGATGACCTCAGGCCCGGCCGGCCTGGTCCACTCATTATCGTTCTCTACCTCGCGATCCCAGGCAGCGCGGTTATGCGCCACCGGATCAAAATCATCAGCCACAGCAGCGCAGCCTAGACGCCGGCCGCCAACGATCCCACGCGGCGGGCGCTCGTTGGAGTCCGCGACTCGCGGCATGAGAGTGTGGCGGCTCGGCTCATTCTGCTCGTGTGATGGGTTTGCGGCCCGTGGCATCAAAGGCTCAGGGCAGATCGGGATCTGGATGGCTGGCCAGGAAATGGCCAGCAGCGTCGGCATCGATGAGCGAATTGTCGGCCAGCCATTGGACGGCCCGGCGCTTGGCGCGGACATCGCGGAACGCGTACCACGCCGGTAGCAGGTCCGGATACTCATCGTGGAGCTCGCCCTTGAAGCGGCGAAAGGCGCCTTTGCCTTGGATGGCCCGTGCCAGCCTGCGCCCGGCGCGTTCATCGGTGATGGTTTCGGCGAAGTCGGCCATGTCCTGATACCAGACCCAGGATGGCAGTGGATCGATACAGACCAGGTCCAGCTCGTCGAGGTCGACCGGTGTCTGGCCGTCGATGCCGGTGTCGGCTGTCCAGAACGCGATCTCTCCGGTCTGCGGGCTGATCAGCCACCGGTGTTCGTAGTCGGTCTGGTCGGCCAGCGCGTTGCCGATCTCCTCTAGGTCGAGGCTGCTCAGGTCCAGCACCACGCCAGAATAGTTCCCTCCTTTCTACCGCCAGCACTGCAGGAGCGACGCACGGCCGGCGGCAGAACCGGATGTTTTGTGACATGCAGCGGAACGTATGGCTTCGGCGGCGCTGTCGCCTCGGCCGTGCGGCCCTTCGCGGGCCTGTGCATGCCGGTGAGAAAGTCCGGCGGCGGACGCAGTGGGGTAGTGCCGTCAGAGGGTGCGTTGCCGGGTATCAGCGGTGTGAGTCTCGATCGGTCGCTGCCAGAGCAGGAGGTAGCGCCAGAAGATGAGCCGCCGCACCCGGGCGCCGGGGAGCGCCGCGGCCGCGTGCTGACCGGCCTGGCGGGTCGTCAGCGGCGGGTCAAGAACCTTCGGCATCGTCGCGTGGCTGGGCTCCGGCCGGTACCAGCCGCCACGGCCTGATGCTCTGAGGACGGCGAAAGCGGGCCGAAGACCCGGTGCCCGGCCGCGGCGAGGAGCTCGGCAGGCAGCTCCCGCGGTAGGTCGTGCCGGGGCAAGGCCACGGCGGCGAGGACGCCGCCGGGGCGCAGGGCGCGGGACAGGCGCCGCAGCGCGTCGTCGAGGGGCAGGTGATGCAACGCGCTGACCGACACGATCGCGTCGTACGGTTCAGCCGGCAGCGGGTCGCGCATGACGTCACCCAGGATGCAGGTGACGTTGGCCGGGGTCATCTGCCTGGCCGCTTCGATCATCGCAGGTGACCGGTCGAGCGCATCGACATGCCCGGCACGGCTGGCCAGTTCGGCGGCAAACGCCCCGGCGCCGCACCCGACATCAAGCACCCGCATGCACGGGCGTGGCAGTTGCCGCATGAGCAGCCGGTGGTAGTAGGCATTGTGGTCCCAGTCCAGCAGCCCCATGTCCCCATCCTGCCGCTCCCGGCCCCCGCCCGAGCCGAAACCGCCCGCGCCCGCCGCCTGTCAGGAAACGACCCCAGCGATCGCTCATCGGCATAACATGCATGAGCGGTCGGGTCAAACGGCCGCGCCAGCTGCAGCGAGGCTGCCTGGCCCGCTGCCACTTCGCCGCCACCGGGTCTTTCGTGTCCGGAGCCTGCTGGGGGCGGCCGGCCTCCGATGCCGAACCCGGGACCTCTTGCACATCCTCAATGCGCGACATGACGCTCAGAACCGGGCCATGCTCGGGCTCTCCCACAGGTCAGCAAGCCGACGGCGGACGAGCTGGCAACAAGACTGGCCCTCCAGATGCCCCTCAGGGGCAGGAATGGTCAGCGGTTAAGAGTTCGAATTATGCGTGTGACCTGGTGGAGCTATGGGGATTCGAACCCCAGGCCTCTTGCATGCCATGAATCTCCTGCAAGTTCCCTGACCAGGCCCTATGTCGCCTGACCAGGCCAGACGCTAGCTCACACGAGCTGGGACTGGCTCAGACAAGCCCTCACCAGCGCCATTTGCCCCTCAAACTGCCCCTCGTAATGATCTCCCAGTGGCTGCTCTGCTCCAACCGGCCGCCCCCACAGTCGTCGACCCTACATTCGAACACCCACCCAGCCAGGCGGATGTGCCGGTAGCAGTGGCCACGATCCGCCCAGCGACTGCGCCGGGAGCCTCTGACGCCTTCTCCCCCATCGCAGCCGTCTCAGCACCGCCCTGTCGCTACCCAGAGTGAGAGTGGCAGGTAGTCCCTGCTCTCTGGGCCGCGAACCGATCGCCGAATCTTCGCTGGTCGCGCTCTGACTGCACCGATTGTTGGGAACGTCCGGATCTACTGGTTCTGTGCGTTGTTACCAGGGTGGCAGCGGCGACTGGGATGGCCTCACCCGGATCGTGGAGTGGGTGTGCGACCACTGGGACCAGCCCGACGAGGGCATGCGGGAGACCCGCGTCGGCGCTCAGCGCTTCAGTCGTCGCGGCTGCAGTGCTGGGTGGCGATCGAGCGGGCGATCCGGGTCGCCAGCCAGCGTGGGCTGCCGGCCGATCTCGCGCGCTGGTAGGCAGAGCGGGACCGCATCTACCGCCGGATTACGCAGTGCCATAGCGCCCGCCGGCTCAATGTCGGCGCACGCCGCCGATCATGCCCGCGAAACCGGCCAGGATGCCCGAGAAACCTCGGCTTGGGATTCCGCTATCGATTCACTGCTTCGGGCCGGACCGCGTGATTTGACGGTTCGGATGATGTGACGCAGTCGGGTTCGCTCGGTTGGCGTCTCGAAGCTTGCGGGTGATCGACTCGAGAACGTCGAGCTCCTGCTCGGATAGCACGTTGGTGAATCGTGCCCTGGCGCTGGGTTCGTGAACGGCGATGGCCTCGGCGATCCGCTCCTCGCCTTGAGCTGTTAGCCGTAGCAGGGTCGCCCTTCTGTTGATGGGGTCGGGGGATCGCTCGACCAGGCCGTCGGTTTCCATACGGTCGACGAGCCGGCTGAAGCTGCTTGGCGGGAAGGAAACCTGGGCGGCCATTTCGTTCATGCGCACCCCTGCTGAATCGCTTCGTTGCAGGCGTACCAGGGTCTCGAACCAGGTTCCTGGCAGGCCGCTCTGGCGCTCGACGTCTGCCCAGATGCCTCGCTGGAGGTAGCTGGCGGCCTCGAGAAGAAGGCCGACAGCAGTGATCAGGTCTCTCTGCTTCTTGCCCATCGCTGCGACTCTACCAGATGGAAGTATTGTATTCGGTGGATCGCGGGGTTAGAGTGTCTTCCATTTGGAAGAGTCCTAGATGGAAGATACATTCGGAGGAGGAAGAGATGGCCGACCGTCCCGCTGACATCATCAGCCCCACGACCAACCAGGTGCTGCCAACCAAGGTGCCCCCTGCCGACGCCAGGGAAGCTGGCCGGGTCGGCTACGACAAGCCGACACCGGACACCTCGGTGATGCTGTTCATCGACCACCAGATCGGCCTCATGGTGGGGGTGCGTGATCTCCCCAACCTGGCCACCTACAAGGCGAACGTGGTTGCGCTGGCCAAGATGGCCAAGGCCCTCTCGATCCCGGTTCTGCTCAGCTCGTCCAACGCCCAGTGGCAAAACGGCGACACGCTGCCCGAGCTCAAGGAGATCTTCTCCGACCAGCCGATCTACCGGCGCACCGGGATCATCAACTGCTACGAGGACCCCACCTTCCGGGCCGCCTTCGACGACCTGCTCGCCTCCACCCGGCGCGGTCACGTGATCATCGCCGGGGTCACCATCGGCACCTGCTGTGCCATGCCCACCCTGTCGATGCTCAACGACGGCTACAAGGTTTTCCCGGTCGTCGACGCTTGCGGCGCCTGGGACGACTACGAAGCCCAGGCGGCCATGGCCCGCATGAGCCGGGCCGGCGCCGAGGTGGTGACCACCTTCGCCCTCGGCTGTGAGCTGCAAGCCGACTGGAAGCTGCCCTCCGGCGACGCCATGTTCGAGCCGTTCACCAACCAGCTGCCCGAATACGGCTGGGTGGTCGACAACTTCTGGAACAACGCCAACCAGCGCGCCGTCCCAGACCCGTTCGGCACTGTCAAGTAAGCACCAAGAGTCTGTGAGTTTCAATAGGCGAGGAGGTCGCCGTGCACGCTGCCTACGTCAGTGAATATGGAGCCACCCCGGTCGTGGGCGAGATACCTACGCCGGAACCGGGAGCGGGACAGGTCCTGCTCCGGATGCGCGCCGCGGGCATGAACCCGATGGATGGCACGCTCGCCTCGGGCGCCTGGCGCCCGGCGCCGGCGACATTCCCGATGGTGCTCGGCGCCGATGGCGCGGGTGTGGTCGAGGGTGCCGGCGAGGGGGCGAGGAGATTCTCCCGCGGCGACGAGCTGTTCGGCCAGTTGCTGATCGCCCCGCTCGGATCGGCAGGAACTTACGCCGAGTACGTCGCCGTCACCGAGGAGGCGCCGCTGGCCCGGGTGCCCAAAGGCCTCGACCCGGTGGTCGCGGCGGCGCTGCCGACGGCCGGCGGCACCGGGCTCGCCCTGGTAGAGCTGCTCGGTCCGCTGACCGGCAAGACCGTGCTGATCATCGGCGCGGGCGGCGGTGTGGGCTCCTTCGCCACCCAGTTCGCTGTGAACGCCGGCGCGCGCGTCATCGCCAACGTGCGCGCAGCCGCCACCGACCGCATGCGCGGTTACGGCGCTGCGGAAACCGTCGACCACACCCAGGTCCCGCTACCAGACGCAGTACAACAGGCACACCCGGACGGCATCGACGTCCTCATCGATCTGGTCAGCGACGCGGACGGCTTTGCCGCGCTTGCCTCGCTCGTCCGGCCAGGCGGCACCGCCGTCACCACGAAATACGTCGCCGACCCCGGCGGACTGGCCACCCCGGGGGTCACCGGGACCAACTTCAACTCCTCGCAGTACATGTCCGGCGAACTCCTGGAACGGGTGGCAGACACACTCGTCAGCGGGCGCATCCTCGCGCCCCCGATCACCCGCATCACGCTGGAGCAAGCACCCGCTGCCCTGGACCCGGCACAGACCGGCCGCGCCGAAGGGAAGACCATCATCACGCTGTGACCCACCCAGGACGGCGAGCCGCAAGTGCCGGTGGCTGTAACGATCGCCGCCAGCGTGATCCACGGGCCGGCCACCTGCCGGACCGGCGCCCGCCAGCACAGGTCTTCCCGTATAAAGACCCATGCCCGGCGGCTCATCTACGCCGAGTTGCCGACCGGAGAACGCTGCACTCCAGCGGGCATATGAGGTCGGCAAGCGCCACGCGGGCAGGAGCATATCAACCCAACCTGGGCGGCACGGAAGGCCGAGCCGAATGACTGCGCCACGGAGCAGATCTCTATAAGGCGGCTCGGCGAGCGTTCTCCCTGCCTCCCCCGGTCACTCAGCGTGATGCTGCCGAGCGACGTAGCCCGATGCCAACCGCCGACTCGGCGCGGCGTGACCGGCCTGAAGGTCGCCGCCGGGCACTGGTGCTCGTCGGTGATGCGAGCGAACGTCCCGGCCGCCGGTGCCAGATCCTGCCTGACCTGACGCGCGCCGTATGCGGTAGATCCGGACGTCTCTCCCGAGTCGGAGACTCTGTGGTCTAGGCCGGCGCGTGTAGCGTCTGGTCCATTGGCCCTTCACGATCGCGGCAGGTGGGTGAGTGCCCAATGAGCGTGTTCTCTGATGCCGAGCTGACCTACCTGGCCAAAGGCAAGCTCGGCCGGCTCGCGACCATCGACGGCGCCGGGATGCCGCACGTCGTTCCCCTCGGCTGGCGCTACAACCCCGGGCTGGACGTGATCGACATTGGCGGCCGGGATTTCGCCCGGAGCCGGAAGTTCCGCAACGCGCAGCGCAACCCGAATGTCGCCCTCGTGGTCGATGACGTGCTGCCGCCGTGGCGGCCCCGGTGCGTGATGATCCGCGGCATGGCCGAGGCCCTGGCGGATGCGACCGGGCCGGACGGCCAGCCGGCCGGGCCCATCATCCGGCTGCATCCCGCCGAAGTGATCAGCTGGGGGATGGAGTTCGCCGAGGAATAGTGCGCGACCCGCGGCTATTGGGCGGTGAGGGCCGGTTACCGGACTGTCACCAGATGAAGGGGATGAGCCTCTTCGTCCGTTGCGAATATTCTGCGTAGGCCGTGCCGAGCGCGCCGTTCAGCATGTGTTCCTCTGAGGCGATCCGGCGGCTGTAGGCGGCACCCATCAGGGCCGCCACTCCAAGGGCTGCGGCGGCGCTCCCGGACGCCGCCCCGAAGCCTGTCCAGACCATGATCGAGCCGAGGTAACCCGGATGACGGATCACCCGGTACGGCCCGGACTCCACCACGACCTGATCGCTAGTGGTGCGCAGGGTCCGCGAGTAGTAGGAGCCGAGCGCCCGCATCGACCAGGCGCGCAGGACCAGCCCGGCAGCCATCACCCCGACGCCGGCCGGCCCCGACGCAGGCGCCAGCCGGCCAGCCGGCAGCCGCCGCAGCACCGGCGACAGCCCTCCTGCTACGCCGTAGGCAGCGACGATGAGCCTGGTGGTTCCCTGGTCGCTTTCGGCGGCGGCCAGGTCGGACGCTTCACCAGGCTCGCGTGCGACCGCCTCCAGCGCGAAGAACGCCACCGCCCCCGCGTAGGAGGCCATCAGCCAGCCCCGCCGCGATGACCCAAACCGTGGCATCAGACCCGCAGCCTCCCATCGACGACCGCCGTAGCCAGGCAAACGTCAGCAGGCTACCCAACATGCCGGCAACGCCAAGGCCGCTCCCGCAACATTCGAAGTCGTCCTCTCTCTGCGGCTACGAGCCATGAGCGGTTGGGTCAACGGCCGCGCCAGCTGCAGCGAGGCTGCTTGGGCCGCGGGCACTTCCCCGACCGGATGTCCTCGTGTGCGGAGCCCGCTGGGGCGGCCGGCCTCTGATGCCGAACTCGGGACCTCTTGCACATCATCAATGCGCGACATGGCATTCAGGGCCGGGCCACCCTCGGCGCTCTCCCGCAGGTCAGCAAGCCGACGGCGGACGAGCTGGCCGCGAGACTGGCCCTCCAGATGCCCCTCAGGGGCAGGAATGGTCAGCGGTTAAGAGTTCGAATTATGCGTGTGACCTGGTGGAGCTATGGGGATTCGAACCCCAGACCTCTTGCATGCCATGAAACACCAGCAAGTTCCCTGACCAGGCCATATGCGGCCCGAACAGGCCAGACGCTGGCTCACGCCAGCGGAGACAGGCTCACACCAGCCCT
>WNFZ01022569.1_pt1 | contig 13159 bp, 17 predicted proteins | sample 5400081 | NCBI WGS metagenome assembly WNFZ01 (sample SAMN13153365, study PRJNA577476) | soil metagenome | isolation source: 80 cm soil or saprolite under grassland replicate 1 | place: USA:California | collected 2016-06-15
GGCGCCTGCGGCCCCGCCGATCGCGCGAGCCGGCCCGTCGCGGGCAGGCGGAGCCGCGAGTCGAGCACGATGCGGGCGAAAGGCCGGCGCGGGCGAGGGGAGGGCAGCAGCAGCGGATCGTCGGCGAGCACGGTGCCGATGCCCACGAGCACGCCGTCGTGGAGCCGCCGCAGCCAGCGGGCCTGGGCCCGCTGGGCCGGGCTCGTGATCCACTTCGAATGGCCGCGGGCGGTGGCGATCCGCCCGTCCAGGGTGAGCGCCGCCTTCAGCAGCACGAAAGGCCGGCCTTCCCGGAACGCGCCCAGGAAGCGCTCGTTCAGGAGCGCGGCTTCGTCCTGGAGCACGCCTGTGGTGACCGGGATCCCAGCTCGCCGCAGGAGAGCGACGCCTCTCCCGCTGACGAGCGGGTTCGGGTCACGCAGCGCCGTCACCACCCGCCGGACCCCGGCGTCGCGCACGAGGGGCGCGCAGGGTGGGGTCCGGCCGAAGTGTGCGCAGGGCTCGAGGGTCACGTAGAGGGTCGCCCCCCGCGCCGTCACGCCCGCCCGCTCGAGGGCCACGACCTCCGCGTGCGGGCCGCCGGCCCGGGCGTGGAAGCCTTCGCCCACCGCCCGGCCGCCCTTCGCGACCACGCAGCCCACGACCGGGTTCGGGTTCGTCTCACCCAGCCCGCGGGCCGCCAGGGCCAAGGCCCGTCGCATCCAGCGCACGTCCTCCGCCAGGCTCACCTTCTCTAGCCGTCAGCCGATCAGCCCTTCCGCGAAGGCGGCCGCGTCGAAGGGCAGCAGGTCCTCCACCGACTCCCCGACCCCGACGTAGCGGATGGGCACCTCCAGCTCACGCACCACCGCCACCGCCACCCCGCCCTTGGCCGTCCCGTCGAGCTTGGCCAGGACGAGGCCGGTCACGCGGGCGGCCCGGGCAAACTCGCGGCCCTGGGCGAGGCCGTTCGAGCCGACGGTCGCGTCGAGCACCAGGAGGGTCTCGTGGGGGGCGCCCGCGATCTCCCGCCCGGCGACGCGGTGCATCTTGCCCAGCTCGGCCATGAGGTTGGCCTTGGTATGGAGCCTGCCCGCGGTGTCGACCAGCACGGCGTCGTGGCCCCGGGCCACCGCCATGCGCAGGGCGTCGGTGAGGACGGCGGAGGGGTCGGAGCCTTCGGCCCCCCGGTGGAACGCGCTCTTCGTGCGCTCCGCCCACACCTGGAGCTGCTCCGCGGCGGCGGCACGGAAGGTGTCGGCCGCGCAGAGCAGCACCGAGCGCCCCTCCGCTCTCCACGAGGACGCCAGCTTGCCGATGGTCGTGGTCTTGCCCGCCCCGTTCACGCCCACCACGAAGACCACCCAGGGCCGGGTGGAGAAGGGCTCGACCCCCGGCGGCAGGGCCAGGGAGCGCTGGATCTCGTCGCGCAGGACCGACCGCATGGCCTCGAGCCCTCCCCCGGCGATGCGGCCGCTCAGGGTACGGAGCACTTGCATGGCCTGCTCCACCGCGGGAAGGCCCATGTCGGCGGCCAGCAGCGCTTCCTCGATCGACCCCAGGGAGCCGGCGTCGAGCGGCCGCCGCCCGCGCACGAGGTCCTCCACCGGCATGTTGAGGACGTCGCGGGTGCGGCCGAGCCCCGCCCGCAGCCGGTCGAGGATCCCCGTCTTCATCGGCCCGGAGCCACGGGGTCAGAGCTCCTTGTCGAGGTCTTCCTGGGTGGTGGCGGAGTGCCGGACCGCCTGGGCGAGTCCGGCTTCGGGCGACAGGGAGATCACCAGGTAGTAGCCGTCCTTGAGCGGGCGCAGGAGCACGCTCCCCCAGGCGTAGCGGCACACCATGTAGCCGATGGGCCCCGTGGCGAAGCGCGCGGTCGCCCGTTGTGCCATGGCGAGGCCGATCCCCTGGTAGGCCGCGATCAGCCGATGCCGATCGTCGCGGGCGCCCGTCTCCACCACCACTTCGCCCTGCGCGTCGAGGAGGAGGGCGGCCTGGGATCCCGTGATGGTTCGCAGCAGCCGCTCGAGCTGGCGCAGGTAGGGCACGTTAGCGCGGCAGCTCCTTGAGGACGCTGGCGGCGCGGCGTCCCACGGCACCGTCGGGGTCCTTCTTGACCGCCTCCTCCAGCCGAGCCCGCGCCTCCGTGAACCGGCCGACCTTGAAGTAGGCCTGGCCGAGGGCGAGCTGCAGCGAGGGCTCACCGGGCGCTTCCTTCGCTCCCGCCTCGAGCTGGGTCACCATCTCCTCCTGGCGGCCGGTGGCGAGCAGCCCGTCCGCGAGCCCCAGGTAGGCGTCGGGATAGCTTTTGTTCCGGCCGAGGCTGGTGCGGAACCAGTTGATGGCCTCGGGGTAGTTCTTCTCCTCGAGGTAGGCCTGCCCGAGGTTCCGGGCCGAGATCTCCGGGGTCGGGTTGGTGGGATCCCCGAACGCGGTCAGGAACTCCTTCTTGCCCGCCTCACGGTCTCCGGACTGGATGAGCACGGTTCCCAGGTCGTTGCGCACGTCCACGTAGTACGGGTTCAGCTCCAGGGCCTTCCGGAACGCCGAGATGGCGTCGCCCCACTTGCGCTTGGCCGCGTAGGCCAGGCCTAGCCCCTTCATGACATAGGGGTTCTTGGGGTCGAGCTTGGCCGCCTTCTGGAAGTCCTCGAGGGCCATGTCGAGCCGGCCCTCGCGCAGGTGGCTCAGGCCCATGGCGAAGCGCGCCTCGGCGTCCGGGTTGTTCTGGGCGGAAGCGGCGCCCCCGAGGAGCGCGGAGATGAGAAGCGCCCCGAGGGGCTTGCCTGGGTTCAAGGTCATTCGGGTCTTTTCCTCAAGCCGTCGGCGGAGCCGAGGCAGAAACCGGGACCGGCGCCGGCCCCTCGTCGCTCTTTCGCGCCGCCACCGAGGCGCGACGTGCCTTGGCCGGCGTGAGGTCGCCCGCCTGGGCCGCGCGCTCGAAGGCGTCCACGCACCCCTCGTCGAACTTCTTCCCGACCAGGAACCTGAGCCGGGCGATCGCGGCCTCGAAGGTCATGGCCTTGGAGTACGGCCGGTCGGTGGTCATGGCGTCGAACGCGTCCGCCACGCTCACGATCCTTCCCAGGAGCGGGATGTCGTCGCCCTTGAGCCCGTCGGGATAGCCGCTGCCGTCCACGTTCTCGTGGTGCATGAGGCCGGCGCCCGCCATCTCCTTGAGCAGGGGGACGGCTTCGAGGATGTGGGCCCCCTTGGTGGGGTGCTGCTTCATCAGCTCGTACTCCTCCTCGGTCAGGGCCGCCGCCTTGCGCAGGATCTTGTCCTCGATCCCGATCTTGCCCACGTCGTGGATGATTCCCGAGAGGTGGACCCGCTCCACGTCCTCCGGGGACATGCCGAGGTGCTTGGCGAGCACCATGGAATAGTAGGCCACCCGCTCGGAGTGGCCGCGGGTGTAGGGGTCCTTCTCGTCGATGGCGTTCGCGAGCATGCGGATGGAGCCCATGAACAGCTCCTTGTTGGTGGCGGCCGCCCTGCGGATCTCCTCGATGGATTTCTCGATCTCGCCGCCCATCTGGTTGAAGGCGTCGGCCAGGACCCCGACCTCGTTCTCGCTCTTGATGCGGACGCGGGTCCCGTAGTCGCCTCCGGCGAGCTGGCGGGCGCCCTGGGCCAGCTGCTGGATGGGCCGGCTGATCCGTCCGGCGAACGCCACCCCGAGGACGATCGCGACCACCGTCACCACCGCCACCAGGGCCAGGGACTTTCGTCGCATGTCGGTGGCCGCGAAGTAGGCCTTGTTCTCGTCCACCTGGACGATCACCCCCCAGCCGGACTCGTCGGGGACCCGGGTGTAGGTGCCGAGCATCTTGATGGCGCCCCCGGGGGCGGGGATCGCGAACGGGTGGGTGACCCCGACCCCCTTGGACTCGAGGAACTCCCGCACGATCTCGACGTTCGACATGTCGGTGCCGAGGGCCACCGACCGGTCGGAGTGGGCGATGACGTGGCCACGCCCGTCCACCACGTACACCTCGAACAGCTTCTCCCCGGTCTGCTCGGTCATGCGCCAGACGGGCAGCAGGCTGGCCACCGCGAGCACCACCCCTTGCACCGCGCCCTCGTACTTCACGGGCTCGGTGATCACGAGCAGGGGCTCCTGCAGCGAGGTCGAGATCAAGGGATGCCCGATCATGGGCGTCCCCTTCAGCGCGCGGTAGAAACCCTCCTGGAGCGCCTGCTGGATGAGCGGCTCTTGGAGCTGGACCCCGGACTGCGCCCCCAGGCCGCTGGTGTCCACCACGCTCACGTAATTGAAATTGCTTCGGCTCTCCCCCTCCAGGTAGCGCACCAGGGCCTTCTGGTCGCGGATGTGGGCCACCCGGGTGGAGAAGGGAATCATCCCCGCGTCCACCTCCATCGTGCGCGCGATGGCGGCCACCTGGGAGCGCAGGCTCTCCACGTAGTTCGCGGTCTGCTGGGACAGGCTGCGCGCCATGTCGAGCTGGATCGCCCTCTGGTTGAACTCGAGGCTCTCGCGGCTCTTCCCTTTCCCTGCCCTTCAAGGTGAAGCTGCCCAGGCTCCGGCACTCGAACTGGCCGGCCACCATGCGATGGGTGTTCTCGCCGATCACCAGCATCCCCGGCTTGGCCACCGAGCTCTCCAGCCGGCTCGCGATGTTCACGGTGTCCCCGAGCACGGTGTACTCCTTCTTGTTGACGCTGCCGATCTCCCCCGCCACCGCCTTGCCGCTGTTGATCCCGATGCGGATGCGGAGGTGCGGCCCCTCCTTGTGGTCGGCGTTGAACTCCGCGAGGCGCTCCTGCATCTCGAGGGCGACCTTGATGGCCCGGAAGGCGTGGTCGGGCATGTCGAGGGGAGCCCCGAAGACGGCCATGATCGCGTCGCCGATGTACTTGTCCAGCGTCCCCTCGTACTTGAAGATCACCTCCGTCATGCGGGAGAGGTAGTCGTTCAGCACGAGGGCGACCTGCGAGGGGCTCATCTTCTCCGACATGGTGGTGAAGCCCACGATGTCGGCGAAGAGGATCGAGACCTCCTTGACCTCGGGCACCCCGAGGGCGGCCCCCTGGGAATCGGAGGTCGCGAGAATGCGGCTCGTGACCTGGGGGGAGAGGAACCGGCCCAGGCGCTCCCTCTTCTTCTCCTCCGCCACGATCTTCTGGTTGAGCCGCGCCCGCTCCACCGCCACCGCCGCGTAGTTGGCGAGGGCGGTCAGGAGGTCGAGGTCGTTGAGGGTGAAGCAGTTCGTCAGCATGGGGGAATCGACGTGGACGATTCCGATGACCTGGTCCTTGTTCCACAGGGGCGCGCACATCGCGCTGCGGATGCCGTGGAAGCGGATGGAGTCCCCCGCCCCGAAGCGCGGGTCCACCATGGCGTCCGAGGTGAGGATCGAGACCCGGTCCTTCATGACCCGGTCGGTGATGGTCTTGGAAACCGTGATCTTGCCCTCGCCGCTCCCCCCCGGGTTGCGGTGCTTCACCACCATGGGGACCAGCTTGCCAACGACCTCATCGGCCAGCATGAGGAAGCCGCGGTCCGCGGGAACGTGGTCGAAGACGATCTCCATGACCTGCTGCAGCACCTCCTCCACGGGGCGGACCGCGATCAGCGTCTCCGCGACCTTGGTGAGGACCTTCAGGATCCGGTTGGAGTTCTGGATCTCCGTGACGTCGGGGATCTTCTTGAGGTCGGCCACCGCGGCGGCGAGCGGCACCTCCGAAGGGGCGAGGAGCCGGGAGAGCTCGCCGACGCTCCGGATGATCGTCCCCGCCTCCTCGGAGAGGGGCTTGGCCTCGTCCAGCACGACCTTCCCTTCGAGGGCCTTCGAGAAGGTCAGCAGGAACTTGCCGAGGAGGATCTTGTCCCCGTCCTTGAGGGGCGCCTCCATGACCGGCGTTCCGTTGACCTGGGTGCCGTTCTTGGACTTGAGGTCCGTGATGCGGACGCCGTCTTCGCTGACGCTGATCCGGGCGTGGGTCCGCGAGATCCCGAAGTCCTTGAGGACGATCTGGCAATCGGGAGATCGGCCGATCACGACCTCGCCGGTCGTGAACGTATACGTCTGCGGAGCTTCACCGTCCTGGTAGTTCAGGCGATACATGACACTGGCCCGGGCAAACCCGTCCCGTATACTCCAGAGTTTACACCGTTTCCCGAGTCTACTCCCTCCGCAGGCTCCGGAGCATCAGCTCGTCGAGGGCTTCCCGGGGCGGCTTGCCCTCGTAGAGGACCGCGCGCATCTGCCTTGCGATCGGCATCTCGATCCCGGCCGCCTCCGCCAGCGCGCAGGCGGCGAGCGTGGTTCGCACCCCCTCGGCCACCACTCCGGCGGTGGCGTCCGCGAGCGTCTGGCCGGCTCCCAATGCCTGGCCGACGTGCCGGTTCCGGGAGAGGGCGCCGGTGCAGGTCAGCACCAGGTCACCGAGCCCGGCGAGCCCGGCCAGGGTGTCGGGCCGTCCGCCGAGCCCGACCACGAGGCGGGAGATCTCGGCCAGGCCGCGGGTGATGAGCGCCGCCACCGTGTTGTGCCCATACCCGAGCCCGTCCACGATCCCCGCCGCGATCGCGATCACGTTCTTGAGGGCCCCGCCCAGCTCGACCCCCACTACGTCGTCGCTCGAGTACACGCGGAAGGCCCGCGTGGCCAGCGCCCGCTGGACGCCCTCGGCCACCGCCAGATCCTCCGAGGCCACGACGACCGCGGTGGGCAGGCCCTTCGCCACCTCCAGGGCGAAGGACGGCCCGGAGAGCGCGGCCCGGGCTCCGGCGGGCAGCTCCTCCCGAGCCACCTCGCTCATCCGCCTCCAGGTGTCGATCTCGAGCCCCTTGGCCGCGGAGACCGCGACCGCCCCCTTGGGCCAGACCGGCGCGAGGTTCCGGCAGACCTCGCGGAAGAACGCGGAGGGGACCACCACCAGGACCAGCTCCGCCCCCGCGAGCACGGCCGCCGCGTCGGTCGACGCCCCGAGACCCGCGGGCAGGCCGACCCCCGGCAGGTGGGCGGGATGCTCGCGCCGCTCGTTGATCACGCGTGCCCGCTCGGCCTCGCGCACCCAGAGCCGCACTTCATGGCCCGCTCTCACCCCGTGAGCGGCGAGGGCCACGCCCCAGGCCCCTCCCCCCACCACCGCGATCCTCATCGACCCCCCACGCGACTCTCCGTCCCGTTCGCCAGCCGCCGCACGTTGCCGCGGTGCTTCCAGACGACGAGGCCGGCCACCAGGGCGGCGGACCAGGCGACGGCGGGGGGACTTCCGAGGGCGAAGGCCGCCGCTACCAGCGTGGTCGCCGCCGCGATCGAGCCGACGGAGACGTACCGGGTGAGGGCCAGGGCGACTGCGAAGACCACGCAGGCGATCCCGGTGGCCGCGGGGGCGAGGGGCACGAACGCCCCCGCCCCGGTGGCGACTCCCTTCCCACCCCGGAAGCAAAGCCAGACGGGGTACATGTGCCCGAGCACCGCCGCCACCGCCGCCAGGGGCGGCAGGATGCTCCCGGGAGGCTCGATCACGCCCGCCAGGAAGGCGGCCGCCGCCCCCTTCGCGGCATCGAGGGCAAACGCCAGCAGCCCCGCCGCCTTTCCCGCGGCGCGCATGACGTTGGTCGCGCCCACGTTGCCGCTGCCCACCCGCCGGACGTCCTCCACACCGAACCACCGTGCCACCAGGAAGCTGAAGGGAATGGCGCCCACGAGGTAAGCAGCCCCGAGCAACGCGATCATCCGGGCCATGGGCGGTGCCGAAGTATAGCGCCGCCATGTGGGACCTTCATGGTCATGCAGGTCCGTTCAGACGGCCTTGCGTGGAGAGTGGCCCGAGTGTCACGATTCTCCCGTTGAAAGGGTCGACGGAACACGGCGCGAGGCTCGCCTGATGATCGTCGAGCAATGGTGGCATGACGTGCAGCTCGCCTGGCGCGGACTGCGCCGGGCCAAGGCCTTCACCGGCGCGGCCGTGCTCACCCTTGCGGTCGGCATCGCCGCCACCACGGCGATGTTCGCGCTCGTTCAGGGGGTGCTGCTGCGCCCCCTGCCGGTCCGCGAGGAGGAGCGGCTGGTCGTCGCGTGGATGGCGCTCCCCGAGACCGGCGCCACGCACTGGGCGTTCCGGGCACCCGACGTCGAGGTGATCGGCAAGGAGAGCCGGGTCCTCGAGAGCGTGGCCGGCGTCAGCTACTACGGCGCCATCCATCTTGTCGCGGTCGAGAACGGACACGCGAGTCCCATCAGCGGCGCGGCGGTCGCCGGCGACTTCTTCCGGGTGGTCGGCGTCCCGCCGATCTCTCGCGACGTGATCGGGCGCCGGGTGATCGTGAGCGAGCGCCCGTTCGCGATCGTGGGGGTGATGCCGCCGAACGTCGAGTGCCCTCACGGCGTCGAGGCCTGGATGACGCTGGGCGCGGGCGCTTCGACGATGACGAACCCGGGCCATGATGCCGTGTTACGTGACGTCGATCTCATGGCCAGGCTCCGCCCTGGTGCGACGATCGAGCAGGCGAGGAACGAGCTCTTGGGACTGACGTCGCGGCTCGAGGCCGATGCACCGCCGGACGCGCCCCGCGGTTTGACTCCGGTTGTTCGTTTCTACCGCGACGTGGTGGTGGGCGACGTGCGCCCCGCCCTGCTCCTGTTGTTCGGCGCGGTCGGGCTCGTGCTCCTCATCGCGAGCGCGAACGTGGCGAACCTCCTGCTCCTTCGCGGCGAGGTCAGGCGGCCGGAGCTGACGGTGCGCGCCGCGCTGGGCGCCAGCGGCGGAAGGCTGGCGCGCCAGCTGCTCGCCGAGAGCCTCCTCCTGGCCCTCGCCGCAGGCGTCGTCGGCCTCGCGGTGACGTGGTGGACGCTCCATGCGCTGGTCGCGCTCGTACCCGACGGCCTGCCCCGGGTCGACTCGGTGCGCATCGACGCGGGGGTCGTCCTGTTCACCGTCGGGGTCGCGTTCCTGACCGCGGCCCTGGCCGGGCTCGCGCCCGCGCTATCCCTCGCACGCGCCGATCTGGCCGCGCACCTGCGCAGCGGAGGACGCGGCGTGGCCGGGAGCGTGGCGCGACGGGGCCGCCGCGCCCTCGTGGTGGCGCAGGTCGCCCTCGCCGTCACGGTCGTGGCGGCGGCCGGCCTGCTGACGCACAGTCTCCTGCGGCTCCAAGCCGTGGAGATGGGGCTGGCCGCGGATCGCCTGGTCTTCGTGCGGCTCGAGCTGCCCCAGGCGAAGTACGCCGACGACGCCCGCCACCGCCAGTTCCTGAAGGACGTCGTGGCCCAGCTGGAGGCCGTGCCCGGCATCGGCGGGGCGACGCCCGTCAACACGCCGCCCTTCGCGGGAACCGGCGGCTGGGATGCGCCCGAGTTCACCGCCGAGGGCCAGAGCGCGGACCGCGCGGCCACCAATCCGTCCCTCAACCTGGAGTCGGTGCATCCGAACTACTTCGCGACCTTCGAGGTCACCCTCGTCCGCGGCCGCGCATTCGCGGAGACGGACGGGCGCGGCGCACCGGAGGTCGCGATCGTCAGCGAGGACGTCGCGGCGCTCACCTGGCCGGGCGAGGACCCGATCGGCAAGCGCCTCAAGCTCGGCCACTCCGACTCCACCGCGGACTGGCGGGCCTGGCGAACCGTGGTCGGGGTAGCCCGCCCCACGCGGTATCGCGAGCTGGCCGCGCCGCGGCCGACCCTCTACCTTCCGGTGGGGCAGTTCATTGCCGCCGCCGAGATGCTCGTGCTGCGCACCTCCTCGCCGCTCGCCCTCGTGGCCCCCGAGGTGCGCGCCCGCGTGCGGGCCGTCGATCCGGACGTCCAGGTGACGCGGGTGGCGCCATTCCGCGAGATGCTCGAGGGACCGCTCGCGCGGCCGCGCTTCAATGCATTCCTGATCGGCATGTTCGGCATGATCGCGCTGCTGCTGGCGGCGATCGGCCTGTATGCGGTGATGGCCGCCCACGTGCGCCAGCGCTACTCGGAGATCGGCGTCCGGGTCGCCCTCGGGGCAACCACCGCGGACGTGCGCGGACTCGTGCTGGGAGAAGGGCTGCGGCTCGCCGGGATGGGTGCCGCGATCGGGCTCGCCGGCGCGGTATTGGCAACCCGCCTGCTGCGCGGCCTGCTCTTCGACGTGCACCCGCTCGACCCGGCGTCCTTTCTGGCAGCCGCGATGCTCTTGATGGGCGTGTCCGCGCTGGCCTCTTATCTCCCCGCGCGGCGCGCCACGCGGGTGGATCCCATCGTCTTGCTGCGGACGGAATGAGTCGGAATTGAGGAGGACAAGCCCATGAGAATCGGCTCGATTACGTTGCTGGGTATCCCGCTTCCGGGCTTCGCCATAGGCTGGGTGCCCGAGGGGGCGGTGGTGTCGCAGAGCGGCGATCTCGGCTACACGTCCGGGTCGAACGAGATCAGCGTCAACGATGCCAAGGGAGTCCGGGTCACGACCAAGGGGAAGTACGTGACGATGGACATCGGCAACGGCGACGCTCCCCCGGCTCCCTCGGCCGCCGCGAAGCCGTAGGAGGTCGACCGTGGCCATTCGCGTGGTCCGACTCGGAAGTCCCCGAGCGCGGGGCGAGGGACTGCGTCTCGGCACGGTTCGGCGCCCTCCCCGCGGCGTGCCCAAGGGCGAGTACGCTTCGCGCAACTTCTACGACGTCTGGCTGCCCGACGTGGCGCCCAGCGAGCAGCTCGTGAAGGCTGCCCTGGGCGCCTCCGACCAGCGAGGGTGGCGCTCCTTCGCGAAGCGCTACCGGAGCGAGATGAAGAGGCCTCCCAGTGCCCGGCTGCTGGATCTCCTGGCGGCCTTGTCGCACGAGGCGGACTTCTCGGTCGGCTGTTACTGCGCGCAGGAAGACCGCTGTCACCGCTCCGTGCTGAGGGCGCTGCTGGCGGAACGCGGGGCGAGGCTCGCCTCGTGACCCGCGAGGGCTTTCGGCGTCTGGCCCTGAGCATGCCCGAGGCGTCCGAAAGCGCTCACATGGGCCATCCCGATTTCCGGGTTCGCGGAAAGATCTTCGCGACCCTGTCCTACCCGGACGAGAGCTGGGGAATGGTCAAGCTGACCCCGGAGCAGCAGGGGGCCTTCGTGAGCGCCGAGCCGGCGGTCTTCGTGCCGGTGAAGGGCGGCTGGGGACGCCAGGGCGCCACCAACGTGCGCCTTCGGCCGGCGAAGGCACGAAGCCTTCGCGTCGCGCTCGCCGCCGCCTGGCGCAACGTGGCACCACGGCCGCTCGCGGAAAGCGTGGCCCGCCGCTAGCAGGCGAGGGTCAACAGCACGATCTCCAGCGCTTCTCTCCGGCTCTTCACGACCTTGATCCGACGGCTGCGCTCCCCGTGGGGCGCCCGGATGGCGACCATCACGATGCTTGCCGCGAGAACGACCGCCTTCGCGAACCAGGGGTTCATGGCCCTGCCGCCTACAGTCCCAGGACCAGCCGAACCCCTTCCTCGACTCGGTTGAGAACACGGCTCGGCAGGCTGCCTGCCCGCTCCACCAGCCGGCGCCTGTCTACGGCCGCCAACTGAGAGACGTTGGCCACGGACGCCTTGGGAAGACCGGTGTCCCGGGGCCGGCAGGCGACGTTGCCAGGAGCGGTCGCGAGGTGCAGGTTGGTCGTAAAGGGGACGACGATGACGGTCTGGATCGCACTCTTGTTGAACTCGTCGGCCTGAAGGACCAGCACCGGGCGGCGCAGGCCGGGCTCGGAACCGAACGGCGCGGCGAGGCCGGCCCACCAGATCTCGCCTCGCCGCACTACCACCTCTCCCGGCGCAAGACCTCCAGTGAAATGGCCTCCAGGGCGGGATCGACCGTGGACGATTGCTTGCCGTAGACCGCGTTCAGCCGCTCGGTTATGTCGTCCCTACCGTGCTTCCGGACATACTCCTCGACGGCACGGGAGTACAGGCGACTCCGCGAGATCTTCAGCCGTTTCGAGACCCGCTCCGCGGCGTCGAACACGGGGTCGGGAACCGAGATCGCGACCTTCATACGCGTAGTATGATCTGGTCATACTTCACCCGTCAACCCTCGGTCCGATCCTCCCCCCAGCCCGAACCTGGCCAGCTCGGTGTACACCGCGCCGTCCGGGCGCAGCTCGCTGCGGAAGAGCACCAGGGTGTCGAGGGCGACGGGGCCCAGCTCGACCGCGGGCAGCTCTGGCCGCCCCGCGCGGTCGCGCCAGCGGCCGAGCGTCAAGTGCGGGCTGAACGTCCGGGTCTCCCGAGGGAAGCCCGCCGCCACGGCGGACGCCTCGCACGCGGCCTGGAGCTCCATCATCGGCACCGGCAGCTCGAGACCGAGCCAGAGCACCCGCGGGCTGCCCCGCTCCGGAAACAGGCCCAGGCCACCGACCGGCACCTCGGCCCGCGGGCAGCGTGCGGCGGCCGCCCCGAGGCTCTCCCGCAACCGCTCGACCTGCGAGGGCGCCGTATCGCCCAGGAAGCGTAGCGTGAGGTGCACGCCGTCCGGCCGGACCCAGCGCAGGCCGGCGAAACGGTGACGGACATCGGCCGTCAGGCGGCCGAGGGCCGCCCGCACGTCGGCGTGCAGCTCCAGGGCGATGAACGCGCGCACGTGTTCGCGCGCACGCGCGTCATCCCGCCCGTGGCCCTGGGTCACAGTGCCGCGAGGCCGAGCAGGCCGCGCCGCAGCATCTCGAGGGCGACCTGGGTGGCCTGGTACCGCACGCGCTCGCGGCCGCCCGGGAAGACCGCGCGCCGCACGCGGGTTCCCGCCGCCCCGTCGAGGGAGACGAAGACCAGGCCGACCGGTTTTTCCGGCGTGCCCCCATCGGGCCCGGCAATCCCCGTGATGCCCACGCCGATGTCGGTGCCGGCCACGCGCCGCACGCCCGCCGCCATGGCCGCCGCCACCTCCTCGGAGACCGCCCCCACCCGCTCCACGAGCCCCGGGTCCACCCCCAGCTCCTCGATCTTCGAGCGGTTCGAGTAGGTGACGAGCGAGCGCTCGAGGAACGCGCTCGCTCCCGGCACCTCGGTGAGGCGCGCGGAGAGGAGCCCGCCCGTGCAGGACTCGGCGAGGGCGAGGGTGAGCGCGCGCTCACGCAGCAGGCCCGCCACCACGTCCGGCAGCTCCCGCCCGTCTTCGCTGAAGATCCGGCCGGGCAGGGCCCGCCGGATCCCCGCGGCCAGGGCCTCGATGCGCTCCTCGGCCTCGGCCTCGGAGCGCCCCTCGGCGACCAGATGCAGCT
>WNFZ01004354.1_pt1 | contig 13158 bp, 9 predicted proteins | sample 5400081 | NCBI WGS metagenome assembly WNFZ01 (sample SAMN13153365, study PRJNA577476) | soil metagenome | isolation source: 80 cm soil or saprolite under grassland replicate 1 | place: USA:California | collected 2016-06-15
CTGGCGCAGGAGATGGCTGGATACCTCTCCGCTACCAGGGGTTCCTTCGCGAACTACCGCAACACGCCGCACAGCGACCAGATCGATACGCTTACGGCCCGCCTGCACGACCCGCACCCTTTATCAACAGGCTCTAAGATCTTGGTGGTGGCTTGGGCCTTGCCGTCCTTCACCGCTTCTTGCAGCGTGGCATAGTCGCGTTCGTTCTGGTCGGCGTAGGTTTCGGCGAAATCGGCCGTCGCGGTCTCCGGAGCGGGCGTGCGCCCGCACCTTGGTGAAGACCTCTTTGACGGGGACGATCAGCGGCGGGTCGGAGATGATCCGCCGCCGCCCGCCGGCCACCTTGTTTCCGAGGCTCACCCTTGCTAGGTGATGTGCAGTGGAATGGGCCGCTGTCAGATAAGCGCGGGACGTTGGGGCTGAAGACGACAGCATTATCGCTACGTCGCGCCCCTGTGGCGTGGAAGGCACGTATCGACGGGATGTACCTCCGAGGCCGCAGGCGAGCCGCGTGGATAGCGCTAAGGCGGCCTTCCTTCGGTGACGTCACGTCGAATGCGGAACCAGTCACGTCTTCGGGCGAAGGAGCGGTGAAGTGAGCGAGCAGTTCAAGGGAACCATCAACGTCGATATTCGGGACTCGGTGCCCGACTGGACGCCGTTCGAGCCGCCGAAGGCACCCGACGGGGCGCCCAACGTCGTGTATATCGTGCTGGATGACGTCGGGTTTTCGGCGATGTCGTGTTATGGCGGGCCGATCGAGACGCCAAACATCGACCGGATCGCCGCCGACGGGATCCGCTACACCCAGTGGCACACCACGGCGCTGTGCTCGCCAACCCGCTCGTGCCTGCTGACCGGCCGCAACCATACCCGCAACTCGATGGCCTGCATCACCGAGGCGGCGGTCGGGTTCCCCAACGCGAGCGGGACGATCCCGCCGGAGAACGGCATGATCTCCGAGATCCTCGGCGAGCGCGGCTGGAACACCTACATGGTGGGCAAATGGCACCTGTGCCCGACCGTCGAGATGAACGTCGCCTCGACCCGGCGGAACTGGCCGTCCGGCCGGGGGTTCGAGCGCTGGTACGGGTTCCTGGGCGCCGAGACCAACCAGTGGTACCCGGACCTGGTCTACGACAACCACCCGGTGGACCAGCCGAAGTCGCCGCAGGAGGGTTACCACCTCACCGAGGACCTCACCGACAAGGCGCTCGAGTTCGTCAAGGACGCGAAGGTGATCGCGCCGGACAAGCCGTTCTTCCTGTACTATGCGCCCGGCGCCGCCCATGCCCCGCACCACGCGCCCAAGGAGTGGATCGCCAAGTTCAAGGGCCGCTTCGACATGGGCTACGACGCGATCCGCGAGCAGACCCTGGCCCGGCAGAAGCAGATGGGCATCGTCCCAGCCGACACCGAACTGCCGCCGCTCAACCCGATCGGCACGCCCGAGACCCGGGAGGGGCCCAAGGGCCAGCCGTTCCCGCCGCTCGACGTCACCAGGCCGTGGGACTCGCTTTCGGATGAGGAGAAGCGGCTGTTTGCGCGGATGGCCGAGGTGTACGCGGGGTTCCTGGCGCACGCCGACCACCACATCGGCCGCCTCCTGGACTACCTGGGAGAGTCCGGCCAGCGCGAGAACACCATGGTCATCCTGGTGTCGGACAACGGGGCCAGCGGTGAGGGCGGGCCGAACGGGTCGGTCAACGAGAACAAGCTGTTCAACGGCATGCCCGACGACTTGCAGGACAACCTCGCGATGCTCGACGAACTGGGCGGGACGAAGACCTACAACCACTATCCCAACGGGTGGGCGATGGCGTTCAACACCCCGTTCAAGATGTGGAAGCGGTATGAGTTCAATGGCGGCACCGCCGACCCGTGCATCATCTCCTGGCCCTCGGCCACAGCCGGCGCCGCGGCCGGCCAGGGCGAGCTGCGGCACCAGTACCACCACGCGATCGATATCGTGCCGACCATCCTGGACAGCCTGGGCGTGGCAGCCCCGGCCGTGATCAAGGGCCACGTGCAGAGCCGCTTCGACGGAGTCAGCATGCGCTACAGCGCCGAGATGGCTTCGGCGCCGTCGGCCCGAAAGACGCAGTTCTACTCCATGCTCGGCTCCCGCGGCATCTGGCACGACGGCTGGAAAGCCGTCACCACGCACCCCACGATCAGCGGCTGGAGCGACTTCAACAGCGACACCTGGGAGCTGTACCACATCGACACCGATCGCGCCGAGCTGCACGACCTGGCCGCCGAGCACCCGGACAAGCTGCGTGAGCTGGTCAATCTGTGGTTCGCCGAGGCGGGGGCGAACGATGCCTTCCCGCTGGACGACCGGTCGCCGCTGGAGATCATCTTGACGCCGCGCCCGCAACTGGCCTCGCCCCGCGACCGCTATGTCTACTTCCCCGATACCGCCGAGGTGCCGGAAGCACAGGCGGTGAACGTTAGGAACCGGTCGTACACGATCGGGGCGCTGGTGGACATCCCCGCTCCCGGCGCGCAGGGCGTGCTGTTCGCGCAGGGGGCGCGGTTCGGCGGGCATGCCCTCTACATGAAGGACAACCGGCTGCACTACGTCAACAACTTCGTCGGCATCGTGGAGCAGAAGATCGACGGGACCGAAGAGGTGCCCGTGGGGGAGAACCTGATCCTTTCGGCCTCGTTCGACAAGGACGGCGAGGATCCCCCCGGCGTGTCCACCGGGATCCTGTCCCTCTACCACGGCGACAAGAAGGTCGGCGAAGGTCGGATCAAGACTCAGCCAGGGATGTTCTCGGTCGCGGGCGAGGGCCTGTGCGTCGGCCGGGACAGCGGCGAGCCGGTCACAGGCGACTACCCAGGCGATCACCCGCACATATTCACCGGCGGCACGATCAAGCGCGTCGCCGTCGACGTCGGCGGCGATCCCTACATCGACCTTGAGCGCGAGGCCGCAGCCATGCTCGCCCGCGAGTAGGTGATGGCTGGTCGATCCGCGGTACCGGTCATCCCGGCCGAGGGACCTTCGCGGGGTTCAGCCGCTTCGTCCTCGCCGTGTGTTCTAATGCGCGCCGGGACGGCCTCATCGAATGTCGATGGCGCTGTCGTCGCGGCCTGGCGCTGGCCCGAGCTTGTTGACCCGGCCAACCCAAGCTGTCCGGACCTGCCGCCCCAGGCCAGAGCGGGTTGGCCCTCCCGCCCGGGACCCAGGTCCCGTTCCCGGGCCGCCTCCCGGAGCCACGCGTACCTCGGCAACCTGCGCACCAAAGGTCTCAAGCGGGGCTAGAAGCCGGTAGGGGGCCGCCTAGTCGCGACGCGCCACCGCACCCGCGATGAGTGGACTAGGTCGGTTTTGAAGCGGCGCCCGGACGTCGCGCCGCGGCACCGGTATGGCGGATGAGCTTGCGTACTGGCAGGTCGGGCTGTTCGGCATGAGCTTGGCCGCCCACGGCCGGGGCGAGCACCGCTGCGTAGCGGTCCGCCAGCGGCTCGGCGGTCGCACCGTGGGCGATCACGCTGAGCAACACCGTAATGCCGATCACGGTCACTGCGGGCCCCACGGCCGTCTTGCCCAGTTCCTCCAGCGCAAGGAGAGCGAAGACCACCGATGCCAGGCCGCGGGGACCGAACCAGCCCACCAGCGCGACGGTTGGCCAGCCGAGCCGTGCGCCGGCCAGGGCGGCCGCCACCGGGACCATACGGATCACGGTGAGGCTGAGCACGGCGTACACGATGATCTGCCACGTCAGGCCGCTGAACGCCGACGCCACGGCGACTGCGCCGAACGCCAGCCAGACCAGCAGCGACGCCAGGGCACCCGCCTCCTCCACGAACGGCACGAGCGGCGCTCCGCGCCGGCCGCCGGTGGTGCCGAACGCGAGCCCGCCGGTGAACGCGGCGATGAAACCATTGCCGTGCAGCGCAAGTGCGCACGCGTACGCGCACAGCGCCAGCGCCAGCACCGCCGAACCGGCGAAGCCTTCGGCGGCCCAGCCACGCCGACGCGTGGCGTTCACCAGCACGCCACCCGCGCCGCCCACGGCCACGCCGATCACAATGCCAATGTGCGAGCTCCGCGGCGGCCACGGCTGGAGTTATGCCGACGACATGCTCGGCGGTTCCCGCGCCCGCCAGGGCGACCGACACGAACGGCGTGGCGATGCCGTCATTGAGCCCGCTCTCGACGTTGATCAGCCGACGAATCCTGGCGGGCACTACGGGGTTGGCCATCATTCCCGCGCCAAGCGCTGCGTCCGTGGGCGCCAAGGCCGCGCCCACGATCAGGGCGAACCAAATGTTGGTGATCCCGGTCAGCGCCAGTGCGAGCAGCGTTCCCAGGGCGATCGTGAGCGGAAGCCCGATCCCGAGCAGCCGCAGGTACAAGCCGAGGTCGGCCCGCAGCCCATGCAGCCCGACCCGGGACGCGTCGCAGAACAACACCAGCACGAGGGTGATCTCCGCCAGCGCCTTGATCATCTCACGACTTGGCTGGACCCCGAGGGGCGCCAACGGTCCATGGGTAAGAACCAGCCCCGCGCCCACGAACGTGATCGGCGCGGTAACTTCGAACCGTTCCAGCCGCGCCGACAGTGCACCCCAGGCGAATATCAGCGCCGCCACGATCGCCAGGTCAGAATCGCTCATGATCTCGCCCAGCGCATCTGTGCGCGTACGGAGAGCATGCAGCTCCCTTCATAGCGCTCGCATGGACGCGGGTTCAGGCGGTGCCAGGCGATCTTCTTCCGAAAGTATCCCCGCCGCACACCTGCGTGCGCATCACCCCATGTGGAGGAGGCATAAGCCATTTGTGGAGGACGGCGATGAGGTCGATGACTTCGCGGAGGTCATCGGCCTGATCTTGATCCAGCACGAGGGTGGCGATCACCGGCCAGCGGGGTCATCGGCAGCAACTGCCGGACCAGGTCTACCCTGGACCCCCCGAGGCTGATCAAGCACCGGAGTTCCTTATATGAACCGGCGCGCGGATCGGGCGTGGCAGAAGGCGGAGATCCATCTGGGCGAAGGGCACGTCGGTGACCCGGGTCGCGGGCGCCAGGCGTTCAGGAAGTACGTCGAGGAGCGGTGGCTGCCCAATCACATGCTGGAGCCGACGACCCGGGAGAAGCATACCTATTACCTCTACGCTCACATCATCCCTGAGCTGGGCCCGATACGGATGATCGACATCTTCCCTGAGCAGATCCGCGAGTGGATCTCCAAGATGCAGCGCAGCGGCCAATCAGCGTGGACCATCCAGTACTGCAAGAGCTCCATCCTCAACTCGATATTCACAACCGCCCTCAACGACCAGGTGACCTACATCCACCCGTGCCGTGGCGTGAAAACCCCCTCTGTCCCGGCCACGCCACGGACGATCGTCACCCCGGAACAGTTCAACGCGATCTACCAGGCGTTACCGGACGCCGATACGCGGCTTCTGATCGAGACCGCGATCGAAAGCGGGCTCCGATGGGGCGAGCTGACCGAAATGCGGGTAAAGGATCTCGACTTCGCCACCAGGATGCTGACGGTGTGCCGCAAGGTCGCCGAACTCAACACGCAGTTTCACCCCGACGGCAAGCGGTTCCTGGTCAAGGACTACCCCAAGGACAAGGAGTACCGGCGGCTGAAGCTCAGCCAGCAGACCGCCACCAAGCTCAAGGCTCACGTCGTTGCCAAGGGCCTGGGACCCGACGGGTTGCTGTTCGCGCGGCGGCAACTGGCGTCGCAACGCGGCCGGCTTGTTGTCGCCGATCCGGCGACGCTCGGGCTCACGGCGTCAAACGACTCCGGCCGAAAGTATCGGCATGGCACTCTCAGCGCCTACAACGCGGGTCGTTGCCGGTGCGAGTACTGCAGGGGTGCGTTCGCCGAGTACCGCAAGACGCCGCGCGGCGGCCAATAACGCGCCCTGGCACGCGCGCGTGGCCGATGACGACGAGCACATTGGGCGCAACTGGTTCCGCCGCAGCGTCTGGTACCCCGCGTGCGCGGCTGCGGATCTCGGCATGGCGCCACGCGTCCACGACCTCCGGCATGCGCACGCTTCGTGGCTATTGGCTGGAGGTGCCGACCTCCAGGTGGTCAAGGAGCGCCTTGGCCACGCTTCGATTGTGACTACCCAGCGCTGTCCGGCGTTTCAATGATCGCGGGCTCGAGAAGCGCGACGGTGGTGTCCTCCGCCGCCCCCTGTTCACTCGCCTCGGGTGAGGCAGTGGCGGTACCTGTGGCGAACCATGGGATAAATCCAGCAGCAAACGCGAGCGCGGGAAACCGTACAAGCGATCTTGAGCAGAAACCGTCGGATGTCTCACGGTCGGGAGGGAGCATCGTGGCCCGCTATCCCAACATCAGCGATCACGGGTTGATCGGGGACCTGCAGACAGCTGCACTAGTGACGACAGACGGCACGGTGGACTGGCTGTGTCTTCCCCGGTTCGACTCGCCGAGCGTATTCGCGTCGTTGCTCGATGCCGACCGCGGCGGCCATTTCCGGGTCGCTCCCGACCGGGACGACTACGTCAGCAAGCAGCTGTATCTCCCGGACACCGCTATCCTGATCACCAGGTTCATGACACCGGACGGGGTCGGTGAGGTCCACGACTTCATGCCGGTCGCCACGGGGGGAGCGACGGACCGGCACCGGCTGGTACGGCAATTTCGCGCGGTGCGCGGCACGATGCGTTTCGTGATGGAGGTTCAGCCGCGGTTCGACTACGCGCGCAAGCCGCAGAAGGTGGAGTTGTCCGAGGACGGGGCGGTATTCCAGGCGGATGGCCTGGAGCTGACACTGCATTCGGTCGGCGCGCCGGGCACCTCGCTGCGGGACCAGGGGGCCACGCTTGAGCGCCATGGTGACGGCGTGCGTGCGGCCCGGACGCTGCGCGCGGGCCAGACCGGCGGGGTCGTGCTCGAATCGATGGGCGGCCCGCCCCGGCGGCTGCCGCCCGAGGAGGTGCAGCGCCTCGCCGGCGAGACCGTGCAATTCTGGCGCGATTGGCTGGACCGCTCGACCTACACAGGCCGCTGGCGGGAGATGGTGGCGCGGTCGGCGATGACGCTCAAGCTGATGACCTACGCACCGACCGGCGCCGTCGTCGCCGCGCCGACCACCGGGCTGCCCGAGCAGGCCGGAGGCGAGCGGAACTGGGACTACCGGTATACCTGGATCAGGGACGGCTCGTTCTCCATCTACGCGCTGCTCGGGCTCGGCTACGTGGAGGAGGCCGCTGCTTTTGGCGGCTGGCTGCGCGACCGGGCCGGCGAGTACACGGGCGACGGCCGCCCGCTGAAGATCATGTACCGGGTCGATGGCAGGTCCGATCTCACCGAGGAGACCCTGGACCATTTCGAGGGCTGGCGCGGCTCGCGGCCCGTCCGCGTCGGCAACGGCGCAGCCGACCAGTTGCAGCTTGACATCTACGGCGAGGCGCTGGACGCCATCTACCTCGCCGACACCCAGGGCCTGCAGGCCGCCCACCAGGGCTGGCTGGATGTCGCCCGCATCATCGACTGGCTGTGCGACAACTGGGACCAGCCCGACGAGGGCATCTGGGAAACCCGCGGCGGCCGCAAGGACTTCACCTACGGCCGGTTCCAGGCCTGGGTGGCGCTCGACCGGGCCACCCGGATGGCAGCGCGCCGGGCCCGCCCGGCCAACGTGGCACGGTGGACCGCCGAACGCGACCGCGCCTACAACCAGATCATGGAACGGGGCTGGAACCCGAAGACCGGTGCCTTCACCCAGCACTACGGAACCGAGGTCCTGGACTCCTCGCTGCTGATGATGCCGCTGCAGGGGTTCGTCGCCCCCCGCGATCCCATGTGGCTTTCGACCCTGGCGGCTATGGACCGTGAGCTTGTCTCCGACAGCCTGGTGTACCGCTACAACCCGGGCGCCTCACCAGATGGGCTGGCCGGCGATGAGGGCACGTTCACCCTGTGCACGTTCTGGTATGTAGACGCGCTGGCCCGCGCCGGGCGGCTCGACGACGCGCGGCTCACCTTCGAGAAGATGCACACCTACGCCAACCACCTCGGCCTGTACTCAGAGGAAATCAGCAGCACCGGCGAACAGCTCGGGAATTTCCCGCAAGCCTTCAGCCACCTGGCCCTCATCAGCGCGGCGATCAACCTGGACTACCAGCTCGACCACGGCCCCGGCCGGGTCAGGGTGGTCAGGTGACATTCCGTTGCCGTCGGCGCGCTTGCCGATGGGGTGGCAGATGCGCTACGCGATCAAGGCGTCGGCTTCGCCCGCCCATGGCCTGCGGGGCGGCCCGGCCGCGCCGTCCTCGGCCCCGGACAACTCAGAGCTCCCCATCCGGCCATCTGAGGTTGCCCTGACCGAGGAACGGCAGGACGCGGAGACGCCAGCGCCTCATCCTGCGCGGGTGGTGCACGCACCGGCGCAGCACACGAACCATTGAGTAGATGCTGTTCGCGAGACCCGGCAGATTGGGGCAACGAGATGAAGACGGTGATTGTGGGAGGAGTTGCGGCCGGGGCTTCGACGGGGGCGCGCCTTCGGCGGCTCGACGAGTCAGCCGAGATCGTCGTGCTCGAGCGTTGACCATTAGGTCTCGTTCGCGAACTGCGGCTTGCCGTATCACATCGGTGGGGTCATCCCGGACCGGGACAGCCTGCTGCTGCAGACGCCGGAAAGTCTCGGCAAGAGCCTCGCGCTGGATGTGCGGACGGGGCAGGACGTGATCCGCATCGACCGCAGCGCCAAGGAAGTCGAGGTGCGCGACCTCGCGCAGGGGCGGACGTACCGGGAGCCCTACGACAAGCTCGTGCTGTGCCTGGGGGCCGAACCGGTCCGGCCGCCGATCCCGGGTGCCGACGACCCGCGAGTCGACGTGCTGCGCAACACCCCCGACATGGACCGGATCATCGCCCAGCTCGACAAGGACGCCACGAGCGCCGTCATCGTCGGCGGCAGCTACATCGGGCTGGAGCTCACCGAGGCCTTCCGGGCACGCGGGCTGCAGACCACCGTCGTCGAGCGGACCGAGCGGCTGATGCCGTGGCTGGACCCGGAGATGACCCGGATCCTGGACTACCACGTCGGCACCCATGAGGTGGACCTGCGGCTCGGCACGTCCGCGCAGGCAGTTCGCCGGGCGGAGGACGGCGGGCTCGTGATCGATCTTTCCGACGGCACGTCACTGGAGGCTGACGTCGTCGTCATGGCGGCCGGGGCGCGTCCCAACGTCGGCCTCGCCCGCGGCGCTGGCCTGGAGACCGGGCCGCGCGGGGGCATCGTGGTCGACGCGCAGATGCGCACCTCGGCACCGGACATCCTCGCGGCCGGCGACGCGGTGGAGACCGCTCACTTTTTGACCGGCGAGCCCACGCTGTCGATGCTGGCCGGCCCCGGCGAACCGGGAAGGCCGGATCGCCGCCGACACGATCGGCGGCCGCGACAGCGCCTACCGGGGTACCCAGGGCACCGCCGTGGTCCAGGTGTTCGACATGACCGCCGGTGGCACCGGCCTGACCGAGACCGAGCTGCGCGCCGCGGGCATGGACTACCGCAAGGTCTACACCCACCAGAACGGCCATGCCGCGTACTACCCCGGGACCGCGCCGCTGTTCCTGAAGGTGCTGTTCGACCCGGCCGAGGGGAAGCTGCTGGGCGCGCAGGTGCTCGGCTGGGACGGCGTCGACAAGCGCATCGACGTTCTGGCGGTCGCGCTGCGCGCCGGGATGACGGTGTATGACCTGGAGCACCTGGAGCTCGCCTATGCCCCGCCCTACGGTGCGGCGAAGGACCCGGTCAACATGGCCGGTTTCCTGGGCGCGAACCTGCTGCGCGGGGACATCGACCTGTGGTATCCGGAGGACTACCCGGGCTGCCGCGACCGGGTGACGATCCTCGACGTGCGCACGGCGGCCGAGTACGGGGCCTGGCACATCCCCGGGGCGGTCCTGCTGCCGTTCACCGAGCTGCGGCAACGGCTGGATGAGGTGCCGCGGGACAAGCCGGTGTACACCTACTGCCGGTCGGGTTTCCGCAGCTACATCGCCTACTGCGTGCTGAAGCAGAACGGGTGGGACGACGTGGCGTTCCTGGCCGGGGGGACGATGACCTACCACGGCTACCACCGGACACCGCTGACGGTGGGCAAGGGCGGCATGCCGATGGTGGCCCACGCCGAGGACGAGCTGGCCCAGCGCCCCGGCGCGCTCGAACACGTCTGACGAGCCACGAACCGATCGCAGGCCTGCGTCATGGGTGACACACCGGTAGAGGTCGCGTTGAGGATCCGGGCGGAGCACGCGGAGGGCCCGCTCTGGGACGCGGCAACCGCCCGCGTGTGGTGGGTGGACATCACCGCAGAACGGGTGCATTGCTTCGACCCGCAGTCGGGCAACGACAGCTCCTGGAGCACCTGCGGGCAGCCGGGTGGCGTGGTCCTCAACGCGGCGGGAGAGCCGGTCGTGGCCAGCCCCGACGGCCTGGCCGTGCTCGACCGCGGGACGGGCACGATGGACCTTCGCGTTCCGATCGAGCAGGACAGACTCGAGAACCGCGCGAACGACGTCCAGGTCGACGGCCGGGGCAGGGCCTGGGTCGGCACGATGGCCTTCGACAAGCGGCCACGGAACGCGGCGTTGTACCGGGTCGATGGCGGCAAGGTGACCTGCGTGGTCGATGGCCTCACGATCTCCAACGGACCCGCCTTCGACGAGCCGGCGGGGCGCCTGTACCTCGCCGACACCGCCCTCTTCGTGGTCGACGTGTTCGACCTGGACCCCGCAACGGGTGTCCTCACTAGCCGCCGGCGTTTCCTCGACCTCAATGATGCGCAGGTCTGGCTGGACGGCATGACCGTCGACGACGAGGGCATGCTGTGGGTCGCGCTCGGGCGGGCCGGGGCCGTCCACCGCTACCGCCCCGACGGCACACTCGACGGCGTCGTCGAGATACCGACGACGAACCCCACCTCGGTGGCCTTCGGCGGCATCGAGGGGCGCGACCTGTACATCACTACCTCATGGTTCGACTGCGAAGCAGACAGCCGCGCCGCCCAGCCCCTGGCCGGCGCGATCTTCCGGTGCCGCCCCGGGGTGACGGGGCGGCCCTCGCCGCGGTACGAGGGCCCCGTGCCAGCGCCGTTGCCAGAGCGCGACGCCGGCCCGCCATGACCGAAGAAAGGCGGCACCCCATGATCGAGCGAATGGTCCTGTTCGGAGCCTCTGGCGATCTGGCCAGCCGCTTGCTGATGCCGGCAGTTGCCCAGCTGGCCGAGGCCAAGCTCCTGCCATCAGGGTTCACGGTGCTCGGCTCGGCCAACACCGACTGGTCAACCGGCGAGTTCCGCCAGCACATAGCCGACAACCTGGACAAACACGCCAGCGTGACACCGGCGACCCGCGATGCGGTTGTGAGGATGCTCAGCTTCCAGCCCGCCGACGTCACCCGGGCGGAGGAGGTCAGCCGACTGATCGGCGAGGACCGCCTGGACACGCTGGTCTACCTCGCGCTGCCGCCGGGCCTGCTGGTGTCGGTGCTGCCAGCACTGGCGGCAGCAGGCCTGCGCACCTCGGACGCGGTCGCGATCGAGAAACCCTTCGGCACCGACCTGGCGTCAGCGCAACGGCTCAACGAGATCCTCCGCATCCAGCTGCCACGGCCGACGATCTTCCGGATCGACCACTTCCTGTCTAACGTGCTCGTCCGCCGGGTCGTCACCCTACGGTTCCTCAACCGGGTCTTCGAGCCGCTCTGGAACGCGGTACACGTCGAGAGTGTGGACATCAGCTGGCTGGAGAGCCTGACCCTCGAAGGCCGCGCGTCCTACTACGACAAGGCCGGCGCCATGAAAGACATGGTGCAGAACCATCTCATGGAGGCCATGGCGCTGGTCCTCATGGAACAGCCGGCCCGCATCGACGCCGACTCGTTCCGGGGGGTGCGTGTCGAGGGTCTGCGGGCAGTGGCCACGCCGACCGCAGAGCGGATGCGCAGCCGAACGGTCCGTGCCCAGTACACCGCGGGCACGATCGGGACCCGGCAGGTGCCGTCGTACGTCGACGAGCCCGGCGTCGACCCCAGCCGCAACACCGAGACCTACGCGTCCCTGACCGTGGAGGTGGACAACCCGCGGTGGGCGGGGGTTCCGTTCAATTTGCGTTCGGGCAAGGCTCTCGCGGCGGACTCGGCCGAGATCGCCATCCACTTCCGCCCGCTTCCCCGATACCTGCTCGACCAGTGGCCCGGCGTCGAACCGAACGTCCTCAGGCTCGGTCTCACACAGCCGTACGTGCGGCTGTCCACGACGCTCAACGGCCCGGAACGAACAGCCGAGACACAGCAGCTCGAAGCGCGCTCGACACCACCCCGGTTCACGGCCTACGCCCATCTGATCCTCGAAATGCTCAACAGCGACCCGACCCTGTTCATCCGCGGCGACGAGGCCGAGGAGGCATGGCGCATCATCGACCCCGTGATGAAGGCATGGACAGCCGGAGACGTACCAATGCAGGCGTACGCCGCCGGCGCAGCACCGCCAGGACCCGCCAGCTGACCGTCAACAGGTCGATACAGTCAACGACCTCGATGCTGTCTCGGGGGCCAGGACCGAACGCCAGCCAGTCGGCTGAGGCGGCACGGCGGCCACCTGGCACCATGCCCCCGGACGGCGCCTTCCGCTCGACGGCGTCGCGGGAGGTCGCAGGGACGGCGGCGGCTACAGTCGAGAGGTGACGTTGGTCACATCCGAGGCCCTGGAGATGCCGCGCGATGCCGCCTAATCCTGCGGTCACTGTGCGGTCAAAGAATCTTGAGGCCACCTCACCACAGCGGCGAAGTGGCCTCTGACCTGCTCGTTCTTTGTCGGGACGGCGGGACTTGAACCCGCGACCTCTGGGTTATGAGAGCACGTCGGGTCAGAACCGGTGTTGCGGGGCACTATGCCGTGCGCGCCTGGGCTCCGTTCGTGCACCTGGCCCTTCCGTCAGCGATTCTGCGCTGGTCCGTGCGCGCTTTCTGCGGTCAGCCACCACCGTTGTGCTCTGCTATACCGAAGTTCCGAGAGGTCTGGTAACCGATTATGGTGCTGACCTGCGGTTTCGGCGCCGGGCGCGGGTGGTTGTCCTGGCTACGTCAGCGCGAGCGGGATCGGGACGCCGATGAGGTCGAAGGCCTGCCGCTGTTCGCTG
>WNFZ01004358.1_pt1 | contig 13156 bp, 15 predicted proteins | sample 5400081 | NCBI WGS metagenome assembly WNFZ01 (sample SAMN13153365, study PRJNA577476) | soil metagenome | isolation source: 80 cm soil or saprolite under grassland replicate 1 | place: USA:California | collected 2016-06-15
CGAGCCAGTGGCCGTCGGCGTCGATGATGGGGTGGCTCAGGCGGGAGTGAAGCTTCCGGGCATCCGTATGACCGTTGGACGGCATGGCCGCGCCTCCCAAGACAGCGGATTGAGTGATGGGTGAAGAGATGATACCCGACCCTGGAACCATGCGCGAGAGGTGTGAGCGGGTCGATCGTCTCCGGGTGCGTCAGCGGCGCCATGCGCCCGCGTTCCGGGATCTGCGCGAACGACAAATGGGGAGAGGCGTCGCGCACGACGTCGATGCTTTAACGGCGTCTGAGTTCGTCGCGAATCGTCCGCAGACCCTGGTCGAGCCGGGCGCGTCGCTACATCGTGATCTCCGCGACGGCAGTGATGCAGCGGCAGATACGAACCAGCGCAGCCGCGGGGCCACGCCGTCGCGTCATCACGCTGGACAGCTCGAGCTCGCTTTCAAGCACTATCAGCGCGCGCTCCAGCTCAATCCACGGCATCGCGGCGCGCACGAGTACGTCGGCGAGGCCTACCTGATAGTGAAGGACCTGGCCAAGGCCGAGGAGCACCTCAACGCCTTGCGAGGCATTTGCTTGATCCCCTGCGAGGAGTCCACGGATCTCGAGAAGGCCATCGCCGCCTACCGTCAGCACCTTGTGCCGCGGTGACGGGGCCCAAGGACGGGGCCACCGCCGGCGGAGGCCGCCGGAACGCCAGCCGAGAGTTCGGTGGCGGTCGGACCAGGGATGAGATTGCTCGCGCCGAGCAGATCAAGAAACTGCTCGTCGCTTACCCAGTTTCGCCGCCGCACGGCCTCCTCGCGCATGAGCGCGACATGGGCGGCGGGACCACCGAAGGAAATCACACCGAGCTTGAGAAAGAGAGTGGCGACGTCCCAGAGCCGCGGCGAACCCTCGCCCGTCATTTCATCCGCTGGGCCGCCCGCAGCATTCAGAAGGATGCTCTATCGATTGGCATGCGGAGACACTAGAGTAGATAGCGGCGAAGCTGGTGGGCGGGCGTGAGATAGCGCCCCACCGCCAGGCGGACGAAGAGGAGCGAGGCGAGGGCCGTGGCCGCCGCCTGCATGAAGACCACGACCAGCTGGTACTTGATGGCCAAAAGCGGCGAGGAGCCGGCCAGGATCTGCCCCGTCATCATGCCGGGGAGCTGCACGAGCCCCACCGTCATCATGCCGTTCACCGTTGGGATCATCGCCGCGCGCAGCGCGGTGCGCGCCATGGGCTGCACTGCCTCGCGCCCGGAGAAGCCGAGGGCCAGCCGCGCCTCCACCTCGTCGGCGCGCACGCGAAGGTCGCCCTGCAGGCGGTCGCCGGCCAGGGCGGCGCTGGTCATGGCGCTGCCCAGGATCATCCCGGCGATGGGAATAATGTACTGGGGCTCGTACCACGGCCGCACGCGCACGATGGCGCCGATGACATAGGCTAGCGTGACGGCCGTCGAGACCGTGAGCGCGAGCGCCGCGATCCCCCGGGCATGGGGCATGGGCTTCGCGAGCCGCGAGGTGGCCGCTTGGGCTGCGACGGCCGTCATCACGGCAAGGATCAGCAGGACCCAGTACCACTGCGCGGCCTGGAAGACGACGGCCAGGATGAGGCCCACCAGGTAGAGCTGGACGACGGCGCGGAGCGAGCCCACCACGAGGTCGCGGCCGATGCCGAGGCCCTGGCGCACGGAGATCGCGATGACGACGCCCACCAGCAGCAGAGCCAGCGCCAGCTGAGCGAGCGACAGGTCGAGAACCGAGCCCGCCGTGCTCATGGACGGCCTGGAGACGGTGAAGAGTGCTCGCCGGCTAGGAACGCCTGGAGGCTCGCGTCCGTCACGCCGCCGTCGGCGGGCTCGTACGCAAGGACCTCGCCCCGCACCAGGTAGAGCAGGCAACCGCCCAGCCGGCGCACGAGCTCCGGCTGGTGCGTCACGGCCACGATCGTGAGCCGGCGCCGCTCGCGGAGGCGCGAGACAGTCTCGACAACCAGGGCGGCGTTGGGCGGGTCGAGCGCGGAGGTGGGCTCGTCGAGCAGCAGGGCCTGCGGGTCGCGCAGGAGGGCGCGCGCGATGGTCACGCGCTGCTTTTCGCCGCCGGACAGGGTGGCCGCGTCGCGCTCGAGCACTCCCGCGTCGAGGCCCACCTCCACCACGGCGGAAGCCAGGCTCGCGTCCGAGAAGTCACCCGGCGTGCCCGCGGGGCGGACTCTCAGGTTATCCCGCACCGTGCCGTCGAAGAGCACGGGCGTCTGCATGACCAGCGCCGCGCGCCGGCGCAGGTCCCGCGGATCGAGCGAGCGAACATCGCGCCCGTCGAAGCGCACGCTGCCACCGGTAGGCTCGGCCAGACGGTTGAGACACCGCAGCAGGGTGGATTTGCCCGAGCCCGAGGGACCGAGCAGGACGAGCGCGCCACCGCGCTCCACTCCGACCGACACGTCCTTGAGAATGGAGGCGGGCGGCTGACCGCCGATTCCGTCATAGGTGAGCGAGAGCTGCTCGACCTCAAAGAGCGGGTCACGCAGAGGAGGTGGGGCGGCCATGCGATGGCAAGCGTAGCATCGGGCCCTCCGGACCGACAAGAACTCGGATCATCCTACAAGGCGCCGCAAGCGCGTCTCCGCATCGGTGATCGGGGAGTCTCCATGCATCATGGCTCTGGCCATCTCGAGCATCGGATAGCCGTTCTTGGCCTCATCCTGGAATCGCCGCGCGAATCCTCCGCTCTTGATGTCTTCCAGGATTGTCCTGAAGCTTGCCATCATCGCCTCCCGGTCCATCTCGAGCGTGCGCATCATCCCCCCGAAGACGGCTGTCGGCCCGTGATCTTCGGAAGACCGAAAGAAGCCAGCATCCCGAAACGATCGGAAGACCACCTCCATCTCGCCGGACATGTACATCTCCATCACGAGCGCTTCTGCCGGAATGCCCGCGTCACAACCGACCTCGAAGGCGGTCATGATGGCCATGCCCAGGAGAGCGCCGACGCTCTGCTCCACGAAGAGATCAAGCACCGCCTCCATTGCGGCACTCATCTCGACTGCCCCCGCGCGCAGCATGCCGAGAGCCTCCGCCAGACCCAGCATCCGCTGCTGAGCCCGCCCGCGCCGGTCCGCCTCCACTCCGACGCAACCCCAGAACCCCTCGCCGGCCAGATAGCGTGTGCGGGCGGAGATCCCGGCCATGCGCGGCGCCACCAGGAGCACATCGACGAAGTCGGGTGGATGGATGAGATCGAAGGTCAGGCTATACCCGGAGGCGAACGCTATGGCGCCCCCGGGTCCGAGGGCGGGAGCAATCTCGCGCGAGAAGACGGCCGGGATGACCTCATCGGGGAGGAGCACGAAAACGATGTCATCCGCAGAAGCCATCGGGAAAGGGACGACCTCGAACCCCTCCGCCCGAGCCCGCTCCGCGTACTCATCCTCCTGGTTGCCGATCCTGACCTTCACGCCCGAGTCCCGGAGGTTCAGGGCGGCGGTGCGGCCCAGGTTTCCGTAGCCGAGGACGGCGACCGCTTCACCCGCGAGGGTCCGTTCGGGTGCGTCCGCCGAGCGAAACACCTTGACGTTCGTCCCTGGTTTGTCCGCCATGGTCGTCTTGGCCTCTCTCTCGCTCGGACTGATAAGTACCCTGCCGTTGGCTTCGCTAGCACCGCGCCGGCATTGACCAAGGGCCCTGACCGTTAGCTGGGTAGGCGTCGACGAGATTTCGCATCAGAACGCTCGGCGGCATCGCGATGAGGGCCAGCCCGACTGACACAGCCGCCCAGAGCCTGTATTTTCAACGGAATCCTCCCTTGGCACCGGCTCCGGGGGCCTCGAGCATGAAAAAAGCCCCTACCGGTGTCAACGACCAGTAGGAGTTATCAGGCTCCCTTCGCAAACACTTTGCATCAAGAACGCGCTCGCGATCGCCATTCCGTGAACAGCACCTCTCGTGTAATGTATACGCGGCAAGGAGGCTGACGATGCGGGGGATCGAAGGCGAGCAGGTGCTGCTCCGAATCATACTGAGTGAGGACCAGACGCACGGGTGGAAATCGCTGCATCTCGCGCTCCTCGAGCTTTTGCGGAGCGAAGGACTCGCCGGCACCACGGTCTTCAAGGGAGTGGCCGGTTTCGGCCACGATCGCGCTGTCCACACCACGGCGATCGAAGTCGCCGCCCAGGGGCTACCCGTAGTCCTCGAAGTCGTGGATACCCAGGAGCACATCGATCGCGTCCTGCCCAAGCTGGATGCCCTCATGGTTGGTGGCGTCATCATGATGGAGCGGGCTCACGTCATTCGTTACGCGCAAGCGCCGCCGGCGAGTCCGACACCCTAGACGTCACACCTGGTATCGAAGCACGTGCACCTTCTCCATGGTGATGAGCCCCCCGCCCATCATACGGTCCACTTCAGGAAGCACGGCGTCCAGGTGCTCCTGAGAGTCCACGACCTCGATGACCAGGGGCAGATCGGCCGAGAGCTTGAAGATGCCAGCCGTGTGCAGGATGGAGGTTGGGCCAAACCCGGCCACCCCACGAAGGACGGTGGCTCCCCCCAGACCTTTGGAGCGAAACAGCTCCAGCAGCGCGGAGTAGAGTGGACGGTGATTCCACTGGTCACTCTCGCCGATGAAGATCCGCATCAGCACCTGCTCGCCTTCGATCTTCCGCATACCTACCCCCGCAGCGTCAACACGAGCCGGCCCACTGCCATCCCGAGAAAACAGAGGCACAGGCAGACCGTGGTGGTGACGAAGATGTTGATCCACGCCTGGTGCCAGGCGTTGGTCTCCATCAGCCGTACCGTTTCGTAGCTGAACGTCGAATAGGTTGTGAGGCCTCCCATCATGCCGGTCGTGAGAAAGATGCGCACGTTATCAGGAATGAGGAGGGTCTCGCCACCAATCTGTTGAACCAGACCGATCACGAAAGCGCCACTCAGATTCACGATCATGGTGCCGTACGGAAATTCCGCTCCGAACCAGTGAGCGGCGAGGATGGAGGTTAGAAACCTCAACACCGAACCTATCGCGCCTCCAAAGCCGACGAGCAGCACGCGCTCCAGCAGGGTTCGTCCTCCTCTCGGGCGATGATCGGGTCAACGGCCGGCCACGATTCTACTCTGGTCGGGCTCCCTGATGCGGTGCGAGAGCCGGTGCTTCGGCGCGGAGTGCCTCAAGGGCCTGGCCTCCAGCCTGACCAAGACCGTAGGAGCGCCGGCTGCCTGAGCCTTATTCACACCATGAACCAACCCTTCACTTTGCCAAGAGCACTGAGCAGGGCGAGAGTCGCACAATGCTTTGGGCCGTGCTCCCAATAAGCCGGTCGAAGATGCGGCTGTGACCGTGATAGCCAGCCAGGAGAAGGTCGAATTGGCCGCCGCGAGCATAGGTGATGATCATCTCCACCTCGTGACCCTGCCGGACCACGGTTTGGAGCTCGACGCCAGCCAGAAGGGCCTGGTCGCGCGCCTCCTTGGTGAGCGTCCGGAAATACGCATCGATACGATCCTTGGCGTCCTCCACCTCGTCGATGGTGGCGGCATAGTGCGGTAAATGCTCTTCTACTGAGATGCTATGCAGTTCGGCCCCCAGACTCTTGGCCAGACCAATCCCTACCCGGAGCGCCGCCCGCGCGCCGTCCGATCCATCGTAGGCAACAAGGATTTTCGTGAACATGCGCTCGTCCTCCTTACGACGTCGAGGCTTCCGGAGCCCGGGTCTCGCCCGTTCCCTTCCCCGGGTCCAGCGCGGACGCCGAAAGCAGATGGCGGGGCATGAAGAACGTATTGGCGATGAGCGTCGGGATCACTGCGCTGCCGATCACCGCCGCTACCAGATGTGAGTACTGCGCGGGAGTGATGATCCCGCGATTCAAGCCGAAGAGGGCCGAGATGGTGCCAAAGGTGAGGCCCGTTGACATCATCAACGTGTAGTAGACGTCGGCGCCCTGCCGGTGACCGAAAAGCCTGACCGACGGAAAGACGCCGCAGACTTTGCTCACCATCTTGGCGAGGAACAGTGCGCCGAACACGCCGGGAGCGGCCACCAGCGCCGGCACCGATACGAAGGAGCCGGCCCGGATGAAATAAAAGGGCGTGAGGAGGCCGAAGGTCAGCGTGCGCAGGCGCCGGATCAGGACATGGTCCTTGCCGACGCTCCCCGCGAGCACCATCCCGATGATATAGGCCGGCAGGACTGGTTCGCTGTCCGCCCAGAGCGCGAGCCCGCCCATGCCGAAGAGCGCCAACAGGATGTACTTGGCTTCAAGCTCCGAGACGCGGCCGCCGTAACGCCGAAAAAATCCCGGCGTGATGAATGGCAGCACGATGAACACCGCGATGGAAACCAGGACAAATACGAGCGTACGCCCTGTAAATGGCGCGAAGATGAGACCCAGTCCGATGACCGTGCCGAGGTCATTGATGAAGCAGGAGGCCAGGATGACCTTGCCGTACTCCGTAACATTGAAACCGAGCTCGAGCATCACCGCATAGACCACAGCCACCGAGGTGGTCGACAGCGCTACTCCCGCCAGCCAGGACTGGCCAAGTCCCCAGCCAAGGATGTAGTAGGCGATGGCCGCGCAGCCCAAGAAGGGCGCAAAGAATGCGGCCAGCCCCACCACCGTTGCTTCCTTCCACTTGAACCGAAACACACTCGGGTCGAGCTCGGCGCCGGCCAGAAACGTAAGCACGATGGCTCCGGTGCCGGCCAGGAAGGTGATCCACTGCGTCTGCCCGGCCAGCCCTGTGCCGCCAAGGACTACGCCTATCACAAGCTGAGCCACCGTTCCGACCACGATCTCCGACAGCGCTGTGGAGACGCCGAGCCAGATGGCGACGAGCGTCGCGACCAGCGCGAGCCCGACCCAGAGGGCGGCAAGGAACCAGATGTTCTCCATGCTCACCTCGCTCCGCGGCATCCGGAGGTCATCACCCAGCCCCCGCGCACAGGATAGCAATCAGCCGGTTCGTCACATCCTCTTCGAGTCTGAGTTTGCGCAGGTCGCCGACCGTCTGCTCGATGTCATAGGCGGCCCGCTTCAAGGTTACCTGGTCATCTTCAATGACGGCATAGCTGGCTCGCGGGTCGCCGTCCCGCGGCTGGCCCACGCTTGATTCACGACAACGCTTTCCCCGACCCGCCGGATCATGGGCAGATGGGTGTGACCCAGCAGCACATACTCGGCGTCGACGTCGTCTGTCTCCTCGGCCACGAGCTGATCGGCGGCGCCCGGCGTGAGCGTGTAGCGGTAGAAGTGGTCGTGCGGGGATGCGTGCACGGCAAAGAGGGTCCGCCCGTCGAGGCTGGTAGAAGCTGTAGGAGGCAGCTCCCCGAGGAAAGCGATCTGTTCCAGGGTGAGCTGTTCGCGATGCCGGGCCCGCGTGGCCTCTGCCAATGGCTTGCTCGAAGGGGCGCACCGGCAATCCATCCGGTGAGCGAGCGCCTCGTCGTGATTGCCGCGCACGGCGAGCGTAGCCTGCCGTCAGGCGCCGTCCACCACCTCGGGAGCGTGCGTCCGTACGAGACCAAATCTCCTACGACCAGCAACCGGTCCAAGGACTCGGCGGCGAACACCGCCTCGAGCGCCGGCCAGTTCGCATGCAAGTCCGAAATCACCAGAGCGCGCATTGACCCTCCCTCGCCACCCCTCTCGCACCGCCACTCCGCCTTAACTACTCATTGCCCGGGCACAAAAAAACTCCTACCGGCAATTGCCTCGGTAGGAGTTATCAGTCCGCGCGGGCGGACGGTTGGGGGCGAACTCCATCGCCCGACCTCTTACCTTTATCCTGGCCACCGTGGTGTGTCAAGGGGCCTCTGCCTGCGTGCCTCTGCCTGCATGGCCCTTCAAACCACGGGCCTCCACTTGCAGGCAAACCGCCGGGCGCAGGCACTAAGACGACCAGTCTGTCTCCCAGACTCTAGACGGCCGCAACGTGCCCGTGACTCGGCCCGTTAGAAGAGAACAAGGGTCAACGTCTACGGACCGAGTGAGGTTCGGCCGAACACGACGTAAAACGGGTTCGCATAGTATTGACTCGAGTTCTTGGGATCCTTTGTCGTGTAGTAGCCAAAGCCCGCAAACTTGTTCCTGTTCCGCTGGTGATTGCGAACCGTAACGAAGTCCCCCCATCGCTGAGGGGTGAAGTCCCCTTGGTCCACATGCCACACGGTCTGATCGCCGAGGATGCCAACAGACGTGTGCGCGTCGTTGTTGGTTCCACCCACACCGACCGCGATGGCTACTTCTCCCTGGCCGTTGACGGAGAGAGATGGGTATGCGAAGGCATAGTCCTTGTTCCAGACTTGGGACTCTGAGACGAGCTTCTGCGTCGAGACGTCCACCACGGCGACGCGCACGTGCGCGTTGGGGAACGAAAAACCACCCGACGGCCCCTTTCCGTTAGCGGCCGTCCACGCCAACCAGAGCTGGTTCCCTGTTCTCGTCGCCCCGCAGACTTCGTTTTGCGGCACGTGCCCCGCGAGCCAACTAAGCCAGTCGTTCCCGTTCGGCCCAGTGGACGAGAGCGATCCGTTTGGCCAACCCGCCACACCGGCCGTGAACGGCGTGATGGTCGTGCTGGAATCGGGCCACGAGTAGATCTTGAACGACGAGTTGTTTGGCTCGCCGACCCAGAAAGCGCCGTCCCGGGAATCCTGAACCAGGTGGCTGCCCACTGCGTCTGTCGCTTTGTTCGGATGATTGTGAAGTCCCGGAAGCGTGCCGCCCTTGGCAATATCGGAGAGAGCGAACCGCGCCACGAGCCGTCCACCTGTCGTCGTGGCATCGGTCGAGACGTGGAGAAACTGATTCGTAAAGGCCAGGTCCGGGTAGTCCATATCCTCGGAGAGACCGAAGGTCGCCGCGGTGAAATCCCAGTACGTCCACGCCGTCTGGAACTTCTTCTTGATGTCGCTCGGAGAGGCGACCGCCAGCCGGAAGGCTCCGATCCCTTTACCATCGGCGGCGTGCTGCATGAACCAGACGAAGCGGCCGATCGATGGGACATAGGTGACAACTTGGTCGCAACAGAAGGCATGCCCCTTCCACGCAGGGAAGACCGTCGTCGGATCCATAGACGTGAAGGTGGAGCCGAGGTTGACGGAATAGTTGCAGAACCAATTGCCGGAGAGCAGGACGATGCCCGCTTCGCTGTCGGCTCCACTTAAGTCGACCGCGTTCGTTGCCGCATTCTTTGGCCCGACTTTCCCTGGACGCCCGTAGGTGAAGAAACGAACGGGATCCCCGCGTGGATCCCCGGATGGCTTCCGCTCATCCATGACTTTCGTAGCGGGCGAGCGCTCCTTGAGAGGGATCGGATTGCGTGCTTTGGGAACCTTACGGAGCTTGGGCTCCTCCTCGTCGCCTTCTCGACGCTCGACTGCGGGGTAGGGACCTTTCGCTCGCTTGGCGACGACCTTGAACGCGCGCGTGCGGAGGATGCGTCTATTGGGCTTCATCTCGCCCTCCTCTCTGCCGGCAATTCTATGCGCGATTTCCGTGACTCCCTGCGTATCCACCCCTTTCGAGCAGGTCAGATCCCACGCGAGTCACTCGATGCGCTCGAGGATCTGTCCAAATAGGCGCTGCGTCAAGGAGCTCTTGACCAGCATAAATTGTCGGGCATCCAAATAAGACACCAGCAGGTCTTGACGAATCACGACTGACGATTACCAAATCAACCTCCGTCTTCATGCGTCCACTGGTGATCGGCCGCCGAGGGATCGGAAAGGCGTGGCAGCGCGCGTGTCTCAGCGCCGCATCTGCGGATCTATCGCGAGCATTCCTACAGCGGCCACCAGGGCAAGCACCCCGCCGGCCAGGAACGGCGCGGGCGGGCCGTACCAGTCCCAGAGGAGGCCGGCCAGCAGGCTGGCCGGGAATGCGACGACACCGATTGCCCCATTGAACAAGCCGTAGGCCGTCCCGCGGAGCTCGGACGGAACCAGATCGGCCACCAAGGCACTGGCCGCGCCTTGGAAGGCCCCGTAGTAGAGCCCATAGCCAAGGTAGGAGGGCCCAGATGTGCCAGGCCGAGGACGCAAAGGCGAAGCCCAGATAGATCCCCGCGTAGATCGCCCAGCCCGCGATGATGAGGCCGCGCCGTCCGAGCCGGTCCGACAGCGCGCCCGCCGGGGTGGAGCTCAGCGTGATGACCAGGTTGAACGCAGCCAAGAGCAGGAATATCTCCAGCGGCTGAAAGCCGAGCGTCTGGGCGCGGAGCATCAGGAAGGCGTCACTCGAGTTCCCCAAGGTCGAGCATAACGAGGTACGCCCGAAAGCGGCCGTCGAGCCCGCGCCAGGCCAGGCGCACGCTTGACGCCTGCACGCTCGGGGAAGCAGGCCGCTCGTGCACCCAGCGCGCGAGCACGAAGACCGAAGCGATTCCCGGGATCACCGAGAGCAGGACGAGGGCCTGGCAGTTCTCGCGCGTGAGAGCTACCTGACCGGTCCCGCCCACATCGCGGGGTGCCGTGCGGATGCCCTTGCCGATCCGGTCGAGCACGCGGACGACCAGCACCAGCGGCCACCCGGTGGCGAAGAACAGCAGGGGCTTGGTGAAGCCCGACAGGCCGTAGCCCCAGAGCGCCAGGGCCTTCTTCTTGCCGACGCGGTCCGAGAGAACGCCCGAGACGATCTTGAGGAGCGTCGCCGTGCTCTCGGCCAGTCCCTCGATGAGCCCGATGATGCCCACCTTGACGCCGAGCACGTTCGCAAGGAAGAGCGGCAGCGTGCGCACGGCCACTTCGCTACTGAGGTCGTTGAGCAGCGTGACGACGCCCAGGGCCTTGACGGTGGGATCGAGACGCCCCGGCAACGGACGGTCAGCGAGCACCGCTCGTGGTTCAGGGGATGTGGGCTTTCCCACGGTTCGCTATGATATCCGAATCATGCGGAGTAGAGCTCCGCTCGTTGAGGGCAAGCGCATTTCGAATTCAGCCCCCAGGAGCGTTGCGAAGAACCTCGGCGCGTAGGAAGAAGCTCCCCTCTGTGACGACGGTCTCCCCGGCCTTCAAGCCACTCAGCACCGTGTAGTTGTCGCCGATCGGCGAGCCAAGCCGAACCTGCCGCTGGATAAACTTGCCGTCCTCGCCCTCGGCTGGGACGAAGACGACCTGCCGCTCACCGATGGCCTGGACGGCCGTGCGCGGTACGACGACCGCGCTGGCGCCGGGCGCGGTGAAACGTACGGTCACGTACATGCCCAGCCGGAGGCGGCCATCCGCGTTCGGGACTTCGATTCGAGCCTTCGCCGTGCGTGCCTGCGGATCCACGCGGGGGTCGATGTAGCTGACGCGACCGCGCAGCGTGAGGCCGGGATAGGCGACAGTCATGATGGCGGTCTCCGAGCCCACCGTGACCGTTTTGAAATCCTGCTCGTAGAGATCGCCGACGACCCACACCTCCGAGAGATCCGTCACCGACAGCAGTTCCTGGCCCATGGCCACCACCTGGCCGAGGTTGGCGGAACGCGACGTGATGACGCCTGCAATGGGCGCGGGTACCACGATGGTCGACACGACTTGGCTCGGGCTCGTGAGGGTTCGCACCTGCTCGGCGCTGAGCCCGAGCAACTGGAGACGCTGCCGCGCGGCCTCGATCTCCGTGGCGTGAGCCTCGTGGACGGCCGTGATCTCCTCGAGGTCTTGACGGCTCGCTGCCCCGATCTCCACGAGCTTCTGTGTGCGCTCGAGCTTCTTGTGGTCGGCCTCCAGCAGGGCCGCCATGGACATGTACTTGGTCTGTGACTCCGCCAGCTCCGCGCTGAAGAGGGTCACGAGCGGCGCGCCTCGCCGGACAACGGCCCCCAGCTCGACGTGGACCTTGGTGACGATGCCGGCAGCGATCGGGGTGACCTTGACCTCGCGGTACGCGTTGGCCATCACGCTGCCCGGGACGGTGACGGCGGTACCACCGCTGATGGCGGTCACCGGTGCCATCTTGATTCCAGCCCGGGCGAGCGCTTCGGGTGAGAGCATGACTTTGGCTTCCCCGACAGGCTCCGCGGGCGTTGGCGCCGATGCGGTAGCCATCGAAGCCGCCGGCGCGCGGGTCCTCTCCGTGTGGCGGAGCGCCAGGGTGGCGCCAGCCGCACCGAGCGCGATCAGGCCGAGCGCCACGAGGCCCAGCAAGCAGGCCCGGGCGGTCTTCCCGCGCCTGCGCGTGTGCGGGGAGATGCCGGCCTCGTGCTCCGTGTCCCTGTCCATTACCTAGCGGATACCGGCGGCGACTGCCCGCTGGATCTCGATCCCCGCGTCGTACACGAGCTTGAGCGCATCCGTGTAGCCCATCTCGATATCGATGTAGCGGCGCTGTTCGGCGATGACGTCGAGCACGGGTATGCGACCAAGCTCATAGGCCTGACGCACGACCCCGAGATTGCGGCCGGCGACATCACGCACGCCGCGGGTATAGATGTCGAGCGCCCGCTGTGCGGCGGCGAGCTGGGCGAACGCCGCGGCGACCTCCTGCCGGACGATCAGCTCAGCGCCTTCGCGCTTGCGTTCGGCGGCCTGAGCCTCCGCGGTGGCAGCCACGACATTGCCTTGGTTCCTGTTTCGCACGGGCACCGTGATCGTCACACCGCCTCCCACATAGTTGAAGGTGTCTTGAATAGGCCTTGTCCCACCGCGGTCCGTCAGCCCGTTCAGCGGGAAGCCGGATTCCTGCCGCTGATAGCCTAGGTTGAGGCGCGCGTCCCAGCGTCCCTCGGCCTCTTCTCGGCGGATCTTGGCCTGCGCCATCGCAGCCTCCTCTCGAGCGATAACCAGATCGGGCCGCCCGGCGAGCGCTTGCGCGAGCGCCTGGGCCCGGTCGAGCGTCAATGGGCGGGAGGCGAGCTCACCTTGCAGTAGTAACGGCTCGTCAGGCGGCATCCCGGCCAGCAGCCTGAGTTGCAGGCCAAGAATCTCGACCCGGCTCTTGAGCATGCTGAGGCTCGCGTCGAGGCGGTTGACCTCGACGAGCACGAGATTCTCTTCGAGCGTGGGTGCAGCCCCCTGTAGGACCCGATCGCGAACAAGTCCGAGCCCCTTTTGATTCGTGCCCAGGAGCTCTTCGGTGAAATCAAGATTCCGACGCGCGGCCAGAAGATCGCCCGCCTTCAACCGCACCTCGGCGGAGAGTCGCCGCTCCCGATCACTGACCTGGGCCTGTTTCATGTCGATCTCACG
>WNFZ01007600.1_pt1 | contig 13156 bp, 14 predicted proteins | sample 5400081 | NCBI WGS metagenome assembly WNFZ01 (sample SAMN13153365, study PRJNA577476) | soil metagenome | isolation source: 80 cm soil or saprolite under grassland replicate 1 | place: USA:California | collected 2016-06-15
ATCTTCTGTAAAACCGTGGAATTATCCTTGTTAGTTTCCAAAATTTTCTGCATTTGAGCAATGGCTGACTGGAGGTCTCCCCGCTCCTCATAGATAAGTCCCAGATACCAGCGAGCATTGGCAAAATTTGATGATAGCTCAACTGCCCGTTCAAGCGCCGTCAAGGCATCGTCTTTGCGTCCTGCTCGATAGTAAAGTAGGCCAAGCTCGAAAAGAAGATTAGGTTGATTAGCATTATAAGGAATAATCCGTTCCAGCTGACTAATAGCATCGTTGACCTTTCCCTGCCGGTCATAGACTGCTCCCAGATTATATATCGCCAAGCCATAATTATTGGATATATTGATTGCTTGTTTAAAGTATTTTTCTGCTTTATCCAGCGAAGCAACCGATTCACCTATAAATCGGCCGCCGTTGGCTCCTGCTTGGCGAGCCAACTGCCGCATCAGGTCAGACCTCGCCAGATACATGGAACCAATCTGATTATAAATAGAAGAGTCACCGGGACGCAATTGAGCTGCTTTCAGATATGAATCTTCCGCCAACCGATCAATACCATCAACTAATCCAATTAAACTTTGATACACTGAGCCTAAATTAATCCAATTATTGGGCTCAAGCGGTTCAGTAACTGTGCCTCGCTTGGCCAAATCAATTGATGAAGCTATAAAGTTTTGGATTCGGCTTGGGCGCTGAGGATCATTTCGATTACCCTTATTGATTTCATTGGTAAGCAATCCCAGTGCTGCCTGCGATGATGAACGATAATACCGATCATCTTTATTATTCCAATTAATTGCCTGCACATACATTGCTACTGCCTTATCGGTATTTGGTTCACTTGAAGCTTTGGCAAAAGTTACATCAGACAAATATTGAGCAGTGACAAAATAGGAACCAGCCAGTACCAAAATTAGGCCGGCAATAAATCCAAGTGAAGAAGCCAGAGAAATCATCGGCTTCTCTTCAATCTCCCAAACATGCTTGTTGTGTCCCCAAAAGGCAAGCACCAATAATGCCATGGCGACATAAAGCAAGAACATCAAAGTAATATTAAATGGATAAAGGAACATGGCCACTAAAATTGCCGCGGTCAAAGAAAGAATGCCCGATAAGAATGGGCTCGCTTTATTTTCCCGATCATGCCAGATTTTATACATCGATTGGCCTACGGTCCAGAAGAAAAACAGGAGGGCAAGAACCATTACCAATCCGCCATGGATAATAAAGTTCTGGATTTGTGACGTGCTATCATAAAATTTCAAGCTTGAAAGAGTTGTATTAGCTAATTTCCTCGCTCCAAACTTATCAAATGCAATTGAAAAATTTTCCGGACCATAACCTGTAATCAAGCGCTCGTTCAATACTGATTTTATGATATCTGTTGACAAACTAAATGAGGGAGCAACTTCAATCGGCAACTGGCCTTTAACGATGCGTAAATTGAAATTAATAATTAACAGAAAAACACCAAACACAATAATGGCCATAGGCAAAATAAACTTTGAAGCATTGAATAGCTTTTTTCCGGCCATAGCCAAGCTATCAAGCGCAATCATAACGACCATTCCAGCAATAGTTATAACCCACAACACCCACCAATTAAGAATCGTCAATACCAGTAGGGCCAGTACTATTCCCAACTTTGAAACATCAAGATAGAGATTATTGCGAATAAGTATCTTTGACTTTATGAACAGTGGCAAGCCAACTGCGGCAATCAGGCCCAAAACATTTATTGAGCCGACCGTGTTGAAAGCCCGGGAATGTGTAAATGGCAGCTTAAGGAGATAAACCGTAAAAATCTGCAATAATCCGAATGTTAAAGCAGCAATCAGTGAGACAGTGAGGACAATTCGCAATACTCGCCCGCCATCATCAAATATATTTACAGCCAAGAAGTAAAATATAGTCAAAGCCAGAATCGTTACTAGTGATTCACTCAAACTAGCACTAGCCCCGAACAGGCTTTTATGCTGGGACAAGGAAAACACAGTGACTACAACAGTTGCCAGCAAAAGTCCGGCAATTCCTCTATCAACTACATTTGATCGGACAGAAATTTTGCCAGTCACAACTACTCCCAAAAGCCAAACAACTAAACTTACTCCTGCAAGCACTACCAGAAGTATTTGCTTATTGAGTTCCAAAATACTGGTGCCAGCCGGCAAAAAGAAAAGGGGCGTCAGAAAAGCCCCAGTAATAAGTAACACCTGCACCACCAAATTATAGATATTTTTCTTACTGCTCCTAGCTGAAGAAGTTAATTCTGCTTCTTCCAAGACCACACTCCTTGAACCCTCACGAGGTTCCGCCTTCAAAAATTGCATGCGAAGAATCGCCCGATAACTGAATGTGCATGCTGCATTCCCGGAGTCTTACCTTACGAGCAAGTCCCTCCGCTTTCATGCACAACTATTAACAGCGACAATAAATTAATACAATTGTTATTTCAATTATATCTTTTTTAATAGTTAGGAAATACCTATTTATCCACACCTAGAGAGTTGGGATAGGAAGGGGTGATTCCGAAGGAGATGGCACTGAAGATTCATTTGAAGAAGGAGATGGTATCGATGACTCACTGGGAGTCGAAGTATAGACAGGTGACTCTGATGGAGACGGTGTTGGAGACTCGATGGGAATCGGTACCGGACTAGAAGTAGGAGTTGGAGTCGGTGAAACAATGGTTTCAGCCGAACTAGAAGCATTCTCAGAAGGAGTTGTCGAAGGTGACGAAACCGGAGATCCTGAATCAGTAGATGGAGGAGTCGGTGATGGAGCCAATCCAGTATCAAAACCTTTGCGCCGGGCAATGGCCAGCCAATCAAACTTGCCAGTACTCAAACCATTGAGCTCTCTCACAATAAATCCGTACGCTGTTTTTTGGACTACATATAGAAAAAGCAGAACGACTACACCAATAACAATCATTATTAAGCGGCGGCGGGAATGAAGTAATCCAATAGAAGGCGAGATGACAGGTTCGGAAACTTGCTGATTCAAACGATTTAACCCTTGTAAAATTGTATAATCAAACTGGCGTTGTTCTTGAAAAATCTGGCGCAGTTCTTTTACCAACTCATCAATCTTCCCATCCGACACAATTGGAGGCGAAGATTGGATAGGTTCAGGAGAAATTTGCGGCAGAGGAGAAACTTGCGATGATGGTGGTGGCTCAAGTTGCTGTTCTATTTTTTTTTCAGGCTCTTGGATGTTAGAAATTGGACTTTGAGCAATTAAAATAGATTTACCAAATCTTTCTGATTTTAAAATTGGAAGCTCTCCAGACTGAAAAATATTTCTTGGTATTGAAACAACAATACTTTGCTTGGAAAGATAATCATTGAGTGCTTCTTTTGTTGTGTACCAGTTGCGTCCAATCTTTTTAGCAAAAATCCTGCCGCGTCTAGCCAGCAAGCTGAGATATTCTTGTGAATATAAACACAATTTCGATGCTTCAAGCATCGAAATGTAATTTTCACTCAAATTATTTTTTTCTTTTTCGTTTTGATCGGACATTTCAGATTTTAAAACCGTTCACCTTGAATTTTCACTTGAAAAATTATGTTTTTTAAGATAAAATTTATTAAGTCCTGAATTTGTTTCTCTACACAACAAACGATGGACTGTGCATTCCCCGAAGTCCCGGTTGTCCGCCGGGACTTCGGCGTTTTATTTTGAAAAAAATTTTGCAAATTTTTAACGTATCCGATACCATATCGGATGTAAAATTCTCTTTTATTTTCGCCATAATTTTGGATGAAATACATATGAGAAGTTTAACACGTGAGACTCAAAAAATGTGGATAAATCAATCACTAAAATTGCCTCAAAATGATTTATCCGCATTTTCTCTTACTAACTCTGTTGTTTTGAAATAAGTCGCTTATCAACATTGACCAAAGGAACTAGTAAATATAGAATTGATATAAACCTCTATAAAAATATATAAAGTAGGATTTATAGATATATAGAATTCATCCAATAAAATTATCGTTAGTTTTTATGAATGTTACCCCAATAATTTACCTGAATTAATTTCAAAATTTCCAATGCCAAAAAAATTTCTTAGTGTACGAGAAGTAGCCAAGCTGATGGGAGTAACCCCCTTGACGATTCGCAACTGGGATCAGCGAGGAAAGCTTCTCGCCTACCGCAACCCTGTGAATAACTATCGCATGTATAAAGTAGAAGATGTTGAATCCCTGCTGAAAGAAATCGAGCAAAGTCAGGAGAAAAGTAGAAAACTAAAAATAGATGTGTATTAAAAATTGAATGCAAAAAAGAAGACCTTATTTGTTCAAGGTCTTCTTTTTTAATCTTTTCTTTTAGAGACTTTTCCTGTATAATGTATTGATGTTATTCTAGAAGGGTGCCAGCATAGCTCAGTGGTAGAGCAACTGTTTTGTAAACAGTAGGTCGGGGGTTCAAATCCCTCTGCTGGCTCGGGGGTGTGGCGGAGTAGTCAAACGCACTTGACTGTAAATCAAGCGGCCATTGGCCTACGTAGGTGCAAATCCTACCGCCCCCACATAATCCTGAAATATGATTAAAAAGAAAGGAAGTTACTGGTACGTATTGTCTAAGACGACTGGAAGAAGTTTTGGACACTATCGTACCAAGAAAGAAGCATTAGAGCGATTGCGGCAAGTGGAATTTTTTAAGTATGGGAAGAAAAGAAAATAATGCCGTTGTAGCTCAGCTGGTAGACCTGCCCGCCAGTCGCCTTATGCCGACGTAGCTCAGAGGTAGAGCAACTCCATGGTAAGGAGTAGGTCGTGAGTTCAATTCTCACCGTCGGCTCCAGACATTTGGCAGGCGGGGCAACTCCATGGTAAGGAGTAGGTCGCCGGTTCAATTCCGGCCAACGGCTCAATTTGATTTAATTTCAATTTCATGATATTCTATTTATATGCCGCAGGACAATTTATTGAGATTGAAATGTTCAGTCTGCAAGCGGGTAAATTATTACACCTCAAAGAATAAGAAAAAAGTAGAGCGAAAACTAGAGTTTCAAAAGTTCTGCCGATGGTGTAAGAAGCGCACAGTCCATAAAGAAACCAAGATGACAGGTTAACAAAAAATCGGAAGTGCCTTCCGATTTTTTGTTTTGTATGCGAAAATGTTTCTGAGAGTTAATCCCCTATCTTGGGGGCGTCGTTCAACGGCAGGACTCTGGTCTCCAAAACCAGGTACAGAGGTTCGAATCCTCTCGCCCCCGCCAGTGATTTTATTAAGTAAACAAAGAGTTTTTAGAGTATAGGATAAGGGATTCGAACTATGGCAAAATACTTTGATGAAAATAAGTGGGTAGAAGCTATCAAGCATGATGATTGGTATTTGAGACTTTCTGATGATTATAAGCGCCTGGTAAAGCAAGCCGAGGAAAGTAGCAAAGAAATCTCAGAAGAAATAAAAGAAGAGATATACCAATTTTTTGAAAATCACCTTGCGAACAAGAGCATTGCTTTGGGTAAAGACGGAGCAAATTGGGACGAAGAGAGAAAACCTATTGATACTATAGTCATCCACCACACTAAAAATCCGCCAGGTATTACTTGGCAAAGATTAAGTGCGATGCAATTAATTCGTCTGTACGCGACATATTACGCCTCACCGTATTATGAGAAAGAAAAACATATCAAAGGAGAACCAATTTACTCAAATCATTTCAAAGACGGAGAACAAGTGTTTTACGCTTATCATTGGTTAGTGCGCATGGACGGCTCTCTTGAAAGATTATTGAATGATAATGAGATTGGATGGCAAGCCGGAAATTGGGGTATTAATTGTCGTAGTATCGCTATATGCTTTGATAATGATTTTGAGAATTTGGTCCCTTCTGACATGGTTCTTTCCGCCGTTTCAAACCTTATCAAAAAACAGTATGCTCAAGTTAAAGCGAAAAATATTAAAGGGCATAGAGAAGTTAATTCCAAGACAACTTGTCCAGGTAATCAATTTTTAAGTGATTGGAAAACAAAACTGACAGCGAATCTCATGTAGAGATATCAGATTATATGAGATTGTATTAGTAAATTTTCTGAGCAAAGATTGGGATATCGAATAAAGCATGATTCTCTTTGTAGATTCGCCTTAAATCACGTACAATTTCATCAACACTCCTGAAATTAAGCCGCTTTATCGGTTCGAACATCGGGACATCACCACCGCCTTCGTTCTCCAAACCAATATTTGACATAGAATAATTTTAAGTTTAAATTCTGCTAAGTAATTTTCCCTTGCGAACTTGGGAAAGGAGAAAGTCATGAGGAAAGAATGGGCATTCGTTCTGGCTGCTGTTTTGTTTGCCATCTCAAATGTCTCCGAGGCAGATGAAGTTTTCGAACCTCTTTTCTTCGGCAGTGCAATCCACCAGGAAAACGGCGCCTTCAGGGTAAATCTCATCGTGCGCCAATGGGAAAGCACCAAGCTCTTCAACATTACAGTGGAACTGCTAGTGCCAAAACAGTACCGCAGCACAAAACTCTTAGTACTGGAGGGCAAGGAGCTCCGCGAATTTCTTTCCAGCCAAGATCGGGCAAAACTTAAGAGCGATGGGGCCTGGAAAGTAATGGATGGCAGAATCTATTTGGTCTACGACAGTGCCCTGGATTCAGTCATACCCAAAGAAGACGATCCAGTTGGAATTATCCAGGGCCAGAAAAGAGTGATCATAGTATCGCCCATTGCTGCCGGCAAACTCCGCTTCAAGATCAAAGATAAATTCATCGCCGTGGAGTTCCCCGATGAAGAAGAGGAGAAGGAAAACAAAAAGAACCAGCTGCCTCAACTACCCCGACTTCTGCCACCATCTTTAGTCACCCAAAGCAACGGCCCCCGCTCATAACGGGGGCTTACTTTAAACTCTAGGCATATTGAGCTTTTCCAAAGCTGAAGAAATCTTTTTTTTGAGGTTTTTATCTTCAGGTTTAAGGTTAAGAGCCGCCTCAAATGATTCCTTAGCATCAGAGAAATTCTGCATCTTCATATAAATATCTCCCAATTGAACATACAATTCCGAATTCTTCGGGTTTTTTGCAATTTCTATAATCAGATGCTGTTCCTCAAGCCGCAAGCTCTCCATAAGCTCACGGTCACTCTTGGGTTGAAGATAAATTTCTGCAATATTGGGAGGCTGGTTATTTGGCTTTACTGATTCGGTCTCACCGTTTTCAATGACAGATTCAATATGCTCTTTGCGAACCCGGCGAATAAGAGTTGTCGAAACCCGGTCAATACGCGAAAACATCAGACGAATCTTCCGAAGCAATTTCTCTATTTCTCCCAGTGAAACTTCCCTTAAATCGTGCAGATGAAGCTTTCGATACCCGCTTACTACTTCCGGAAACATATCGTGCCACAGACTTTCCCCCAGCGGATGAGCATCTAGGGTCAATTTCTTCAGGTAGGGCATCTTCCTCAAAACAATGATAAAAATAGCGATGAGAGAAATAGCAATGATTGATGCAGGGATGATAAGATAGTACATGCTCAATTAGATCAAATCTCAAAAAGAGAAAACCGTCCTACTTGGATATTTTCACCGATCTTTGCCACGTGTCGGGCAATGAGATCTCGAATAGTTATTTCCGGCTCTTTCACAAATGGCTGGGCTAATAATTCAGCATTGTCAGCCGGCCTCATAGCAACAATATGCATCGCCAAATCTTTAGCCAATTGCTGAAATTCGCCATTGCGGGCTACAAAATCCGTCTCACATAAAAGCTCCACCATTGACCCTACTTTTTTGGTGGTATGAACGTATGATTCAATAATTCCTTCTTTTACTTCGCGTCCAGAGCGCTTGGCAGCTGCCGAAGCACCATAGGCCTTCAGGGCTTCCATGGCTTTAATTTCATCACCGCCGGCTTCATCAAGCGCCTTTTTTATCTCATTAAAAGAAAGGCCTGTCTCATCACGGAGTTTTTTAATTTTTCCAGTGGGATATTCTGACATAATTTATAACAGGGAAACCATTTGAGACACTCGGGTAGGCAGTGGGAACATTAATGAATAATTAATATGGCGGTGTCGAAAATGGTTTTCCTGTTATGTCTATTATGCTTATGTAGCCTGTTTTACCGAACCAGCTCGCGCGCTAAAACATCCAAAATAAGGTCAACCGAAACTTTCGAGCGTTCATTGGCCGGAATGGGATAATCAACATTACACGGATTAGCATCAGTATTGACTATGCCTACCAGTTTTACGCCCATTCTTTTGGCTTCGGCAACAGACAATTTGCCTTCCTTAACCGAAGAAACGAACATAACATCAGGCATTTTACTTAACTTACGAAGGCCGCCGAAGCGCACATTCATCTTTTCTAATTCTTTCTCAAACATCAAACGCTCTTTTTTGGTATATTTTTCCAACTCACCGGCCACCTTCTGGCGCTCAAGCTCTTCCATCCGCTTTACCCGCGAATTAATAAGCTTGAAATTTGTAAGTGTGCCGCCCAGCCAGCGTTCTATTACATAAGGCATTCCCAGTGATTCAGCCAGCTTTTTTGTGCTTTCCTGAGACTGTTTGGTGGGGGCAACAAATAAAATTAATTTCCCCTCTTCCAGGGATTTTTTCAAAAAATCAACAGCGGCTTGGAGTTTTTCCTGGGTCTTTATAAGATCAATAATGCAAATGCCATCCCGGACGGTAAAAACATACTGCTGCATAGCGGGATTAAAAACTGCCTTTTTCCGGCCGAAATGCATGCCAGCTTTGAGCATATCTTCATAAGGAATGAGTACCTCTGGCAATTCGTTCATAACAATTGCTTATCATATATAAATTGCGGCATTTAGTCAATTTATATAGACAAAATGCGGAATTCCTGATATTATGCATTATTAATATGCAAGAAAGTATTCACCCTCAATATTACCCTGAGGCCAAGGTAAAATGCGCCTGCGGCAACAAATGGACTACCGGCTCTACCAAGCCGGAATTAGAAGTAGCTATTTGCTCAAAGTGCCACCCTTTCTATACCGGTCAGGAGAAGATCTTGGATACTGCCGGCCGCGTTGAAAGATTCAAAAAGCGACTCGAAAAATCAGCTAAAAAATCATCTTCCGCGAAGAAACTAAAGAAATCCTAAAGTACTGTATGAGCTACGAATATCAGTCTTACCAATCTCCTGCCAAATCGCAGGCTTCCGCCAGTCCAAATTCTAATGAAGCTATAGTTGAAATCCGGGCCGGCGCCGGCGGGCAGGAAGCCGGAATTTTTGCCAGCGATCTCTACCAAATGTACAAAAAATATGCCCAAGCCAAGAGCTGGGGTTTTGAAGTAGTGGATTCAAATATGAATGATCTAGGCGGTTACCGCTCGGTTGTGTTCGAACTCAAAGGTCCAGGCGCCTTTGAAAAGATGAAAAATGAATCCGGCGTTCATCGAGTCCAACGCGTGCCCAAAACCGAAAAATCAGGCCGGGTTCATACTTCTACTGCTACCGTGGCCGTTTTACCCAAAGTGACCGAAAAAGAAATTGAAATCCGCCCTGATGATATAGAAGTAAGTTTTTCCCGGGCCGGCGGCCCGGGCGGCCAAAATGTCAATAAGGTAGAGACGGCTGTTCGCGTCCTCCACAAACCCACAGGAATTGTTGTTTCCTGCCGCCAGGAGCGCAGTCAGCCGGAAAAAATCCGCACTTATAATTTCCCGCAAGACCGCATCACCGATCACCGTATCAAAAAAAGTTGGGGCAATATAGACAAAATCATGGCCGGCAACCTTGATCCCATCTTTGAAAAACTTCAAAACAGTACCCTAGAAAAGAGAGCTGAACAAGATGAATAATGAATTAAATATAATCAGAAAAAAAATAGTAAAGAGAAACCGCATCACTGGTTTTATATTAATCTTTACCGGAATAATTCTATTGTTACTTGGATATAAAACCAACAATTATATCGAGCTTGTTGAGGGTTTAGCACTAGGCACAGCTGGATTGGGGCTTGTAGGGATCTCATTTATTACCAGAACATATTAAAACGCCCAGGAATGATTACTTCTTGGCTGGCGGTTTAGCTTCAGTTGCCGGTTTTTCAGCTGGTTTCTTTTCAGCGCCAGCAACCGGAGCTGGACCAGCCGGAGTTTCTGGCAATTCCTCTTCAGGAACAGCTTTCTCTTTTTCAATAACTTCAACTTCCTCAACTGCCGGCGCCTGGACTTCAAGCATCTTCTTGAGTTCCTCTTCTGACAAAGGTTCCTGAACCGTGGCCACAATTTCTTCTGGTTCGGCTATAATTTTTACCTTGTCACCTAAGTCAATATTTTTTACTTGAACCTGGTCGCCAAAATTCACCAGCGTGGAGATATCAATTTTAACTTCGTGGGGCAAATCCTGGGGAAATGCTTCCACTTCCAATTCATTCACATTGCGGACAAAGATGCCTTGCTTATCTTGGACAGCCGGTGAAACCCCATCAAATATAACCGGCACCTTGGTCTTAATTTTTTCATCCAGCCGGACTTTATAGAAATCGGCATGAATCACATCATCGGTAAGCGGATCGCGAGCCACATCATGAATAATAGTGGGAAAACTCTGGCCATCAACATTTATATATACCAGAGTCGATTCTCCGGCTACATGAAACGTCTTAAAAAAATCTTTATTGGGAATCTGCAAAGGAATTGAGGCCAGGCCTTTGCCATACAAAACCGCCGGGATAAAGCCAGATTTTCGCAAATGCCGTACTCGAGCGCCTAAGATCTCTCGTTTTTCGGCCTTGAGTTCTAATTTTTCCTGCGCTTTAGACATAAGAAAGTTTGATCATAATACCATGGGAACTACACAAAATCAAGACGGCGCTTTTAGCGCCGTCTTGATTTTTAAATACTTTACGGAGTTGTACTGCCTCGCCGCATAAACCAGATAAGGAGTAGCACTACTAACACTATTGCTATTAAAATTAACCATGACCGTCCGCTTAAGCCCGAGACACTGGCTTGAGTAGATGTTGGACTAGTGCTCGGACTGATGGTCGGAGTAACAACTGGAGTTGGACTGGGAGAAACTGTAACTGAAGCCGTCGGCGTAGGACTACGACTAGGAGTACGAGTCGGGGTGGGGGTATAAGTAGGAGTAACTGCTCTCGCTACAGCAAGTCCGCTTCCCAAAACCACTACGGTCACAAGCAAAACCAGCACCCCCCTAGAAAACCCGGTGCCATTCATTATTTATAGATTAGTCATTAAAGACATGTACATCTGCATCGCAGGTGTCCAGGACATTTAAATAACTAATTAAAGTGTTGTTTTATATGGTTTATTCTTTTCAAAAGTAAGTGTCAACGCGTTGTTGTTGATAACTACTAGGTTGTACTGCCTCGACGCATAAACCAGATAAGAAGCAATACAACTAATACTACTGCTAATAAAATTACCCATGAACGTCCGCTTAAGCCCAAAAGGCCTGCAGTAGCTACAGCAGTGCTCTCCGGAGACGGGGAAGGAGAAGTCACTACAACTGGGCTTGGAGTCGGGGTGGGACTTACGGCAACTGGCGAAGAAGTTGGCGATTTGGCTATACCTGAAAGTACGGTTACGACCGACTGATTTCCGCTCGAAAATAAGTTTACATTTGTGGCATTGAGCATCAAAGAATCATTGCCTACCAGCACTCTAGCTGTGCCCGCCGCCTTAGCCCTAAAAGTAATAGTTCCCAAAGTTTTTAAGCTGGAAAGACCGCCGGCATACCCCGCTGATTTCACCAATAAGCCGTTAGTATTATTAATGCTGTCGTAGCCGGGTTGGGTTAATGGCAGCCAGCCGCTGGCAAAGGCAAATGACTTAACCTCCAAAAGACTGGCTGGATAAGTCACGCTCGCCTTTACCGTATATACTTTATCTCCTACCGGCTTAACACTAACAACAACGGTAAATGTTTGCCCTTTAGTGACAGTTTTAGCCGCTGGTGAAAGCAACAAACTACCAGATGCGGCTTGCGTCAAGCTAACTAATCCCAATAACCCTAATATCACTACCGCCACCATCACAATTTTTTGTTGCATTTTCATATTTTATTGATCCCAGCCAACCATAAGCAGGTTAAAGTCGAATATATCAACTTTACCATCCTTATTTATGTCGGTATTAGTATCATTGCCGCCCCAATTTACCATTAAGAGATTGAAATCAAAGATATCTACCTTCCCATCTTGATTGATATCTACCGCTTTCGTACTTGCCCCTTTTACTTGCGGGGTAGGGGTTGGTGTCGGAGTACTGGCCCCGCCACCACTAGATGGAGGAATCACCGCCTGCGTGAATGTCACAAAGACAGTAAAGTGTTTAGTCCAGACGATAAGATCAGTACCAACGTCAACTTTGCAGTCTGCCCCACTAGCAAGTGTTGGGGTTGTCGGACTGTCACAAGTGGTAGTTATCGGATGGAAAATACCTAATTGAGACCAACCGACAAATTTACCCGCTTGTCCTACAAACGTCAGTTTAACAGCCTTATCAAGAGTCAGATGCGTGTCTCCTAAACCAACTTCTATGGCCGATACAGCCGATGCTGTATTGCCTGAATCGGGAGTTAAAGTGAATGTTGAAGTAACAGTTGGAAGCGTCAGCGTACCATCCCAATCAGTCGGACCAGTAACCACCACACCCGCTGGGATATCTATACTCACGGTACCAGCTGATGTTGATGCTATGGCCGTAGTTGCAGTGGCCAGCGTTGATGTTTGGCTCCCATCTACCGAAACTGTTGTTGTTCCAAGTACTGTCTTATGGTCATTAGCATACCAAGGGTTAAAAGAAACACTGGCATAAACTAAACCTGGAATTGGACCAGAAGCACGGCCCCACCAATTATATTGAGCATTTATAGTCGGCTTGGGAGTTGGTCCACCGTCAGAGTCATCGGAGTTTACAGCTTTATTTACGTTAGCGAAGCTATTGCCGCTGATTACAGCTGAAGCAGTACTCTTCTCAAAGTTAATCGCCCAATTTAAATTATGGAGATTATTGTGGCTGATCGTGGCCGAAGAATGATCCGGGTCGGCATAGAATGAACTAACCACAATACCGGAATCAGAGTAAGAGATCTCGTTGTCGTGGATATTAGCTTGAGAATCAGCAAACGGCGAAGGGCTTAAATAAGCACTCACCAAGACACCGACTGAATCCCAGGTTGGTTTCA
>WNFZ01004360.1_pt1 | contig 13155 bp, 17 predicted proteins | sample 5400081 | NCBI WGS metagenome assembly WNFZ01 (sample SAMN13153365, study PRJNA577476) | soil metagenome | isolation source: 80 cm soil or saprolite under grassland replicate 1 | place: USA:California | collected 2016-06-15
GCACCACAGTCTACCCTATCTTGATTAAAATCACGAACACTACCATTTGGAATGATGCGATCGTCATCTGGTCCGCTAAAAATCCTATCAAAGCCGTAACCAGACGATATATAGTCATCCCCTGCGCCACCTGCAATGATGTCGTTGTTAAGAACAAGGTGCCCTACTACCTGAACGTCCTGCTCCAGGATCGTATCGGCGCCAGCCTTTCCATCAATGGCATCACTACCTATTCCTCCATTTAGAACATCGTTAAAGTTTGATCCAATTAGGATATCATTACCTTCATCTCCGAAGACTACTCCGACTACATCAGATTGGATGAAATCATTACCTGCTAACCCATGTATTACATTACCACTACCAGTGTCGGCTATAATTATATCATCACCTGGAGTTCCATTACATACCAAGATAGCAGGATCGCATTTAATAAAGTCAGCCCAGCCTGTTTGAGCAAATGACAATAAGAGTGTTACAGAGGCTGCTGTCATAAATGAAATAAGTTTCAAGTTCGATCTAAAAACCTGTTCGTCTGAGTAGTTACATAATTCCATTAACTATTCTTTTAGTAGATATGATAATTAAGGTTTCAGGGAAAAATGATATGTTAAAAAATTCGGACTTTTGTTACTAGCCACTGGGTTCCTTAAACGTTCTCTGACTAGGATTCACCAGCTGCTTTTAAGTCTCCTTTTTCACCAAATTAATCCCTTTTAACGCTAACCTGAAAGCATCCAACACATTGTGGTAACTTGTCTGTTCTTTATCTAATTTGCCCAGGTCGTCACTTATGGCAGTCCTCAATGAAGTTATTAACTTTTCAAATTCTGGATTAATTGCCACTAATGGACGTTCATGTTCTAGCAATTCTTTTGTATGCATTATCATGTCTTTTCCAGCTGTTGAAAACGGGACTGGCACAACTGTCATAAACCTGGCTAAATCTAAATTATTCTTCTTGCAGTATAGAATCTTCTCTTGAATATATTCCCAGTTTGTAGTCTCGCCCACTTCCCGCTTTAACGTCGTTATAAATTCGGGATTAGCCGCATCAACATAAATCTTGCAGGAATCCAAATACTCCTGGTCTATCTTCCTTCTATTCAAACCACGAATCATATCTATTACTTTGGAGGCCATATCTTCATACCTTGGCCTTTCAAATTCATCAGCAAACATTACCTGAATTTGGCCATTAGCTACTTGCAAGAGGACCAGCCCAAATGCTGAAGATCCCCACCCTGGGTCTATTCCAAGAACCTTGTTTGCCTCCACAATGACACGATTTGGATCATATTTTCTGCCAAGCTCGACGGCTCTGTCAATATCTTTGGTATGAAAAGTGTTACCAATCAGTCAAAGATATTGCAAATCATATTCCCTTGCAAAAGATGGGGACTGCTTTTGCTTCTCAATCTCATTTACAGAATAAATTTTCTATAATCCATATGTATAATCCAGCTTTACTCTTTGATAGATGCATTCCTGTTCTGTTTCATGTTCTATCCTGTAAAATAAAGAATTGGGTGCATTTGGTGTGGATGCCATTACTATGAAGGGGTTTGATTTTCCAATATAGCGCTCTGATATGTCTCGAGCGTCCTGTTGCTGTCCTGGAGGGAAAAAGTCAGCTTCATCCAATAAAATAAATGAGACGTTGGCTAGACCACGCATTGCGTCCAAGTGATGCGATGGATAAACTTCTATCTTCACTCCATTGAGCTCCAGGACGCTTTCCTTATTCTGGAAGATAATGCCAAGTTTGTTATAGAAAATGGCCTTTAAGCGGTCAATAAGTGTAATTGATAATTCAACCCTGGGCCCGGTGACTATACAGATTTGCGAACCCTTCAATGAATCGTCTTTGACGCAGAGCCATCCTATTATGCGAAGGAAGAATTCTGTTATTCCTAATCCGGTCGACTTGAGGACCCAGAGATGTTTATCCTTAAAGCTCTGATCAGTGGTAAACAGCTTTTCAAATAACAGTTTCTCATAATCATAAAGCGGGTGTTCTTTTCCATTTTTCAGTGGTAGGCCAACAATATGATTAAAGCAGCATTTACCTTCTGATTGAATGTATTGCGCTCTATGTTCATCTTGGCTCCATATCCAAAATGGTTTGTTTGCTAGGATATCGAAGTTAGACGATAATATCCTGGCTGTTGATATCTCGTTTTTCTGTCTTTGGTGTCTCTGATATGGTAGCTGTCGTTGTATTACCAATGCTTGGAGCTACGTCAAAGTAATTTGAAAGTGTTATGTTTAGTTTGTGGAGCTCTGCTAAAGATGCTTGTTGAACTGAAGGATTGTTTGCATTGTCTTCTATAATCTTATAATGTCTTTTCTGTAAATCAACAATCTCGTTAATCCTTTCTTTGAACTCGTGTATGTATTCATATTCACCCTGTCTTAGCTGCGAATACCATTTAGCAGATTCCTTCTTAATCCGCTTTCTAATATTGAATAAGGTTACTTTACTAATTGTCTTCTTTGTCTGCTCCTATACTTCTTTAACGATTTCATTGTCTGGAATTCTCTTAATCGATAAATTACAAACCAAGTTTTGTATCAGCATCCTTTCAGAAGCAGTAAATTTAGGCACGTTCTTATTTTAATGAAATATTAAATTAAATATTTCTACAAATAAAAAATTTGAAGAATATCAGTATCAGCTGAGATTAGTTATTTTTGTATAAGCTGTGATTATGATAAATATAAAATTAAGCTTATTAATCATAATCGAAGCTGACTGGATCTTATATTATCGAATATTCACATAATGATATATGAGTTGGAGAATGACGAAGCCTAGTGACTATTTTAACGGCACCGATGCCCTTAGACAACTAATGAAATTACAAGATACTGAGCCAATTATAGTAAAGATTTCACCTAAAGATTATACTCTAAATAATGGAGTAGAATACTGTTTTGCAGTAGTTGAATACAAGGATGGAACTAAGTATTCACTACATGCATATGGAAAAGAGGCAATAGAATTACATGAAGAGGCCACATTGATGATGTCGAGAAAGCCGATGTTAGTTTCTCCTACAATGTAACTCCTTTCAATAATACGTCTTTCTTGCGCGGTAAACTTTGACACGCTTGTATATTGACACTTTGTAAAAATAAAGGTTATGTAGCAGTATAGCTTTTAGCTTGAGCATGTCTGAAAAGTTGGAATTATGTCTTGCATGTAAAAAGGGTCGTCTTAGAGATATAGGCGTTGATACTGTCAGAGGTGAGGCAAAAGAACCATTCAGACATACTGCCACTATGAGATTTCGAAAATGTGATCATTGCGGACACAAACAGGTAGACGAAGTGCTTGAAGAACATACAAGAGGGCCAGCTAGTGATAAAGTAACAGGCACAGTAATAAGAATCGATCCAGAAGAAAAAACAGAAGAATAAATTTTCTTTTCTTAAAAATAGAACACTTGTTAAAATACTGCCGACTGGCATCAATGAAAGTTAGGCAGTGAGTCAGAGGTTCCGAAAAATTAGAATTAGAACCTCCTGTGCCAGACTATGGTGGTATTCACGGCATTATCATTATCTAATTTCCACTTCTAGCCAGATAAGATATTTGTTAAAGACAGTTAAAAATTATAACAAAAGCGGAAAATCCAAACACTAGTCTATCACTTCATACTAATCTTTGCCTTTAATCAATATCAACGCCTGCATTAATTTTAGCCTCTTTACTTGTTAATTTTGTTAACTGCTTGTAGTGTTCAAATATAATCGACATAAGAATTACAGACTTAAGACGGGTCTACAGGCCATAGTCCCCGCAACATTATACAAATGTGGAATAGATAATATTTCATCAAATTTTTTTCCGTCTTGCTTGTCCAACAAATTTCTAAACTCTCTCCATTCCAATATCTCTATTTCTGATGCAATCCTATAAGACGGAATTATTCGGCCCATACTAGACTAGAACTAGTGAATTATCCAATTTAATATCCGAATAACATAAAGGAGAGGGAGCTAGCCTACCAATTGGATTTATTTCAATAATTTTTCTAGAATTTCAAATTCCATTATTGATTTCATACTTACTCTATCTTCAGAAATATTTTTAATTATTAGCCGCTACCTACCATGATTGAAATGTCAAATACAACTGCAAAAGCATTACTTGAGGATAGAATTGAGTTCAAATTCTATGCCGCCGAGAAACATTTGCAAATATTAAGCGATATGCAAGCCAAAGGAAAGACTCCTAATAATTCTGACGGTAGAATAGATTGGGAATTAGAAATAGAGGAGTTACTTTTCCATTTAATCGGCACTATGGATTGCCTTCTTATTAGAATTAATGAGAGATTAAAACTAGGACTTGAAATTCGAAAAGTAACCGCAATAAACGTTTGTAAGAAATTGCGTTTGAAAAAAAGAAATGACTTGATAAAGGAATTATGGGATTTGGTGAATCCACATAATCCTGTTCATTCATGGTTGAAGATTTTGACCGACGTTGGAAATACCGCCGCGTATAGAAGCATTATCAATGTCAGTTTTGTGGGAGGCAATCTGCATATTACCTTTGTTGAGGATCCAAAATCTCAACTAGAAATAATTCCATATCTAGATGATCGTATTCAAAGAATGAGGGAATTGATTGATAATATTATCAGCAAAGATCCATCGCTTAGAAGAAAGTTTGCACCTAAGAAGACACGAACTTGAAAATTATATCTACCCCTTTCTACCTTGATCCCAAGAATAAACGAAAAGCATTGCGTCATATCAAGGAACCTGATCTCAAATGACTTCCGATACATCACGTTTGTTCTTCTTTCTGGAAATAATATGCATTAGCTCCTCAAACTTGGTCATGATATGATTGATTTTTAAGAAAGGACAACTGAAAAGATTGTTATTTGTTTCTACAATCTTGAGTTGGGTAGGGATGTTTTCTGCACTTTTTAAATTCGATACGTTCTTGTTTTTGGAAAATTTTATTAAAAAATTTTTAATATCTAATTCAGTCGAGCTCTAATAAATAGCACGAATAGATTCGTCGACATTAAGATATACCCGTTTATCAAGACACTGCTCACAGTATTTTTCAATTATCTGAGCTTTATCAATTTGAAAATATGCCACAAATGCAGCAGTCTGACCACAAATAACACATATTCTTTTTCTCTCGATGTTGGCCTCTATCCTAATATTCCAAAAGGTGCTGGTATCATTCATGTATGGTGTGATTTTAACTTGTCTTTGTTCTTCTGGGATAGGAGCTGGCAAGCGTTCTGTTCTCATGGCTTTTCTCTGTTATTTCATATTTGTAATTGCGCTTAAATCTCAATTACGATTTAATTACCTATTAACTTAACTTAACTTAACTTAATTTAGTTCACTTTATGGTTGTTCTAAGTCATGGTAATAAGAATTAAGGAAATAAGACGAGAAGAGCGGATTAAGAACATTAAGGAATTGATAGGTGGCTCAACTATTGATCCGACAGAAAAAATTAGACACCTGTTTGAAATATTTGACTTAGCCTAGTCTAATTTGGTCAAACTTTTGGTTTAGACGTATGTAAACTATTCAACAAAAAAATATACGAATTTCGGGTGGTGCTTATGGCTTGGTCATTCCGCTTCTTCCAATCTTCTTCCTTGCTACAGATTATGATAAAAATTAGTAAAAATGGCAATGACATTATCTAATCCGTTATCAACCTACATGACACTCTTACATGAACAGTATGCTATAACACCAGGCAAAACTTTGATGATTTCGATAACTCTTCAATTTCCTTAAACACTCATATTAATAATGATAGTAAAAATGATTTGTCATCATGCAGAATTTAGGCCTAGAAGTTTTTGACATGCTTACTCGCGCCCAGTTAACTAGCCAGGCTATTTACATTGTAGCAAAACTGAGAGTAGCTGATGATTTAAAAGATGGTCCTAAAAGTGTTGAAGATTTAGCACAAGAGACCAAAACTCATCCTGATTCTCTTTATAGATTATTGCGTATGTTATCCAGCATTGGGATGTGCCGCTAGATTCCTTGTTCACTTTTTTATATGCACAGAACCTCTATCCAGTCTCATTCTCCTTCTTCACCATTTTGATTCCCTTTAATGCTAAACGAAAAGCATCCAATACATTATCGTAACTTGTATCTTCTTTAGAAAGTTTTCCTAGATCGTCTGATATTGCAGTTTTCAATGATGTTATTAATTTAGTAAATGTAGGATTTATTGCCACTAACGGACGTTCATATTCTAATAGTTCTTTTGTCTGAACCAACATATCTTTTGCAGCTGTGGAGAAAGGGACCGGTATTACTGACATATAACGGTCCTTCGAGCTTCTCTGAGTCCAGTGATGTTCGAGATCTCATTAACAACCTCCGTCAGGCGCTACTGAATACCAGAGTGTAAAAAATGTCGTGTAGCTCACAAAAGTTATAGGCTCCAAGGCTCATTACTCTAAAAGATGGTAACTAACAAAGGTGGGTTAAGAAAATTAAAACTACACGTGCAAATGTCCATAGACGGCTGCATTAAAGGCCCTAATGGTGAAATGGACTGGATGGTTGGGCTCTCGGATGACAAACTCATTAAATACGAAAACGAATTAATGGAATCCTTTGATACCATTCTCCTAGGACGAAAAATGACTGATCTCTTTATTTCTTACTGGTCGGATATGATAAGCAAATCTGATGACCCTTGGTATGAGTTTGCTAAAAAAATGATAGAAACCCCAAAAATTGTATTCACCAAAACATTGAACAAATCAAAGTGGATAAATACAGACTTAGCAACAGGTGATCTTACAGACGAAATCATCAAGTTAAAGAGCCGAGAGGGCAGAGACATGGTCGTTTATGGTGGTGCTTCATTTGATTCTTCCTTAATTAAATTGGGGCTAATTGATGAATTTCTTTTGTTCATCAATCCTGTTGCAATTGGAAACGGCATGACTATATTTAGAGATTTGAATGAGATTCAAAAATTCAATATGGTTAAGTCAATAGCGTTTGACTGTGGAATAGTATTACTTCACTATGAGGCAAGGAAAGCCTGATAACTTAACGTCCATTATGGCATCAAAAATTTCCGTTTCCGTTTCCGTTTCCTCTTCGGCTAACGATTTCTTCCTCTTATATATTACCTCGAGAATTAAGAGTCACATATCATGTAGAATTCCACGTAAAGTTATCATTTACCGTAAACTTATGTGCAGAGATATCATCGTCACTCAACTACTAATTTATAGATATTTTGGGTGATGAAACTCGGTTCTATACAGTCGGCACCAATACATGCTATGCTCCCAGAAAATTCAATATCATAGTTTCCTGGCGCAAGGGGTTTTGTTATAATGTAATATCCATCGGCTACCACTTTGGATGGGCCAGGGGCTGCTCCAAATTCTGCATTGTCTGGGAATATTACATCAAAGTCCTTTGTGTGCGTTCTGTATTTCAAAAGATCTTCATACTTATATTCCGTGCCATTTATTCTAAGGGATAGGCTGGTCACATGATCCTGGTCGTTCTTAGCTATTCTATTAAGATCTTCTATTGTCGCTCCAGGAGTCTCTGCCTGAGAAGCTTCTACAACTATTATTGGAATTAACAGGCCTAAGCCTGCAGGTATCTTACACGTTTTTATAGTTTTACCACCAGAGTTTCCGATCAGATAAAATACACTCTTAGAAGCATTTTGTGCATATGTGCATTTTTCACCAGTTTTATCTTCAAAAGGATTTTTGTCAACCGGTATTGGCAAAAACAGTTTCCAATAATTCTTAACATGATCTTCGTATGACAAACCGAAGGGTTTATCACTCAATGGAAAAAACTCTACGGGATTTTTTATGGATGTAGCATTTTGTGCCCAGGTTGTCCCAGGAAATGGGGCGATCAAAATAGAAATAATCACAAATAATATATATTTTGATATAATCCTATTACCCCATCTATGCATTATCTTAGGAAATTATTTTTAGCATATAAAGCTATGTTTCAATAGATAGGGATGTCCAAAACCTACAATATTGATCTCAGCACTCGTAAGATCTTCCTAATTATAATAGTGTTGATGGGGTTTATTTTAGTCGACACGTTCTTAATTAAATTTTATGATACTATTGATAAGAATTTCATTCCAATAGATATAAAGAAAATTATTTTTTCTGTCATGGCATTTCTTTGTATTGTTTTCCAGTTAATTGTTTTGCATTATTTAAAAAAATTAAATTCTAAAACCAAAGTTGATAGGCGAATAGATGTTAAATTAATAAATAGAATAGTGCAAATTTCGCAATTTCTGTTGATCGCCTTATTTGCATTTATTGTGTTCCAGATGTTTTACTTCAATTATTATGATACCATCCTACTTATGCTAATTATAATTGTAACCTATGCAATAGCATCACTATTACTAGGCAAGACCATGATTTCATTTATCTTATGGTATAAGCTAAATCACAATCGTATTTTTTTATTATATTCAATCTCTATGTCAATGATTCTACTTAATATGATTTTGACGCCCATTATTGTGAATATGATTCTAAGTCAAAAGCCGGAACAAATTCGTCTTTTTGCTGGGGGCAGTATGGATATCTCAGGCGGTAAATATGGATTCCTATCTAATTTAGTGAAAATTTCGTCAATTTTGTCCTTTGCAAGCATATGGTTCACGACAGCAATATTGATGCGTTCCGCGAAGGATAGATTTGTCAAAGAAATACAATTTTGGATCATAATATGTATTCCTCTTGTTTACTTTTTATTTAGCTATTTTGCTCAAGATATTTTTGGCGCCATTTTGTTTCCTTTTATTAGAACAGATCCAATTCTTATCTCTTTAATTTTGACAAGTATTTTTATTTTAAGTAAGCCAGTAGGAGGTGTGATATTTGGATTGTTATTCTGGCGAACATCTAGGCAAGTAAGTTTTGATAAGATACTACGAGAGTATATGATTATATCAGGATATGGCTTTCTTTTATTATTCAGTGCAAATCAATCCACTTTACTTGTATTAGGACCATACCTACCATTTGGAACTATAACTATATCAGTTTTAATTCTAGCGACGTATTTGATCCTAATTGGAATATATACATCAGCAACTCTAGTTTCAACAAATATTGAACTGCGTAAATTTATTTATCGAATGGCAACAGACTCAAAATTTCTTAATCTTTTGCGCAGGGCAGAAATGGAGAAAGAAATTCAGAAAACTGTGAAGAAAATTTCTGAACACAAAGAGATTGCCGAAATTAGTAACGAGGAATCGTTTGAATTTGATGAAAATGAACTGGAAAAGTATTTGAAACAAGTAATCAAAGAAATTAAAAAAGAACCTGCTTCCAAATAGGTTTTTGAAATTCTATATTTCCCAGGACTTACCTTGCCGTTTAAGCCCTTGCTCTTCTTTAGCGTGGACGAAATTGTAGTGTAATATCGTTCATAAGACAGTGCCCAAACTCTCATTCATTTTCTCTTGAATTGCATCAATAGCGGTCTTTCTAGGACATTCTACTTGTTCAAGCCTTATCTTTTTGTATTTTTTAAAATCCTTTGTATAAATTCTTTCAAACATTTGTTGTGCATTCATTACCGTAATTTCAAATTTTTCTCCCTTGTATGTTTGCGATGAATCTCTGCCGAAGTCCCACCTCGTTACAATCCATTCCCCACATTGTGGAATTGATTTATTTTGAATTAATTTGTCATGGTTGACGGTAACGGTCAAGCCTTCTAGAAAACCCTCCGACCTTGCTAGTATCGTAAAGAAGCGAATAATACCCTTATAATCAAGTGGAATTGGTTCTAATGTGCAACCTATTATTACGGTCACCGTATCATTTTTGTTAATTGTGATTTTTACTATTGTATTATTCTTACTCCAAGATGCAATACCAATCGCACTGTTCCCTTTAATTTTAGGAAAGTCTCTACGTGAAAAAATCTGGTAAATGTTAGGAGCCTTGAATTTTAAGTGTATGTCATGAATACTCTGTTTATCGAAAGGAAGATTTTTAATCATATTGTAAACTGGATCGTTATTGCTGATAGTGACCCCCTTATGGTTAGGTGTCCCTGCTTTTCCGTGTTTATGTCCTTTTAATGTGTAAAAAGCAACAGATGATTTGTAATCTAGTTCAACAATATCATCTTTCTTTAATTTAGATATCTTGTTTCTGAACGTTTTAGGCTTCATTAAGTCAAGGAAATCCTTATGACTAAATGAATTGTGTTCGTCATACACAAAGTGAATAATACGCTGTAGCATAGCATCATCTAACTCGCTCATGTTACTAGACCAAAGAATAGCATGGTGTCCCTGTAGGTGTATGGTGTCCTTGTCCCTGAAGGTGTCCCTGATCATTATAATTATTCAGCAACTTGAAGATCGTGCGGTTTTTTTGTTCCATAGTCAGAAAATTTATTATCGAGATTCTTGGTAATCACTTAACGACTACTACCTCCTTTTTTCTGAGGTGTGGGTTGTGTAGTCAAATCGTTGTATGGGGTTGCGGCCTGTCGGGGGCCCAACTTGTTTTTTCTATTCATACTCAAGAATTTCCATCATAATATCTCGTAATTTGTGATCACATGCAGACTCACTAAGATGCTTATCTATAATAGAGGTTATCTTGATCGCCTTCCGTATTACTGCTTTATTTCTTTTGTCCAAATCTAAATTATCACTCATTGCTTTGTATTTGTCTCCTTAGAATGCACCTCATTCAATAGACGCACAATTAGTGAATCCATTGTGTCGGACCAGTTTCCGTGTTTGGCCAATTCTTTATAGGTAGAATCGCTTACTCGAATCAGTTTTGCCATATGAAATAAAATTTATAGAATAAACTTAATATAATGAATTTGATATTGCAAGATTTATTTCTATTATGAGCACGGATAAGTCGACAAATCTTGCAATCGACCGTATCGGTAGAATAACAGGTTGGAGAATCATAAGATGCATAAAGAAATATGATTTTAGTGGAGGTAGGCGTGTTAAAGACATTGCTAATGACCCGGATGTAAATGTTAACTTATCAACAGTAACAAGACATTGTAAATTGCTAGAAAAGGAAGGACTGATTCGGAAAAAAAATAAACAGTCAGAATATCATTTAACTCCGAGAGCCTACGATAATCAAGTTCTCCTTGATATCATATTTGAAGGAAAATCTAAAGTTTGGCAGACCAAGATACCAATGGCCGAAATAAACAGTAAAGGAAAAAGAATAATTCAAAATAAATTTCTTGAATATGACTATAAACTAAAATCCAAACATGAAGAATACTCTGATCAATTTGAATTATCAATTTTTGCTAACAAGATAGGTGCCATGATTACATATCTATTCGTCGAAGCCGTTAGCCCTTTCGAATTAGTTCGTTTAAGTGATGAAGGTAAGAAGAAGATGATCTGCAGGTATAAGGATCAATTAACAATCAATTGGATCAGGGAGCTAATCGACCCTTTAGCAATTTTTTCTGAATTCTGCAAATTAAACATAGTAAAGAGAGGTCTTGCAGTATGGGGAAAAATGTCTTACACTAAACAAAGTCGTAATTCAGAAATTAAAGGAATTAAAGAAAGCAGAGAAATCTCAAAAGAAGAAAAGGAAAAACAAATCAAAATTATTAATCGAAAGTTCAAAAAGATCAAGGAACTAGATTCAAAGCAAAGAAAATGGGATCCGGGAAATCCTAACTGGTCGAAGTATGAAATCGACAAAGAAAATTTTAAACATCTACTTGAAACCTACGCTAATGTTTTTCCACTTATTTTTGAACGAATGTCTAACAACACCAACAGATTGCATGAAGAATATATGCACGAGTTTATAAAAAATCATGCTATATGAAGAGATACCATAATTAACACTACGAGGTAAGATCTGTATTACTGAGTGATTCTTATTTTATCTTCTTTTCTATTGCTTCTATCTTACTCGCAAGGGTTTCAAACTGACTCCTTTCAACTTCCAGTTTTTCTATCTTCATTTTAAGTCGATTTTCTTCGTTTATCGTCAAGTTCTTAATTGCTTTCATGTATTCGTTAAGCATTTCTTCCTCTGAAGGTCTGTAATAGCAGGATGCTAGACCTATCTTGTGACCCAATAACATCTCTCTTATTTCTGGATTTAGGTTTGAGTTTACTAGTTGAGTTGTGAAAAATTTGCGGAAACCGTGCAACAATGGAATTGGTTTTCTTGTGAATTGCGATTGTCTGTTTAGGTCACGGAGACCTGTTTTTAATAGATAGACAAGCAGTGAATTGCCTATTGTATTACTTGAGATCCTCCTAGACCTCTTTTTTATTTGCTCAAGATCGTTGATATCAAATTCTTCTCGTATCAAATAGGAATCATCTGTTAGTTTTTCACCGCAACGACCTCTATAATCTAGGTATTCATCTATCAAATTAGCAGTTTCAGGAGTGCAAAATGTATAATACTGCTCTTTTTCACCTTCATAAATTGTAAATTTGTAAAGATTATCTTTCTCAATCTTTTTCAAATGTCTTAGCTGCAACGTTACCAATGCATTTTTCCTTATACCTGTCGAAGAATAAACCAAAACAGCAACTTTTAGACGCAAAGGGCATATTTGGAGAAGCTTTGAAATATCTTGGTGAGTATAGGCCCTGTCAAAATTATGTTTCTTTGTAGGGGATTTAAATTTACAAATTTTTTTATAATTTATGACAATATCGTTCATAACACAAAAATAGTTTACTGAGCTTAATATCATATTCATTGACTGCGTTGACCTTTTTTCTTCTTTTAGAAATTGTATATAATTTTTCAAATACGATTCGATATCCTTTGGAGGTAATTGTGATAGTGTATCAGTATCTTTGATATGAAAATACTGCATAAACCTCAGAAGTGCATTACGATAGCCCTCTTTTGTTGAGTCGCTTTTCAGACTATTGATAAAATTAAGGTATGGATCTCCGTCTAAAAGTATCTCTTGCGCCAAAGCCATGCTCTCTTTATTTACTAATAACTATAAATACCCATTTAACTAGGAATTAACTCAACATAATGACAATGAATTGTCCCTTATGCGGTACACTTATGGTATGGTTGAATGGTTCTATAATGCACGATCAACAGATCAACTACTATG
>WNFZ01004364.1_pt1 | contig 13148 bp, 16 predicted proteins | sample 5400081 | NCBI WGS metagenome assembly WNFZ01 (sample SAMN13153365, study PRJNA577476) | soil metagenome | isolation source: 80 cm soil or saprolite under grassland replicate 1 | place: USA:California | collected 2016-06-15
CTACCCCGCCCGCGGTGATCAACCCGCCGCCCGCCGGGTAACCCACACGATCACCATCCACCGCGTCAAGCCCCTACCAGGCATGATCACCTAAGGAAGCGCCATTGGGGCAGACCCCGGGTCAACAGCTTCGGCTGGGGGAACTGGACCGGGCTCGTTGCACTGGTGATCGTGGTGGGGCTGCTCACCATCTCGACCGACCGTTCCCTCCGGGAACTCAAAGCCAAGCGATGGAAGAGCCTCCAACGTCTGAACTACGTGCTGTTCGCGATGTCGGTCTTACATGCATTCTTCTACGGTGCGTTGTTGCGCGCGACATCACCCTTCACGCTCGTCCTCTTCTTCATCGTCGGCGCAGTGTTCGCCGCACAGGCGAGCGGGATCTGGCTATGGCGCCGTAGATATGCGCGCACCCCGGACAAACGCACCGATCTTGATGAGACGGAGATCGCGAGTGTCGCACATCGACCGACATTGTCATAGCGGCACACCGGGCCGGCGCCCGGTCGGCCAGCCATCCGGCGACGGTCGGCGTCGACGTTCATCTGGCAGGCGATGAGCCGTACCTCGGCTTCCTGGGCCCAGCAGTTCGCCGATTGTGGCCACGTTCTTATTGGCGAACTTCGACCGCATCATGGCCGAGGCCATCGGCACCATGCCGGGCAGCGACGAGATGATGTCGGGCACCGGTACCGGCATCGTCATGGCCGGGTTGCCGACCGGTCGATCTTGAGTTGCGGCGGCGGCGCGGTGGATGATGTTCAGTCCGTAGAACGTGAAGAAGATCCAGACGTCCATGCCGTCGGCCGCCAACCAGCGCAGGCTTGTGGCCGGGTCCTGGCCGAGCATGGACCGCAGGGCGAACGCGCGTTCGCCCATGCGCGGGCGAGACCGGCCCGCTGGGCGGCGCGGGCGAGATCGGCGCGGGTGCGGATCAGGCCGCTCGCGGCCGGGGTGAGCAGGGCGCGGACCAGCGGGCCGAGGGCGCCGTCCCGGTCGGGTGGGTCGGGCCGGTCGCGCAGGTGCAATGCCGGGACGGGCGGTGGCGGCAGCGCCTGGGCTCGGCGTACAGGCCGTCGCGCAGCAGCCGGGCCCACGGCGCGATGTCCCGGCCTCACCGGTGACGACCGCGCTGCGCAGTCGAGCCGGATCGGCCCGATCCGGCTCCCTTGCCGGCGCCGGGGCACCGAGCCGGAACCAGCCGGTCTCCGGGACGGGCTCCCGGGTCTTGATCAGACCTTGATGGTTCGGCGCACGGTGGCTTAAGACCGCCGGTTGAGCATGAGTTCCATAGGGACAGAGAAATGCCCGGGAGGCGATTGTGATGATGGGCTACGGATGGGGCATGGGAGCCGGCGGTTGGATCTTCATGGTGCTGTTCTGGGTCGCGATCATCGGTCTGGTGGTCTGGGCGGTCGGCGCGTTGGTGCCGCGCTCGCGCCAGGAAGGCCAGGGCCGGTCGGAGACGCCGGTGGAGATTCTGGATCGGCGGTTCGCCCTTGGTGAGATCGACGTCGAGCAGTACCGGCGGGCGCGGGAGGAACTCGTCGGGCACCGCGCGGGGAAGCGGTGAGGACGATGGCACGCAAGCGGCTTGTGCTCGTCGCGGTTGCGGTGGTGGCGCTGGCCGGGTTGCTGACCGTCGGGACATGGGCGACGACCCGCGGGTCGACCGACGGGTCCTTCCCGATGATGGGCGCGCAGGGCGGCATGATGGGCGGCCAGCAGGGCGCCGGGATGATGGGCGGCCAGGGCGCCGGGATGATGGGCGGCGGGTACGTGCTGCCGGGTAACGGCCGGCGGGTGGACTCGCTGCCGGCGGCCCGGCAGCGGGCGCAGCTGTTCGCCGACGAGCTGGGGTTGCGCGCTGGTGAGGTGATGCAGTTCGCCAACGGCTTCTACGCCGAGCTGCGCACCACCGACGGCCGGGCGGCAACCGAGGTGCTGATCGACCAGACCAACGGCGCCGTCACCGTCGAGTACGGCCCGGCGATGATGTGGAACACCGGCTACGGCATGCACGCCGCAACCGCTGCCACGCCGGACCGGGTCGCGGCGACCGAGGCCGCCCGGCTGGCCGAGCAATGGCTTCGCGAGCAGCGCCCGGGCCTTTCCGTCCACGAGGCCGAAGCGTTCCCCGGCTACTACACCCTGCACACGCTGCGCAACGAAAAGATCGTCGGGATGATGTCGGTGAACGCCTACACCGGCGCGGTGTGGTACCACACCTGGCACGGCCGGTACATCGCGATGAGTGAGGAGTAGCCGGGCATGGCGACCGATGGTGCGGGAACGGGCGCCTCCGGCGCCCGGTTCCGCGCGTTGGTCGTCGACGACGAGCCGCCGCTGGTGCAGGTGGTCTCCGGGTATCTGGCGCGGGAGGGCTTCGACGTGGACGCGGCCGGCGATGGGGAGACCGCGGTAGCGCTGGCCCGCGACAACGCACCGGACGTGGTGGTGCTCGACCTGATGCTGCCCGGCATCGACGGGGTCGAGGCGTGCCGGCGCATCCGGGCCTTCAGCGACGCGTACATCATCATGCTCACCGCAAAGAGCGACGAGGTGGACAAGCTGGTCGGCCTGTCCGTGGGCGCGGACGACTACCTGACCAAGCCGTTCTCGCCGCGCGAGCTGGCCGCCCGGGTGCGGGCCATGCTGCGTCGACCGCGTGCCGCGGACCCGGCAGCCGCGGGCGTGCGTCGCTTCGGCGTGCTGGAGATTGACCCGGCCGGGCGGGAGGTTCGCCTGGCGGGCCGTGCGGTGGAGCTGACCCGCACCGAGTTCGACGTGCTGGATGCGCTCAGCGCCCAGCCGCGGGTGGCGTTCAGCCGCCGTCAGCTCCTCGAACGGGTGTGGGGCGGCGACTGGTACGGCGACGAGCACGTCATCGACGTGCACGTGGCCAACCTGCGCCGCAAGCTCGACGACGACGCGACCGCGCCGCGCTACATCCGCACCGTGCGCGGGGTGGGCTACCGGATGGGCGGCGGCTGATGGCCCGGCCCCGGTTGCGCGGCCGGCTGGCCGCCCGGTTGCTCGCCGCGCAGGGCCTGATCGTCATCGCCGGCGCCACCACCCTGGCCGTCGTGGCCGTGGTCGTCGCCCCGGGCCTGTTCCGCGACCACCTGCAGCGCGCGGTCGGGCCGGTGCCGCCCGACCTGGCCCACCACCTCGACCAAGCCCTCGCCCAGGCGCTGCTGCTGTCACTGGGCATGGCGATGGCCGCCGCCGTGGTCACCACGCTGGCCGTGAGCTGGTTCGTCACCCGGCGCCTGACCCGTCCGATCGCCGCCACCGCCGCGGCGGCCACCCGCATCGCCGACGGGGACTACGCCGCCCGGGTGCCGCCCAGCCGGCTCGGGGTCGAGTTCGGCCTGCTCGACAACGCGTTCAACCGCATGGCCGCCACCCTGCAGAGCACCGAACGCCGCCGCCAGGAGCTGCTCGCCGACCTCGCCCACGAACTGCGCACCCCACTGGCCACCCTGGACAGCTTCCTCGAAGGCATCGAGGACGGCGTCATCCCCGTCACCACCGACACCTGGCACACCATGCGCGAACAAACCACGCGGATGCGCCGCCTCGCGGGCGACATCGACGCCGTCTCCCACGCCGAAGAACGCCACCTCAACCTGCCACCCCACCCGATCGACATCGACGACATCGCCGCTGACGCGGTACGCGCCGCCGCGGCCGCGTTCGCCGACAAGACAGTCACCCTCGACCACCGGCCCAGCCCGACCCCCGCGCAGGCCACCGCCGACCCCGACCGGCTCCGCGAAATCCTCGACAACCTGCTCCACAACGCCCTGCGCCACACCCCGGCCGGCGGCACCGTCACCGTCACCACCCGTGCCCGGGCGAACGAACTGCAGATCACCGTCAGCGACACCGGCGACGGCATCGCGCCCGAACACCTACCACACGTGTTCGACCGCTTCTACCGCGCCGACCCGGCCCGCAGCCGCACCACCGGTGGCAGCGGAATCGGCCTGACCATCGCCCGCGCCCTCGCCCGCGCCCACCACGGCGACCTCACCGCAACCAGCGACCGCAACGGCCAGGGCGCCACGTTCACCCTCACCCTGCCGCGGCACCAGGCCCGATAGCCGCACCCCACACAAGCGGTGCGACCGGTGCCCGCACCCGTTGGCAGACGGCCCCTCAACATGCCTCCCGATCGGACAACGCAACGGCGCCCTTCGAACAGCGGGTCATCCGCGGGCCCGGCCCAGCTTCGCCTTCGCGTCGGCGACGTCCATCCCGTGCAGGCGCAACAGGTTCTCCCCGAGGATCTTCCGCTTGGCCTGGTCCGTGAGCTGCGGGTAGCCGTACCCGGCGCAGAGGTCCTCCGGGATCTGGAAGTCCATGAACGCGCGCAGCGCCCACTGCGGATGGAAGATCGGCGCTTCCGAGCCGTAAATGATCTTGTCTTCGCCGCACCAGAAGAGCAGCTTGCCGAGGATCTCGGCGAACATCCGCGGCGCCCGGACCACGAAGTTGATCGTCGCCGCCAGCGAGGCGTACAGGTTCGGGTAGCGGATGAGCTGCCAGCACGTCTCGTCCAGGAACGGCAGCCCGACGTGGAAGATGACGAAGTTAAGGTCCGGGAAGTTGGCCGCCGCCCCATCCATGTCCCAGGTCTGGGTGTGCTCGATCGGCTGCGGGCCGAGCGGGACGCCCTTGTGGACGCCGATGAGGTTGACCCCGAGTTCGCGCGCCTTCTCGAACACCGGGAACGCCACCCGAGGGTCGTCCATCCGCCACGGGTACGGCGAGCCGTAGTCGTAGCGCACGTTGTAGAACTTGAACGCCCGCGCGCCGAACTCGCCCACCTGGCGTTCCATCAGGTCCAGCGCCTTGCGGCCCTCCAGCGGGTTGACCGAGCCCCAGAAGACCGTGCGCTCAGGGTCGCGGCTGGCCAGGTCCGCGCAGGCCTCCCAGGGCGACAGGCCGTCGTGGTAGAGATCGGTCAGTGGCAACGGCATGGCCACGAGCATGTCGGTGTCCGACTCGTCGTACACCATCCGGCGGACGTCGGAGACCGTCCACTGCCGCAAGAACTCCTCGGGCGGCAGCTTGGGCTGGTCGTCGGGGGTCAGTGCGGTGTGAAACGCGTACAGGTGGTTGGAGAACATCTCTCCGGGCGGACCGAACGCGTTCTTCTTCTCGAAGTTGAACACGTGGGCCACGCAGTCGAAGACGAACACATCATCGATCACGGCTGGTCCTCCTTCGCGCGGCGGTCGTGCGCCGCGATGTAGGCGGCCCGGTCGGGCACATCGGACGGTGGGGGCAGGAAACGCAGGATCCGCGCAGCGCGCGGGGAGAGGCGCTCGGTGGTCCACGCCTCGTCCCACACGATCTCGACCTCGGCGTCGGTCACCCCGGGCTCGTCGAGCATCCGGTCCCGCACCTGGGTCAGTACCGAGGCGGCGAACGGGCACCAGCCAGAGGTCAGCAGCAACTCCACCCGGACCCGACCCTCATGGACCCGCACAGACCGCACGAGACCCATGTCGACGACCGAGATCCCCTTCTCCCGGCAACACGGGTCGTAGACCTCGCTGAGCGCGTCGCGCGCCCAGCGGGGTACCCCGACGTTCTCGGACACGAGGCCATCGTCGCCCGCCGCCGGCCGGGCCGGAATCCCGGACTTTTCAAATGCTGACGGGCGGCGACATGCTGGTCAGCATGACCGGGCCGAGCGACGTGCTGCCGTGATCGAGCGGAGCGACGTGCTGCCATGACTTGGGACGGGACCGGGGCGGCGCCGACCGACCTGATCCAGAGCGTCTCGCGGGCGCTGCGGGTGCTCGAGTGCGTGTCGGGCGCCGGGCACCCGCTACACGCAAAGGTCGTCGCCCGCAGGTGCGGGCTCAACCTGTCCACCGCTTACCACCTGGTGCGGACCCTCTGTTACGAGGGTTACCTGGTGCGCCAGGCCGACGGGCGGTACGTCACCGGCTCGAAGGTGGCCGAGCGCTTCCACGAACTGGTGGAATCGTTCCAACGGCCGCCGGCCGCGGCGGCGGTGCTCCAGCACCTGGCCGCCGCCACCGACCACAGCGCCTACCTGGCCCGCATCGCCGCCGACCGCGTGGTGATCGTCGACGTGGTGGAGGGCCGGCACTCGCCGTGGCTGGAGGACCTGCAGGTCGGTCTGGAAACCGCCGCACACGCGACGGCCGTGGGCAAGTCGCTGCTCACCACGATCCCGCGCCGCGCCGCCCGCCGCCTGCTGTCCGCCCAGGGTCTGCGGCCGTTCACCCGCAACACCCCGACCGACGTGGCGGCGATCGAGGGGGAACTGCGCGAGGTCAGGCCGGGGGATGTGGTGATCGAGCGCGGCCAGTTCCGCGACGAGGTGGCGTGCGCCAGTATCGCCGTCCCCGCGGAAGCGTCGGTGGGCTGGTGGGCGCTGGGCGTGTCCACCCGCGGTCTCGACATTCCCGCCCCGCTGCTGGTCCATCTCCGGCGGGCGGCCGACGACCTCGGCCTGTAGTCGTTTGTCCACGACGGCTCTGTTGCATTGGCGGAGGGCAAGATCAGGCAGGCTTGAGCGGTGATGCCGTCGACCCGTCGCCGCCCGTTGCCACCAGCGACGTCCGCGTTCTCTGGGTTTCGCTCCCCGGCCGAGGTGATCGTTGTCGCAGTCCGGTGGTACCTGCGGTACAACCTGGTGCCCTACCGCGACGTCGAGGAGCTGCTGCACGAACGCGGCATCGAGGTCGACCACGTCACCGTCTGCCGGTGGGTGCAGCGGTTAACACCGCTGCTGATCGACGCCGCCCGGTTCATTCGTGCGCCGCCAGGGACTCGAACCCCGAACCCGCGGATTAAGAGCGGCGAAGTGCCAATATCGGCCTATGTCTTGCGGCACCATTCGGTGCCGTTTTCTGTTGCCCTGTAACGGGTTTCGCGACCTGCTGCTGCCGGTTGGTACCACCAGGTGTCGTCCGGTACCGGAACTGCCGAGCACACATCGATCCCACATCTGGCCCCTGGCCCGTTGCGTCAGCTGTCACGGTCAGTGTTGCGGTACCGCGCCGGGCGTGGATCGTTGTTCCTGGCCGGCCGCGTGGTTGGACGGGGAATCACCGGGGCAGCCTGCGTGAAAGCGCGGGAGATCTTGTTCGTGCGGCCAGCGCCGAGCGGATCGCGGCACGAGCGGATGCGGAGGCGGCAGCTGATGCTCGTTCTCCAACCGAAGGCGTGTGCTCGGCTTGAATCGGACTGGCGTTGATCAGATGGGCTTCCCCGATCCGCGCACGCCGCGGCCGGTGACTGTGCAGGTCACGGTGTACCAGCCGGAGCCGGTTGCCACCGTCGTGATCGAGGATCTGACGTTGGCGTACCCGCGGGTGCAAACCTTGCCGGGCGGTCGGGTCCTGGTCGTGGGCGTCCGGTGCCGCTGGCGACCGGACGGGCCTGAGCGCAACGCGGTCGTGTATGACGCCGACGGGCAGGTACTCGTCGAGCGGACACTCGGCGACGGTATCGAGCATGTGATGGCAACGGCGGATCGGCACGTGTGGGTGGGCTACTTCGACGAGGGCGTGTACGGCAACTTCGGCTGGGGCGGTCCCGGGCCCACCCCGGTGGGCGCGCCAGGGCTGGTGCGGTTCTCCCCGGAACTTGAACCGGACTGGGCGTTTCCCTCGCACAGCGACCATCCATGGGGAGCCATCGACGACTGCTACGCGCTCAACGTCGACGGCGACGCCGTCTGGGCCTGCTACTACAGCGACTTCCCCCTCGTGCGTATCCACGCCGGCGCGGTGACCTGGTGGCACAACCAGATCGCCTCAGGTGCGAGGGCCTTGATGGTGGCCCACGCCTGGGTGGCTCTATACGGCGGCTATGGCCCGGAACGAGACCGGCTGGTCCTCGCCCGGCTCGACGCCGACCACCTGCGTCCAGTCGCCGAGTACCGAGTCGTCAGGCCCGACGGATTACCCATGCCGGACGACACCGCCGTGTACGGCCGAGGCCCCGACCTTCACCTGTTCACCGGCCGCGACTGGTACCAGCTCAATCTCCACCGTATCCTCCGGATGCATCCTGCACGGTAGACGGACGCGGATCGCGGCAGAAGAGGGCGCCCAATCGGGAATATCAACGCTCCTTCGAAAGGTTCACCACCCCGGAATCGCTCGATGCACTGGGCTTTCGTTGTTGGCGCCAGGAGATCCGCTATCCTTCTTCCGATAACCCTCTGGCCCACCGCCTCGTGCGCTTTCAGTCTACGTAGCACAAGTTCTTGCTGAGTCGGGAAGATGTCAGCGTTCACTGGATGGCCGACGACAGCAAGTATCAGTAAGTGGTACCATACGCTCGATATCGCCAGTGGAAGATCGCCGGCTAACGTGAGGGCGAAGAGGCCGTTGTCATCGTCGACATCAAAGCTCAGCCCCATTGGCAGCCCGCCCTCATGAAGCAACCGCAACGCAGCCATACATAGAAGAGTTCGTCCATAGAGGTGAGCTGGCCACGGAAGCTAACAGAGAAACCCGAAGGTAACTCCTCTCGAAAGAACTCCTTGAAGGCTCCGACCACCAAGAACTATAGGCCTTATGATTCTCGCGAAGAGATAGGCACTAGGTTGTCGAAGTCGTTCGTACCACCATATTCGCGCGGCTGGATGTGGTGAATGTCGTAGTCGGACCCGTCCCCTTAAGACCTGGCATATCCACGATCGAACCACTCCTTGACAAAGGCCCAGCGCTCTGGGCCTGTACCGTGCCAAAACTCGCTCAACGCGGTGGCTTGGCATTTCGAAGATCGTTAGGCTGCTCGGTGGTACTCGTTGATCACCCCGGCGAGTCGTCGTCGGCGCCGTACCGGGGCATCCATCGGGATGACGACGGCCGGGTCATGGTTGGGTGGCAACTGCTGCCGTCCTTGGTGTGGCCGGTGGTCGTTGAAGTGGTCCACGTACTCGCCGACCACGGTCAGCGCGTGTCGCTCGTTGTAGATCAAAACGTGGTCGCTGCACTCTTCGCGCAGGCTGCGGCCCCAGCGCTCGATGAAACAGTTCGCCCGCGGGGTGCGGGGCGGAATCTTGACCACCGTGATGCCTTCGGCGGTGAAGACGTGATCGAAGGTGGCGGTGTACTTGCCGTCGCGGTCACGGATGAGGAACCGGAACCTGCTGGCCCGTTCGCCCAGGTCCATAGCGAGGTTGCGGGCCTGCTGGACCACCCATTGCCCGGTGGGGTGGGCGGTGATGCCGAGCAGGTGGACCCGCCGGGTGGCCACCTCCATCACCACCAGCACGTACAGGCGCCGCAGCACGATCGTGTCGATGTGGAAAAGTCGATGGCCAACAGGCCGCTGGCCTGGTTGCGCAGGAACGTTCGCCAACGGGTGTCCTGCTCACGGGGCGGCGGGCCGACACGACGGCGGGCCAGGATTCGTCGGATCGTGCCCGCCCCGATCCGGTGGCCCAGCCGCTGCAGTTCGCCTTGGATTCTGCGGTGGCCCCACCGCGGATTGTCGCGGGCCAGCCGTAGCACCAGGCCCCGGATCTCGTCGCTGACTGATGGCCGGCCGGGCCGGTTCGGGTAGGTCCAGCGGTGCCGTACCAGGCGGCGGTGCCAGGCCAGCAACGTCGCCGGGGTGACGATTCGATGTGCCCGTATCCGGCGGGGCAGCAGGTGGGCCAGGGCAGACAGCATCGCCCGGTCCGGCCAGGACAGGCGCGGCCGACCCCGGACCTGCCGGCGCAGCACCGCAACCTCATGCCGCAGCGCGAGGACCTCGAAAAGCAGTGCTCTGTTGTCGCCGCGGATCAGTAGCCCCAGTCCGCTGAACAGGCGGATCATCCCCAAGTACAGCAGCCGTACGACCATACTGGCGATCATCAGCCCGAGCCGAGAAATCCCAGCCCACAACATGTGCGACGAGTTTTGGCACGGTACAGGCGCCCTGGCTACCGCCGCGGTCATCACAACCGTTGTGTGAATCCCCGGTCGGGTGCAGCCGTCCGCCTACTGGATACGGGACGTGCGGCCCTGCCCGGCCGGTGTGTGCCGGCTCATCCTGAGGCTATGGCTGCAGAGTCGATCCTGGTCGTTGGTGGCTACGGTGTGGTCGGCGGCCGGATCGCCGCGGACCTTGCCGAGGACTTTCCCGACCGCGTCGTGGTCGCGGGCCGTAACCGGCAGCGAGCCGATGTGATGGCGGCGACCATCGGGTACGGGGCGCGAGGCCGGCAGGTCGAGGTGACGGACCGGACCTCGATCGCCGCGGCGCTGGCTGGCGTCCAGGTCGTGGTCAACTGCATCGACCAGCCCGACCGTGCGCTGATGTGGGCGGCGGAATCTGTCAAGATTTTTTGGACACCGAGTTGTCAGTTGTTCTGTAGTGGGGCCGGTTCGCTCGGTGGGTTGATCCACGCGACGGTCGGCAGTTTGGGTGGTTCGGGGTGCCGGCTGAACCGCTCGGGGTTGCGGGTGTAGGCCGCGGCGAGGACGCCGGCGCGGTCGGCGCGGATCTTCTCGGCTGTTGCGTGGTGGACGGACGCGGGGGTGTGCAGTCCGAGTCCGGAGTGGTAGTGCTCGTGGTTGTAGTAGTCGAAGAAGTCTTTGCAGAACGCGCGGGCGTGTTCGAGGTCCTCGAAGTGGTCGGGGAAGGCGGGGCAGTACTTGAGGGTCTTGAACGCCGCCTCGCTGAACGGGTTGTCGTTGCTTACGTGGGGCCGGGAGTGGCTGCGGGCCACGTCCAGGTCGACGAGGAGCTGGGCGACGGATTTGCTGGTCATGGAGGTGCCCCGGTCGGCGTGTACCGCGTTCGGTTTGCCGTAGGTGCGGATGACGTCGTCGATGAACTCGGTGGCCAGTTCGGCGGTCTCGGTGGCCTCGACGCGCCAGCCGACGACGTAGCGGCTGAAGATGTCCAGCATCACGTACAGGTCGTACCAGGTGCCCCGATGCGGGCCGCGCAGCTTGGTGATGTCCCAGGAGTACACCTGGCCCGGGGCGTGGGCTACCAGCTCGGGCTTGACCTTGGCCGGGTGCGTGGCCTGGCGTCGCCGCTCGCGGGACTCGCCGTTGGCACGCAGGATCCGGTACATGGTGGACTGGGAGCACAGGTAGATCCCGTCGTCGAGCAGACGGGCCCACACCTGCGCCGGTGACTTGTCCACGAAGGACGGATCGCGTAGCAGTGCCAGCACCCGCTCGCGTTCGGGCACCGTCAGCGCGTTGGCCGGGGCCAGCCGCGGCGGGCGCGGTGCCGACCCCGCCGGCTTGGGCCTGGCCCGCCAGTAGTGCGTCGATCGGGGCCGGCCCACGAGCTTGCAGGCGCGGCGCACGTCCACGTCGGCGTCGACGAGTTCGGCGAAAGCTTCATCCATCACCTGCTCGACCCCGGCTCGCGCTTGTCCTGGGTGCTCTCGGAGAGCAGTTCCAAGAGCGCGTGTGCTTTTCCCATGATCTCCAGCGCAGCCTGGGTCCGGGCCAGGTCCTTGGCGAGCTTCTCGTTCTGCCGGCGCAGCCGCTCCACCTCCGCCTGCTCGGCCGTGTTCGCGCCGCGGCGCCGGCGCCGCGGCGCCGACGGGGCCTGCTCGTGCGGTCCGGTCTCGGTCTGCTCGGCCGCTGGGCGGGCCACCAGCGTGCCGGCGTCGCGGGCCTTGCGCCATTCGATGATGTGGGAGTGGTAGAGCCTTTCCCGGCGCAGCAGAGCACCGCGCTCGCCCGGCACGGCCCGGTCGTACTCCGCCACCATCCGCAGCTTGTAGTCGGCGGTGAACGCGCGCCGACGCGGTTGGTCTGCTCGCGGGCCGCCGGAGGAACTCACAACACCATCATCGGGCCGCACGTCTCGGGTGTCAGCGTAGGTCAAGGTCACGGGAATGGATCATCCTGTCTCGCCCTGCAGTTGGCTCAGATCTCACGCGCTACGGCGTGTCCAACTCGACCTTGACAGAGAGGGAACACCGCCAGTCGGCCATCCGGGCTGATGTCGAGCCGGTATCTCGGCGGCTCGCGGTAGTGCTCCAACTCGGGAACGATCCGCTCTGGAACGCGGAAACGTCCTACGACGCGTAAGTGGTCATCGAGTACCAGCAGCTCACCGGCCCTACTCAACGCCGCCCAGCCACCACTGGTCAGCCGTTGAGGCGCACCAGCGACTCGCTCGGTCAGTTCATCGAGCAACTCTGCTCTGATGGGCTCGGCCAACGGCAATGAGTCGGTAGGCACATCAGAACCGTACTTGCGAACAGGCGCGGGCGGCTTCACAGGGCACCAGGCAACTCCCCGGCCACTCAAGATCGTGAGGCGAGTCCGAGGATCTGGAATGGACGGTGCATAAAGCATCCCGCCCAGCGGGTTGCCTCGACAATACCGAGGCGTCCGGCAGACGGTGGGCTCCGCACGGCCGTTTCAAGATCATGTGGTGAGGCCGAGGATGGTGAATGGGCGTTGCATGTTGCGGGTTGCCCAGCGGGTGGCTTCGGCGATGTCGGTTCGTTGGGATAGGCGTAGTGCGCCGATGGCGAGGTTGCGCAAGGCTGCCATGACTCTGGGGCCTGATCTGGTGTGGGCGGTGGAGTCGTCTTCGCGGTAGACGGTGTCGCGGATCCAGTGGAGGCTTTCGATGCGCCATTGGCCGCGGACGGCTTCGGCGATGCGGGTGGCGGTGCCGCGTTGCGGGTTGAGGCTGGTCACGCCGAGGATCGCCACGTTGGACAGCGACGCGCCGGCGAGGTCGGTGACCGTCCGTTCGACCAGGAAGACCTGGTTGACGTGGGGGAACGGCAGGTCGGGTGGGGCCGGCATCAGTTGCAGGGTGCGGGTTTCGATGCGGCCGTGCCCTCGGTCGGTGGTGGTGTGGGTGATTGGTACGCCGGTCCATGCCAGGGTGTCGAGGGCGGTGAACAGGCCCGGCTGGTTGTCCTTGACGCAGAACACGAAGTCCGCGTCGCGGGTGTGCAGGTAGCGGGCGTGAGCGCGTTGGGTGTGCAGGCAGTCCGCGGTGATCAGCATGCCGGTGATGTCGATGCTGTCCAGCAGTGGCGCGAACATCGGGATCTCATTCGTCTTGTGGTGCACGTCGACCTGCGCGAGAACCAGGCCGTTGTCGTGGGCGGCGCGTGTCAAGATGTTTGAGGCAGGTTGTTCAAGGATTCGTTGAGTGAGCCT
>WNFZ01013947.1_pt1 | contig 13146 bp, 12 predicted proteins | sample 5400081 | NCBI WGS metagenome assembly WNFZ01 (sample SAMN13153365, study PRJNA577476) | soil metagenome | isolation source: 80 cm soil or saprolite under grassland replicate 1 | place: USA:California | collected 2016-06-15
CGGTGCTCGCATCCCGCGCGGCGTCCTGCTGGTCGGTCCGCCAGGCACTGGCAAGACGCTGCTCGCGCGCGCCGTGGCAGGCGAAGCCAACGTCCCGTTCTTCAGTATTTCCGGCTCCGAGTTCGTCGAGATGTTCGTCGGCGTGGGTGCCGGTCGAGTCCGCGATCTGTTCCTCAATGCGCGCAAGAGTGCGCCGTGCATTGTCTTCGTCGACGAGATCGACGCGGTCGGCCGTCAGCGCGGCGCCGGAGTCGGCAACGCCAATGACGAACGCGAGCAGACGCTCAATCAAATCCTGGTCGAAATGGATGGTTTCGATGATCACGCTGGCGTCATCGTCGTCGCCGCGACCAATCGCCCGGATGTGCTCGATCCGGCGTTGTTGCGCCCCGGCCGTTTCGATCGCGTGGTCATGGTCCCCGCGCCGGATGTACGCGGCCGCAAGGCAATCCTGGACGTCCATGCGCGTGGCAAGCCGTTCGAGGCGGACGTCGCACTGGACGTGGTCGCAGGTCAGACGCCTGGTTTTTCAGGTGCAGATCTGGCCAATGTGCTCAACGAGGGCGCGATCCTGGCGGCTCGACGTGACAAGCGCACCATCGGCATGGCCGAGCTCGAGGAAGCGATCGATCGCGTCAGCGCCGGGCCCGAGCGAACGAGCACCGTCATGTCCGTCCGCGAGAAGGAGCTGACCGCCTATCACGAGAGTGGCCGCGCCGTCGTTGCACGCTTCCTGGCGCACCACGATCCCGTGCACAAGATCAGCATCGTTCCGCGCGGACTGCGTCTCGGCACGACGCGTTTTCTGCCCACCGAGGACCGTTACTACAACACACGCGGTCAATGCATCGACGCCGTCACGGCGAGTCTCGGCGGACACGCGGCCGAACGCATTGTGTTCGGCGAATCGAGTACGTGCGGGCGTGACGACATCGAGCGTGCGACGGCCATTGTGCGGCGCATGGTCAAGGAATTCGGTATGAGCGAACGGCTTGGCCCGGTGGCGTTCGGTCGCAAGCACCAGATGATTTTTCTCGGCCGCGACATTGGCGAGCAGCGAGACTACTCGCAGCACGTTGGTGAATTGATCGACGAGGAAGTTCGACGCTTTTTGGACGAGGGCTTTGCGCGTGCCTGCGCTATTCTGCGGGCCCATCTCGATCTGCTCGAACGATTGGCGCGCGAGCTCATTGGTCAGGAAAGCCTGGACGCATCCGCGCTGGAGCGCATTTTTGGCCTGGCGGAGCCAGGCACCGTGACGAGCACGTGAAAGGAGATGGGCATGTCCAAAAAGGGTGGCAATAAGACCAAGGCCGCGATCAAGAAGCCGCCAATGGAGAACAAGGGGCCCAAGAAGAAGTAAAGCCCAGGCACGCGTGACGCGCGTGATACACTGTTCACGGTTCCGCACGTAGGGAGACCGGCGCCTCCGCAGAAGGCATTGTATTGACGATAAGGCCCAGCACAGCCGCTGGTGCCATCTGCTTACTCCCGCAGGACCCGACTCGAGTTGAGTCGTCGCGCAGACGCCGAGCGCGATCGCGGAGGAGACCCCGATGGCAGATTGCGTCTGTGAGCACATCTTTCGGCAACGTGGCCCGTACTACGGTGGGAGGTCGGCATGACCGCTCCCGACGATTCCCAGGCCGTCGCCGTCGTCACGCCGACCACGAGCCAAGACAAGGACGGGCCAGACGTGGTCCACGTGACGTTCCCGTCAGCCGAAGTGCAACAGCTGCACGCCGTGCTGCCGTGGCTGGTGCAGGCGCTTGAGGAACGCCCGAATCTGACGGCCAAGCAGCGACAGCGTCGGCGTGTGTCGCGCGAAGCGTTGAGCGCGCTGCTGCTGCGCATCGGCGGGACCCTGCCCGCACCGCGCACAGCGGAGATGGCTGAGGCGGGCGCGTGACCATCGACACTGTGTGTGGCACATGCGGCCAGGACACACTCGGCCAGCACAACGGCTGCACGCGGTGTCCGCAGTGCGGCGGCGTGAAATCAGCCAGCGCATTGCGCTGCTATGCCTGCGCCTGGCCGGGCCGCGAGCCCAGGACGACACGCACGGTCGGACCGATGAGCGAGCCCGCGGTGGCCGACGTCGTGCCCGCACGGCGGTCGCGCATCGCGTTTCGCGTGTACTGCTTCTCCTGCGGCCGGGCGGAAGACGTCGACGTGGCGCCGCGGGCTCCGGGCCGCTGTATATCGTGCGGCGGTTCGATGCTGGTCGAGCTCCGCGACTGAGCAGCCACCTTCGAGCGACCTCCTGACAGCGGAGGCTCGATTGGGATAGAGTCGCGCACGCTATGGCGGTGCCGACAAACGCTGACGCTGTGGGTGCGGCTGCTGGAGCCCGCAAGCGGGTCGAAGAGATGCTGATGGCGTTCGAGCTGACCGGGGCGGTGTATGCCGCTGCCAAGGTCGGCCTGGCGGATCTCCTGGTTGAGGGACCCCGTCCGTGCGCGGAGCTTGCTGCGGCGACGGGGACTCAGGCGCCCCTGCTGCAGCGGCTACTGCGATTCTTGGCCTGTGTCGGGGTGTTTGCCGAGGAGGCGCCGGGCGTGTTCGGTCTTACGCCCGAGGCGGAGCTGCTGCGCGACGTGCCTGGGTCCATGCGCGGGTCGGCGCTGCTGTGGGGTGAGCTCGGCACCCTCGCCTGGCGTGACGTGGTCGGCACGGTGCGCACGGGCCAGACGGGCTATCAGCTCACTACGGGCATGCGCGACTGGGAGTACTACGAAAAGAACCCCGCGGCTGGAGCGGTCTTCAACGCGGGCATGACGAGTGGTACCCGAGCGCGCGCCGAGGAGCTCGTCGCTACCTACGACTTTCCCACCACGGGCACGGTCGTCGATGTCGCAGGTGGGCATGGGGCATTGCTCGCGGCCATCTTGCAGGCGCGGCCGGGCATGCGCGGGGTGCTCTTCGATGCACCGCATGTCGTTGGTGGGGCGCAGCCACTCCTCGAGGCCGCCGGCGTGGCCGACCGCTGCACGGTGGTCGGCGGCGATTTCTTCGAGTCGGTGCCGCGCGGTGGCGACGTCTACACGCTGAAGCTCATCATCCACGACTGGGACGACGAGCGCGCAACGACGATCCTGCGCAATTGCTGGCGGGCGATGGATGGCCACGGAACGCTGCTCGTGATGGAGGGTGTCATGCCCTCGGGTATCGCCACGAAAGCCACGGAGTATTTCGACGCCGCCCGGGCCGATGTGACGATGATGATGTGGACGGGCGGCAAGCACCGCACCGTGGACGAGTTCCGCGACCTGTTCGGCGCAGCGGGCTTCACGCTCGGGCGTGTCATACCGACCGGGAGTCGATACAGCGTTGTAGAAGCGCATCCGTAGCTTAGCGGCCCTGAGCTGTGCACAGCGCCGGATCAGGCGTTGGTTTGATGACCTGATAGACCTGGATGCCGAAGTAGGTCGGGTCGTCGAGCGCGGCGACGCGCGTGGTGCAGTTGTTGACAAAACTCCAGAAGCGCTGCTGCACGGATGCTGGAAACAGCAGGACGTCGTCGCGGACGTTGTCGTTGACGACGACGTTGTCGGCGTCGGTCCAGGCCGTACCGTCGACGAACGCGGGTTGCAGCGCGTTCGCCCACTGCCACCACACGCTGCGCAACGAGAGATATGGATGGCTGTGGACGGCCCACCACCAGCGCTCCGGACCCAGGACGCGCGAGCCCGGCGCGAGCGCTCGATCGATCTGGGCGCCAACGCCGGCGTACGGGCTGACCTGCCGAGCCTGCTCCAGGGTGAGCTGGTAGGCGGCGTGGCCCTCGAGCACGACCAGAACGAGCAAGCCTGCAGCCGCGGCGGACGGCACGAGTCCGAGCCACGGGCTCCGCCGCCACAGCGAAGCGAGAGCCCCAGTCGCGAGCCTGCTCAGCGCCAGGCAGATCGAGGGCAGCAGCACGATCGCGTAGACCGACGACTTGCCGTGGTCGAGCAGCAGCAGCAGCCCGGCGAAGATGACCAGGCTCGACCAGATCACGCGGTCGCCGACGAGCCCCGAGCGGTGGCAACGCCACGCGACGTAGGCCGTTGCCGGCCAGATGCCGAGGATCAGCAGCCACGTACTGAGGCTTGCTGGGCGCAGCGCGTGCTCGTAGCGGCCCGCCTCCTGAGCAATGTTTTCCGCGTAGAAGCTCGGTCGCAGAAACTCGCCGCGGCCAGCGTAGACCGTTAGCTGGCCGGCCACGTCGTCGGCATGCACGGCAGCAAAGACCGCCCAGGGCAATAGCGCGAGCGCGGCGCCGACGACGATCCACCACAGCACGCGTCCCCGACCGTGTGCCCATAGCCAGTTCACAACCACCAGCGGTAGCACGAAGCTGCCCATGAACTGCGCCAACGCGGCGATGGCGCAGAGCGCCCCGAGCACCAGCCCGCTTGCAGCGCGCGGCCGACGCAACACGGCATCCAGCATGACCAGCGCGAGCCAGCAGGCCGCGACCGCGAGGACGTCATAACGAGCCGTGCGCGAGACCCCCAGCAGCGACAGCCCGTTGGACGCCGCGGTCAGATTCAACGGCCACGCTACGAGCAGGATCTCGCACACGACGCCGGCGGCCAGCCCATACCAGCGATAGGCGAGCCAGCCGACAAGCCACACGATCGACATGCCGGCCACGACCGAGACGCCGCGCGCCTGCTCCACGCCGGCTCCAAACAGGCGGAAGCTCAGTGCCTCCAGCACGTGTTGAAGCGGCAGCGTTATGAAGAAGTGCTGATCGGCGCCGAAGAAGCCGACGTACAGATCCGAGCCGAGCACGCCCTGGGTCGCCAGCTTGTAGCCGACCGCTATCAGCTCGACCTCATCGTTAGTGACCGGTCGGTAGTTTCCCAGGTTGTACGCCGCGGCCCAGCCAAACGCGAGGCTCAGGCCGAGCGTTGTGCAGAGCCAGGCGATGTGTCGCACGGGCCCCATCACGGCTGGTCGGTGGAGCGCCTGGACGCGGTGGGCTGAGCCTTCCCGCCGGCCACGTAGACGCCGCTCCAGCGCTAGGCGGTCGTGAGCTGCTTGGACGCCAGGCGGGCGCCTTCCGCCAGTGCGCCGAGCTTGGCCCATACGATGCTCGGCACCTGCCGCTGCAGGCCGGCCCCCTGCGCGAAGCCACAGTCGCTGCTACCAATCACATTCTCGCGACCAACCAGCTCGCCGAACCGACGCAACCGTTGCGCGATCAGCTCCGGGTGCTCGACGTGGCTGATCGCGTGACTGATCACCCCGGGAATGAGGATCTTGCCGTCGGGCAGCTTCACGTCCTGCCACACCGTCCATTCCCACTCGTGGCGCGGATTGGCTGCCTCGATCGAGAAGCCTTGCGCGTTGATCTTGAGAATCAGGTCGGCGATCGTGCGAAGTGGCACGTCGCTCGTGTGCGGACCCGGCCACGACCCCCAGCACACGTGGTAGCGCACCTGCTCCGGCGGGATGCCGCGCAACGCGTGATTGATGACCTCCACCGATTGCGCGACCCACTTGCGATAGTCGATCCCCTCGGCCTGCATCTTGTCGTAGAAGTGAGTGAGAATCGCGTCGTCTAGCTGCACGATCAGACCGGCGTCGGTGATGGTGCGGTACTCCTCGTGCAGCGCATCGGCGAGCGCGGCCAGGTATTCCTCGCGTGAGGCGTAGTACTCATTGGTGTGGTCGACCGAGATGCTGGTCGGCGACACCACAGGCAGGAAGGCGTCTGCCACAGTTACGCCCTGCAGGGCATTGAGGAGATTGTCCACGTCGCGCTGCATGGCCGGTTTGCCGACGTACTTGAGGGGTGCGACGCAGACGTGCCGAAACGACCCCAGTCCACCCATGCCAGAGGTCGCGAAGAAGTCGGGGTAGCGCTTCTCGTCGCGGCCGAGGAAGCCGATTTCGGGCTTCTGGACCGGGCGGACTTCGTAGCCTTCGAGCCGCTCCATCACATAGGTGAACCAGCTCGACTTGCCGAACTCGCCGTCGCTCACGACGTCGACGCCCGCTTCGACTTGCTTGCGGACGACTTCGGCGACCGCGGTGCGGAGGGTGGCCGTGCGTGCCGCCTCGTCGGTTTCGGGCGTCAGCGCCAGAACCTCTGGCGGTCGGATAAGGCTGCCGGCAAAGGTGATCAGGAATCGATCCGTACTACGCTTCATGGAGGAGTAACCGATGGTAGCAACGTACGACGTCCTTAGCCCGTGGGCCGAGACGGACCCCATGCCACTGCAGGGCATCACGCCACGTGTGCCCGAACTGCGCGGCAAGCGCATCGGCCTGTACGCCAACTACAAACGCGCGGCATCCCCGATCCAGGACGCGGTCGAGTCGGAGCTGCGCGCACGCTATGGCAGCGAGATCACCATCACCCGGTTCGCACAGCACGGCAGCAGCGACATCGCCAGCAGCGATGAGGGCCCAAGCTTCGTCGAGTGGCTCAACAAGGAGGTGGACACGGTCATTGTTGCCGTAGGCGATTGAGGGTCGTGCACCAAGTACAGTTTGTACGACACCATCTTCGCCGAGCAGAACCAGAAGCCCGCGGTCGCGCTGGTCAACGAGGGCTTCGTACACGATGCGCGGTCCGCGGCAGCGGGCAAGGGGATGCCGGGCGCTCGCTTCGTGCCCCAGACAGTGCCCTGCGAGTGCACCGTCACCAACAAGATTGAAGCTGGCGTGCGGGCGGCTATGGGCGACGTCATCGCCGCGCTCACGATGCCGCTGTCATGGCCGGTGCGCTGCCGACGGCGATGTCGCTACTGATCGCCGGTGTCGAAGCGGTGCTCGATCCGCAGTCGTCATTCGGCATCTTCGAGGTCAGCACGGGCTCGTGGGCGCCCTTCTACGTCATCAATGGACCGATCCGCGAGCAGCTGCGCATCAATGGCGGAACGGGTGCGCTCAGCCCCGGCGATCTGGCCAACGCGACCATCGGTCGAGCCATGGGCCTGATGGTCAAAAACCTCGGCGGCGCTCGCAAAGGCGTCGAGGACATGGGCGTGCTGGGCAACCCGGCGAAGTACGCCATGGTCCTCGCCGAGAACGAAGAGGCCAGCCCGTGGGAGCCGCTCCACGGCGACAACTGCGTCACCGTGTCATTCCCGAACTCGTACGTGCAGATCGTTCCGCGCGGCACCGACGCCGATGGCATCGTGGGCACCATCAAGGATCGCCTCGGTGCGTCCTGGCGCCAGGTGACATTGCTGGTTTGCCCATCGCACGCGCAAACGCTGGCCGATGCTGGCTGGACGAGAGAGCGCCTGGTCGAGCACTTTCAGCGACTGCGACCCGAGGTACCGTCGACAGGTGTCGGGCGGCTGAGCGGCTCGGAATCCGTAAGCGTCGTCGTGGCAGGTGGGCCAGGCGCGTGGATCGGCCTGGTCATGGGTGTTGGACGCTGGGTGAGCCGCCCGATCTGCCTTCCCAAGAACTGGGATCAACTGGTGAAGCGGTATCGCGATTACGCACCGAACTACCTGCGCTATTGATGGCGTTCGAGTACGACGTCGTCATCGTCGGTAGCGGACCGGCCGGGCTCACGGCCGGTAGCCGCCTCAGTCGCGCGGGCCATCGAACGCTGGTGCTCGAGAAGGAGCTTTTCGGAGGCAACCTCCAGCACGCGGGTCAGATCGCCGACTTTCCCGAGTATCCGGATGGCGTCGCGGGCGCCGATCTGGCCGGGCGGATGATCGACCAGGCCACCTCCAGCGGCATCACGCTCGAGCAAGCGGACGTAAGCGGCATCGAGTTGTTCTCGCGCAGTCGCTGGGTGGCCTGCAGCGATGGCAGAGGATTCTCGTGCGGCCTCGTGATCCTGGCTGGCGGCACCCACTACACCAGGCTCGGGCTCCCGAATGAGGAGAAGTTTCGCGGTCGCGGCGTGGTCGACTGCACGCCGTGTGACGGCGGCTTCTTCGTCGATCGCGACGTCGTCGTCTACGGCTCGATCGATTATGCAGTGCGCGATGCGCTCTACCTGACGGATCTCGGCGGCCGCGTGACACTCCTGGTACCCGATGCTGACGTGCGCGCGAGTCCTCCACTCAAGGAGCGGCTGCGCACGACCGCGGCGGTGCAGGTTCACCGACGAGCGCGGCTGGCGGCCATCCTCGGTACCGACCGTGTCGAGGGAGTGCGGTACGCGGATCAGGCGACCGGCGCGGAGGAGCAGCTGGCCGCACATGGCCTGCTGGTGCGCGTGGGCATGCAGCCGAGCACGGAGCCGTTCGCCGACCTGGTCGATCTCGACGGCGACGGCTATGTCGTGGCCAACAATCAGCTCGAGAGCAGCGCTCGATGGGTGCTGGCGTGCGGCGATATTCGCTCGGGCGCCACGTCCTCGGTTGCCGCCGCGGTGGCCGATGGCGCCCAGGCCGCCGCGCGCGCTGTGGAACTGCTGGCCACGCTGGAGTCGGGCTAGGGGTGCCGCGAGCTGTCGTCCGCGGCGTCGGCCTCAACTACGACGTCGTGGGCGACCATGGGCCGTGGCTGCTGCTCATCCAGGGCGGTCGCCAGGACATGGAGCTGTTTCGGCCACTGGCTGAGCACTTCGCGGCGGCTGGGCATCGGGTGATCTTGCACGATCGCCGCAACTCTGGCGGTTCAGACGTTGCCCTCAGCGGCGAGGGCTCCGAAGAGGAGATTTTTGCCGACGATGCCTACGCGTTGTGCGAGCAGTTGCGTGCGCTGCCGGTGATCGCCTGCGGCGGCGCCGGTGGCTCGCGGCATTGCATCCTGCTCGCGCTGCGGCATCCGGGCGCGGTGGCTGGCAGCTTGCTGCTGTGGTGGCCTTCCGGGAGCCGACCGGCGGCCGAACAGCTGGCGGAGCTGTACTACGGCCAGTTCATCTCGATCGCCGAGTCCGGGGGCATGGCAGCAATGATCGAGACGCCGTACTACGCCGAGCGCTGCGCCCGTGTCCCCTCGAATCGTGACCGCCTGCTGCAGATGGACGTTGCCGAGTTCATCACGACGATGCGCCGCTGGCGCCAGTTTTTTCTACATGGCGCGGACATGCCTGTGATCGGTGTGGATGAAGCCACGCTGCGCACGATTGAGCTGCCCACGTGCATCATCCCTGGCCACGACATGATTCACCCGCGCGAAGTTGGCGAGGCGCTCGCGGACATCCTGCCCAATACCGAGCTGCACGACCTCCCCGCGCTCGAGCGGCCCGAGAACGAGGCCGCACGGCTCCAGGCACGGCTCGACCACCAGCGTCGACTCGCCGCCGTCTTTCTCGACTTCCTGTCGCGCCACGGCGTCCACTGAGTCTCTACTGTCCCGCTCCGTCCGTGGAGCGGGGCACTATCATCGTCAGCGCGGCTTTCATGGCAGGGTTGTTTCGAGCCGCCGAGTCTCAGTCCGGGGAAGCCGGCCGCCACCACCGCACCTGCCGCGCCCGCGGCAACTACTGCCCCGCAGGCGGCGCCCACGACCGCGCCTGCGCCCGCGGCCAAGACCGGCGCGCCAGTGGTGTTGCGGATGGCCCGCAACCAGGAGCCCGGCGTCTTTGTTCCGTGGCTTATCGACGACAATACCGCCCTGTTCACGCTGGCCAACGTGTACGACGGTTTGCTGCGTGTGACCAAGGATGGCGCGGGCGTCGAGCCAGCGCTGGCGACCAAGTGGGAAACCTCCGCCGACGGCCTGACCTGGACGTTCACCCTGCGGCCCGGCGTCAAGTTTTCGGACGGCTCGCCGCTGACCTCCAACGACGTCAAAGTCTCGCTCGATCTCGCGCGCGGCGGCCAGCGGACTGTCTGGAAGGACAACTACAAGGCGATCAAGGAAATCCAGACGCCCGACCCGATGACCGTCAAGATCATCCTGACGAGCCCGCACGCGCCGCTGCTGTCCGAGCTGGCGATGTTCCCGGCGTGGGTCATGAAGGCCGAGCTGGCCACCGCCACCGACGTCAAGGGCTACGACGACTCTCAGGAGTGGGCGTCGAAAGGAACGGGCGGCTACTACACCGAGAGCTGGAAGAAGGGCGACCCGGTAATCCTCAAGCGCAACCCGAACTACTGGAAGGGCACGCCGCAGGTTGACGAAGTGCGCATCGAGTACGTAGCCGACGACAACACGCGCGTGCTGAAACTGCAGGGCGGCGAAGTCGACATCGTGGACTTCGTGCCATTCAGCCAGATCGACGCGCTCAACGCGATACCGGGCGTCAAAGCGTCGAAGTTCCTCATCCAGCAGACGACGTTTGTCATCTTGAATGTCACCAAGCCACCGCTGAACGACGTCAAAGTGCGCCAGGCGCTGAACTACGCCACCGATAAGGAAGCCATCATCAAATCGGTCTTCTTCGGTCAAGCGCAGGTCATGAACGCGCCGATCCCACTGGGCACCTACGTCGACAAGAACTCGCCCGGCTATCCGTTCGACCTGGCCAAAGCCAAGGCGTTGATGGCCGAATCATCCGTACCCAGCGGGTTCACGCTGCCCATGGTTGTGGCCAACAACAACCAGGACCGCGTCAATACGGCCATCATCCTGAAGGATCAATGGTCGAAGATCGGCGTCAACGTCGATATCCAGCAGCTGGATCCGCCATCGGCGCGCGCCGCCACTCGCGGTGAAGGCAACTTCATGGCCAGCCCGAGCGCCTGGACAAACGACATGAACGACCCGACCCAGATCGTCAACTACGAGATGCGTGGCGGCGAGGGCTCGGGCTCCTTTGCGTACTGGACGCGCTACAACAACACCGACCTCAACGAGAAGATCACCAAGGCCGATCTGGAACAGGATCCGGCCAAGCGGGAGGCAGCGTACGTTGAGATTCAGCGAATCTATCTGAACGACGCGCCGCTCGTGTTCATCGCCAACCTGGGAGCTACCGCGGGCTGGCGCAGCAACGTCAACGGTTTCCTCATCGATGGACTGTCGTATTACCGCTTCGAGGACGTAACGATCACGAAGTAGGACGCGGAGGGGGCGCGCGCCCCCTTCGACCCTGGCATATGGGCCGCGCTAGCTACATCCGCAAACGCCTCTTCCTGATGGTCTTCGTGCTGTTCGGCGTGACCATCTTGATCTTCAGCATGGTGCACTTCCTGCCGGGCGACCCGGCCGCGGTGCTCCTGGGCGAACGCGCTACCGTCGAAAACACCGCGATCCTGCGCGAGCAGCTCGGCCTCAATCGTCCCTTGTTCGAGCAATATTGGCTCTTCGTCTCAGGACTGGTTCGCGGCCAGATGGGCACCTTCATGTTCGTGTTGACCACGCCGAGCTTCTGGTTTGGCATTCTGCTGATTCTGGTGCTCGCGCTCGGACTCAAGTGGTTTCCCGTCGCGGGCTTCGGCGCGACCTTCCAGGAGCACATCTGGTATCTGTTCCTGCCAGCGATCACGCTCGCGCTTCAGCTTTCGGCGGTGCTCATCCGCAATCTGCGCAGTCAGGTCATCCACACGATGGGCTCCGACTTCGCGCGCACCGCGCGCGCCAAAGGCCTGCCCGAGCGACTCGTGCTGTTGCGGCACGTGCTGCGCAATGCGGTGCTGTCGACGGTCACCATTTTCGGCTTGCAATTCGGCTTCCTGATGGGCGGCACGCTGGTGATCGAAACGGTGTTCGCGGTGCCGGGGATGGGCCAGTTGCTGTTCACCTCGATTACCAGCCGCGATTACCCCGTGGTGCAAGCGATCACCGTCGTCAGCGCGGTGCTGGTCATCATCGTGAATCTGATCGTCGATATCTCGTATTCGTTCCTCGATCCACGCGTGACCTATGAGTGAGGACGCGCTCAGCGGTCTGCGGCGTAACGTCGCGCCCCTGCCGCGGCTCGGCTTCACGATGCAGTTGCAGAAGGTTGGCCTCAATGCGACGCTGCTGAGCGGCCTGGTGCTGCTGGGGATCGTGATGGTGGCGGCGGCTGCCGCGCCGCTGCTCACGCCGTACGACCCGATCGCGCAGAGCCTCGGCGACGCGTTCCAGCCGCCGTTCAGTCCCGATCACGTGCTCGGCACGGACAACTTCGGGCGCGATATCTGGAGCCGCATCGTGTACAGCGCGCGTCTCGATCTCCAGATCGCGCTGATCTCGGTGTTGTTTCCGTTCGTGTTTGGCGGGCTGGTCGGCATTGCCACCGGCTATGTGGGCGGCCGACTCGAAACGCTGTTCATGCGGATCGTGGACGTGCTGATGGCGTTCCCGTTCTTTGTCCTGGTTGTGGCGATCATGAGCATCCTGGGGCCGGGCCTGATCAACCTGTACATCGCCGTCGGGATCGTTGGCTGGGTTCCCTACGCGCGCCTCACCCGTGGCGAGACCATGGCCGCGCGCAACCTCGAGTACGTGCAGGCCGCGCGCACGATTGGCTGCACAACGACGCGCATCATGCTGCGCCACATTCTGCCGAACGTGATCGCGCCCGCCATGGTCTACGTGTTTACGGGCATGGTGCTGGCGATCGTGACCGGGGCAACGCTGAGCTTCCTGGGGTTGGGCCCGCAGCCGCCGACACCTGAATGGGGAGCGATGATCGCCGCCGGCCGCCAGTTTCTGATGAACGGCTGGTGGATGACCGCGCTGCCAGGTGTCGCGCTGCTCATCGTCGGCGTTGCGCTGAGCCTGATTGGCGACGGGCTAGCGGATAGGCGCTAGCCCGCCAAACACCCGTCAGGCGGCGAGCCGCAACCCCACCGCCTCAGAGCCCGCGGGCTCCTCCGCCAGGCGGAAGCGACCGGCCAGCTGGCGGAGCTCGCTCGCGGTCGCCGCCAGCTGATAGGCCTCCGTGCCAATCGACTGAATGCGCGTGGTCATCTCGCTCGCGGACGCTCCAACCTGCTGGGTCGCTGCGCTCTGCTCCGTGGAGATGCTGGCAATCGCCAGAATGGAGCCCGACACCTGCTGGCTCTGGGCAGCCATTTGCTCTGTCGCAGCGGTGTTCTCCTCCACCACGGCGCTGATCGCCTGCATGGCATCCGATACCTGGTGGCTGGAGCGGGTCAGCGACTTGGCCGCATGCGCAATGTCATTGACCTGGGCAACGGTGGCATCGACCGCCTGGAGAATCGCCGCGAGCGCAGCGCCAGCTTCGTTCGCGCGGGTGGCTCCCAGCCCGACCTGGCTGGCGCCCTGCTCCATCGCCCCGACCGCCAGGCGCGTACCGTCCTGGACGCGCTGGATCAACTCAGCAATCTGCTTTGTCTG
>WNFZ01004369.1_pt1 | contig 13144 bp, 9 predicted proteins | sample 5400081 | NCBI WGS metagenome assembly WNFZ01 (sample SAMN13153365, study PRJNA577476) | soil metagenome | isolation source: 80 cm soil or saprolite under grassland replicate 1 | place: USA:California | collected 2016-06-15
TCACCGCGGCCCTGGCCAGCGCGGTCGACCCGTACAACCCGCCGGTACCCGGCCCACGGGCCGTGCCCGGCACCCCGGTCACCACCCGGAGGACACCATGAAACGCCGCACCACCACCGTGAAGACCCCGACCGGGCAGACGCCCACCGCGGCCGTGCTGGAGGTCACCCCGACCCACGTGCGGGTCGGCGACGGCTACGCCGCCACCTACTCCGTATGCGGCTACCCGGCCGAGGTCGGCCCGGCGTGGCTGGTGCCGTTGTTGTCCTACCCGGGCCGGGTCACCGTCGCCGTGCACAAGGAGACCCTGTCGGCGGCGCTCGCCGCGCCGATGCTGCACAAGCAGCGGGCCCGGCTGGAGTCGACCCGACGCATCGACGCCGAGCGGGGCAAGCTGGGCGACCCGATGGTCGAGGCCGCCGCCGCGGACGCCGCCGACATGGCTGAACGGGTCGCTCGCGGCGCGTCCAAGCTGCACGACACCGGCGTCTACGTCACCGTCCACGGGCGCACCCTGGACGAGCTGCACGACACGGCGGCCGGGGTGCGCTCGGCGGCGGCGAGCATGCTGCTTGACCTGCAACCGGCGACGTTCCGCCACCATCTGGGCTACCTCACCACCCTGCCGCTCGGGGTTGACGCGCTAGGTATGCGCCGCATCTTCGACACGGAGAGTTTGGCGGCGGCGTTCCCGTTCGCCTCCGGCGACCTGGCCGCCCAAGCGCCGGGCCAGTACGCCAGCGCGGAGGCGGTCCTGTACGGGGTGAACACCACCTCGCCGGGGGTCGTGATGTGGAACCGGTGGGCGCAGGACAACCACAACTCCGTGGTGCTGGCCCGAAGCGGCGCGGGCAAGAGCTACTTCATCAAGGTGGAAATCCTGCGGTCGCTGTATCAGGGCGTCGTGGTGGACACGGTTGATCCCGAGGATGAGTACCCGGCGCTGGCCGAGCACGTGGGCGGCACTGTCATCCGCCTAGGTGCGCCGGGCGTGCGGATCAATCCCTTCGATCTGGGTGTCGACGCCGGTGCCACGACGCTGCGGGACCGGCAACTGGCGGTGCACACGATCATCGCCGTGATGCTCGGCGGCGCCGGTCGGGTGGCTGCGGTCAGCGACCTGGAGAAGGTGGCGTTGGACCGGGCGATCACCGCCACCTACACGGCGGCCGGCATCACCCACGACCCGGCCACCTGGACGCGGCCCGCGCCGCTGTTGCGCGACCTGGCCGCCACCCTGACCGCCGACCCGGATCCGGCCGCCCAGCAGATGGCCGCCCGGCTGGCTCCGTGGCTGACGGGCAGTTTCAAGGATCTCTTCGACGGGCCGACCACGTCCCGCCCGGAAGGCCACCTAGTGGTGTGGAGCCTGCGGCACCTGCCCGACGAACTGCGCACCATCGGCACACTGCTCGCGCTGGACGCGATCTGGCGGCGCATCGACACCCCGGCCGCAGGGTCCCGCCGGCGTCACCGCCTGGTCGTGGTCGACGAAGCCTGGCTGCTGATGCGCGACGGCCACGGCGCACGGTTCCTGTTCAACATGTCCAAGCAGGCCCGCAAGCGCGCGGCCGGGCTGACCGTCGTCACTCAGGACGCCGCCGATGTCCTCGGCACCGAACTGGGCCTGGCGGTGGTGTCCAACGCGGCGACGCAGGTGTTGATGCGTCAGTCGACGCAGGCCATCGAGGCGGTCACCGACGCGTTCGGGCTCACCGGCGGCGAGGCCCGGCTGCTGCTGTCGGTGCCGCGCGGCGAGGGCCTATTGATCGCGGGCCGCGCAAGGGTGCCGTTTCGCTCGCTCGCCTCCGGCGCCGAGCATCGCCTGGCCGTAACGGGAATTGGAGGTGAGCAGTGATGGAACTGCATGTGCTTGATTGGCTGGCCGCGCGGCCGTGGCTGGCCGTACCCGCCGCACTCGGCCTGATCGGATACATCATCGGGCGGGACCAGCTCCTCGCGTGGCGGCACCGCCGCTTCGTCGACGGCGCCCGGTGGGTCACCATCGCCGCGCCGCCGGAAGTTGAGGCGCCCTCGGCCGCCGCGTTCTGGGCCACCATGACCGGGGTCCTCACCCCGTCGGTGTGGCGCCGCCGCCTGTACGGGACGCCGCACGTTGGGTGGGAGTACACCTGGACCGGTCGCACGTTGACGCTGCGGCTGTGGGTGCCCGGCACCATCCCGCCCGGCGCGGTGGAGACGGCCGTGCGCGCCGCGTGGCCCGCCTGCACGGTGGCCACCGACGAGGCCGGGCCGCCGATCCCGGCCACCGTGGTCGAGCAGGCCGGTGGGGCGTTGTGGCCGCAGGAGGCCGACACGTTGCCGCTGCGCACCGAGCATGACGCCGACCCGTTGCGGGCGCTGCTGTCGGCCGGGGCCGGGGTCCGCCACCGGGAGCACGCCTGTGTGCAGATCCTGGCCCGCCCTGCCTCGGCGCGGCGGGTCCGCCGCGCCCGCCGTGCCGCGTCGGCCGCCGCCAACCCCACCGCCGGTGCGGATGTCGCCACCAAGGCGGTGAACACCATGGCGCGGCTCGCCATCGAGCCGATCCTGTGGATCCTGGAGGTGTTCCTGCCCGGCCCGTCCCGACGCCCCACCCGGAGCACAGCTAGCTCGCGGTACGACATCCGCCGCGACCCGGTGGCCGATGCGCACCAGCACGCGGTGGCTGACAAGGCGGTCCGGGTGCCGCACTTCGAGGTCGCGGTGCGGTACGCGGTCGCCGCTGAGCAGATCGGCAGCACCCCGGTGTCCGACGAGCGACGCCGGGAGGTTCGGCAGCGGCTGGCCGGGCTCGCCCACACAGTCGCGTCGGCGGCGGCCACCTACACCCGCCCGAACCGGCTGCGGCGGATGAAGATGGCGCAGCCGGTGGTCGTGGTGGCGGGGCGGCGGCTGCGGCGCGGGTTCCTGGCCACCGTGGAGGAGCTGGGCGTGCTGGCGGCCCTGCCGCAGGATCTGGCCGTGCCCGGCCTGGACCGGGCGCGGGCCAAGGCGATGCCGGCGCCGGCCGCGATCCCCTCCGGCGGACGCAGTGTGAAGGTGCTCGGCAGAGCGCAGATCGGCGGGCACTCCGTGGGCCTGCAGGTGGTCGACGCCCGGCAGCACGTGCACCTGATCGGCAAGACCGGAGTCGGCAAGACCTCGCTGCTGCTCAACATGATCCTGTCCGATGTGCACGCCGGGCGCGGCGCGGTGGTGCTCGACCCGCGCGGTGACCTCATCCTGGACATCCTGGACCGGTTGCCCGCCGAGTACGCCGACCGGATCGCGATCATCGACCCGGACCAGGAGAACCCGGCCTGCTTCAACCCGCTCGACGACGCCGGGGACCCGCACCTGGCGGTGGACAATCTGGTCGGTGTGTTCTCCAAGATTTTCCAGCGGCATTGGGGGCCACGCATCGACGACACATTGCGGGTGTCGTGCCTGACCCTGATGCGCCACGCCAACCCCACTTTGGGGTTGGTGCCGCCGCTATTGAACGACCGCGCCTTCCGGGGCCGGTTCACCCACGACCTGAGTGACCCGGAAGGGCTCGGCGGGTTCTGGGCCTGGTACGACGCGATGAACGAAGGGCTGCGCGCCCAGGTCATCGGGCCGGTCCTGGCCCGGCTGCGGGCGTTCCTGCTGCGCGATTTCGTCCGCAACGTGATCGGCACCGCGCACACCTCGTTCCAGATGTCGCGGATCCTCGACGGCGGTCTGCTGCTGTGCCGGCTGCCCAAAGGCGTCCTGGGTGAGGAAACCGCCCGCATCCTCGGCTCCCTGATTGTCGCCCGGACATGGCAGGCCGCCATCGCCCGTGCCGCACAACCGGAGGACCAGCGAAAAGACGCCACCCTCTACATCGACGAGGCGCACAACTTCCTGAACCTGCCCGGCAGCGTCGACGACATGCTCGCCGAGGCCCGCGGGTTCCGGCTCGGCCTGGTGTTGGCACACCAGAACCTGGCCCAACTACCGAAGGAGACCGCCGACGCGGTGTCGGCCAACGCCCGCTCGAAAATCTACTTCAACGTCGACCCCAACGACGCACGGGAGCTGGCCAAGCACACCAGACCCGAACTCGACGACCACGACCTCGCGCACCTGGACGTCTACACCGCCTCCGCCCGGCTGCTGGTGGCCAACCGGGAGATGCCGGCGTTCACCTTCACCACCAACCCGCCCGCCGAACCGGTCGGTGAGGCCACAGCGATCCGCCAAGCGGTCGCCGCCTCCCACGCCCGCCCGAGCGGGGAACCGCCGATGCAGCAGGTCGCCCGCCAGGCGATGCACCGGCGCACCAGCACGAAGCCCTGACCAACCCAACCGCTCGACCGGAGTGTCCTGACCGGTCTCGTCTGGGTGCTCGTCCGGGTGCTCGGCTGTCCTCTCGTGCGGGGGCGTCACCGAAACGAGGCCCCGCACGAGCCTCGACCGGGTGCCTGTCAGGTGCCCTACCAGCGGATCGGCAGACCGGTCCGCAAGATCCAACTGTCCAGACTCCCTACCGGGAGACCTCTTTCACTATCGGGGGTGATGCCCTATGTCCACATCCACATCGGCCACGCATCTGCTGGCCCTCTACCCGCACCTGACCGCCCGGGACCGCAACCTGCTCGCCCTGCTCGACGAGCACCTGGTCCTGACCACCGGTCAGATCCATCGCCTGTACTTTCGGGCCGAGCGCACCTGCCAGATCCGGCTGCGTCAGCTACGCGCCCTCGGCCTGCTGGAACGGTTCCGGTTCGCCCGCATGTACGGCGGCTCCGAACCGTGGCAATGGACCCTCGGCCTGCACGGTGCCCGGTTCCGGGCCGGCGCCACCGGCCGCGCGGCCCCAACCGAACGCGCGCACCGCGAGCAGGTGCTCCGCCTGACCGCGCACCCGCGGCTGCCGCACCTGCTCGCGACCAACGAGTTCTTCGTCCGGCTCGCGTGCACCGCCCGCGCAGACCCCGGTGTGCGGCTGGACCGGTGGTGGTCCGAGCGCACCGCCACCGCCCGGTTCCTGCGCATCAAGCCGGACGGGCACGGGCTGTGGACCGCGCACAGCCGCACGGTGGGCTGGTACCTGGAGTGCGATATGGGTACCGAGCCGTTGACCCGCGTCACCGCGAAGGTGCAGGCGTATGAGCGCCTGGCCTTCTCCGGCGGGCCGTACTATCCGGTGCTGTTCTGGGTGCCCGGCCCGGAGCGGGAGTCGCACCTGCAGCAGGCGCTGCGCCGATCGCCGCCAGCGGTGCCGGTGGCCACCGCCACCCACGACACCGACCCGGCTGGTGCGGTGTGGCTGCCGGTCGACGGGTGGCAGCGGGTACCGCTCGCGGAGCTGCCCACCGACCACGGGCGCAACAACGCCAGCAACCCCAACTGGCGCGACGGGCAGCTCGACCTGTCAGACCAGGCCGACCTCGCGGCCTAATGGGATGTCTGACCTGACAGGTCAGTCTGACGGGCTGCCGCTGACCTGACAGGACCTGTCAGGCGCGGGCGCGGTTTCTAACAGGGCAGGTCACAGCCCCGCCGGGCCTTTCCGGCGGGGCTGGTCCTGACAGGTCACGAAGCTACGGTGCACGGCACATCTATTAGTTCCTGCACCGTTCGTCGTCCACACCGGACCCGCTCGCGCCCTGTCGCGATCACCGTGAGCCCACCCGTATGTCGGGTCGGCTGTGATCGCCTTCGGCGTTGTCCACAGCGGTCCACCTCTTGGACGGCCCTGGTGCGCATCCCACCTGTCCGCAGTTGCTGCGAAGGGAGCACCCTGCCGTGTCCGAGTCTCGTACCGTCATCGTCTGCATGCCCGCCGACCAGCCGCTGGACTGGTTCTCCGCCTCGGAGATCCTCGACTGGCACAAGCTGCCGGCTGGCACTCCGCACAGCATGTTCCCGGTCCGCCGGGGACGCATCATCGGCTGGTTCAGCCGGTGGTCGGCTCGCCACCTGGTCCAGGCGGTGCGCCGCTTCGGCGCCGTGACGTATGCCGCTGGTGGCCGCAAGAGCCGACTCGACCTGACCGCCGCGGTCACCCGAGCCAACGCCGCTGCCGTGTACCAGTGGCGCACCTGGGCTCAGGTGGTCCGCACCACTGCGGTCGCGAAGACCTGGGGTGACTTCCTCGCCCAGCACAAGGCCAACCCCTCCAAGGTCAGCATGGAGGAGGCCCGGCGCCGGTTCGAGGAACAGCCACGGGTGTTGGCGATGTTGTCGTTCAACTCCCACCCCATGTCGCGGGTCGAACTCGACCCATACGAGCTGGACGCCTACCAGGCCGGGGAGGCGACCTACACGGTCGTGCACTGGCAGCAGGCCATCACCGGTGACGCGGTGGTCACCGACGACGGCCGGCTGTTGGAGCCCACCTCGGGTTCGCTGGCCGACAAGCTGCGCTACCTGGCCGAGGCCGGCGCGTATCTGAACAAGCTGCGCCGCAGCCACCAGATCCTCGCCGTCACGGTCGCAGCCCAGCCCTAACCAACCACATCCACACCTTCAGAACAGCCGGTCGCCTTCGCGGCCGGCTGTTCGCCGTGTTGGAGCCCTCCGCTGCGGCCTTGACCGGTCCGGCGGATGGAGCGGCGATACGCCCCGGCCCGCGCCCGGCCACCCGCCGGCCGCCCGTCGGGCGGCCACGTATCCGATGAGGAGACATCCGTGCCCTACGACGCTGCGCTGACCGCCATCGCGGTCGCCACCAACGACGCGCTACCCGACCACGTGTGGCGCCACGACACCGCCGACGATGGCGATCCCGTTGCAGACATCGCCGTCGCGCTGTGCCGCGCGGCCAACGACCTGATCACCACCAGCGGGCTGCTGACCCGGATCGTGACCTACGTCCGCGACCAGTGCGGCCGGCACCTGGACAGCATCACCGCCTACGCCACCATCGGCCCGCACTCGTTGGACGTGGACGCGTTCCGGCTGCTGCAACAGCTCGAACGCTTCGACACCCAACGCGAGGTGCTGCTGTCGGTGTACGCGGTATGGCGCCGGCACCGGCCCATCCGGCGCGACCCGCGCGTGCGGCACCTGCTGGTGCAGCCCTACGACCCCAGCCGGGGCATGATCATCCTCACCGCCGACGAGCCCGATCTGAGCTGGCTGGTCATCCCCGACCATCAGGCAGTCCAGGCCCACCGGTTGCGCAGCCACGGCGAGGTGATCGGCGAGATCCGCCTCGGCGAGGGCGGCTGGCAGGCCACCGCCTTCACCCACCCCGAGCACCGCACCACCTGCCCGCACCTGGCCTACCCACTGCCGGTCACCGACACCGACGACGGCGCCTGCCGAGCCCTGCTGCGCTGGTGGGCGCTACGCGACTGCGAGCCCTGGCAGGGCCGCACCCCGGCCCAGCTCACCGAAGCGGAACAGGCCGCGCTCACCGCCTGACCGCGCCGGCACCTGCGAAGCCAACCCGATGCACCGCTAACCCGACGGCCGTTGCCCGGCCGATCCGCGCACACGCGCACCCCGGGCATGGCCGCACGGCCATGCCCGGATTCCTGCCCTGACCCGAAGGAGGAACCCTGCCATGGCCCATACCCACCACCGAGTGCCGGTGGCCCAGCGCCGCGGAAGCCTCGATGCCAGAGGTTTGCATGCCGATCTCGCCCGTCGCACCCGGGCGGGCGACCGGGAAGCGTTCGGCGAGCTGTACCGGTTGACCGTCGACCTCGTCACCGCCTACATCGCGGTGCGGATGCGCGACCGGGACCGCGACGCCATCGACGACCTGGTCCACGACGCCTACTGCGATGCCCTCGCTGACCCCGGCCTGATTCAGCCCGACATCGTCGGCTCGCTCCTGCGGCTCGCCGCCCGTGCCTGCACTCGCCACCAGTGGTCCCGCAACCGGTACCTGCGGGCGGCGTACACCGTTTACGAGGACCGGCGCGCGAACGGCGACACCGGCCCGGTCACGACCACGGCACCGGCGGCGGCGGCGACACGGGTGACGTTCGTGCACGCCCTGGCCCGGCTCACCGCCGACCAGCGCCGCGCGATCCAGCTCCGGCTGTTGGACGGCTACCCCCGCGACGCCGCCGCCCACGCCATGGGCAAAAGCGTCGCTGCGGTCAAGTCGCTGGAACAGCGGGCTTTGCGCCGCCTGCACACCCAACTCGCCACCGGCACCGCGGAGGTTCCCGCGCCGGTCGCCGACCGGCTCACCGCGCGGGCCGGCACCGCCCTCGCCCGGTAGCAGGCAACACCCCCACAGACGAGCCCGACCCCGACCCGGATCGGGCTTTGCCCCGCCCCACAACCGATCAGAAGAAGGGAAGCGTCCAGAATGGACAACCTCACACCCACCGCACGGCTGACGCTCGACGCCATCCGTGACGGCGGCCCCGGCAACGTGCACGAGCTACGCGAGCGCACCGGCCGCAGCCGCTCAGCCACCGACAAGGCCCTCGCCGAACTGGCCAAGGCCAACCTGATCGTCAAGGTCGACGACGGCGGCGATCCCGCCGACGGCGCCCCCACCCGCTGGCAGCTCGCCGATCCCGCGACCGACGCCGACGCCGGCCCGACCGACGAGATCGCCACCGTCGACACCCCGGCGCAGCCGGCAGCCGACCAGCCGCCTGGACCAGACGAAGACGCCGACGAGGCGGCACAAGCAGAGCCGACCGACCCGGCGCCGGCACCGGCACGCGCCGCGGTCGGCGAAGCCGAGCCTGGCGCCGCCGCGGCGGCCGGCGAGGAGCAGCCCGGTACCGACGGTGACCAGGCCGCCGAACCGGAACCGCCGAAGCTGTGCCGCGGCTGCCAGGCCCAGATGCCGAAGATCTGCCAGGACTGCTGGCAGAAGACACCCGCCTACTGCGGCAAGTGCCGCCGCACCATGCCACAGGTCCGCCGGGGCGAGCCCGGCGAGCCGGTCATCTTGTCCAACGGGCTGCCCAAGCTGCGCCCCGGCGAGCTGGAGGAACTCGTGGCCAAGGTGTTGCGCGAGCACCCGGTGCCGCACCACGTCGGAGTCACCGGCTGGACCCAGGGACGGGTGGCCGTGTTCCTGCCCGGCCGCAGCACCGGCGCCATCCGCAACGCCCTGCAGAAGTTGACCAAGACCGGTGTGGCCGAGCTGATCGGCGACAACCCGGAGCGCTACCAGCTCAAGGGCGGCAACGCCACAGAGGCCGACCCCGCAAGCGCCGCCAGCAAGCCCGAGGTCGGGCAGCCGGCGACCGACGGCACAGCCGAAGCCGCGGCGCCGGAGGCCGGCACAACCCAATAGCACCACCGCACCACGAGATCACCAGGGTTGGTGGGCCGTCCCCGCGAGGGCGGCCCACCGGCCCTTTTCGCTTTGCGCAGAAAGGGACGCCGCCATGAGAAAGATCGTCAGCCTCGTTGTCGCCATCGTCGCCGCGTGCGCCGCCATCCCGCTGCTCGGCGCCGCCGCAATCTTCGGCGGCGGCGGCGTCAACTGCGCACCCGCCACAACACCCGGCTCCGCCCCGCCGAGCCCGCCACAGATGCCCGCCGTCGACGGCTGGGACGCCGAGCAGGTATCGCACGTCGGCACCATCATCACGGTTGGCAACGCCAAAGGCGTTCCACCCTGGGGGTGGGTGGTCGCGGTCGCCACCGCCATGCAGGAATCGGGACTTCGTAACCTGCCCGCGGGTGACCGCGACTCGATCGGCCTGTTCCAGCAGCGCCCATCTCAGGGGTGGGGCACCCCCGAGCAGCTCGCCGACCCGAGCTACCAGGCGGGCAAGTTCTTCGACAAGCTGCTCACCGTCGACGGCTGGCAACAGATGCCGTTGACCGACGCCGCGCAGGCGGTCCAGCTTTCCGCGTACCCCAGTGCGTACGAAAAATGGACCACCCAGGCGACCCGCCTGGTATCCACCGTCGGCGCGGCACTCGGGCTGTCCACCGGCGGGATCAACCCGTGCAGCGGGATCTCCCCGCAAGGCTGGACCCAACCCGTGCACGCACCGATCGTGTCCGGCTTCCGCACCGCGAGCCGCCCGACGCACCAGGGGGTGGATCTTGCGGCGACTCGCGGCACCCCCATTCAGGCCGCTTCCACCGGGGTCGTGTCCCGGGTGCGGTGCAATGCCGTACACGCCTCGGACGGCAGCGACTGGGGCTGCGACCGCGACGGAGACCCCGTTCTCACCCGTGGCTGTGGCTGGTACGTAGATCTCCTCCATGCCGACCGGATCATCACGCGGTATTGCCACATGCTCACCCGCCCCGCCGTCGCCGAGGGCCAACCGGTGATTGCCGGGCAGGTCATCGGCATCGTTGGCTCTTCCGGGCATTCTTCCGGCCCGCACCTGCACTACGAGGTGCATGTGCGCCGTGAGGCGCTGAACAACCGAGCGGAGGTCTATGAACCGGTAGATCCAGTCGCCTTCCACGCGCAGGTGGGGGCGCCGCTGGGGGCAGCCTGACCCGGGGAGGTGCCCGGGTCGGGTGGGAGCAGCCCCGACAACGTCGGGACGGCCTGGTACTGCCAGACGGGTCGGGTCCGGCTAGCGGAGACGGGAAGGTATACGAGAGGAACCAGTGCCTGAGACCCCGTAAGCGTAGAGCCTGCTCAAATCTGGCGGATATGGGCAGGCGTGTGGAACACGCCATCCTGCGTGTATGTGGGTGGCGTCCGCACCGTCCATCGTGGATACGGTCGGTGTCGGGCTGTGGGAGTTGCTGCGCGTACCCACGGCGACCACCGGGGCGGAGCTGGGTGCCTAACCCGTCGTTAACGGTTGTCAGTGAACACGGGAACCGTTGCGGTCCTCGCCTCCCGCGTCGCGGCCAGCGACGTGGAGGCAAGGCCCACCGTCGGCTGACGGGACCGCAGCGGGGCGGAGCCGCCGTAGTAGTCCGAGCGCGCGAGAGGCGCGTACATGGCCAAGGGCGGCAGCGAGTCAGCAGCGAAGGAGACTGCAATGCCGGAAGGTTCGCCGGTGAATATCGGTGATCTGCTGGATCGGCCATCGCTGGCCGAGCGGCGGGTACTGGGGATGCAGACCAAACTGCACCAATGGTCGGCGGCTGATCCTGGTCGCCGGTTCGACGATGTGTTCAACCTCGTGGCGGACCCTGCGTTCCTGGTGATGGCCTGGACGCGGGTCCGGGAGAACAAGGGCTCGCGCACGGCTGGCGTGGACTGGCGAACGGCCCAGTCCATCGAGCTGTCCGCGGCCGGCGTGGCCGGTTTCCTGGAGCAACTACGAGCCGACATCAAGGCCCGTAGCTTCGCTCCGGTGCCGGTGCGGTCGGTGATGATCCCCAAGGTGGGCGGCAAGAAGCGTCGCCTGGGCATCCCAACCGTGCGCGACCGCGTCGTGCAAGCGGCCCTGAAGCTGGTGCTGGAACCGATCCTGGAGACCGACTTCCACCCATGCAGCTACGGCTTCCGACCGGAACGCCGCTGCCAGGACGCGATCGAGGAGATCCGCTACCTCGCCGCCCGCTCCTACGAGTGGGTGTTCGAAGGCGACATCGCGGCCTGCTTGGAGGCATGGTCACACTGCTCCTCTCGCTGATTGTCATGATCAGAATAGGGTTGTGGTGGGGTTGGAAGCGTTGATACGTAAGCCTTTCCGGCGTCCGGTGCGGGTCAGGACGGCTTGGAGTTCGCCGCGCTTGACCTTCTGCAACACGGTTTGGCGGGAGATGCCGAGGGCTCGGCTGGCGTGGTGGAGGGCGAGCCAGCCGTCGGGGGCGTGGTCGACGAGCATGTCATGGAGTTGGTCGGTGATGCGGATGCGCCATGGGGCGCCGGGGGTGAGCTGTTCGCCGGGGACGAAGCCGTCGTTGAGCCAGCGCAGCAGGGTGGAGGGGGCGATGCCGAGTTGTCGGGCGGCGGCGCTCACGTTGAGCAGTTCTCCTTCCTGCGGCGTGTCGGTGGGTTGGTGGCAGGGGATGTTCCAGTGGTGTCGCAGGGAGGCGACTCTATTGGCGGTGTATGACAGTCCCCGGGCGGTGCGGCGGCCTTGCCGGTTGAGGATGCCGGCGATTTTGGTGTCGGGGTAGTGCACGGCCAGTCGGCGGAGCAGGTTGATGGTGTCTTCGTCGGTGCGGATGGCCGGCTGTGGGCGGCGAAGCGGCGCGGTCAGTTCGCTGATGATGCCGCCCTTCCAGCGCAGTAGGAGCTCGGCGTGCGGGTCGGGGCGGTCGTCGCGGTGCACGGTGATGTGTACTTCCTCGAGCAGGGTGCGCAGCAGCTGCTTACGGTCCTTGTCGGTGGTGGTCGGCGCGGTCCAGACCTGGTTGAGGTCGTCGCCGAGGGCGAGGATGGTGGCGCGTTGCTCGTCGGTGAGCGGGACGGGTCGGCGTTGTTCGCGGCGGGCGAGTTCGGCCTCGGCGTTGGCCGTGTGCTGCAGCGCGGTGTTCCACTCGGTCTCGAGACCACGGGCGACCAACCGGTTCTCCGGGTCGACTGCCCGGTAGCGACGTTCGGCCTTCATCGCGGCGTAGCGGGCTTGTTCGACTTGGCGGCGGTGCTGGTCCAGGGCGGCGTCATGGCCGGCCTCAAGCTGCTCGGCCGCGGTCAGGCAGGACTGCACTGCCGCCGGGGACAGCGCGGCGAGGAAGGCTTCGGCGACGGTGGCGTCGATGGCTTGTCCACCAACGTTGAGGTGCCGGACTCCCTTGCCGTCGACGAGTTCCCCGGTGCCGTTGCAGTAGTAGCCGGGGGTGGACTTGGCCGGGCCGCGGTAGAACACGGCCAACTTGCGGCCACACGTCCCGCAGGTGGCCAGGCCCTGCAGCAGCGCGGCGCCTTCCCGCACCGCGCCGGTGCCCGGCTGGTGCTGTTGTGGGCGGATGTTGCCGCCGATGCGGTCCTGGTTGGCCTGGTAGGTGTCCCAGTCGATGAACCCGGGATGGTGATCGGTGATGAGGACCTCCCACTCGTCCTGCGGCAGCCTACGTTCCCGGACCCGCAGGTGGCCGTCGTCGGCGACGTAGCGCTGCTGGCGTGTCCGGCCGAAGACGTACGCGCCAGCGTAGGCGGGATGGGTCAGCGTGGTGTGCACCGCGTGGTAGGTCGGCTCCACCCAGGTGATCTCCGGGAGCCGGTCGCGCCGGTAGCCGTCGCGCTGCAACGGCCAGCGCAGCTGGTTGTCCCGCAGCCACAGCCAGGTGGCCCGCACCGACCCGCAGACGGCGAACTGGTCGAACACCGCGG